>Ga0302235_10000209_pt1 | contig 50603 bp, 48 predicted proteins | sample II_Palsa_N3_3_FD_193577 | JGI IMG/M metagenome (GOLD analysis project Ga0302235, IMG submission 193577) | Peat permafrost microbial communities from Stordalen Mire near Abisko, Sweden - II_Palsa_N3_3 | ecosystem: Environmental > Terrestrial > Soil > Palsa > Peat permafrost | place: Sweden...
GCCCATCAAGCCCGGCGTGCAGGATGCCCGCGAAGCCGCGGGTGGTCGGCGCCTCCGGGGGCGCGTCGAAGAAGAGGTGAACGATACCGTCATCATCCACCTCGACGGCTAGGAAGAGCGGCGACTGGCACTCCGGTACCTGCTCGAGCAGCTCGCGATGCTCAGCGTACCGGGCGGGCAGCGGCGGCAGCTCGCGGGAAAACTCCAGCAGCAGCTGCAGCCGCTCCTTGTCCGGGACGGCGCCGAAGTCTTCGGCGATCTCCTGCAGGCGGGGATTGAGCGTGCCGGCGGTCACGGATTCTCACCTCGGGTGATGGGAACCCGGACGGTGTTTCCCCACTCCGTCCAGGACCCGTCGTAGTTGCGCACCTGGGGATAGCCCAGCAGGTAGTGAAGCACGAACCAGGTATGGCTGGACCGCTCTCCGATCCGGCAGTAGACCACGACGTCGTCGTCCGGGCGCAGTCCCATCTCACCGGCGTAGATCGCCTCAATCTCCTCGCGGGTGCGGAAGGTGGCGTCGGCGGCGGCGGCGCGCGACCACGGGACGTTCCTGGCGCCCGGGATATGCCCGCCGCGGAGGGCACCTTCCTGCGGATAGTCAGGCATGTGCAATAGCTCGCCGGTGTATTCACCGGCGGAGCGCACGTCGATCATTGGCTTGCCGAGATGCGCCACGACCTGGTCCCTGAACGCCCGGATCTTCGTGTCGTCGCGTTCGGTGACCGGGTAGCCGGCGTGGGGCCGTTGCGGCGCCCCGGTTTCCAGCGGCCGGCCCTCGGCGATCCACTTTGTCCGGCCGCCGTCGAGGAGACGCACGTCCGGATGGCCGAACAGCTTGCACACCCACAGCGCGTACGCCGCCCACCAGTTATTCCGGTCACCGTAAAGGACCAGCGTGGTGTCCCGCGCAATACCCTTCTCCGACATCAGCCGTGCGAAGCCCGCACCGTCGACGTAGTCGCGGGTGACAGGGTCGTTGAGCTCGGTGTGCCAGTCGAGCTTCACCGCGCCGGGAATGTGGCCGGTCTCGTACAACAGCACGTCCTCGTCGGACTCGGCAACGACAAGACCAGGGTCATCGAGATGCTCGGCCACCCACTCGGTCGTGACGAGGATCTCGGGCCGGGCGTAGTCCTGGAACTTCGGCGCGAAGTCATACGGCAGCGCCATGGTCACCCTCACCTCCGCTAGCTATCGCCTATAGAGGCGCACACGGCGCCCCGGGGCCAAAGCCCTTCCGCACCGGTAACGCGGCGGCTGCGCTCAGCCTTCCCAACGTTACTCAGGCGTCGCGGCCAGCGAGCGCTTGCCGACGGTGGCCGCGACCTCGCGACAACATTTCCCGCCAGTTGCCCGGTGAGCCGGACTGGCGTGCGTGCACGTCACGTGGAAATCCTGCCTGGCAGGAGATTGACCTGGCCTGGCTGTCCATCGAGGCTGGTGCCCGTTCGTCGTAGTGGTGAGATGAACTGAAGAACGGGAGAACCCATGAAGTACATGCTGCTCATCTGCGTCGACGACACCATCAAGCCGACCGCGGCCGAGCCGACCATCGAACAATGGCTGGCCGAGGTCGAGGGGAAGCGGCTGGACGGCTCCGTACTGCGGCCGGTCCGGGACGCGACGACGGTCCGGACGCGCGGCGACGAGGTGCTGCTGTCCGACGGCCCGTTCGCCGAGACCAGGGAGTACATCGCCGGCTACGACATAGTCGAGTGCGCCGACCTCGACGAGGCGATCCAGATCGCGGCACGGCACCCGTGCGCCCGGTTCGGCGCGGTCGAGGTAAGGCCGTTCGCGGAGGACTGATCATGCCGTCCGACGCCGAGATCGCCGCCGTCTTCCGGCAGGAGTCGGGCCGCATCGTGGCGACCCTGATCCGGATGACGGGGGACTGGGATCTGGCCGAGGAGTGCGTGCAGGACGCCTTCGCCCGCGCGCTTGAGCGCTGGCCGCGCGACGGCGTCCCGCACCGCCCCGGTGCGTGGCTCACCACCACGGCTAGGAACCTGGCCCTCGACCGGCTGCGGCGGTCGGCTGTCGAGGCCGCGAAACTGCGGGAGGCGGCAGAGTTGCGGGAGTTCAGCGAGCGGGACGGCGAATCCGGTGACAGCGGCATCAGCGACGACCTGCTGCGGCTGATCTTCACCTGCTGCCATCCAGCCCTGGCACTGGAGGCCAGGGTCGCGCTGACGCTGCGTACCGTCGCCGGGCTGAGCACGGCCGAGATTGCCAGGGCGTTCCTGGTGCCCGAGCCGACGATGGCCAAGCGGCTCGTGCGTGCCAAGCAGAAGATCCGCAACGCCGGCATTCCCTACCGGGTGCCGCCCGGTCACCTGCTGCCGGAACGGCTCGGCGGCGTGCTCGGCGTGCTGTACCTGCTGTTCAGCGAGGGCTACGCCGCGACCGCAGGGGCCGACCTGGTGCGGCAGGGCCTCTGCGCTGAGGCGATCCGGCTGGCCGGCACGCTGGCTGACCTGATGCCAGACGAGCCCGAGGTGCGCGGCCTGCGCGCGCTCATGCTGCTGCACGACGCCCGCCGCGCCGCCCGCCTCGACGACGCCGGTGACCTGATTCTGCTCGAGGACCAGGACCGCGGCAGCTGGGACGCGGACCGGGTCGCCGAAGGGACGCGGCTGCTGGACACCGCACTGCGCCGCGGGCGGCCGGGTCCGTACCAGGTGCAGGCGGCCATCGCGGCCTGCCACGCCACCGCCGCCAGCGCCGGCGAGACGGACTGGGCGCAGATCGCGCTGCTCTACGGCCGGCTGGTCATGATGATTCCGTCGCCGGTGGTCGAGCTGAACAGAGCAGTCGCCGTGGCCATGGCCGACGGCCCCGCTGCCGGTCTCGCCCTGGTGGAACACCTGGCAGGCGCAGGCGCGCTGGCCAGCTACCACCTGCTGCCCGCCACCCGGGCACACCTGCTGCGACGCCTCGACCGAACCGACGAGGCGGCCGCCGCCTACCGGGAAGCACTCGCTCTAGCGCCCACCGACGTGGAACGGCGCTACCTTACCCGGCGGCTGGCCGAGACGCAGGGTGACGAAAGAGTGCGTAAGTAGGCCGACTGATTCTGGTTATTGCGGCGATGTGGCGGAGGTACGAACGCGAGCGAAGGAGTACCAGATGACTCGCCGCCTATGGCGCGGGGATCCAGGTTCATGTCGAAGATCTCGCCGCCCACCTCGCCGGGCGTGAGCGCTGCGACGCCGACGCGCGGTGGGACGAGCTCCAGCCTGCCTATGAAGACCTGGCGGCCAACGTCGGCCCAGTAGTAAAGGGCGGCTGCCGCACCAGGAGGTACACGCCTGCCGAGCCGCAGGTGCGTGGCCGTTGCGAGGGCGACGCGCCAGTACCGGCCGTGGCCGCCCGCTGCGAAGTTTCGTCGACTCGCGTTCCGAAAATGAATTGAGCGCGACCATGGGACGGTAGGACCATGGGACCGTGCAGGGGACGTCGCGGGCTGGCCGGAAGGTGCTGGCAACCGGCTCCGAGTACCTTCGGCTAGCGACGGCATTGCTGCAGCGGATGCGCCTGACGTCGGCTACCGGCGGCATCTGGGAGGCGGCCGACGTCCAGTGGTGGTCGCGCCGGGAGCGGTCAACCGATCGGCATGGCCAGCTGTTCTGGGTCGATGAGCAGGACGAGCCGCTGGCCGCGGTCATCCTCACCGACTGGGGGCCCAGCATCCAGTGCGACGCGCTCGTGCTGCCAGACGATCCCGGCTACGAGCGCACGGTATGGCAGGAGGCGCTCGGCCGGGCAGGCGCGCTGGGCTCGACGACCGTCGAGTTTCCGGTGCGCAAGGACGACGCCGCCGCGATCAGCGAGCTTGCCGGCGCCGGGTTGCGGGCAACCAGCGAAGCCGGCGTTGTCGCGAGCTGGCTCGAGGCCGCCCGCCGCCCGGCTGTGTCAGCCCTGCCGCCGGGTTACCGGCTCATGTCGCGGGCCGACACTCCCGGCCGGCCGCATCCCATGGTCGCACGCAACGGCCCCGAGGTGGGTAAACGGCTTGGGTGGTGCTCGCTCTACCGGCCTGACTTGGACCTGATGGTTGAGGCACCGGATGGCCAGACGGCCGGCTACGGCCTGTTCTGGGCTGACCCTGTCACGCGGGTCGGGCTGGTCGAGCCCATGCGGACCGAGGAACCGCACGGCGGCCGCGGGATCGCCAGCCATATCCTCGCCACCGGGCTCGGCCGCCTAGCGGCATCCGGCTGCGACCGGGTCAAGGTCGGCAGCGACATCAACCTCTACCTTCGGGCCGGCTTCCGGCCGCTGCACAGCGCCACAGCAGCCACCTACGCACGGCCGCCAGCTATGCACGGCGCACCGCCGGGAACGTAACGGAGGCTCGTGATGCCCGACGCGCCGGTGCCAGTGACCGCCGAGAACGCCATGAGCCGACAGCCCGCGGCATCCGGATCAAGCCGGTGCGACCAATTTCAAGGCCAGCGCAATGTAATGATCGACAATCGCGTCAGCACTCATCGGACCGTCTGGTTGGTACCATGTCGCGATCGCAGTAGTCATCTGTAGCAGGGCGAAGACGGTTACCCGGACGTCCGGCACAGACCCACCGGCTGCGACGCAGGACTGGACGATGCGGGTGAGGACGTCCTCGTATTCCTTGCGGAGGCCGACGGCCCTGTCGAAGTGATCGGGCGATAGTCGCCCGAGCTGGGCGTTGATGATCACGGCCTCGCGGTACCTGTCGATGTGGAATGACACCTGTGAGCGGATGAATGCGGCGAGTCGCTCGGTGGGTGTCGGATCGCTCAGCTCGGCTTCTGCCGCCCGCCACTGCCCATACAGCGCGGCCAAGGCTGATGCGGTCATGTCCCACAGGATCGCCTCCTTCGAGGAGAAGTGGTTGTACAGGCTCGACGCCTTGATGCCCACACCCTCAGCGATGGCGCGTACAGAGGTCCCGTCATAACCGGCCGCCGAGAACATGTCCAGAGCCACCCGACGAATCTCGTTGTCAGTGGGCTCGGCTCGAGAGGTCGTCATGTCGTGGGTGCAACTCGGAATCGATTGATCTCGCGACGAGCCAGCGCCATTTTGTGAACCTCGTCCGGGCCGTCGGCAATACGGAGCATCCGCGCCTGCTCGTACATTTCCGCGAGCGGGGTGTCCTGGCTGAACCCCATCCCGCCGTGCACCTGGATGGCGTGGTCGATGACCCAGGTCGCCATCGCTGGTGCGGCCACCTTGATCGCGGAGATCTCGGTAGCGGCACCCCTGTTTCCCACCGTGTCCATCAGCCACGCGGTCTTGAGCACGAGGAGGCGAACCTGCTCGATGCGGATGCGCGCGTCGGCGACCCAGTCCCGGAAGACGCCCTGCTCCGCGATCGCACGGCCGAAGGGAAATCTGACTAGCGATCGCTGGCACATGAGCTCGAAAGCGCGCTCCGCCATGCCGATCAACCGCATCGCATGATGTATCCGCCCCGGACCGAGTCTGGCCTGGGCTACCGCAAAGCCGCCGTGCAACTCGCCGAGCAGATTCTCGCGGGGTACACGAACGTTGCGGTAAACGATCTCCGCGTGGCCACCATGCCCGCTGTCGTCGTAGCCGAAGACGCTCGTCGATCGCTGGACGATCACACCTGGTATTTCGAGCGGTACGACGACCATCGACTGCTGGCGGTGTGGCTCGCCACCCTCGTCGGACTTGCCCATCACGATGGCAACCTTGCACCGCGGGCTCATGGCGCCGCTCGACCATGCCGCCGTTGCTAGCAGGCGGCGTGAGCACGCAGGGGCACATGTACCCCAGCGTTGTGTCCGGCCTGCTCGATCGAAGCACAGCGTGGCAGATGTTGAAGTCGGATCCGTCCCAACTCGACTTTAACGGTCCGAGTGACGTCATCGAGGAGTTGATCCGCCTCAAAGGCGTCGTCCAAGGCCTCCCTCGTGTCACCACTGCTGACGTGGAGCTACGGGGTGTGACGATTCCGGCCGGCTCGTCGGTGAACCTCTGGTACCTGAGTGGGAACCACGACTCCGATCGCTTCGATGACGCGGACGAATTCCGAGTCCGTGGTATAAGCCGCCACCTCTCGTTCGGCTTCGGCACGCACTCGTGCATCGGGCAGTCGCTCGTGCGCTTGGTAATCAAGTGCCTTCTCGGCCAACTGGTGAGCCGGTTCTCGTGGCTTGAATCGGTGCCTGGCCAAGATACGAATTGGGGCGAACTCGGCTCCTACTATACGCCGTCGACCCTTCTGATAGTCGCTCACGTCTGAGGCGATCAAACCTTCCTTCGCTGCGAACAGAGCCGCCGAGCGAACGCCGACCTGTTGGCGTACGAAGTGTCCGAGTAGCTGCGCGACTCGTGAGGCCGCCGTCGGCCCCGTTCTGTTCAAGCCACGTGACACCGCAAGTTCACCGGGGCGACGTTCAACAGCTGGCCGTAGCGTCGACAGTTAAGTCGTAGCTGGCCTCTATCAGCCACCGGCCGTCCTGCACAGCCGCCAGCCAGGCGTTGCCGTCCCCGGTGACCAGCTGGAACCGGGCACGCCGGCGCGCACTCGCCGCGGCCCACCACCGCTCGCTGACCGGCCATGGGCCGGCCCAGGCGGTGACCGTCAGCCACGGTCCGCCGCCCGCCGACAACCGAGCCGGGGGCGCGGAGGCCTCGGCGCGGCCGGTGACCGTCACCGCATCCCCCGCATCGTCGGTAACCCGGGCAGCCAGCGGCACCGGGTAGACCGTGGCCGGAGCAGGAGCGGGAATCCGCCCCGGCCACGGACGGCCCGCCGGAAGGAGGGGCGCCCTGGAATCACCGAAAGGCACCAGCGTCACCTGCTCGGCGGGATCGCGCCCGCCGGCCAGCACGGGCCGCATCACTGCCTCATGCCCCAGCATGGCCTGCACCCTGGTCGCCGCCCGGGCAACCCGGTCACTGATCACGGCGTCCCCCCAGAGGCCGAGCTGGCGGCCCTCGTCGCGCACCAGCTGATCGGGAACCAGCCTTAGCCGGATGATCCCGCCGGCCGGGCTGGCCTCGCCTGGATCCCTCTTGCCAGGCCCACTGCGCTCAGGATCACTGCGCCCAGCATCACTGCGCCCCGCGTCCTGGCTGGCCCGCCAGCTGTCCAGTTGCCAGCGCACCCGCTCGGCCACTGCCAGCGCCGACAGCAGCCCGTCATGCCGCCAGAGCCGGGTAATGTCCCGCCCGTCCGCACATGTTGCCTGCACCTGTACCCGGACGCAGGCCAGCCCGCGGGCGGCGAGGCCGGCCTGCATCCGCCCGGCGAGCGCCTTCGCGGCGAACACCACCGGCTCGGCCTGGCCGGCTGGCGGATCGAAGTCGATATGCACGGAGAGGTCAGCTGATGGCTGGCGGGGCGTCAGCGGGCGGGGGTCCAGGCCGCGTGCCAGCCGGTGGGCGCGCGCGCCCGGCACCCCGAACCGGTTCGCCGCATCGGCCACCGGCAGCCTGGCAAAATCCCCTAGCGTCCGGATTCCCAGCCGCGGCAGCAGATCGGCGAGCACGGGGACGCCCAGCACGCTGACCGGGTAAGGGGCCAGGAAAGCGGGCGTCGCGCCCGGCGTCACGATCACCCCCGGCGTCACGATCACCCCCGGCGTCCCGGTCCCGGCAGAAGCCCCGGCGGGGTCACGGGGAGGGGCACGGGCAGCGAGCTGGGCGGCGAACAAGCCGTCAGCGACCCCTGCCCGGCAGACGATACCGAGGGCAGCCACCGCGTCCGTGATCTTCCTGGCGAGTGCTTCCTCGCCACCAAAGTACCGGGCTGGTCCCCCGGCGCCGATGGCGCAAATCCCTGGCCGTACCACCTCCACCCGCGGGCAGAACTCCGCAACCGCGGCCACCACCTGCTCGAAGGCCCGCGCCTCCGGGCCGGCATCCGGTACATCGGGCGACCAGTCAGGGCACCATACGGCCAGCACCCGCCGTGGCGCGCCACGCGCTTTGCTCATCCCGCGCTCATCCCGCGCCAGGGCGAGGCGACCCCGCCCGTTTCCCCGTCCCGGCCAGCGAGCCCGCCGATGCCCAGCCCGCCGATGCCTGTGGCCACGACGGCCACGGCGCCATCCGGACCCGGCAGCCACAGCCACCGGGCGCGCGGCCGCGCGGCCGCGCCCCGCCCGTCCGCCACCACCTGCACCAGGCGGGCACGCAGCCGTCCGTGGCCGGACCCGATCCCGGTCCACTCCTGGCGGGCCACGATCAGCCGGCACTGCGCGCCGTCCCAGTCCCCCGCCACCACCAGGACCCCGCCGTGCCGCCGCGCTACCGCCTCAAGACGGCGGCGAACCTGAGCGGACGGCCGGGCCGGCGGGCGCAGGAGAACCAGCTCACAGCCATCAAGCAGGGATGCCACCACCTGCGGCCAGCCCTCGCCAGGGTCCGCGATCAGCAGCAGCCGGCCGGGATCCAGGCCGGCGTCCGCCGCCGCCACCACGCCGAGATCCGGCAGCCCGGCTATCGCGCACCATCCCCCGGCGATCGATGCCCCGGCGGCGAGCACAAGGCAGAGCAGGCTGCAGTCCCCCGCTGCCACCACCGACCCGCGCTGCAGCCCGCCGGGCAGCAACTCCCGCAGCGCGGGGAGCACCGGCAGCACGTCAGTACCGCAAAGCGCTGCGTCCCCGGATGGCAGGCCAACACCGGGAATTACGCAGCCACCGGGCCGCATGCCGCTGGCAGCCGGAATCCTGCCGCCGGGCGGCATCCGGTCCCCGACCTGCCGCGGAGACAACGACGTGACCTGCGCGTTCTCCGCTCTCACAGATCCACTATCGAACTTACATTCGATAGTGTCAAGTAGCCATGCGGATCGCCGCGAGCGTCATCGAGGTGTGACTTTGCACGATGTTTGGCGCTTGGGCATCGAGTTTGGCATCTCACTCGCTGACTGGACTCTCGCAGCAGCGTCGGCACGCAGCCTGACCACACGGACGCCAGCGGCTCCCGTCCAACCTCGATGCTCAAACGGACTGCTCGCCGCGGCCCGCCACCTGCACGGCGCGAAGGTGCTCGCCGAGTCCTGGCACTTCAACGCTGCCCGGCTGCAGGTCTCGGACCAGGAATCTCGGTGCTGGCGCGGTCTGGCTTCGGCTGTGGCCGTGCTGTCACCGTGTTGTCACCGCCGGGTGAGGCATGATGGGGCATCGGCCGCTGGGCGTGCTGTTCACGGCCCTGGCGGCCTGGGCACAGACACCGCGCGTGCGTGTCTCAGCGTCGTGGACAGGAGTGATGGTGCGGGTGCTGGTGGTCGAAGACGACCCGGAGCTGGCCGAGACGGTTGCCGCCGGGCTGCGCAGGAGGCAGCTGGCCGTGGACGTTGCCCTCGACGGCCGGAGCGGGCTTGACCGGGCGCTTTTCACGAACTACGACGTGATCGTGCTCGACCGGGATCTGCCCGGCCTGCACGGTGATGAGGTATGTGCCGGGATCGTTGCCGCGGGGTGCCGGGCCCGGGTGCTGATGCTGACCGCTGCGGGTTCGGTCGAGGACCGGGTAGACGGGCTCGGCAAGGGCGCCGACGACTACCTGCCCAAGCCGTTCGCCTTCGCTGAGCTCGTTGCCCGTATTAGCGCGTTGCTGCGCCGCGCCGAGCCCGCGCTGCCGCCGGTCCTGGTCAGGGGTGACCTGACGTTCGACTCGTCCCGGCGGGAAGCTTGCCGCGGGGGGCGGCGGCTTGACCTGACTCCGAAGGAACTCGCTGTCCTGGAATTGCTGCTGGCCGCCCGGGGCCGGGTCGTGTCTGCTGAGGAGTTGCTCGAGCGGGTGTGGGACGAGATGGCCGATCCGTTCAGCACCGTTGTCAAGGTGACGGTCAGGCGGCTGCGCCGCAAGCTCAGTGATCCGCCGGTTATCGAGACCATCGATCACGGTTACCGCATCTGAAGAACGCGACCTGACGATGGCGGCTTTCCTGACCAGCCTGGGCTTGCGGCTCGGCCTGCGGCGTCGCAGCTTCCGGCTTTATCTCACTGTGGTCTATAGCGGCCTGTTCCTCGCGTCCGGGACTGGTTTGCTTGGTCTGACCTACTGGCTGGCGGATACCAGGTTTCCGGTGACCGGCCGGCGCTCGGGCACGGGCCCCGGCAGCCCTGGCGTGCTGCCGGGGCAGCAGCGGGCGGCGGCCTTGGCGGCTCAGGCGCAGGCCATTCAGGAGCGCGGTGCCGCATTGCACAGCCTCCTGGTGATGTCCGGGATTGCCCTGGCGGTCATGACGGTGATCTCCGTCGGGCTTGGCTGGCTGGTTGCCGGGAGGATGCTGCGTCCGCTGCGGATGGTCACGACAGCGGCCCAGCGCATCTCCGCCAGCAACTTGCACGAGCGCCTGGCGATGACCGGCCCGGATGACGAGATCAAGGAACTCTCCGATACGTTCGACGGGCTGCTCGGGCGTCTAGAGCGGGCCTTCGATGCCCAGCGCCAGTTCGTCGCCAACGCGTCCCATGAGCTGCGCACCCCGCTGGCGCGGCAGCGGGCTTTCATCGAGGTGGCACTGGACGACGCCGGGCGCACGGTCGATTCACTCGAAAGGGCCTGTGCACGAGTACTCCTAGCCAGCGAGCAGCAGGAACGGCTGATCGACGCCCTGCTCACCCTGGCGCAGAGCCAGCGCGGGCTCAAACTGCGGGGGCCGATCGACCTGGCCGCCGTCGTCAGCGACGCACTCCAGACGCGGCAGCCAGAGGCGCAGGGCCGGGGACTGCGTGTCAGCGCCCGGCTCGCCGCGGCGCCCGCCCTGGGCGATGCCCGCCTGGCCGAGCGGCTTGCCGTCAACCTGGTGGCCAACGCTATCCTGCACAACATCCCCGGTGGCTGGATCGAAATCGCGACCGGGGTGTCGGGCGGCAATGCTATATTGTCGGTTGCAAATAGCGGTCCAGTGATCGCGGCAGCGGAAGTCCAGCGGCTGTTCGAACCATTCCAGCGGCTAGGCGCAGATCGTATCAGCGGCCATAATGGCTTTGGCCTTGGCCTGTCCATTGTTAAGGCGATCGCCGATGCCCACGACGCGCAGCTGAGCGCGCATGCCCTGCCCGGCGGCGGGCTTGAGGTACAGGCCCGCTTCCCAGGGATCTCTCCTGGCCTGCCAATACACAAGGCACCAGCGGCCGTCGCGCAGCCGGCGGCGCCGCCTGGATCCAGTTCTGCCTGACCAGGTCGCGCAGGAACCGCCGGAGCCCTGCGGGAAAGTAAGCGTTGTCCGCGTCTTTGACCTGCCCAAATTCATCCTTTTCCGCTGCCCTGAATGGCAATTGCCGCAGCATGCCGCATGCGTCGATCCTGCGGTTTCCGGATGCCCTATTTGATCATCGGAAATTTGTCACCGTGGTGTCACCGGGGGGGCGGTAGGACTTGTTGTGCACGGCTGTTGTGGCCGGGTGGTGGTTCGTTTCTAGTCAGGGAGTGTGCTGTGTGATGTCGGCGATGCCATGGATGGCTTCGGCTGTGCGGGGCGGGGGCGGGGGCAGGGTCCGGCGTGCGGGCCTGCTTGCTGTCGCGCTGGCGGGTGCCGGGGTGCTGGCGGCGGGGTGCTCGAGTGGTCCGGGCGGCCCGGGTGTGGCGGGGGCGTCCGCATCGCCGTCGTCGTCGGCTACGGCGTCGGGGGCGGCGAAGGCGCTGGAGTACGCGGCGTGCATGCGGTCGCACGGGGTGCCGAAGTTCCCGGACCCGACGGTGAAGAACGGGACGGTCGGGTTCAATATCAGTGCGGCTGACGGGATCGACCCGAGTTCGCCGCAGTACCAGGCTGCTCTACAGGCGTGCTCTAGCCTGCGGGGCGGGGGAACGTCGAATTCGGGGTCGAGCGGGAACCTGGCCAAGGAGCTGAAGTTCGCCCAGTGCATGCGGACGCACGGGGTGCCGGACTTCCCGGACCCGAACAAGAACGGCGGGTTCTCGGGGACCTCGACGATCAACCCGCAGTCGGCGACGTTCCAGAACGCCCAGGCGACCTGCATGCAGCTGGCTGGGCCGGGCGGTTCGGGGTCGTCCTCATGAGCGCCGCAGTATCGCCGGAGGCCGCTGAGGCGGGCAGGGCGCCGGAGCAGGGCGGGGATAGCGGGCTTTCCCGGCGTTCCCGCCGGCGGGCGGGGCTGGACGGCGGCCGGGGCCGGGGCCGGGGCCGGGTGATGCTCGCCGGGGGTGCGGGGGGCGTGCTGGCCGCGGCCGGCGGCGCCGCGGCCGCGGCCGGGGTCTTCGGCGGTTCTCACCCGGCCAGCGGCGTGGTGGATAACGCCGACCCGACGTCGCTGGCCACGGTGGCCCTGGGATCGCTGTCCTCGCAGCAGCAGGTGGCCGCCACCTTGGGTTACGCGGGCAGCTACAGCGTGCTGAACCAGGCCACGGGGGTGTACACGCAGTTGCCGGCGGCCGGGCAGGTCATCCGGCGGGGGCAGGTGCTGTACCAGGTCAGCGGGAGCCCGGTCGCACTGCTGTACGGCCGGGTCCCGGCCTACCGCACCCTGTCGGAGGGGATGAGCGGCGCTGATGTGCGCCAACTGAACGCCAACCTGGTCGCCCTGGGGTATGCCACCCGCTCGGAGCTGGACCCGGATTCTGATTACTTCAGCGCGGAGACCGCGTACGCGCTGGAGCTGTACCAGGACCACCTGGGTGTCACCGAGACCGGCATGCTGGCCCTGGGCCAGGCGGTGTTCCTGCCCGCGGCGGCCCGGGTCACCACGGTCAGCGCCGGGCTCGGCGCCCCGGCCGGGCCCGGAGCGCCGGTGGTGCAGGCAACGTCAACGGTGCGCCAGGTCTCCATCGCGCTAGATGCCTCTGAGCAGTCCTATGTCAGGGACGGCGACAAGGTGGTCATCACGCTGCCGGACAGCCAGACAACGCCGGGCGTGGTCACGTCGGTGGGCACGGTCGCCACGACGCCGCCGAGCAGCACCGGGTCGCCCGGCACGCCGGTCATCACCGTCGACGTCGCCCCCTCCAACCTGGCTGCGGCCGGGAACCTCGACCAGGCCCCGGTGCAGGTGTCGATCACGACTGCCACCATCTCTGGCGTCCTGATCGTGCCGGTCGATGCCCTGGTCGCCCTCGCAGTGAAGGGGGGTGGGGAGGCGGGTGGAGGGTACGCCGTCGAGGTAGTCAAGCCCGGCGGCACGCACGAGCTGGTACCGGTCACCACCGGCCTTTTCGACGACGCGGCCGGCACGGTCCAGGTGACCGGGACCGGGCTGCACGCCGGCCAGCACATCGTGGTTCCCGCGCTATGAGCACCGAAGCAGCCGCGACGGACCCGGCGGCGGGCCTGGCCGGCGCCGGCGCAGCCCGGCCGGTCCTGGAGCTGGCCGGGGTCCTCAGGACCTATCCCGGGCAGCCGCCGGTGCCGGCGCTGGCCGGGGTGGACCTGCAGATCAGGCAGGGCGAGCTCGTCGCGATCGCCGGGCCGTCCGGGTCGGGGAAGTCGACGCTGCTGCACGTCATGGGCATCCTGGACCGCCCGGATTCCGGGACGGTGCGGGTCACCGGCCTGGACATTGCCCGGCTCACCGACGGCCAGCTCGCCGCCCTGCGGGCCACCCGGATCGGCTTCGTGTTCCAGGAGTTCTTCCTCGCCGAGCACGCCACCGCCGCCGACAACGTTGCCGACGGGATGCTGTATACCGGGGTACCCGCGGCCGAGCGCCGCAGGCAGGCCATCGGGGCACTGCACAGGGTCGGGCTCGGGCACCGGGCCGCCGCCCGCCCGACCCAGCTCTCCGGCGGCGAACGCCAGCGCGTCGCGATCGCCCGCGCCCTCGTCGGCCGCCCCGCCATCGTGCTGGCCGACGAGCCCACGGGCAACCTCGACAGCGCCACCGGCCGCTCGATCATCGCCCTGATGGAAGAACTCAACGCCGACGGCGCCACCATCGTCATCATCACCCATGACCACGCCCTCTCCGCCCGCATGCCCCGCCAGGTCGAGATGCTCGACGGCCACATCGTGCGCGACACCGCGCAAGCACCACGGCCATGACACCCCCGCCCGTACCCGCAACCAGGAAGGTTCTCCAGTGACTACGGCCACTACCCTCGCCCCGTCCAGGTTGCGACCCGCTGATCTCGCACGCGTCGCCAGCGTCGGGCTGCGTACCCGGCGGCTGCGCGCCGCTCTTTCCGCCCTGGGCATCGCCATCGGGGTAGCCGCCATCGTGGCCGTACTGGGCCTGTCTCAGTCCTCCTCTAACGGGCTGATCTCCGAGATCGACGCACTCGGTACCAACCTGCTCACCGTGACCAACGGCCAGACCCTGGCTGGCCAGACCGCCCAGTTGCCCAAGGCCGCGCCCGCCATGATCGGCCGCATCGGCCCGGTGATCGCTGTCCAAGACACCGGCGCCACTGGCGCCAACAGCTACCGCGGTCCGCTCATCCCGAGCGTCGATACCAATGCCCTCAACGTTCAGGCGGCCACCTTGCAGCTGCTGTCCGCCGTGGGCACCAGCGTCGCCCACGGCTCATACCTGAACGCCGCCACGCAGCACGAGCCCGTGGCCGTGCTCGGCGCGCAGGCTGCCCAGTTCCTGGGCATCGACCGGGTGTTCTCCGGGGAGCGAATATGGGTCGGCAACCAGTGGTTCTACGTAGCCGGCATTCTCAGGCCCGCCGTCCTCGCCCCGGAGATCGATACATCCGTGCTCGTCGGCTTTCCCGCTGCCGAGAAGTATCTCGGTTTTGGCGGCCACCCTTCCACCATCTACGTCCGGACCCAGCAGGATCAGGTCAGTGCCGTCCAGTCTGTCCTCGCGCCGGCCGCCGCCCCTGAGGACCCTGGCGAGGTTAACGTCAGCCAGCCTTCGAACGCGCTTGCCGCTCGCGCTGATGCCCAGTCGGCCCTCAACGGCCTGTTCCTGGCCCTCGGCGCGGTCGCATTGCTCGTCGGCGGCGTAGGGGTGGCGAACATCATGGTCATCTCAGTCCTGGAGCGCCGCTCCGAGATCGGGCTGCGACGCGCCCTCGGAGCCACCAGGGGCCAGATCCGCGCCCAGTTCCTGCTCGAAGCGATACTCCTGGCTCTTCTCGGTGGTGGCGTCGGCGTCGGCACCGGCGCTCTGGCCACCGCCATCTACGCCAGCATCAAGCACTGGGCGATTATCATCCCTCCCCTTGCCTGGGCAGGTGGCATCAGCGCGGCCGTCGCTATCGGCGCCATTGCCGGCCTGCTCCCCGCGCTGCGCGCCGCGCGGCTGTCGCCCACCGAGGCGCTGCGAACCGCCTAACGACCGCACCACCATCGCCCATCACCCAGACCCGCCGGTTTTCGGTCGAACCCGAGGACCGTCACGGCGTCCGGCCGGTGAGGCCGCCTCAGTTCCGTCCGGAAGCCTTCAGTTCGCGTGAACTCTAGGACTTCTCGCGGCCTCCCGCAGCACCGTGCCGAAGTACACATCAGCGTCCGCTGGCTCCATCTCCCGCAACGGCCGGCCGAACCACGCCCGCATCTGCTCCAGGTGCACCACATCGGAGCTGATCGTGGCGTCGGCCAGCGCGGCCGCCGCCCGGGCGAGCACGAACCCGGCCAGCACGTCGGTCTCGAATGCCGCCAGCTCATCCGGCCCGGCCGGGCCGGATGCCTCACGCAGGTCTCGTACGACGGCCAGGCTCAAGCCCGGGCCTCCTCGCCTTCACCGATACGGAAAGACCAGTGAAGAACACGATAGAACTTCAGGAAACCCGAAACGTCCTCACAACACAGAACCAGGACAGATCAGGGAAACAAACCCAGGTCCTGCGGCTAAAGAAGTTACTGAGGCCTCAGGGAACTCTGGGGTTATTTATTAGGTGAGGTTCCCCCGGGCCACCCGACCCCAGGAAGGTCGCGCTGGGGCCATGGCGGCGGGAGCGTGCCGTAAGCTGCGCGCGGAGGTCGCCAGTGCCCGCTGATTACGACAAGATCCGTGCGGAGAACATCACCCGGTACGGGACGGATACGGCCGTGCTCGACCTCCTCGGGCAGCTGTACAGCGACCGGACGCACTTCATCTTCGAGCTGATCCAGAATGCCGAGGATGCCGGCGCGAGAGAGCTGGCATTTGAGCTCTTCGACGGCCGCCTGGAGGTACGCCACGATGGCCGGCCCTTCACCGAAGCCGATGTCCGGGGCATCTGCGGAGTCGGGAATTCCGCGAAATCCGGCGACCTGACGGCGATCGGCGCATTCGGCATCGGGTTCAAGTCGGTCTACGCGTACACCCAGACGCCCAGCGTGCACAGCCCGGGCGAGCATTTCCGCATCGAGAACTACGTCCGCCCGGTGGCCATTCCCCCCGAAGGCCCCCCGGCAAGCGCACCGGACGGCGGCGCGGACGGCGCACTGGACGGCGGCGCGGACGAGACGCTGTTCATCTTCCCCTTCGACCGGGGTGACCTTTCCCCGGCGGCGGCCACGGCGGAGATCTCCGCGGCCCTGGCCGGCCTCGGGCTCGGCACGCTGCTGTTCCTGCGGAACATCGAGCGCGTCGCCGTCAGCGGGCGCCAGGTGCCCGCCGCGGTCCTGGAACGAGCCGTCGCCGCCCATGCCGCGGCGCCGCGGCAGGTCAGGCTCCGGCGGTCCAGCGATGGCGCCGTGGCGGAATGGCTCGTCTGGCATCGCGGCCTGGAGGCAGCTGACCAGCCCGGTCAGCGGGTCGAGATCGCTTTCCCCGTGCGCGCTGGGATAGCCGGGGCACGGCTGGCCCCGTGCCGGGAATCGCCGCTCGTCGTGTTCTTCCCCACCCAGAAGGAGACCTTCCTCGGCTTCCTGATCCAGGGGCCGTACCGGACGACGCCCGCTCGCGACAACGTTCCCGAGCATGATCCCTGGAACCAGTTCCTGGTCGGCGAGACAGCGGCGCTGCTGGCGGACGTCCTGGCGGATCTGCGCGACGAAGGACTGCTAACGGTCGATGTCCTGCGCGGCATGCCGCTGGAGCCGGCCCGCTTCGGCCCGGGCACCATGTTCCGCGGCTTGTACGACAGCGCCCGCGAGGCCCTGACCAGCGGGACTCTCATTCCCGTTGCCGGCGGCGGCTACGGCCGCGCGGACGAGCTGGCACTGGCCCGCGGCGCCGGGCTCCGCGAGCTGCTGTCCCCCGACCAGCTCGGCGCGCTAGCAGGACGCACGCACCGCGCTTTCGCGCACGAGTCCATCACCGACGACGGGACGCCCGTCCTCTGGCGATACCTGCGCGAGGAGATCGGCGTCGCCGAGATCACGCCGGAGTCCTTCGTGGCGAGTCTTGATGCCGGGTTCCTCGCGGCGCAGCCAGATGCGTGGATACGGCGCCTGTACGCCTTCCTGCATCAGCACCTGGCCCTGTGGCGAGCACCGGAGTATCCCAGCGAGGAGCCCGGTCCGGCCAGGTCGAAGCCGATCATCCGGCTGGAGGATGGCAGCCAGGCAGTGCCCTTCGACGCCGACGGCCGCCCGGCCGTCTACCTGCCGGATCCTGCCAGTCTCCCTGACCCGGCCGGGACGGGCCTGCCGACGGTGCGGCGGGCCATCGCGCGGTTCTCCGATGCCCGCCATTTCCTGGCAGCGCTGCAGCTCGGCGAGCCGGATGTGGTGACCGAGGTCCTGGAGACCATCCTGCCCCGGTACGCGGGCACCGATGCCGCTCAGCTGGACGCCGCACAGCACGATGCCGACCTTGAGCACGTGGCGCGCGCGCTGGCGGAGGCGCCCCCGGGCAGGCGGCAGCGGCTTGCGGAGAAGCTCAGGGAGACGGCCTTCCTGGTCGGGGAGAACGCCGCGAACGGCGAAGAGCGCCTGATGACGCCGGTCAGTCTCTATCAGCGGACACCGGACCTGGAGAGCTACTTCGACGGGAACCCGGACGCCTGGTTCGCCCGGGATGGCTACGGGCCGTGGCTCAGGCAGCTGCGCGAGATGGGCGTGCGGGACACCGTCGCCGTGCACGCGCGGACCCCGGACTCCCACGGGCATGTCGTCATCACCGAGGAATTCGCGCGGCACGAGCGCGGCCTGCACGGATTTGATCCGGATGCAGCCATCGACGGCCTGGAATTCGCGCTGAGCCATCCGAGTCATAGCCGGTCGGAGTACATCTGGAACCTGCTGCTCGCGCCCAGCCGGGATCTGCTGGCCGGGGTCGTCGAGCGCTCCGCCCGGCTGGAATTCGCCGACGCCAGCAGGGAGGAGCTCAAGTCGGCCGCCGGTGCCGCGGCGACGGCGGCTACCTGGCTGCCCGGCCCGGACGGCTCGTTTCACCGCCCGGCTGAGTTGCAGCTTGATGATCTCCCCGCGGAGTTCAAGCGGGACGACGTCCTCGCGGCGGCACTCGGCATGATCCAGCCCGTCGTGGCGGAGGCGGCCCGCCAGCTGGGGCTCCCGGCCGGCCTGCTGCGCGGGCTGAGCGCCCATCCGGACCTGGTCGCGATGGTCGAGCGGGAACTCCAGGCCAGGGAGGCGTCGGCCGGCCAGGGTACCAAGCCGGGACCAGCTAACGAGGCCGACCTCGCGGGCGGCGCCCTGGCGGCCTGGCTGCGCGATGAATGACGAGGCTAACGTGCTGAATGAGCAGGCTAAACGTTGGCTTCGCGTTATGTCAGATCTGGTTGGCCATTCACGCCGACGGGCGGCTATGCCGGAAATCAGAGGTGATCACAGGATCCGGATCTGATTGACACCAATTGCGCAACGGGAGTACAGCTATCGGACTATGGGCTCCGGAAATCACTCACGCACGAAGCGACGCGCCTGGCGCACTGGCCGAATCGCCATCCCGCTCGTTGCCGTTCTCGCCGGGTTTATTGCGATTATGCAGTACTCAAGCCTGGGAAATGTGCTAAGGATTAGCCCGCAGGCATCACCTGTCGCGGCAATCCGCACCTCAGCTTCCGGAGGCTCCGCGCCTGCTCATTTCCGCACCCTCCCGCCGGGATCGAGGCTTCCCTCCGGCGCGCAGTGCGCGAAGTGGGTGCGCGCCCGGCCGACGGCGGAGAACAAGGGCGTGAACAGGCGGTTCAACCAGCGGACCGGCCAGCCCCTCGGCAGCAACTTCCTGTCGGGCGACGAGCCGGCCGCCGACGCGAAGATCGTGCCGCGGGTCAACGGCAACTTCACCGGCACGACCAAGGAAATCCTGCGCTGGGCCGCCTGCAAGTGGGGCATCAACCAGAACATCGTGTTCGCGCAGGCGGCGGTGGAAAGCTGGTGGCGGCAGAATACCCAGGGCGACTTCGGCACGGACGCCAGCGCCTGCCCGCCCAATCACCGGAACCTCAATGCCCAGGGCGAGTGCGCGCAGAGTTACGGCATCCTGCAGAACAGGTACCCCTACGAGACGTCGGCGTGGCCGGATGCCGGCAACTCCACCGCGATGAACGCCGACACCGCGTACGCCATCTGGCGGTCCTGCTACGACGGATACGAGACCTGGCTGAACACGGTGCAGCGCGGCAGCCAGTACAGCAAGGGCCACGTCTGGGGCTGCGTCGGCCGCTGGTTCGCCGGACGCTGGCTCACCGCCCCGGCCCTGCAGTACATCGCCAAGGTCAAGCAGTACAGGCAGGAACGCATCTGGGAGACCCCCGACTTCCAGCAGCCCTGACCCGCGGCTGGCCTCTGGTCAGGTCCTGCCCGCCTGCCGGCATCCGGCCGCCGCTTACCGCCAGCAGGCTGCTGGCGGGGTGATCGCGATCAGCCCGGTCGTGCCGAGGTCGTAAACCAGGTGGGCCGGCTGGTCCGCGGCGAGCAGGTCATCGCCGAGCAGCGATCCCTGCCTCGTCCGCCTCCTGGCCCGCACCCCGCCGGTCCGCGGACTGGCGCAGGCCATCACCCCGGCCTCGTTCGCCAGCCACAGCGCGCCGCCGCCGTACACGGTCGTGGCATCCATCGGCCAGTCGTAGACATCGCCGAGGCGCGAGGTCGGCGGCTGGCCGTAGCCAGGCGGCAGGATCGTGACGAGCCCACGCCGGCGCAGCAGGATGGTGGCGCCCAGCATGCCGGTCCGGTACGAGGCCCATACGCCGGGCGGCGTCGCGGTCAGCGCGGCACCGGAGAGCGCGAAGGTGACCGGGCCATGCGCGGCCCTGGCGAGCCGCAGCCCGGAACGTGCGTCAAACTCGAAGACCGCCCCCGGGCCGCCTTGCGGACGGGCATTGAACGCAGAGACATAAAGGTGCCGGCCAGCCGGATCGACGGCCACGTCCCTGATCGCGAAGCGGGCGGCCAGCGTCACCTTGGCAAGCACGGCGCCAGTGGCCGCGCTGACCCGCCACGCGGCGCGGGAATCGCCGATCCAGACGGAATCTCCCGGCCCCCCGGCAACGGATACATAGGAAACGGGGCCCGGCGGCGGAAGAGCAACCGAGCGGACGACGGCCATCGTCTGCGGGCTGACCTCGCGGACGACAAGCGGCGATGACTTACTTCCCGGCTGGCTGGCCGCGCCGAAGACCCACAGACTGCCTGACGCGATGGCGATGCCGCCCCCGGCGAACGCCGGGCCGCTGCGCACCGAGCCACTCGCCAGCTCGGTGCGGCTGAGCAGGTAGGGACCTCGCTCCGGGTCTGTCCGCTGAGGTACCAGCGCGTAGAGGGCGCCGGCCTGGAGGTCGACGACCTGATTGGCCAGCAGCTCGCGCTGGTTCTCCCGCACCACCGTGCGGGCCGGCCAGCTGGCATGCCGCCGCGCGGATCCCGTCGCGCCGGCAGCCGGACGCGACGCGGAGCCGGTTCCGGCCGGACGCGATCCGGCGGCGGTTCCGGCCAGCGGCCCGGAGTAGGCCGCGGGCGCCGCCACTGCCGGCCGGCCGGCACATCCCGCGACGCAGCCGATGCCCAGGGCCACCGCGCCCAGCAGGGCTACGGTCGCTGTTAACTTGCGTGATTTCATGACTGCTCCTCATGCGTGGGCCGCAGCAGCAGGCCTGCCGCGCTGCTGCCTGAAGCCGTCATCAGAACAGACGCCGCAGGACAGCAGTTCGTTGAAAAAACAGCAGTTCGTTGAAAACAGCAGGCCGGAACACAGGCCGGAACAGTAGCGCGCCGGAAACAGCAACACGCGGGGAACAGCAACAGGTCGGAAATGTGCTCCTCAGCGAGCGGCGTCGAGCAGCCCGGGAGCGCGACTCAGCCGGAAGGCGATGACGGCGCCGGCCACCACGACGGCCGCGGTAACCAGCGGCAGGCCCGGCCCGGTATGCAGGTACAAGGCCGCGCCGGCGAAGGCGCCGATGAACATCGCGGCCACGGCAGACGTCCTGCGCGCGGCCGCCTTGTTCGCGCCGCCGGCCAGGCTCGAGTCCGCGGCCAGGCCGGTGAGGGTCATGGTCAGTACGGTCGTCGTCATGTCCGGGACGGCAATCCGCCGGACAGTCGCGTTGCGCACGCCCATCGCGAACGCCAGCACGCTGATCACCGTGTAGCGGCCCGCCCCGGACGCGACCGTGGCGGCCGTGCACGCCACCGTCGCGGCGACGCCGATCAGGATGGCCTCGGTCACCATCGCCAGCATCAGCAGCCGGCCGCGCCTGGCGCCGACGCGCGAGCCGACCCGGCCCGCGCAGATGGCGCCGATCAGGAAGGCGCCGAGCGAAGTGAGGCTGGCCGGCGCCGAGAAGCCCGGCGCGCCCGCCGCCGCGAACCCGATCACGACCACGTTGCCCGTCATGTTCGCGGTGAACACCCGGCCGAGCCCCAGGTAGCTCACCGCGTCTACCAGGCCGCTGACGAGGGTCACGATCATGAGCGTCCGCAGCAGGGCCGCCTGCGCGCCGTCGCTACCCGGTGTGCCTTCCGCTGCGCCGTCGCTACCCGGTTTGTCTTCCGCTGCACCGCCCATCCGGCGAGCCTACGCGGCGAGCGGACGGCCTATGCGGCGAGCAGGCGGGCTATGCGGCGAGCAGGCGGGCTATGCGGCGAGCAGGCGGGCCTAGACAGCGAGCGGGCGGGCATTGCCGCGCGCTGCCCGGGTCCGGTGCCAGGCTGCCCAGCCGCGCCCGGTGCCGTAGGAGACCGCGCCGAGTGCCCCGACGAAGAACCCGACCGGCCAGTTAGAGGTATACGACGCCGCGATCGCGGCCCACACCGTTGCCAGCGCGATGACGACCGACAGCGCCATGGCGAGCAGCGGCTTGCTGGTGAACGAGCGGGCGGCGGCGGGCGGGCCGACCATCAGGCTGAAGATCAGCAGTGCGCCGACGACCGGCAGCGACATGCTGGTCGCCAGGGCCACGACCACCAGGAAGCACATTTCCATCCGGTGGCTACGGACCCCGCGCGCCTCGCCGAGCTCCGGCATCACCGAGGAGAGCATCAGCGGCCGGTACATCACGATGATCGCGGCCACGCAGACGGCGCCGATCGCGGCGACGGGCGCCACCTCGCTGGTACTGACGCCGAGCACCTCGCCGAAGAGCAGTGAGTAGATCTCCGGCGCGTACTCCACGCTCAGGGACAGGAACAGCGCGCCGAGCCCGAGCATCACGACCAGCGCGAGCGCGGTCGCCACGTCCTGACGGCTGCGGCGGCCGAGCCAGCCGATGCCCAGCGCGCCGATGAGCGCGAAGACGCCGAGCCCGACCAGGGTGCTGACGCCGATCAGGCTGGCCCCCGCGGCACCGGCGAACGCGCCCTGCGGCACTGCGTCGGCGACGAACGACGAGCCCCGCAGCACGATGAAGAACCCCACGACACCCGCGACGACCGCGACGATGGTCGCCACGGTCCAGGTGTTCACCATGAAACCGGAGAACATCGCGGCGGCTACCCGCCGTTCCTGGCTCGACGGGCGCGCGCGCCGCTGAGCCGGCCGACGGCCGGCAACTGGGCGAGCAGGTAGAAAACGAAGACCAGGGTCACCACGAAGAAGCTGACCGGCCAGCCGTGCTGGGCCGGCGGCCAGTAGAAGCTGTCGTAGGCCAGCAGGATGCCCAGCCAGGTGGCGGCAATCCCGATCAGGCCGGACCACAGCACCGCGAGGCCGGTCTTGCTCGTCAGCCGCAGGGCGGTCGCGGCGGGTCCGACCAGCAGCGCGGTGCTAAGGATCGCGCCGATGGTCAGGGCTGCCAGCGACACGGCGACCGCCATCGCCAGCAGGTACAGCAGCCCGGTGATGCGCACGGGGACGCCGCGGACCGTTGCCATGTCGGTGCTCACCGAGCTGAGCAGCAGCGGCCGGTAGAGCAGCCCGACGACCGTGAGGGCCAGCAGGCTGAACACGACGATGACTCCAGCGGTCGAGCCGCTGATGACGAACATGGAGCCGAAGAGGACGGAGATGGTCGCGCCGGTCGTATTCGAGAACGTCGCGTCCCAGTACAGGAACAGGGCCGCGAGGCCGAGCCCGGCCCCCAGGACGATCCCGGTCGCCACGTCCCGTCCGCGCGGCCGCCGGATCCCGATCATTTCCATGATCCCGGCCGCCACCACGCCAATGCCCACGAAGCCCCAGAGCGGGTTGATCCCGGCGAGGAAGGCGCCCGATCCGCCGGTCGCGCCGATGTCCGCCAGCGCGTGCCCGGCGAACGCCTGTCCCCGCAGCACGGTGAACATGCCGACGACCCCGGACACCAGCGCGACCACCCCGCCCGCTAGCAGCGCAACCCGTACCGGCGCGTTCCCGAAGAAGCCGGGCTCGACGATCATCCTGAGCAGGTGCGTCATAGCCAGTCCGGCACTGCGCAGTGCGCGCCGTCCTCGCCGACCGGTTCCGCGGGCCCGTCGCCGCGCCCGGCGACCACCAGGATCCGGCCGTGCACATGGATCACGTCGACATGCTGGCCGTACAGCTTGCTGAGGACCTCGGTCCTGACGACCTCATCGGTGGTACCGCTGGCGGCCCGGCCGGCCGCCAGGTAGACGATGCGGTCCATCACCGGAAGCAGCGGGTTCATCTCGTGCGCGGACAGCAGCACCGAGATCTGCTGCTCCCTGGCGACCCTGGCGAGGAGTTCCACGATCTCCTGCTCGCTGCGGATATCGAGGTTCGCCAGCGGCTCGTCAAGCAGCAGCAGCCTGGGCCTGCTGATCAGGGCGTGCGCGATCAGGACCCGCTGCTGCTCCCCCCCGGAGAGATTGCCGACCCGCTCGTCGCCGAACAGTCCCGCGCCGACGGCCCGCAGCATCTCGTCGATGAGCTGGCGGCGTCGCCTCGTCGGCAGCGGGATGCCCAGCCGGTTCCCGTCCAGGCCCAGCCCGACCAGGTCCCGGGCGCGCAGCGGCATGTCGGGATCCAGCAGCACCTTCTGCGGCACGTACCCGACCGCGGGGGCGTGCCGGGGGCGGTCAGCGCCATCGATGCGCACCACGCCCGCGGACGGCTGCTGCAGCCCCAGGATGACGCGCAGCAGCGTGGTCTTGCCCGCGCCATTGGACCCGATGAGGCCGACGAACTCGCCGGCCCGGACGGTGAAGTGAATGTCGCGCAGCACTTCCCGTCCCGCCAGCCGCACGCTGATGCCGTCCACGGTGAGCGCGTCCCCGCCGGTCCCGGTGAGATGCTGGCCGGCTGTCATGGCTGCGCCGCTGAGACTCGCCACGGTGCCGGCGTCCAGGCTCGTCGCAGCTTCTTCGTCGAGATCCGTCACAGCTTCTCCGCTGAGATCCGTCACAGCTTCTCCGTCGAGATCCGGCTAGTGACGGCGCGCCGCAGCGCCTGGACTTCGGCGAGCATCCACGACTGGTAGTCATAGTGGGCCGGCATGGTCTCGTACACGCCGACCACCGGTATTCCGTAGCGCCTGGCCGCACCCAGGAATGACTGGGTGAGCGAGTCGGTCACCTGCTGGTTATAGACGAATGCTTTTACCTTATGACCGGAAAAGAAGCTGTCCTGGAGCGCGACGTCCTGGGGCGCCGGATCTACCCCGTTCATGATGTCGGACTGGAAGCTGAATGGCGTCAGATTCCTCGTTCCCGCTGCTTGTAGCATGTAGTCTCCTACCGGTTCCGTGGTCGCGACGGGAGTACCGGGAAAGGCGGTCCTGAACTGCGCTATCGCGCGGTACCAGGGCCGGAGCGAGCGGTCGAATGCGCGCTGGCGTGCCCGGAAGTAGGCGGCGTGCGCGGGCTGCAGCGCGGACAGGTCGCCGGCCAGCGCCTTCGCGACGGCGGGCATGGTAGACGGCTTGTACCACAAGTGCGGGTTGGGCGTGCTGTCCGGCAGTCCGAGCAGGCTCTGGACGATGATCACCTTGCGCGCCGGGTTCGGCGTCGCGCCTTCGATCTTGTTCATGAAGGCGTCGTAGCCGACGCCGTTCTGGACGATGAGCTGAGCTCTGCCGATGGCACTGGCCACGCTCGGGCTCGCCTCGAAGGTATGCGGATCGGTGTTGGGATTGCTCTCCACCGCGGTGGCCTGCACGTACTTGCCGCCGATCTGGCTGATCACGTTGGCGTACTGGTTCTCGGCCCCGACGGCGACGATCACGTTCGCGCTGTCGGCCGTGGCGGCCGGCGACGGGCCCGCCGAGCATGCCGTCGCGAGCAAGACCGTCGCGAGCATGCCTATCGCGGCTGCTCCGCTGCCCGGCCGAGGTGACATGACGCACGTTCCATTCACTGTGGTTGCTGCTCACTCGTGTTTGCTGCGCCGTGCCTGCTGCACCGTGCCTGCCGTACCGGGTTTGCTGTAACGGGTCTGCTGTACCGGGCACCAGGGGTCTGCGCGGCCGTTACAAATGAAAACGATAATCAGTACAGCTAGCGGCGTCAAACTGGCCCGGCGCGCTGCCAGCTCCTATCAGCGCCCGCCTGGCGCTGGCCTGCTACGGCCTGAGCCGGGCCCGCGGCGCTGCGGTCAGCAGCCATCCGCGATCGCCGCCACGACGTCGTACGGCAGGTAGCGGGGATGCACGAGCAGCGCCCTGGCCACCTGCCGGATCTTCAGCCGCAGCGGAGTCAGCATCTCCTCGCTGTAGCGCCACGCGCCGAGTTCATCACCGCAGAACCGGCCGCCGAGCGCCCGGCGGAAGCGCCGTGCGTCCCCGCCGTCGCCCTTCCAGGCGGGCAGCCATGCGCGCAGGTCGTCATCGCGCTCGAGCATGGTCCAGTTCATCAGCCGTTCCGCGACCTGTCCTGCCGCGTCGATGACGAACGCCAGGTCGCCGGCCGCCCGGACGCCATGGACCCGGCCCTCGGTACGGCAGCCGTGATGGATGCTGGCCGAGCTGAACCGCGCCCCTACGGCCAGCGCCGCTACCGCGTGACCGGCTTCGTGCCAGGCCGTCCGCGCGGTGGCCGTCCGGGCCGCGGCAAGGCCGGGAAAGCAGCCGCAGTCGTAACGCTGCCGGATCCACGTAACGTGCACGATGGACTCGTCGTCGTAGCGGATGAGCCGGCTCAGCTCAGCCTCGATCCCGGCCAGGACGCGCTTGTCTGCGGGCTTCATGACGGAACAAAGAGTAAACGTTCGCACATCCCCGCGCAGGCAGGCGGCAGCGCGGCGCGCGAGCGACCCGGGAAGCACCTGGCTGCCCCTGGGGAGCCGCCGATGGCCCTGACATTCCAGCCGCGCTCCTGAGAACTGGACAACTGCTTCCCTGCCGCGCCGCGGGATCGCGGCGAGGGCTGCTGGCACGGCTACCGCATTCGTCAGGGGGCGGCCGGGTTGGCGACCCTGGCCAGGAACAGCGGCTCCCCGGTCGCGGTGTCGGTGACCAGCAGCAGGTAGGGGCGGTCGAACACGATCTGGGAGGGCTGCACCCGCACGGCGGTTGGTGCCATGCCAACGGCGGTCGCGGCACTGGCCACGGTGCCCTTCTCGCCGACCCGCAGGGTGGCTGCCTGCTCCACCAGGCCGATGCAGCATGCCTGCGGGGACAGCCCGGTGAAGTCGGCGGCCGGGCTGAACGCGACGCCCATGCCGAGCCCGCTGAGCAGTCCCTTCAGGCTGGCCCGGGAGCTGAGGCTCACCTTTGGCAGCGCGACACCGGCCCGCCCGGCATCAGCCGCCCGGCCGGCGCCGGGCGCCTGGCCAGCGCCGGGCGCCTGGCCAGCCGGGCCGGCCGCCGCCAGCCTGGCGGTGATCGTGCCCAGTGCCGCCGCACCCGGCAGCGGGCAGCGGCCGGCGCCGGCGCCAGGCAGCAGCGCCACCATCGCCAGCTTGCCGCCGCGATAAGGAAGCGAGACGGCGGTCCAGCCGGCCGCCCTGACGGTGCGGAAGTCCCCGCCGTGCATGAACTTCACGCTGACCCGCCGGCCGTTCGCCGCGGCGAACGGGCCCGGCCTGGTCAGGCTGGCCTGGAACGGCATGGCCCAGGCCGCATGCAGGTACAGCGCGTCGGTGAGCACCCAGCCGATGCCCGACAGCGACGCCGGGCTGAGCAGCCGCGGGATCTGGCCCCGGGTAGCGGCCGCGATTGACTGGTCGATCTGCTGGGCCGCCTGAGCTGGGTTACGCAGCAACGGCACCCGCCGCACTCCCGCGCCGTAGCCGGTCGCGACCGCGTTCAGGTAGCTGCGCAGGGTCCGCAGCGAGGGGTCTGCCCACAGCTGGTCGCTGCCCGCCACGGTGACGCCCGGGCTGTCCAGGCGGTGCAGCGCTGCCGACCGCGCCTGCAGCCCGGCCTCAAGCGCCCGGCCGCCAGCCGCCGGGAGGCGCAGCACGCCGGCCATGGCGCGGGCGGTGCCGCCGCGTGCACCGAGGTAGGCCATGCCGAGCCCGGTGGCCAGGCTGGCCGGCGAGAGCACGACGTTGGCCCGCGGTTCCGCCCGGCACCAGGCGCCCAGCACAGCCAGCCCGAACGCGGTGTCGGCGGCACCGTAGGGACGCGGGTCCGCGGCGCGCTCCCTGATCGCCATGCCGCGGCTGATGATCGGCGGCGACTGCGGCCCGCTGGCCGGTGCCGACCCGCAGCCGGCCCCGACGAGCGCGGCCAGCACGACCCCGGCGGTAATCCGCAGCTCGTTCCTCATGCCGGTCAGACGGTGCCCGGCCGCATATGGTTCCCTCGCCGATTGCCCTGGCCGCGCAGGACGGGACCCTCCCTGGGGCGACGTTGAGGCCGCAACCGCGAGCGCCGCGCACAGCCCTGACAGGCGTTACCCCGTGTCATGTTTTTCTCTTCGGTATTTTTGGCACCGGAGGGGGTACCTTTACTCCGTCGAGTCGAGGGGAATTACTCCGTCGAGTCGGGGAGAATGAATTGCCGTCGCGGAATAGTCGCAGTCATCATATTGCGAATTAATCCCGGTAATCGCGGCATTTGGCAGCGGGCAGCGGGCCGATCACCCGCGCTGACGGGGAGGATCACGATATGGGGATGAAAGGCATGCTGGCCCGCACGCCGTTTGCTGCGATGGCTGCCTTGCTGTTCCTGTTCTGGCCGACCGGCGGCCTGCCGGGCAGGGCTGCGGGCACCGCCCGGCCCGCACTGGCCGTGACCGGCCGCACCGTCAGTGGCCCCGCGGTGCCCAGCCCGGGCCTCTCGAGCACCCTGCAGGATGTCGCCTGCACCTCAGTCCGCAACTGCTGGGCTGTCGGCAGCTACCAGACCGGGGCTGCGCAGCTGAACGAGGCGCTGCACTGGGACGGAACCAGCTGGTCCGAGATCGCCACCCCCGATCACGGGACCGGCCCGGGCCACCACAGCAGCCTCACCGCCGTCGCGTGCACCTCGGCCAGGAACTGCTGGGCCGTCGGCAGCTACGCCCGCGGAACCGCGCAGCTGAACGAGGCGCTGCACTGGGACGGAACCAGCTGGTCCAGGATCGCCACCCCCGATCCAGGGATCCCGGGAAGCGGCGCGCACATGCTTGACGGCGTCAGCTGCGCCTCGCGCACGAGCTGCTGGGCTGTCGGGATCCACATTAGTGACCGCGGGATAGGCCGGAATGCGGTGCTGCGGTGGAACGGCGCCGGCTGGGCCGCCGTCAACGCGCCAGACCCCGGCGCGAACGTTGCCGGGGATGGAAGGGAACTCTCCGGTGTCGCCTGCCGCTCGGCCGGCGACTGCCTGGCCGTCGGAGGTTACGTCAGCAAGGCCAGGTCCGAGCGGAACGAGGCGCTCCGCTGGAACGGGACCCGATGGCTGCGGGTCGCCACGCACGGCAGCGGCGCACTCAGCAGCGTCACCTGCACAGCCGCTGCGCGCTGCTGGGCCGTCCGGGGGCAGGCCAGCGGCAAGGGGACCATTCGCTGGAACGGGACGAGCTGGTCCGCCGCCGCCACTCCTGGCAGCGCCGAACTCAACGGCGTGGCCTGCGCCGCTGCCGCCAGTTGCGTGGCCGTCGGCAACCACACCCTCGGCGGGGCACTCCTGAACGACGTCCTCGGCTGGAACGGGACCAGCTGGGCAGCCGTCGCGGTCCCCGATCCTGGCGGTATCGGCGCCGGCGCCCAGAACAGGCTCGCGGCGGTCGCCTGCACGTCCGCGGCGAATTGCTGGGCAGTCGGCAGCTACTGGGACAGCACCGCCGCGGCGCACCGGAACGTCGCACTGCACTGGAACGGGAACGCGTGGTCCAGCCAGCGGGTTAGCGATGGCACCTGAGACAGCGCCGGCCGAATTGCGCGTTACCGCGATATATGCCCGGCCGCATATCTGTCTCGTCGATACTTTTTGCGAGTCGTCGAGACTTTTGCGAGGTGGGTAGCTTTCCTCCGCCGTGTCGAGGAGAATGCGTTGTCGTCGTTGAATCGTCGCGGCAATCATATTGCGAACGAGTATAAGCAATTGCGGCATTAGCCGCGAATAGCGGGCTGGCTGCCCGTTCGACGGGGGAAGGATCACGATATGGAGATGAAAGGCATGCTGGCGCCCGCGCCGGCTGCTGCTGCGGTAGTTGGCTTGCTGGTCCTGTCCGGGCTGGCCGGCGGGCTGCCGGGCGCGGCGGCAGCCACCGTCCGGCACGCACCGACCGCGGGACAGGCCGTACCCGGCCGCAGCGCACCCCCTCGCACCGCGAGCAGTCGCACCGCGAGCAGTCGCACCGCGAACGGCCGAGTCTTCGGCGGCTGGGTGCTGCCGAACCCGGGCATCTCCAGCATCCTGCGGGGAGTTGCCTGCACCTCATCCCGCAACTGCTGGGCGGTCGGCAGCTACGAGAATTCGACTGCCGAGCTGAACGAGGCGCTGCACTGGGACGGGTCTCGATGGCTGAGGGTCGCCATCCCCTATCCGGGCACCGGCCACCAGAGCAGCCTTGCCGCCGTCACGTGCATCTCGGCCAGGAACTGCTGGGCCGTCGGCAGCTTCGACCGCGGAACCACGCCGCTGAACGAGGCGCTGCACTGGGACGGAACCAGGTGGTCCAAGATCGCCACCCCCCAGCCGGGGATGCCAGGAAATGTCGCGAATTCCCTTAACGGCGTCAGCTGCGTCTCGTTCAGGGACTGCTGGGCCGTCGGGAGCCACACCACTCAGGGCGGGATCGGCGAGAATGCGGCGCTGTGGTGGAATGGCGCACGCTGGTCCGTCGTGCACGTCCCCGAACCCGGCCAGAAAGTCGTCGGGGATGGCAGGGAGCTCTCCGGCGTTAGCTGCACCACGTTCAACTCCTGCCTGGCCGTAGGAGGCTACGTCGGCGCGGACAGCGCCGAGCTGAACGATGCGCTCCGCTGGAACGGGTTCAGCTGGCTGCGGACCACCACCGCCAATCCAGGGACCGGCCACCACAGCAAGCTCACGGCCGTCACGTGCACCTCGTCCAGCAACTGCTGGGCCGTCGGCAGCTACGATCACGGGGCCGGGCAGTTCAACGAGGCGCTGTACTGGGACGGAACCAGCTGGTCCAGGGTCGCCACCCCCGATCCGGGGACCTCGGGCAGCAGCGTGCACATCCTTAACGGCGTCAGCTGCGGCTCGCGCTTCAGCTGCTGGGCCGTCGGGAGCCACATCACTGACGGGATCGGCCACAACGTGGTGCTGGGGTGGAACGGCGTCAGCTGGTCTGCCGTGCACGTCCCACAACCCGGCCAGAAAACCGCTGGGGATGACGGGGATACCAGGGAACTGAACGGCGTTTCCTGCACCGGGCACACCCACTGCGTGGCCGTGGGGGGCTACATCAGCTCGGCCAAGACCGAGCGGAACGAGGCGCTTCGCTGGAACGGGCTCCAATGGCTGAGGTCGTCCCTCGCGACGGCGCACTGAGAGCGGGCTCGCGGCGGGCGGTCGCTTGCACGTCCGCCGCGAGTCGCTCGGGCACGCCGCCGGGCTCAGCCGAAGTCCAGCAGGACCTTTCCTGACTTGCCGGGCTGCACCAGGTAGTCAAACGCCGCCGTGGCCTCGGCGGCCGGGAACACCCGGTCAATTTTCGGCAGTGCCCGGCCCGCGGCCAGCAGCGGTACGACAGACCGGGCAAACGCCTGCACCGCCGCTGCCTTCTCCTCCAGCGGCCTGGCCCGCAGCATGGTGCCGTACAGGCTGGCCCGCTTCCCCATCAGGGCGCGCAGCGAGATCGCGCCGTCGGATCCGGCCGGGGTACCGACAACCACGATCCGGCCCTTGACGGCCAGCACCCGGAAGTCAGCCTGGAGGTTCTGCGCGCCGATCAGCTCGACCACCACGTCGGCGCCGCCGAGGGCAGCTAGCTGCTCAGCGACCTTGTCAGGGCTGGCCACGACCGCGCCGGCCCTGGCGAGGGCGTCTCCGGCGCCCGCCGACCGGACGCTGGCGACTACCCGCGCCCCGGCCGCCAGGCCGAGCTGGACCGCGGCCGAGCCGACCGCGCCGTTGGCCCCGTTGACGAGCAGCACCTCACCGAGTTCCAGCCCGCAGCGGGTGAAGGCGGCGTCGTGCGCGGTGATGTACGCCTCCGGCACGGCGGCGGCGAGATCCTCGCCGAGGCCGGCCGGGACGGCCGCGAGGTGCCGCTCGTGCACCCGGACCCGGTCAGCCAGCCCGCCGCCGCCCACTACGCCGAAGACCCGGTCGCCCGCCCGCCAGGCCCGGACCTGCGGCCCGGCCGCCTGCACCACGCCGGCCACCTCAAGGCCGGGTATGTCGGCCGGTGACCCCGGCGGCGCCGGGTAATTGCCCAGCCGCTGCGCGACATCGGCCCAGTTGACCCCGGCGAAGCGGGCGGCCACGAGTACCTCGTGGTCACCGGGAACCGGATCGGGGCGTTCCTCGAAGCGCACGACCTCGTTGCCGCCGGCGCCGTTGAACGTCACTGCTCTCACGCGCTGTCACCTTCCGTTGATGGAGCGAGCCCAGCTGATGAGCGGACGGGAGTTCCCGCTACCGGCCGCCGTAGCCGGCCGCCGCCAAATGCCGGAAGCACGCCGGGCCAGGATACGAGACCTGCCCCTGGCGGGCCCGGCAGGGCGGAACTGAGCATTCCCGCCTTGCTGCGGAAACCAGCAGGCTGCGGAAACCAGCAGGAGGTGAGTCCGCCCGGGCCCCGTGGCCAAGTCCTGAACTGCGAGTCAGCATAGGATTTCCGGCGATGAGCGACTAGGGCGATAGGTGACCGGCCTGGACGGGAAGGAACCGGACCGGAACGAGGGAAGGGGACGTCATGCGGGCCGAAGCGCGTCAGGATCCGGCCGCCGGCACCGAGAGCGTAGTGGCGGCGTGGGCCAGGGACAACCCCCGCTCAGGGGCATTGCATGCCCGTGCCCGGCGGCTGCTGCCCGCTGGCGTGACCCATGACGCGCGCCTCGCCAAGCCGTTCCCGCTGGCCGTCGAGCGGGCCGACGGCGCACGCAAGTGGGATCTGGATGGCCACGAGCTGATCTGTTACGTCATGGGCCACGGCTCGCTGCTGCTCGGGCATGGTCATCCGGCCGTCGTTGCCGCCGTCCGCGAGCAGGCGACCAGATCGTTTCATCCGGGCGCCTGCCACGAGCTGGAAAGCGAGTGGGCCGAGGCGGTCATCCGGCTGGTCCCTTCCGCCGAGCGCGTCCGTTTCACCTCAAGCGGGACGGAAGCGACGCTGCTTGCGCTGCGGCTCGCCCGTGCCGCCACCGGCCGGGGGAAGGTCATCAGGCTGGCCGGGCATTTCCACGGCTGGCACGACCAGGTCGCGATCGGGGCTGACCCGCCGTTCGACGGGCCGGACACCGCGGGCCTGCCCCCTGGGATCGTGAGTTCCGTCGTCACCATCCCGGCCGACGCGGCCGCCCTGGCCGAGGCACTCGCGGCCGGCGACGTCGCGGCCGTCATCCTTGAGCCCTCCGGGGCGGCCTGGGGGACGGTGCCGCTGCCTGCCGGGTTCCTCCAGGCGGCTGGCCGGCTGGCTGACGAGTCCGGCGCGCTGCTCGTCTTCGATGAGGTCATCAGTGGCTTCCGCTGGGCGCCCGGCGGCGTGCAGCAACTCTCCGGGGTGCGCCCGGACCTCACCGCGCTCGGCAAGATCCTGTCCGGCGGCATGCCGGGCGGCGCCGTGTGCGGGCGAGCCGACGTGATGGATCACCTCGGCGCAGTCCGCCACGATCCGCGGCGGGTCGCGCACCCCGGTACGCATAACGCCCACCCGCTGTCCGCCGCCGCCGGGGTGACCGCGCTCGGCCTGGTGGCCTCGGGCGAGGCGCAGGACGGGGCCGCCCGCCTCGCGGCCTCGCTGCGCGGTGAGCTCACCTCGGTGTTTGAGCGGTGCGGTGTGGCCGGCCGTGCCTACGGGGAGAGTTCCACCTTTCATCTGCTGCTCGGGCCGGACGGGCCGGAGGAACTCGATCCGGCGACGCTGAAATCCGGGCCCGCCCGGCAGGTGTCTGCGGCGCTGCATTGCAGCATGCTGCGCTGGGGCGTTCACCTGTTCCGCGGGTCGGGTTTCCTGAGCACCGCGCACAGCGAGCGCGATGTCGAGCAGACGGCCGCGGCACTGGCCGCGACGCTCCGGCAGCTGCAGGCCGAGGGGCTGGTGTGACCTCCCCCGGCACGCCGCCTGCTGAGCATGCCCGGGTCAGTTCACCAGCACGGCGCTGAGCACAGGGGTGCCGATCAGCGGGACTGTAGACTGATTTCTGGCACCGAATGCACGGCTCATTCCTCAATGCCCCGCTACGCGACCTCGCAGTCATGGTAAGAGTCAGCTTGGAAAGAGTGGCCAGCGATGGAACGTACCTCGTTACTTGTCATCGGCGCCGGACCTTACGGCCTGTCTACCGCCAGCTACGCAAAGCACGCCGGCATTACTTCCATCATCCTTGGTGAGCCCATGGGATTCTGGCGGCAGAGCATGCCGCGCGGCATGCTGCTGAGGACCGGCACCGGATGGCAGATCGATCCGCTCCGAACATTTACTCTTCGTGCATATATCGAGGAGCGCGGATTGCGTGAAAAGGATGTGCTCCCGGTACCAGCCGAATTGTTCATCGAATACGCAGATTGGTTCCGGCACCAGTATAACCTGGAAGTACGCCGCAGTTTTGTTAAAGACCTGACCCGGCACGACGGCTTGTTCGAGGCAAGCCTGACAAACGGGAATATAATCATTGCCGATAATGTCGTGGCGGCTCCTGGCGTCAGAGACTTCGCGAACCTGCCGAAGGGAATATCGCAGCAACTTTCGCCAGGCTGTTATTCACATACCGCACAGTTCACCGACTTCGATCTGGTCGCCGGACGCCGATATCTCATTATAGGCGGCGGGCAAAGCGCCTTTGAATGGGCCGCTCTCATGTGCGAGGATGGCAAGGCCGAAAAGATCCATATTGTCTATCGTCACGACCCGCCCGCCTTGAGATCCGCAAACCATGATTTCTGGGCGTCCGTGGAAGAAATGATGGATCTTACCCTTAGTGTCCGCGGGTGGTTCCGCCGTCTCTCCAGTGCGGATAGGGAGGCGCTTATGCAGCAGTTCTCCGTGGAGGGCCGACGGAGGCTGGAGCCGTGGCTAGCGGCAAGAATCACCAGGGGATCAATAAAGCAGTGGGCGAAAACGCGCCTAGCCGCCTGCAAGGAGCGGCCCAACGGTGAGATCGAGGTAATCCTTTCGTGCGGGGATCGAATAGTAGTCGATCATATTATTTGCGCAACCGGCTACCGGGTTGATATACGAAAGCTCTCCTATATGAGGACATTGACGCGAGCTGGCCCTGCATCGCTAAGTCTCAGCGGAGGCTATCCGGTGCTCGACAATTACTTCCAGTCAGCTATACCCGGACTGTTTCTGTCCGGTATTACAGCGGTACGCGACTTCGGGCCATTCTTCAGATTCCTGCGTGGCAGTACAGTCGCTGCCCAGCTCATTGTCTCAAGGCTAGCCAAGGATTTCGATGGCCGGAATTGAGCGCACCAGGAGCGCGGAGAAGGGCTCGGCGCGCCGGCCAGAACTCGGGCATCAACCTTACCAGATGGGAAAAGCCGTGTCGGCACCTGCTCAGTACACGCCAATCCAGGTGCGTGAGCTGCTGAACTCCGTGCCGCGCATCTGCCTATCTCACCTGCCCACGCCACTTGATCTAGCGCCAAGGCTATCTGAGCGACTGGGAATTACGCTGAGAATAAAGCGCGAAGACTGCGCTGGCCTGACATTCGGCGGTAACTACGCACGGGCGGTGGAATTTACCCTTGCTGATGCGCTAGCAGCCAATGCAGACGCGGTGATCCACGGAGCGGCCGGGCAGTCTAATCACTGCCGCCAGGTGGCAGCCGGATGCGCCCGGCTAGGTCTGGAATGTCATCTGGTAGTAAGAAACTCATCCAGGACCGTCCATTCTCGCGGCAATCTCCTGCTCGATCACCTGCTAGGAGCTGTCGTCCATGTCGTCGATGCTGAACTAGGCAATGGCATTGAAGCCGAGAAGAGCCGCCTCTATGAGCGTCTTTCTACGGCCAATCCGCACAAGAACTACTATCTGTATGAACGTGACAGAATTAGCCCGCTGGCCACCCTAGCCTCGGCCGAATGCTTCGTTGAAATTTTCGAGCAATCCACAGAGCCAATAGATGTAGTATATTTGTCTTCGGCCGGGGCCAATCAAGCTGGCTTCCTTCTAGCCCGGGACTTGCTCGGACTTAAGACGACCGTGATCGGAGTAGCTCCTATTGACTGGGATGCGACTACGATTATCGGGCGATGCTACGATGCCGCCCGCGCGCTACTTGGGCTGCCGCCTGCCCCCCTCGACCCGGACTCGATAGAAAATGTATCGCGGTATATTGGCCCTGGCTATGCGGAGCCAACGCCTGAGTCGCTGGAAGCGATGACACTGGCTGCTTCACACGAAGCCATCGTGCTCGACCCCGTCTACACTGGCAAGGCTTTCGCCGCGCTGATCGCCGACGCCGAGCAAGGCGTCATGCGAGAGGGAACGCGAGTCATTTTCGTTCATACGGGCGGCACGCCAGTCTTCGATCTATACGGGGACGACATACTTAAGTACCTTGGGCTCCGAGCGTAGCCCGGCACCGGCGAGAACCCGTTCGAAAGGCGGCCTTGCCGTCGCGCCCTGCAGCGGCCCAGAGACCCTGGCAGTCCGTCATTCGAGACGAGCGGGCCCGCCGGCTTCCTCGGCGGCGCCTTCGGGGCTTCCTGCCATGCTGCCGCCGCCGCCGCTCCGGCGAAGCTGCCATGCCAGCAGGCTGCCGAGCACGACCGAGACCGTGATCGCCGTCGTGTGGCCGACCGCCGCCACGTCCAGCTTGCTCAGGCCGCCGAAGATGTCGCCCACGACGACAAGGACGGCGAAATCGAGCACGGCGGCGGCACGGGCCGGCCACGAGCCATACACCGCGGCCACCGCGATGGCGGACACGACGACGTAGGACGGGCCCACGTCCAGCAGGCGGGTATCGGAGCCTGGCAGCAGTCCGTGCGCCACCCGGTAGTCGACGATGCCCTCGCTCACCAGCGTGCCGAGCACATGCCCGGCGGCGCAGACCACCGCAGTGCGCCAGTTCCCCAGCACCCGGTTAGCGCCGAACATGGCGAGGGCGATCAGGAGGGGCCAGGCGCTGGCGAACGACCCCGGGATGAACGCCGAGGCAGCCAGCGAGCCCACTGGGTCATGGCGCAGGTTGACCACGCTGGTGCTTGCCCACTGCAGCACCGCCGACTGATCGTGGGCGGACAAGGCGGCGTAGACCAGTTCGGCGATGACGAAGCCTGCCAGGTAAAGCCAGGCGACCGCGTATCGCGCGAGCAGGGTGCGGGCTGCCGTCCAGTCCCGGGGCTTGCGGGGTGCCGGAACGGTGGCACCTGCCTTGAGTCCGGGCTGCAGAGCGCCGGCGCGCCGGCGCGAGGGGAACACCTGCCGCCTCACCCCCGGAGTCCATCGTGATCTTGAGCCGGCCAAACCCGCCGGCCTCTTGCATCGGCTCACCTGGATCGGCTCAAAAGAGAATTACGGGCCGACTATAGTCAATATCCTGCCCGGAATCGGGCAGGATATTGAAGTTTTGCACTCTCAATACTAGGCTCACCGCTATGGTCAGCGAGCAGTGGGACGAGCTTGCGAGGCATCTCGCCCGCACAACGCTGCTGTCGGAGGCAGCGGCCTCCCGGGTCGTCGAGGAGGTTATCGCCTACTTCAGCGAGCCGGCGGACGCGTTCATCCGCCGCCGCCACCGCGAGCTGCAGGCAGCGAGGCTGGCCAACGCCGAGACTTTCCGGCGCATCGCCATCGAGCTGGCCGGCCGTCCCGTCGCCGCCCCGCAGTTTTCTGAACGCCAGATCCGGCGCGTGATCTACGGCTAGGAGAAATATCTTATGTGCGGAATTGTCGGCTATGTCGGCGGCAAGGACGCGGTGCCTGTCCTTTTCGAGGGACTCCAGCGCCTTGAGTACCGCGGCTACGACTCGGCCGGCGTCGCCGTCATAACTCGCGGCGACCTGAAGGTACATAAGCGCGCAGGCCGCGTCGATGGCCTGATCGCCACGGCTCCCAAGCGGCTGCGCGGCAGCGTGGGCATCGGCCATACCCGCTGGGCGACCCACGGGAAGCCGACCGACGCCAATGCCCACCCGCACGTCGACAGCGCGCATGCCATCGCCGTGGTCCACAACGGGATCATCGAGAACGCCCTCGAACTGCGGGCCACTGTCCTGGCCGACGCCGTGTTCACCTCGGAGACCGACACCGAGGTGCTAGCCCACCTCATCGCCGCGCAGCCGGAAAAAGAGCTCGAGGAGGCCGTGCGCGCCGCGCTGCTCCTCGTCGAGGGCGCGTACGGGATCGCCGTCATCGACCTGCGCCAGCCCGACCGCATCGTCGTCGCGCGTAACGGCAGCCCGGTGCTCCTTGGCATCGGCAAAGGCGAGCACTTCGTGGCCTCGGACGCGTCCGCGCTGGTACGTCACACCGACCAGGTCGTCTACCTCGACGACCGTGAGATGGCGGTGCTCGAGGCCGACGGGTTCCGCACCTTCACCCTCGACGCCGAGCCGACGGAAAAGCGGCCCACCACCGCGCCGGTGTCGAAGACGGCTTACGACAAAGCCGGGCACGCCGACTACATGCACAAGGAGATCCACGAGCAGCCGGTGGCCGTCGAGCGGGCGCTCAGCGGCCGGCTCAACCGCCGCTTCGCTACCGCTCACCTCGGCGGAATCGAGCTCACCCCGCGAGACGTGCTGGCGCTGCGCCGGATCAAGGTCCTGGGATGCGGCTCCGCCTTCTACGCGGGCCTGGCCGGCGCCTGCCTGATCGAGAGCCTCACCCGGATCCCTGCCGACGCCGAGACCGCCTCTGAATTCCGCTACCGGAACCCGGTGATCGAGCCCGCGACCCTCTACATAGCGATCAGCCAGTCCGGTGAGACGTTCGACACCCTCGCGGCGGTCCAGGAGATCAAGCGCAAGGGCGGCAGCGTGCTTGGCGTGGTCAACACGCCAGGCAGCACCGTGGCCCGCGAGTGCGGGTCGGGGATCTACCTGCACGCCGGGCCGGAGGTCTCGGTCACCTCGACGAAGACGTTCACGTCGACGGTGGTTGCCTTCGCTCTGCTGGCACTTCACCTCGGCCGTATCCGCGACGTCGGGCCGGCCGACGGCGGCCGGCTCGTACGGGCGCTGGAGGCGCTGCCCGGCCAGATCGCCGAGATCCTGGCCGGCGAGGATGCGATCGCCGAGACCGCCAAGAGCCTCGCTGCCGCCTCCAGTGCCTTCTATGTCGGGCGGGTTCGCGGCTATCACGTGGCCCTCGAGGGGGCACAGAAGCTCAAGGAGATCTCCTACATCCACGCGGAGGCATACCCGGCGGCTGAGCTGAAGCACGGCCCGCTCGCGCTGGTCAGCGAGAGCATCCCGACCGTCGTCATCGTCCCCGACGACCACATGCTGGACAAGAACATGGCCACGGTCGCGGAGATCCGCGCGCGCAGCGGCCCCGTCGTGGTGGTGACGAATTCGCCGCTGTCCGTCCCCGGTGTCGATGCGACGCTGAGCGTCCCGACCACCGAGCCGGAGCTGCAGCCGATCCTGCTCGGCATCCCGCTGCAGCTACTGGCGTACCACGCGGCGCTCGCCCTCGGCCGCGACATCGACAAGCCCCGTAACCTGGCAAAGAGCGTCACTGTCGAGTGAGCCAGCAGCCACCCGCACGCTCGTGGCCCTATCTTGCCCCGATCAGCAAGATGCGCTGCCCGGGAGGGGGGTTGAGCCACTCCCCCATTAGGTGTGGATCTCCGCGTTCACGGCGTGCGGGCCTGCGGCTTACGCTGCACATCGCGCTCTACCTGGCGAAGTTCTACTTACCGGGAGATGCGGCTCTGGGCGGCGTGGCCGTGCAGGCTCGCGCCGGGGCGCAGGAGGCCGCCCGGGCGGGCGCCGATGTTCGCTTCGTCCGGGCCATCTTCGTGCCGCGGGATGAGAGCTGCTTCGCGCTTTACCGGGCGGGCTCGGTGCAGGCGGTCACGATGGCCGGGGCAATGGCCGGGCTCGTGTTCGACCGGGTCGCCGAGGCGCTTACCGCCCCCTGACGGCCGGACTTGGGCGGCCGGCGCTCCCGCTGGCATCATCCGCTCCACCGAGGAGAACCGCCCGGCCCGGTCCGGTCCGCTATGATTAGCGATGATTCCTGTAGGGAATAACTATTTTGGAATCGGCGCCTGCGGAGGTGACCTCGTGACCTGGCTCGACTGGGCACTCAGCGCGGTCCTCGGCACCCTGGCCTACGTCGTGTTCGTGCGCCAGTGGCCGCACATGACAGGCCGGTGGTGCGGCGGCCAGAACACCGGGAACTGCTGGCGCTGCCGCGATGCGGCCGCGCGATTCACCGACGATGCCGGCTTGCCGTGGCAGCTCGACGATGACCTGCGCCTGGAGAAGCTCGACCACCGCGACTGGTGATCCGCTACCGCATGACCTAGCGCACTCGATCGCCTGCCCGTCCCGGAAGTTCCGCAGCCAGCCTGACGCGGATCGCGAATGCCTCGACGGCTTCGCCGGGATCGCCAGATCCGGCCACGGTCCGGCCGGGCAGTAGTGGACTGGCCTGTGCGCTATGCCTGCGGAGTGCGCCCGAGGAAGGCGGCTAGCCGGTCGCTGGGGCCGGCCGTTGCTGCCACGGTGACCGGCGCCGCGAACAGGGGGTGCCGGCCGGCCCGGGGGACCAGCGCCGGGGCTATCACCAGCAGGGCGGTGGCCAGGGCGCGCGGGATCGGCTGGCGCTGCCCGCACGCCCGGGATACGTCCCACCCGTGGACGGTGACCTCGAGGGCGGCCGCGGCGGCCATCAGGCTGGCCGCTAGCGGGCAGCCGGCCATCTCGATGGCCTGGCGCTGGTAGCCGGGGCTGGTCCAGGCGTCGAGCAGCTGGCAGGCACGGTCGCGGAAGGCGCGGGCGGGGTCAGCCGCCAGGTCAACGTCCTCGGCGGCGGGACCCAGGCCAACGCGTCCGGTTTCGATGCCCTCGCCGAGCGCGGCCAGGGATTCGCTGGCGTGCCTGAGCAGCATCCGCAGGTCCCATTCCCGGCACGGCGTCGGGCACGACAGGAGTTCCGGCGTGACGGCCAGGACCACGCCGAGAGCGTAGCTGATCGACGGCCCGAGTAGCCGGGCACCCTCGGCCGGCCATGCCGTCGGGCCTGCCCGGGTCATCAGCCGGGTACCGGGGCCGCGGCGGCCGGGACTGTCTCCGGCAGGCCGAAGGTGGCGAGGAGGCCCGGGTCGTTGAACGAGGTGACCCGTGTGACGCGCGATGCGGCGATGGTGAGCACACATACCGAGTGTGCGCGGTACACGCCGTCGTGGCCGCGCATGTAGGCCGCTAGCGCGGGCTGGCCGTTGGCGGCCGTCGGGATCATCCGGAAGCGGCCGGGTTCGGTGAGGACCCGGGACTGCAGGAACCGCCCGATCAGCTCACGGCCGGTGAACCAGGTCGGCTCCGGCGGCATCTCGAACACGGCGTCATCGCGCAGCAGCCGCATGACCGCCGTGATGTCGGCGTTCTGGAACGCGGCGGCGTACCGGTCGAGCAAGGCGCGGTCGGCCGGGTCGGCGGGCTCGTGAATCTGGTCCTCGTCGGGGGCAGCCTGCTCGAGCCGCGTCCGGGCGCGCTGCAGCATGCCGTTCACCGCGGCGGTTGTGGTGCCGAGCAGCTCAGCGACCTCCGCTGCCTGCCAGCGCAGCACGTCGCGCAGGATCAGCACGGCACGCTGCCGGGCGGGCAGGTACTGCAAGGCGGCGATCAGGGCCAGCCGCATGCTCTGCCGCGACGCGACGATCTCGGCTGGATCGGCGTACCCGGCGCTCACCAGCGTGTCGGGAATGGGCTGCAGCCATGGAACCTCCGGTCGCACCGCGGCCAGCGGAGCTTCTGGGTACTCGCTCGGGCCGCCAAGGCCGGACGGCAATGGCCGAGGGCCGCTGTTCTCCAGCGCGCGCAGGCAGGCGTTGGTTGCGATCCGGTAGAGCCAGGTCCGCAGCGACGCCCGTCCCTCGAATTCGCCGTAGGACCGCCAGGCGCGGATCATGGTCTCCTGCACCTGGTCTTCGGCATCGTGGACCGAGCCCAGCATGCGGTAGCAGTGCGCCAGCAATTCAGGCCGGAACGGGTCGGTGAGGCGCGCGAAATCCTCGCTGACTGCCATGGCTGCTCCCTCCGGGCGTCGCGGGCCGCGCCGTCACTGGTACAGATCCGGCCCGGCCACGAAAATCACCGGCCGGCGGGCACATTATCTGCCCCGCGGTTCCCCGGTCAGTTTTCCGTGCGCCCCGGATCTGTAGAGGTAAAGATCGGCTACCACTACCAGGGGTCAGGTAATGAATCAGGTTCATCGCTGGCGCGCGTTCGCGGTGCTGGCTGTTTCGTTCTTCATGACGGTCGCGGACCTCGCGATCGTCAACGTCGCGCTGCCGACAATCGGCCGCAAGCTGCACATGCCGGAATCGAGCCTGCAATGGGTCGTCACCGGCTACGGGCTCACCTTCGGCGGCTTCCTGCTGCTCGGCGGCCGCGCCGCGGATCTGCTGGGGCGCCGCCGCATCCTGATGGCCGGCCTGGCGGTATTCACCGCGTCGTCGCTGGGCTGCGGGCTGGCCACGGCGGAGGAGTTCCTGATCCCGATGCGCTGCCTGCAGGGGCTCGGCGCGGCGATCGTGCTCCCGGCGGCGCTGTCCATCGTGATGAACATGTTCCCGGAAGGCGCCGAGCGGAACAAGGCGCTGGGCGTGTGGGGCGCCATCGGGGCGAGCGGCGCGACCGTCGGGGTGATCGCCGGCGGCCTGCTCACCCGCTACGCCGGCTGGCAGTTCATCTTCTTCCTCAATGTCCCGATCGGAGCCGCGGCGCTGCTGCTCGCCCCGCGCGTCGTGCCGGAGAGCCGGCTCGCCACGGAACGCCGGCGCTACGACCCATTCGGCGCGGTCGCCGTGACCGGCGGCCTGTCGCTGCTCGTCTACGCGATCTCGACCGCCCCGCAGGTCGGCTGGGGTACCGCCAGGACGGTGACGCTGCTCGCGGTGTCCGCCGCCCTGCTCGTCGCCTTCGTGGTCATCGAGACGCGCGTGGAGGCGCCGCTGATGCCGCTGCGGATATTCGGCAGCAAGACGCTGGCGGGCGCGAACGCGGTCGGCGTGCTGCTCGGCGGCAGCTTCTTCGCGTTCATCTTCATCGGCACCCTCTACATGCAGCAGGTACTCGGTTACTCCGCGCTGAAGGCCGGCCTCGCCTGGCTGGCGGCGACGCTCACCTCGGTCGCCTTCGCCGGCCTGTCGCAGGCGCTGGTCACCCGCGGCCAGGCCAGGCTCGTGATGGCGGCCGGCATGGCCATGATCGGCGGCGGCATCCTGTGGGCAACCCAGGTGCCCGTGCACGGGCATTTCTGGGACAGCCTGGCCGGACCGTTCGCGGTCGTCGGAGTCGGCACCGCGTTCGCCTTCATCCCGGTCTCGATCGCCGCCCTGGCCGGGGTCGCCGAGCACGAGGCCGGCCTTGCCTCCGGGCTCATCAACACGTCCCAGCAGCTCGGCGGAGCGATCGGCGTCGCCATAGCGTCCACGATCGCCGCCACCCACGCCAGCACCCTGCTGCACCAGGGCGCCGCGCCAGCCGCGGCACTCACCAGCGGCTTCCAATGGGCGTTCTGGGCCTGCGGCGCAATCGGCCTGTGCGCGGTCCCGGTGACCTACCTCCTCGTCCGCCGCGACGAACTGGCCAAGGCGGTCGCCAGCACATCCCAGAAGCCCCAGCCTGCACCCGCCGGGGTTTAACCGGACCACCACCTCCTACACAGCACGGGAGTCCCGCATGCCAACGCAAGACCTTTCCGGAACGACGGCACTGGTCACCGGCGCCAGCCGGGGCTTCGGCCGCGCCATCGCCATCGCCCTGTCCGCGCACGGCGCGCACGTCGTCGGGGTCGCCCGCGACCACGCCCGGCTCGAGGAAGTACGCGCACAACTCGGCGGCACCTTCACCCCCGTCGCCGCGGACGCCACCGACCCGGTGGTCGCGGGCCAGCTCCTGGACAAGTACCGCCCCCGCACGCTGGTCCTCAACGCCGGGGCGGCTCCCCTGGCCCGGCCGATCCACCGGCAAACCTGGCAGACCTTCAGCCGCAACTGGGAAGTCGACGTGCAGCACGTGTTCAACTGGACCCGCGAGGCGCTGCTGCTTCCCCTGCGGCCAGGCAGCGTGGTCATCGCCATCTCCAGCGGAGCCGCGGTCAACGGCTCGCCACTGTCCGGCGGCTACGCCGGGGCCAAGGCCGCCATCCGGTTCATCGCCTCCTACGCCGCCGCCGAGTCGGGCCGCAACGCGCTCGGCATCAGGTTCACCGCCGTGCTGCCTCAGCTCACCCCGGAAACGGACCTGGGCGCGGCCGCAGTCGCCGCCTACGCCGCCAGGCAGGGCGTCGATATCCCCGCCTTCCTCGAAGGCCGCGACCCGGCGCTCACCCCGGAGCAGGTGGGCACCGCGATCGTCGATATTGCCGCCGGCTCCGGCGATGACCGGGACGCCTCCCTGCTCACCGCCGCCGGCCTCAGCCCGGTACGGTGATACGTTCCGCCACCGCCTCCGGCGGTGCAGCGTCCTGCTGCCTTCAGGTGGTGCTTGTCCGGGAAGGGCCAGTGGCCATGGCTGCCGCCAGTGGCGCGCGCTCGGCATGGGTGAGCGGGACCGGCTTGCGGCGGCCGGCATCCCAGCGGACCGTGACGACGCGCGCGTGCCGCTGCTTCTGGACGCCTACCCGGCCCGCAGCCGGCCGGCTGCCTGGAGGTCGTCGAAGAGCAACTGGTCGACAGGCGGTACCCGGTGACGGTCCGCGTAGGTGTACCAGGCGAGCTCCTCAATCTCGCTGCTGGGGGCCAGCGTCCCGCAGTAGCCGCCGGTGTAGCAGCTCATGCGCACTACCGCTGCGCCCGGGTGGCTGCCGGGCTGATCTGCCTCATAGGTGCCCAGGTGCCGCACCGTCTCCGGCAGCAGCGCGACCGCCAGTTCCTCGGTGATCTCGCGCAGCAGGGCCTGCAGGTCGCTTTCCGCGCCTTCGCGCTTCCCGCCGGGGACGTAGAAGATGTCCTTCCCGCGTGGCCGGGCGCACAGGATCCTGCCGTTCTCCAGGTGCACCCATGCCACCGTTTCGATAAGGACCGGCACAATCTTTCCCCACTCCCGCGGAACATGGCCCGGGCAGACCTTACCGGCACCGGGCATGGCAGCCGCCCGCGTTCCGGCCGGCGCCTCGCCCTGCGCGCTGGCGCGGGCGGGCAGGCCCGCGCGGTCACCGGCAACTCGGCGCGGAACGCCGGGCTCGCGCTCGTCTGTTGCGTGCTGATTCCTGTCCCGGACAATGTTGATGACCTACACTAGGGGCATACATCATCAACAATTTCGGGGCGGATGATGGCGCTGACGCAGATCGACATCGACGAGGACGCCCTCGCCGAGGCCATGCGGTTGTCCGGGGCTAAGACGAAGAAGGAGACTGTGAACGTTGCGCTGCGGGAGTTCGCAGCCCGGCACCGCCGGATCGCGGCCCTGGAGCACTATGCGACGCTGGCAGCGGGCTGGGATTTCGAAGGGTGGGACCATCGCCGGGCGGCTGAGAAAGACCCGGCGACGTGATCCGCTACCTGCTGGACTCCTCAGGCCTGTGGCGGATCCTGCGGGACCCAGCGCTGCGGGCGGCCTGGGCAGAGGTCGTCTCTGCGGGCGCGGTCGGGTCCTGTCACCCTCAGCGCGTCGAGTTCCGCCGCTCGGCCCGCACCATTGACGAGTACGAGCAGATGTCGGGAATGTTCGAAGCGCTGTACCCGGATGCGGCGCTCCCCAAGGGAGCGTGGCGGTGGATAGAGTCCGCGCAGTACCGCCTGCTACGGCAGGGAGCCCACCGGGCGCTGTCGGCCGTGGACCTGATGATCTGCGCTACCGCAGCCCAGCACGACCTGGCTGTGCTCCACGACGACAAGGACTTCGCGACCGCCGCGCGCTATCTCCCCGACGTGCGCGAGCGCACCATCCACGACGCCCCGCAACCCGGCTAGCACGCCGCTGAGCGAAATGGTCATGGCACCGACGCTAGGAGCCTAGGTCGCTTCCGCCGCTGTGTTCCGGGCTGGGGGCAGGCCGAAAGCGAGCAGTTTTGGAGAAGCGCGGGTCACGGAGCCACGCCTAGCATGACCGTCATGCACATCACGATTCACCAGACCTTCCTCCCGCATGACGACCCGGACGCATCCCTGGCCTGCTACCGCGACACACCCTCGGCTTCGAGGTCTGCAACGACGTCGGATACGGCGGGATGCGCTGGATCACGGTCGGCCCCGCCGGCCAGCCCGGCACGGCGATCGTCCCGGGGCCGCCGGCCGCCGGCCCCGTGGGGTGCAGACTTGTGATGCCGACTGCCGATTTCGCGCCTCGCCGTTCGTCTTAACACGACCGTACACACCGGGTCGATGTGACCCACGACTTCAGGAGTGACCATGACCGGCTCTTCCACCCAGGGAATCAAGACCGTGCTGCATCCCGTGTCCGACCTGGAGAAGGCCAAGGCGGTGTACACCGCCCTGCTCGGCCTGCCGCCGCAGCACGACGCTCCGTACTACGTCGGCTACGAGGCCGAGGGCCAGCACATCGGGCTGGTGCCGGGCGGCGGGCCGCAGGGCATGACCTCACCGGTGGCCTACTGGCATGTGCCGGACATTGAGGCGAAGCTGGCCGAGGTGACCGCCGCGGGCGCCACCGTGAAGGAGCCCGCGCACGACGTCGGCGGCGGCCGCCTGGTGGCCACCGTCACCGACCCCGATGGCAACGTCCTCGGGCTGCTTCAGGACCCATGAGGGCCGACCCCCGCTCCCGCGCTCAGCGTCGTGGGCTGGCCTGACGCGCCGGCCGGGCGCGCCGCGTGCCGGGGCACAGAGGCTCCACGGGCCGAAGCGAAGGAGAACCAGGCGTACTGCTGGAAGCTGGCCAGATCAAGCCAGGGGGCGCCGACGCAGACCGCGCAGCCCGCCTCACAGATGGAGACACGATGAGCATGGCCACGAGGGCGGACACCCAGTCGCCTGCGCTGCACGTTGGCGGCAGCCACGACCTGATCCGCGTGCACGGCGCGCGCGTGAACAACCTCAAGGACCTCAGCGTCGAGATCCCGAAGCGCCGGCTGACGGTGTTCACCGGCGTTTCCGGCTCGGGCAAGAGCTCCCTGGCGTTCGGCACGATCGCCGCGGAGTCGCAGCGGCTGATCAACGAGACTTACAGCGCCTTCGTGCAGGGCTTCATGCCGACGCTGGCGCGGCCCGAGGTCGACGTACTCGAAGGGCTGACGACCGCGATCATCGTCGACCAGCAGCGGATGGGTGCCGGCGCCCGCTCCACGGTCGGTACCGCCACCGACGCCAACGCGATGCTGCGCATCCTGTTCAGCCGGCTCGGGCAGCCGCACATCGGCTCGCCCAACGCGTTCTCCTTCAACGTCGCCTCGGTCCGGGCGAGCGGTTCGATCACGGTCGAACGCGGTGCCGGCAAGACCGTGCGGCAGACCTTCACCCGCACCGGCGGCATGTGCCCGCGCTGCGAAGGCCTGGGCACGGTCTCCGATATCGACCTCACCCAGCTCTTCGACGACTCCAAGTCGCTGGCCGAGGGCGCGATCATCATCCCCGGCTACACCGTGGACAACTTTTTTGCCGTGCGGCCCTACATCGAGTCGGGCATCCTCGACCCGGACAAGCCAATCCGCAATTACACCAAGAAAGAGCTGCACGACTTCCTGCACCGCGAGCCGGCCAAGGTAAAGGTCAACGGCGTCAACGTCAGCTACGAGGGGCTGATCCTCAAGATCCAGAGGTCTTTCCTGTCCAAGGACCCCGACGCGCTGCAGCCGCATATCCGGGCGTTCGTGGACCGGGCGGTCACCTTCACCACCTGCCCCGAGTGCGGCGGCACCCGGCTCAGCGAGGCGGCCCGGTCGTCGCGGATCGGCGAGATCAATATCGCCGACGCCTGCGCGATGCAGATCAGCGACCTGGCCGGATGGGTCCGCGGCCTCGACGAGCCGTCGGTGGCACCGCTGCTCACCACGCTGCAGCGGACCCTTGACTCGTTCGCGGAGATCGGGCTGGGCTACCTCTCGCTCGACCGGCCGTCGGGCACGCTGTCGGGCGGCGAGGCGCAGCGCGTCAAGATGCTCCGCCACCTCGGCTCCTCGCTCACCGACGTGACCTACGTCTTCGACGAGCCCACCACGGGCCTGCACCCCCATGACATCCAGCAGATGAACGACCTGCTGCTGCGGCTGCGGGACAAGGGCAACACGGTGCTCGTGGTGGAGCACAAGCCGGAGACGATCGCGATCGCCGACCACGTCGTCGACCTGGGCCCCGGCGCCGGTGCGGCGGGCGGCACCGTCTGCTTCGAGGGCACCGTCGAGGGGCTGCGGGCCAGCGGCACCCTCACCGGCCGCCATCTCGGCGACCGGGCCGCCCTCAAGGAGGCGGTGCGGACGCCCACCGGCACGCTGGAGATCCGCGGCGCGACGACGCACAACCTGCGCGACGTCGACGTCGACATCCCGCTCGGGGTGCTTGTCGTCATCACCGGCGTCGCCGGCTCCGGCAAGAGCTCGCTCGTGCACGGGTCGATCCCCGCCGGCGCGGGTGTGGTGACGATCGACCAGGGCCAGATCCGCGGCTCGCGACGGAGCAACCCGGCGACGTACACCGGATTGCTCGACCCGATCCGCAAGGCGTTCGCGAAGGCCAACGGCGTGAAGCCGGCGCTGTTCAGCGCCAACTCCGAGGGCGCCTGCCCCAACTGCAACGGCGCCGGCGTCATCTACATCGACCTGGCGATGATGGCCGGCATCGCCACCACTTGCGAGGAGTGCGAGGGGAAGCGGTTCGAGGCATCGGTGCTGGACCACCGCTTCGGCGGCCGCGACATCAGCGAGGTGCTCGCGATGTCGGTGACCGAGGCCGGGGAGTTCTTCGGCGCCGGCGAGGCGCGCACGCCGGCCGCGCACGCCATCCTTGGCCGGCTCACCGACATCGGGCTCGGCTACCTCAGCCTCGGCCAGCCGCTCACTACGCTGTCCGGCGGCGAGCGGCAGCGGCTCAAGCTGGCCACCCACCTGGCCGAGAAGGGCGGCGTGTACGTCCTCGACGAGCCGACCACCGGCCTCCACCTCGCCGACGTCGAGCAGCTCCTCGGCCTGCTCGACCGGCTCGTCGACTCCGGCAAGTCGGTCATCGTCATCGCGCACCACCAGGCGGTCATGGCGCACGCCGACTGGATCATCGACCTCGGCCCCGGCGCCGGCCACGACGGCGGCCGGATCGTCTTCGAGGGCACGCCCGCCGACGTCGTCGCCGCCCGCTCCACCCTTACCGGCGAGCACCTCGCGGCCTACGTCAGCACCTGACCGAGGCCTCGCGGACGCCGTGAGACGAGTTCTCTTACCTGTCTTGACCTAGCACGCTCCTACGCTGGCATCGTGACGCCTGAAGAACTCGCCAACCTCGCCCACCTGCGCCGCGCCCGCGACCTGATGGACCGCGAGTACGCGCGCCCGCTCGACGTCGCCGCGCTCGCCCGCGCTGCGCTGATGTCGACCGCACACTTCTCGCGGCAGTTCCGCGCGACGTACGGGGAGACGCCCTACGCCTACCTGATGACGCGGCGAATCGAGCGGGCGAAGGCGCTGCTGCGCCGCGGCGGCCTGTCGGTCACCGAGGCCTGCATGGCAGTCGGGTGCTCGTCGCTCGGCTCGTTCAGCGCACGCTTCACCCAGCTGGTGGGCGAGACGCCGACGGCCTACCGGGCACGTGACCACGGCGCGCTCGCGAACGTGCCGGGCTGCGTCGCCAAGGACCTCACCCGCCCGAGCCGCAAGCCGAGCAGGATCGGAGAAGCGCGCGGGGCGCTGGCTCCCTAGCCTTGGGGCATGAATCTCACTCTTTCCCGTTGCTTCGTCCAAGTCCATGACCCCGACCTCGCACTGGCCTTCTACCGCGACGCACTCGGCCTCGAACTGCGCGACGACGTCGCCAGCGAAGGCTTCCGCTGGACCACCGTCGGCGCCGCCTCCCAGCCCGGCGTCGCGATCGTCCTCACGAACTACCTTTGCGGCAGCCCGGCCGACGGCGACGCGCTCGCCGCCCTCGTCGCCAAGGGCGCCCTGAACGGCGTCCACTTCCACACCGACGATCTCGACGCCACCTTCGAGAAGGTACGCGCCTCGGGCGCCGAGATCGTGCAGGAGCCGACCGCACAGCCGTGGGGCACGCGAGACTGTGCCGTGCGTGACCCGTCCGGCAATCTGGTGCGCATCGACGAGCCACCCGCCGCGTAGTGACGCGGCCAACGAAGACACCCAAGCCACCGGCCCATGACGCCGGGGCCGCCCTATTGGGTGCCAGCCCAGCGCTCGCACGGATCGCCCCGCTCCGCGCAGGCCACTGGTCAGGTGGCCGTTGCGCGGGGCGAGAGGACCGGGCGCCAGGAACGATGCTCGTGTTTGGCGGTTAGGCCGATCCCTTGCCTGGGCATCACCTGGTCATGCTGCTGACGGCGTGCTGTGGCGCACCTTCGTGCCTGCCACGGGCGGGGTGAGGGTGCCGCTGTCCTCCCGCCTGCACTGGGGCGCCCGGCGTTACCGGAGCGCCGGGTCGCAGTACGCCCGTCCGGGCACCTATCCCATTACGATCACCATTGACGCCGAGCATCCCGGGCCGGTGGTCCCGGACGATTTCGCCGGGCTGAGTTTCGAACGGGGGCCGCTCAATCCCGGTAACGCTGGCGTGGCAGGCTACCTGTTCAGCCCGGCGAACAACTCGCTGATCACCCTCTTCCGCAATCTGGGCCTGCGTAACCTGCGGATCGGCGG
>Ga0302235_10000211_pt1 | contig 50488 bp, 46 predicted proteins | sample II_Palsa_N3_3_FD_193577 | JGI IMG/M metagenome (GOLD analysis project Ga0302235, IMG submission 193577) | Peat permafrost microbial communities from Stordalen Mire near Abisko, Sweden - II_Palsa_N3_3 | ecosystem: Environmental > Terrestrial > Soil > Palsa > Peat permafrost | place: Sweden...
CGATGGATACCTGCTGACAGCATTTGCTGCATGCTTCTTCGGGACCGCCGTGCTCAGCAACGGCCAGTTTCACATCGTCGGCACCCTCGTCGGTGTACTGACCATCGGTGTTGGGTTCAACGCGATCGCGTTGATTGGTCTCGCTACCTACTATCAGTTTCTATTTCAGGGCGGGCTACTACTCGTCGGCGTGGGCGTCGGAACGTTCGCACGTCGACATGCTCACGCATAGATGCGCTCGCGAACCGGCCTGAGCAGGCGCCTAGACGCTACGCGCCGCGAGGCGGGGTCTCCGGGTCTGCAGTGGCCGACTTGGTCCCGTTTTGTGCCGAAAAACGACACTTTCGGGGACCAAGTCGGAGGCTCAGGTCCTCGAGCCGCCGTTTTCGTGCTCAGCCGCGCGCCCGGGCCCTGCTTTGGTCCGCGCGAGCGACTTCGCGGAGACCCACTAGTCGTTCGGGTCGTACTTGAACGAGATCCCGAGACGGATTCGATAGTTGAGCACGCCCCCGTCCTGGATCGTGAGGTCCTGGCGCACAACCTCAGCTACGCGCAACTCTCGTACGCTCTGCGCGGCGGTCTCGACAGCAACCCGGGCTGCTGCCTCCCATGACTCGCTGCTGACACCGACGACCTCGGTGACGCGATAACGCCTTCCGCCATGCGGACCTCCCTTCAGGGGTTGAGCCAGAGCCCAAGTCTCGCAGGCTGCTGGACGAATCGGGCAAAACCTTCGTAGCCGCCGACAGTCGCGAGCGATGCCGCATCCGCAGCCCTCGTGCGTGCGCAATCGGTTAGGTTGGGGGTGACGGCACGGACAGGCTATGAAAGGACGCTCTTGATGCGACTCAGCGCGCGCAACCAGCTGCAAGGCATTGTCACCAAGGTCAACAAGGGCGTGGCGATCGCCAACGTCGAGATTGACGTGGCGGGTCAGCGACTCGTCGCATCGGTCACTGTGGAAGCGGTCGAAGAGTTGTCGCTGGTGGAGGGCTCCGCGGTCACCGCGGTGATCAAGGCCTCGGACGTGATCATCGCCGCTGACTGAAGGCGCGACCCGCGGCCGTCCCCGAGCAGGCGCGGCGACGGGCGGTCTCGATGCGGCGCTCGCGGCTACCGAGGTCCGGCTGTTCCGTTCCCGCGCTGACGATGGCCGGCTGACAGCGGTTGATCCCGTAAGCTAGATGACGAACATGACCAGCCCGGGTGAACTCGTAAAGGTCGCTGGCGGCGGCGCCGAGGTTGATGGGATCGTGTTCGATGCACCGAGCAGCTCCAAAGTCGTGGTCGCCGTGATGGACCCGGCGCGCGGCCCCGTGTTCCGTACCGTCAATCCGAGGACGCTGACGCCTCGCACCGAGACGGTGCCCGACGATCGGGCCCTCCGGTTGCTCATTCGGCGGACGCCGACGCCCGTGCCGGGCGCCGCGCGCGGCGCAGGCGAAGGTGGGCAGGGGCGCACCGGCTATAAGCGCGGCGCCGCACATCGCACGACCGGCAGGTAGCGCTCCCAGAGATGGACTCCTGGGGCGTTGCGAGCTTTGAGAATGAGGCGGCGGCCGAGTGGTTCTTGGCCGTCGAGGAAGCGCCCGATCCGGGCGCGGTCATGGCAGAGGCGATCGACGAGGCCCTCGGCGCCCCCGACGAGCTTGGCGTCGATGCGTGCTCCGAGGCGATCGCTGCCGCTGAGCTCTGCGCCTGTTGCGCTGGTCAGTCCCCGGCCGCACTGCCCGATCGCGTCCAGGCCTGGGCTCAGGCCAATCGCCACGCTCCGCACTCCGACGAGATCGCGCTGGCGGCTGACGCGGTCAGCCGAGTCCGTGACGAAAGCGCGCTTCGCGACCTCTGGGAGGACGCCGGGGACTACCGCCGGTGGGCGGCTGAGCTTGACGATCTGCTCGCGCGACTGGCGCGGTCGAGCGCCGGGAGCCCACCATCGCTGTCTCCCTGAGCGGCCACGGGTCGGGCGTCCCCCGCGCTTGCATCGGGATCCCTTCGTAGAGTGCAGGTGTCTGCCCGCGGTGTCAGCTCGCAGGGGTCAGCGCGGCCAGCGGGATCGGCCGCGTGGTCTTTTTCTGGTATGCGTCGTAGCGGTTGCCGTTCTTGTCGTTGACGAGCTTCCACAGTCGGGCGTAGTCCGGGTCGCCGCGCCCGATCTCGGTGGCGGTCGCCGGGAAGCGCATGCGCCCGATCTGGACCTCTACGTCCGGCTTGGCGCGGAGGTTCAGCAGCCAGGCTGGGGCCTTGGGGTCGCCTCCCTTGGAGGCGACGACGACGTAGCGTTGGCCGTCCTTGGCGTAGACGAGCGAGTTGGTGCGGGTCTGACCGGTCTTGCGACCGGTGGTCCGAAGCATCAGGCACGGGACGCCGAGCATGCGGTGGCCGATCAGGCCGTCGGTGTGCTCATAGATGAAGGCGTGCGCCTGGAGCGTCGTGCGGAAGACGCTTTCATAGATCGACATGACCGCAGACACTACGCTTGCAGGAGTCTGACCCGCGTGCCGACCTAGGAGCCGGGCTGGCCCCCGGCCCCCAGGCGTGGGATGAAGTCGGCGCGGACCTCGAAGCCGGTCAGCGTCAGCGGGCCGAACGAGGTGATCAACGCGACGTCGGTCGCGTCCCGGCCGCGGCCGACCACGACGCGCCCGATCTTTGGTGTGTTGTTCCGCGCGTCGAAGGTGTGCCAGCGGCCGTCGAGGTAGGCCTCGAACCAAGCAGCAAAGTCCATCGGCTCGGGCATCGGGACCTCGTCCGGGATGTAACCGAACACGTAGCGAGCCGGGATGTTCAGGGCGCGGCAGAAGGTGATCGCCAAATGAGCGAAGTCTCGGCATACGCCCTGACCAGCGCGGTTGGCATCCGCCGCGGTCGTCCACGGGTTCGATGCGCCTGGAACCCACTCGAGATAACCGTGGACGTAGTCGACGATTGCTTGCACTCGACCCCACCCGGGCGCGAGCCCGCCGAACCGCTGCCATGCCTCGTTCCCCAGTTCGTCGGGGAGGCAGAACCGGCTGGGCATGATGAAGCTCAGCACTTCGTCCGGCAACAACGCGACCGGGGTCTCGGGGGCCGCTGGCTTGATCAGGTCCGCTGGGCTGGGGAGCAGGACGCTCGCCTCATACGCAATCCGAGTCCGCCCGGGCTCGAGCTCAAACCGCTCGCAGCGATTGCCGTAGTGGTCCACGTAGCAGTGGTGATGAGCATCCGTGTCCCATGCCTCGTGGCGAATCGAGACGCTTGGCTCCGGGCGCGGAGCTACCTGCATGATCGCCGAGGTCGCGCGCCCACACTCCAGACCGAACGCGCAGCCGACCATCAACGCCAGCGGTGCCTGGCCCGCACCATCGGGAAAGACCATCGGCGGCGTCTCGGTCATCGAGACCGAGGATGACAGGTCCGCGCCCGGCGTCGCGAACGCGTGCAGATCGTTGCCCCCAGCGGCGGCCTGAGCACGCCGCTGCCGGTGCAGCGGACGCGGGTCAGCGCGCTGGTGGGAGGTCGAGCGTCTCGCGTTCCGGCCGCCTCTCGGCGATTTGCGCCGCGCGCTCGATCGCCGCGTTGATCTCGGCTCCGAACAGCAGCGCGAGGTTGGTGAGCCACAGCCAAACGAGCAAGATGATCGCAGCGGCGAACGATCCGTAGGTCACGTTGAAGCTCTGGAAATAAGCGAGGTATTCCGAGAACCCCGCCGACGCCACGAGCCAGAGCGCTACACCCGCCAGCGCTCCCGGCGTGATCGATCGGAAGGGGCGGTGGCGCACGTCGGGCGTGACGCGGTAGACGAACGAGAACGCCACCAGCGCGCTCACAAACGCTCCGGGCCAGCGTGCGATCCGCCATGCCGAGGCCGCCTCCGATCCGAGCACCTTGTGCGCGATCCCGCCACCGGCGAACATCAGCACGAGCGTCGTGAGTACCAGGGTGAGCAACACGAACAGCGACGCGATATCGGTCAGCTTCCGGCGCACGAAGCTGCGCCCAGAAGTCGCCTCGAACACGACATTGAGGGCCCGCCGCACGGATTCTAGATAGCCAGTGCCCCCATACAGGGCCGTGACGACTGCCAGGAGGAGCCCTGCCGCGGCGGTGCCTCTGCTCGTCAGCGCCGCTTTCACCGCGGCTTTCAGCGGCGCCAAGGTGATCGCCGGCACAATGCTGCGCAAGTGTGCGACGATCGCGTTGTAGGTGGACGGATAGCCGCCGAACACACCTAGGAGCGACACCGCCAGGAGCAGCATCGGAAATAGCGACATCAGCGCGTAATAGGTGAGCGCCGCGGCGTGGTGTGTGCCCTGGTCTTGGTAGAAGGACACGACCGAGCGCTTTGCGACCCACCATACGCGCCTCACGAGTCAAGAGCGTACCGGCAGCCAACGGCTCCTATACTCCGCGCCGTGTCATCCGGCCAGGTCCTTCCGAGGCGATGAGCGTGCAGCGGTTCGCGTCCGTCGTCAAGCTGCGGCCGGAGAAGGCCGACGAGTACCTGGCACTGCATCGGGACGTCTGGCCCGACGTGCTCGCCGCGCTCAAGCGTGCGCAGGTGAGCAACTACTCGATCTTCCTCCGGGACGGATATCTGTTCTCCTACATGGAGTACAGCGGCGAGAACTTCGAGGCCGACATGGCCGAGATCGCGCGCGACGAGCCAACCCAGCGTTGGTGGGAGTTCACCGATCCGTGTCAGGAGCGGCTGCCGACGGCCGCCGAGGGCGAGTGGTGGGTGCCGGCCGAAGAGGTGTTCCACCTCGACTGATCGTGCCAAGACGGCTAAAGGGCGCTCCCTTAAGAGCCCTCCCTTAAGAGCCCTTATCGCGCCATCGCCGACAGCGACTCCTCGACCTCGGCTCGGTCCTCGGCGTCGGGGCACAGCTCCAGGTAGACGCCGAGGTCTCGCGCGGCGTGCTCAACGCGGCCGAGCTCACGCAGCGCGACGGCGCGGTTCTGGTAGAGCTCCGCGAGCTCCGGGGCTAGCTCGAGCGCCGCGTCCAGGTCGGCGATCGCCTCGTGCAGGCGCCCGGCGTCGTAGTGCAGGATCGCGCGGTTGGCGAGCGCTGCCGGCTGGCGCGGGTCGAGGTCCAGCGCGAGGTCGTAGTCGGCGAGCGCCGCCGCAGGCCGGTCGAGCGCCCAGTGTGCGTCGGCCCTGCCGACGATCGCCAGTGCCGCGTCGGGCTCGAGGTCGATCGCGCGCGAGTACGCCTCGACGGCGGCATCCATCCGCCCCAACGCCCGGTAGCACTGGCCGAGGTTGGTCCACACCTCGGCGTAGGGCGGGCTCAGCTCGATCGCGCGCAGGTAATCGAGCTCCGCGAGCTCCAGCTCGCCCATCTTGAAGAACACGGCGCCACGGTCGTTGTAGTACTCCGAGTAGTTCGGATCCATCGCCATCGCCTGCGTGAAGTATTCGATCGCGAGCTCGTGCGGCCCAACCTGCGCGTGGACCTGCGCGATGTTGAACAGCAGCACCGACCGATGCAGACGGTGGTGCTCGGGCGCCAGGTGCTCGTTCAGGCGCTCGACGCCGCTTCGGCACAGCTCGAGTGCGTCCGAGACGCGACGCTGCCGCAGCCGCACGAGCGCGAGGCCGTTCATCAGGAACACCGACATGAAGTGGCGCTCGAGATCCTCGACGTCTGCCGTCGCGATCGTCGCGAGCGCCTGGCGGAGGCACTCCTCAGCCGCCTCCTGGTCGGTGCTCGGAAGGAACCGCGCGTGCATCATCGCGAGCTGGTAGCTCAGCCCGGCGCGCATCACCGGCTCCGCTGCCCGTGCGAGTGCGCGCTCGAGCAGCGGGATCGTGCGCTCGCCTGCGCCGAGTGGCACGTAGCAGAAGAACAGCGCGTTGACCGCCGTCAGGTACCTGTTGGAGTCCTGCGAGAACAGCCGCTCGAGGCCGGCTTCCACGGCAGCCGCGTAGGGGAGCGCCGCCTCGTACAGGCCCGCGTGGTTGTAGCGCAGCATCGCGGTCAGCTGCCAATACAGCGCGCGCGCCGGCTCGTCACTCCGCTCCCAGGCGTCGATCAGCCGTGGCAGCTCGTCGTCGTGCTCGCCGAGCTCGGCGACAAGTGGCTCGAGCGCGAGCGCGCAGCGCCTCATCGCCTCGGGGTCGGCCGGCGGTTCGATGCGGCCGACGACGACCAGGATGCGCAACCCCAGCGTCCGGCCACGCCGTCGCACGAGTTCCGAGAAGAACCGCTGCACGAGGCCGTTGGCGGCGTCGAGGTCCTCCAAGACGATCGACCACGGGCCCGGATCGGCCAGCTGCTGCCACTCGGCGAGCAGGTCGATCAGCCCGTGGAGGCAGCGGTAGGCGCGGTCGGCGGCATAGTTGCGCGTCTTCTCGTGGTCGCCGACGGTGTCAGCGAGGCTCATCGGAAACTCGAGCTCGGCTTGTAGTCTCGGAAGCACGAGACACAGCTCGCGCGCGTGAAGCTCGAGCAGCTCCGGGGCGCTCGCGCCGATCGCCGGCACGAGGCATTCGAACAAGGTGCTCATCCCGGCCCAGACGCCGCCATCCTGCGGGCGGCAGCGCAGCCGCCACGTCGGGCCGCCCTGGTCGCGCCGCCCTGATAGCCAGCGCTCGACCGCGACGTCGCGATCGGCTCCGGACTCGATTTCGAGTACCTCGGCCCCCGGCGGCCGGAACTGCAGGGCAACGTTGTTCATCTTGCGCTCCTTTGCGCTCTGGTGTGGAGGAGGCTGCGGACCCAGACGACCAGGCCGCCACCCTGCAGGCCCAGCCCGAGGCCCGCAAGCGTGAGGACGTCGATCATCCCGGCGGTGGTGTGTGGGCCGCCGAGTGTGGCTGCGAGTTCCCTGATGTAACCCGCCAGCACCGGCATCGTGATGAGGACGAGCGAACCGACCGCGACCGCCCGCCCGGCGACCCACGCGACCGAGTAGGCGCGGATCGCGCGCCGCTCGTGCGGCGGGATCCGCGATTGATCGACGATCTTCGGCCGACCGCGCAGCCGCGAGAGCTGGTTGCGCAGCAGGTCCTCGGTGTCGGCGAGCAGGCGCTTGCAATCCAGCGCCGTCGCCAGCACGTAATAGAAGTCGGTACGAACGAACACGAAGCACTGCCACAGCAGCCGCAGCAGATAGCTCCACAGAAGCGCGCCGGTGAACTGGGCGAGTGCAGGGGACAGCGTGAGCCAGCGGTGGTCTCCCGCCCACAGCAGTCCCAGCAGCACGCTGGCCGAGGCCGCGTCGATCAGCGGCCCGGCGACGAACGAGAGATAGCGCGAGCGCTTGGGAGCCAGCCAGATCGCGGACATGTCGGTCTCGGCGACCAGGAACCAGAGTCGGTGGCTGACGCCGATCCGCACTGGGGCGCCGGTCGAGCGGGCAGCGAACAGGTGCGCCAGCTCGTGCACCGCGATGGCCGCGATGTTGCACGCGAACAGGGCGATCGTCAGTGCGGCGATGTGCCGGTGAAAGACGAGTACGGTCGAGGCGGGCAGCAGCGCCGAATCGCTCGCCGCGAGGACGATCCCTGCGATCGTCGCAAGCCCGGATAGCGCGAGTGCGGACAGGATCCAGGCGCGCGGCCTTCGCCGCTCCGCCGCCTCCGCCGCCGGGCTTGCGGAGGGCCGATTGCGATCGACGCCCGGCGAGTCGACGAAGCCGTGCTCGGCGAGCGCGCCAAGGAAGTCCTCGACGTCGGGCGTCTCGCCGTGCGCCTGCTCGTAGTGAGCCACCGCCTCGCCGACGGTGCTGCCGGCCGCCAGCTGATCGAGCAGCTCGCGACCCTCGGACGGGATCGTCAGGAACACCCCGCGTTCGGGGTCGCCGATCGTTGTGTACGAGCCCTCGTCCCGCGACGCGAACGGAGTGAACGCGACGTGGGCGCCGGGCGGGAATCGTGGCATCAGCCGTGTCCTCTCAGAAGTCAGGCGGCGGTCGGCAAGAGCTGCGCCAAAGGAGTCTCCAGCGTCGCTCTCGCCGGCCGCCTCGGATTGCAACCGGCGCTCTGTGGCGGCCGGTGGTATTGCTACACCCGGACGACGCAGATGTGCGTGTACAGGGCGGCGGTCGTCTTGACCGTCTCGAGCGTGCGAACTGACAGCTTCTTCATGGTTTCACCTCCTCTCGAGTCACTCATCGAGAAGGAGACAGTTCGCGCACGCGTGATACAACGAAAGCACCCGCGCCCTCAGCGCGGGTGCTCGCTCACCTCATTCCGGCGCCCGGGGCGTGCCCGCCCCGTTGGAGCGGGGCGGGCGTTCCAGACGGCTGACTTCAGGTGCCCATGACGGCCGGCAGGCCCAACAGCCCCAGCGCTCCAGCCGGGCGGTCGGCCGGCAGCGCCGGCTTCGCCAGCGGTCCCGCGGCGCTGGAGGTCGGGACTGGCTGCGGGCCCGGCGAGCAGGTCTTGTCCCACGGCGCGGCGTTGTCGCGCGGCGGCAGCGTCCCGCTCGTCAGGTAGTTGGCGATCGTCCCGTCGACGCACAGGTCGCCCGAAAGCGAATCGGCGTGGCTCGTTCCCCCCGGCTCGGCGAGCAGCACCGCGTGTGGGAAGAGCTTGCGGACCTCCTCGCTTCCCTCGAACGGCGTCGCCGCATCGAGCGTCTGATCGATCAGCAGCGCGTTGCTGATCCCGCTGCCGTCGATCGTGACCGGCGTCGACGCGGGCGCCGGCCAGTAGATGCACGGAGCATTGAACCATGCATTGCCCCAGGTCTCCAGCGGAGCGATCGCGTAGATCGCCCAGTTGTCCAGGCTCCAGGTGCTCCACGACGTCGGCCACGCCGCGTCGGTGCACTCCACCCCGAGGTACACGGCGAACTCGTTGTCGTCTCCGGGCCCGTCAGCCTCATCGTAGAGGCCGATCAATTCGTTCGCCGAGGCGGTGCCGGGATCGTTCACCCAGTCGGAGAATGCTTGTGCCCACTGAACCCACGTCTCCTGGTAGTAGCCAGCGAACAGGAACGTGTCGGTCCACTCGTCCGGCCCGACCACACCGCCGGCGGGCGCAACGGCGAGCTGACGCTCAGTCGAGTAGAAGGTGTTCTGCACCGCCTGCTCGGTCGAACCGAGGTTGAAGATGCTGTTGTACTTCGCGATCCAGCCGAACCAGATGTCCTCGTTTCGATTGAACGGCGCGTCCTGGTTGAGGTTCGCCTGGTACCACACGTTGCGCGGGTCGACGTTGCTGTCGAGGATCAGCCGCTTGACGTGCGACGGGAACAGCGTCGCGTACACCTGTCCCAGATACGTCCCGTACGAGAAGCCGTAGTAGCTGATCTGGCTGACGCCGAGCGCTTGGCGGATGCTGTCCATGTCGAGCGCCGAGTCCCGCGTCGTCAGGTTGTCGAGCAATTCGGTCTGCAGCGGACTGCCGGCCGCGCAGGCCTTTGCGTAGTAGTCCGAGCTCGTCTGCCAGAACGACAGCAGCGCCGGCGTCGACGGGACGTAGCTCGGACGGTCCGGCCCGAAGTAGTCGGGCACGCAGCTGATCGCCGGGATGCTCGACCCGACCCCGCGCGGGTCGAACCCGATCCAGTCGTAGTCGGCCGCGGCGGCGCCGTAGCCCTCAGCCTGCAGTTCGGAGACCTCAAAGGCGTTCAGGTTCAGCCCCGAGCCGCCCGGGCCACCCGGATTGGTCAGGATCACGCCCTGGTAGTCGGCGGCCGAGGAGGTGTGCTCGATCCGAGAAACCGCGATCTGGATCTGCGGCCCGCTCGGATCGCCGTAATCGACCGGGACTGACAGGTAGCCGCACTGCCCATTGAGCGCCTGTAGCGACGGATCCGAGCACGGGCCCCAGTTGATCGTGCCGACGCCCGTCGAGGCCGTGGCGCTCGCCGGCGCTGCGAGCCCGAGCGCGACGCCGACTGCAATCATCCCGAAGAACCTTGAGCGAACCACCTGCACCTCCCCACTCGTCGTTGTAAGTGCGTCCGCGAGCCTAATGCAATGCAAGCTTGCGTGAGCCGTTAATGCCGCGCTCGCTCGCTGCCACGGAACGGGCCGCCGCGCTGATCGCGTCGGTGACCTCCGCTGAGGCGCGGCGGGCCCGGGCGCTGCTCGACGAAGATCCCGATCTCGCCCGCCACGATCTCGCGTGCGCGTGCGCGACTGGTGAGGTGGCCGAGGTGTCCCGCCGGCTGGCGATGCGCCCGGCCGCAGCGGTCGAGCCGACCGGTCCGAACGGCTGGCAGCCGATCCTGTACGCGTGCTTCTCGCGGCTGCTGCGCGGCGATCCCCAGCGGGCGGCTCGGATCCGGGAGGTCGTGCGGCTGCTACTCGCCGCCGGCGCCGATCCGAACGCGTACTTCATCAACGACGACAACTGGATACAGGTCGCGCTGTACGGCGCCGCAGGGATCGCCGGCGACCCGGAGCTGACGGCAATGCTGCTCGAGGCGGGGGCCAACCCGACCGACGAGCGCGACGGCCACCACGGCAACGAGGTCCTTTACCACGCGTGCGAGTTCCCCGATCCGACCTGCGCGATGCTCGTGATCGACGCGGGCGCCCGGCAGGACTATGTCGACTACGACCTTGGCCGTGCGCTCAACTTCCCCAACCCCGAGATGATCGAAATGTTCTGCAGCCACGGCGCTCGGGCGTCGGCCGGGAACCTGCACCAGGCCGTTTGGCGGGGGCGGCCACCGCGGACGGTCGCGGCCCTGCTGGACGCCGGAGCACCGATCGACGCGCCGGACCACCACGGCCTCTCGGCGCTGCGGATCGCGGTCCGGTGGGGGGAGCACGGGGTAGCCGCGGTCCTGCGGGACCGCGGCGCCGACGAAGCGGCTGTAACCGGCGAGGATCGCGCGCTCGGAGCGTTTCTGTCCGGCGCCGGTGGCGGCGAGCGCCCCCAGGGGATACCGCCGTCGCTGCTCGACGAGATGCTGAGCCTCGCGATCCAGCGCGGCAACCTCGACGCCGTACGCCGGCTGCTCGACGCCGGCGCGCGGATCGACGGCGACCCCGACCTCGACGATGAGAGCCTCGAGGTCCCGCTCGGGCAGGCCTGCTGGCGTGGCCGCGTCGAGATCGCCCGCGAGCTGGTTGAGCGCGGCGCCGTCCTGACGTTCCGCGACGGCGGCAGTGCGATCGGCGCGGCGCTGCACGGCTCGCGGCACTGCCACCAGCCCGAGGGTGGCCCGACGATGCGCCCGCTCGACGAGATCCCACAGGCGCCGTATGCGGAGCTCGTCAGGATGCTGCTCGCCGCAGGGGCGCCGGTTCCCGAGCGCATCGGCGAGAACGGCCCACGCGCGAGGATGCTGATCGCCGAGCTGGGGATCGATCCGCCGGCCCGGTAGTCAGACGCGGGCGTGGATCATGCGGCGCTCGTGCGTGCCGATCCCGATCGTCCGACCGTCGATGTCGACGACCTCGACGTCGAACAGCAGCTTGCGTTCCTCGCGCACTTCCCTGAGCCGCACACGCGCGAGGCAGCGTGCCCCCTCCGATACGGAGCGGACGTGCTTCACGCACACCTCGAACCCGACGGTCGTCCTGCCGGGCGGCAGGTGCGGGTAGACGAGCATCGCCGCCGTCCGCTCCATCATCGTGATCATCCCGGGCGTCGACAGCACCGCGAAGCCGAGCGTCCCGGCGACATCGGTCAGCAGCGGACCGTCCACGTCGAATTCGTGCGTCGCCTCGATCCCGGCCTCGAGCGCCATCGGGGTGCAAATCTAGTGCAACCGCGAGCCAGCGAGCGCGCGGACGCGCATTTGCCACAATTCGGATAACCGTGACCGGCCAGCCGCCGCCGGTTCAGACCGTAGAACGCCTCAGTGTCACAGAACCTCGTCGAGCTGATCCGCCGCCACCATGCGGTCGACGCGCCGACGGCACTCGAGGTGCTCAAGCAGGCGATGGATGAGCGCGGCGAGATCGACGACGACGATCGGCGGCGCGCCGCGGCGCTGTCCGGGATGCCCGAGGCCGCCGTCTACGGCGTCTCGACCTTCTACGACGATCTGCTGCAGCCGCGGGGCGCTCGGCACGTGCGCGTCTGCACCGGTACCGCCTGCTTCGCCGCGACCGGCGATCGCCACATCGACGAGCTCAAGCAGGGCCTTGGGCTCGAGCTCGGCGAGCGTAGCGACGACCGCTCGGTGTCGCTCGCGGAGACGGTCTGCCTCGGCTTCTGCCATTCCTCGCCGGCCGTGCGGGTCGACGACCAGATCGACGCCGGCGATGGGGTGGTCGCGCGTCTGCTCGCGGGCGGCGAGCCCGCGCAGGCGCTCGAGCCCGACTGGCACAGCGTGTTCGACCAGCCGGTCCTGACCAGGACCGGCGACTGGTCGGGGCTCGCGCACGCGCTGCGCGAGCTGAGCCCCGAGCAGCTCCTCGACGAGGTCAAGCAGGCTGGCGTGCGTGGTCGTGGTGGTGCCGGCTTTCCGGCCGGCACCAAATGGCAGTTCACCCGGGATGCCCCGGGCAGCGAGAAGTTCGTCGTCGCCAACGGGGACGAGGGCGACCCGGGCTCCTACATCGACAAGTACCTGATGGAGCGAGCTCCTGTGCTCGTGCTCGAGGGGATGGCGCTCGCCGGCTACGCGGTCGGCGCGTCGCACGGATTCATCCTCTGCCGGTCCGAGTACCCGCGCTCCAAGCCGGCGCTCGAGCAGGCGGCCGCTGCCGCGCGTGCCGGCGGCTGGCTTGGCGAGGACATCGCGGGGAGCGGCTTCGACTTCGATGTGACCGTGATCGAGGGCGCGGGCTCCTACGTCGTCGGCGAGGAGACGGCGCTGCTTGCCTGCATCGAGGGACGCCGCGGCGTGGTCGCCGCGCGTCCCCCGTTCCCCGCCGTCCGGGGACTGTATGGCATGCCGACAGTCGTCAACAACACCGAGACGCTCGCGAACATGCCGTTCATCGCCAGCCGCGGCGCCGCCGCCTACCGGGAGCTGAGTCCGGGCGCGACGCCGGGGTCCAAGCTCGTCTGCTTCAACGAGCGGTTCGCGCGGCCTGGCGTCTACGAGGTCAGGTTCGGCACTTCGCTGCGCGAGCTGTGCCTCGAACTGGCCGGCGGCCTGATCGGCGGCCACGAGCTGAAGGCGCTCCAAATCGGCGGTCCGCTCGGCGGGATCCTGCCTGCGTGGGAGCTCGACACGCCATTCGACTTCGAGGCGCTCGCAGCCCGCGGCTGCATGGTCGGCCACGGCGGGATCGTCGGGTTCGATGAGCAGGCCGACATGCGCGCGCTCGCCCGACATCTGCTGCGGTTCGGCGCGCACGAGAGCTGCGGCAAGTGCTTTCCGTGCCGGATCGGTCTACGGCGAGCGTTCGAGATGTTCGATTCCGACCGGCCGGTCGCGCGGGCCGACCTCGAGGAGTTGCTGGAGGCGCTCGAGCTCGGCAGCCTCTGCGCCCACGGCGGCGGCATCCCCGCGCCGATGCGCAGCCTGCTCGAGCACTTCCCCGACGAACTGGGGCTGTGCTGATGCTCGTGACGGTCGACGGCCACGCGGTCGAGGTCGAGCCGGGCACTACTGTGCTCGAGGCGATCCGGGCAGCCGGTGGATCGGTGCCGACGCTGTGCTTCGACGATCGCCAAGCGCCGTTCGGCGCCTGCCGAGTCTGCCTCGTGGAGGCGCAGGGCGCACCGGCGCCGCTGCCGGCATGCACGACCCCGTGCCGTGATGGGATGGTCCTCGACACTCGCAGCGAGCGGGTCAGGCGGGTCGCGCGGACGATCGTCGAGCTCGTCCTCTCGGAGCTGCCCGAGCCCCCGGAGACTCACACGGAGCTCGCCGCGGTCGCCACCCAGCTGGGCGCCGGGCGCGGCCGTTTCGCCGGGACGGTGCACCAGCGCGACCTCGATGACCGCCACCCATACCTCGCCTTCCGGCACGAGCTGTGCATCTCGTGTGGGCGCTGCGTGCGGGCGTGCGACGAGGTCCAGGGAGCCTTTGCGCTGACCGCCACCGGGCGCGGTTTTCAGGCCAACGTCAGCGCCGGTCTCGATGCCGGCTTCCGCAACTCAACCTGCGTCTCGTGCGGGGCCTGCGCCGACACGTGTCCGACGGACGCGATCACCGAGAACACGCTGCTCGCACTGACGTCCATCGTCGAAGGAGGGGCACCATGAGTGAACGCTTTGACCGCGAAGTCACGACGACCTGCGGATACTGCGGGGTCGGCTGCCGGCTCGAGGCGCACGCGCGCGAGGGCCGCGTCGTGTCGATCACGCCCGCGCTCGACGGCCCAGCGAACAAGGGACACACGTGCCTCAAGGGACGCTTCGCGCATCAGTTCTCGCGCTCGCGCGAGCGATTGACGACGCCGCTGATCCGCGAGCAGGACGGCTTGCGGCCCGCGAGCTGGGCGGAGGCGACCGCCCGGATCGTCACCGAGTTGACGCGCATCAAGCGCGAGCACGGGCCCGACGCGATCGCCGGGCTGGCCTCCTCGCGCGCGACCAATGAGGATTGCTACGCGATGCAGCGGCTGATCCGCGCGGCGATCGGCACGAACAACATCGACAACTGCTCGCGCGTCTGCCACTCGCCGACCTCGTGGGCGCTGCGCAAGTCGTTCGGCCTGTCCGGGGCGACCGGCTCGTTCGACGATATCGAGGCGGCCGAGGCGGCGATCATCATCGGCGCCAACCCAACCGAGGGCCATCCGGTCGTGGGCGCGCGCATCAAGCAGGCGGCGCTGCGCGGGCTCAAGCTCGTGACGATCGATCCGCGGCGGATCGAGCTCGCCGACTACGGCGTCCTGCACCTTTCGCCCCGCCCGGGGACCAACGCTGCGGTGATGCTCGGCCTCGCGCACGTCGTCGCCCGCGATGGGTTGCTCGACACGACGTTCATCGACGACCGTACCGTGGGCTATGAAGAGGTCGAGGCGCTGATTGCGCATTACACGCCGGAGGCGGTAGAGGAGCTGACCGGGATCCCGGCCGTCGAGCTCGAGCGCGCCGCTCACATCTACGGCGAGGCGGGCGAGGCGTGCATCCTCTGGGGCCTCGGCGTGACCGAGCACCGGTACGGCTCCGAGGTCGTGCGGCTGATCTGCAACCTCACGATGATGACCGGGAAGGTCGGCCGGCCGGGGTCGGCGCTGCTGCCGCTGCGCGGCCAGAACAACGTGCAGGGCTCATCGGACATGGGCGCGCTGCCCGACACCTACACCGCTTACCGGCCGGTGAGCGACGAGACCGTCGCCCGCGAGTTCGAGCACCGTTGGGGTGTGCCGCTGTCCCGTGAGAAGGGCTTCACGATCCCGCAGATGTTCGACGCCGCCGTCGACGGGCGGCTGAAGGCGATGTGGATCTTCGGCGAGGACGTGGCGCAGACGGACCCGAACACGACCCACGTGGTGCACGCGCTCGAGTCGCTCGAGTTCCTCGTCAGCCAGGAGATCTTCGAGAACGAGACGACGAGGTTCGCGGACGTGATCCTGCCCGCGTCGTCGTTCCTCGAGAAGACCGGAACGTTCACCAACGCCGAGCGTCGCTTCCAGCTGGTGCAGGCCGCGATCGAGCCGCCCGGCGAAGCAAAGACCGACTTCCAGATCATCACCGAGATCTCGAACGCGCTCGGGCATCACATCGATTGGGGTTCGCCGGCCGACGCGATGGACGAGATCGCGGCGATGACGCCCGAGTACGCCGGCGTCAGCCACGCGCGGATCGCGCGGCGCGGGCTCCAGTGGCCGGTCGCCGCCGACGGCACCGATTCGCCGATCCTGTACCCGGAGCGGTTCGCGCTGCCCGACGGGCTCGGCCGGTTCGCGGCGCTGCCCTACCGCGAGCCGGGTGACGCCGCCGACGCCGAGTTCCCGCTGATCCTCGTCACCGGGCGCCGCCTCGAGCACTACAACGCCGGCACGATGACGCGCCGCACCGGGAACCTCCATCTGCTCGACCGCGACTGGCTCGAGGTCCATCCCGACGACGCCGCGCGCCTGTGGATCACCGACGGCCAGCGCGTGTCGGTGCGCAGCCGCGTCGGGCGGATCGAGACCGAGGCACGGATCACCGATCGGATCGAGCCGGGCCACGTGTTCACCGCGTTTCACTTTCCGGAGGTGCGGACGAACCTACTGATCGGCTCCTCGGCCGACGTCAACACGAGCTGCCCCGAGTACAAGGTGGTGGCGGTCGACGTGCGCCCCGTTGCCGAACTGCCGGCGTTCACACCGCAGATCGTCGCCGAGCCGGCGCTGAGGTGAGCAGGCGGTCAGCCCGCACGCGTGGACCGGTCCGGCGAAGGGCCGCTCGAGGAGGAGGTCGTGATGAAGTCGAGTCTCGAGATCGCTCAGGAACACGAGCTGACCCCGATCACCGAGATCGCCGCCAGGGTCGGACTGGAGCCCGACGAGGTCGAGCCGTACGGGCGCTACAAGGCGAAGATCGACCTGGCGGTTCTGGAGCGGCTGAAGGACCGCCCTGACGGAAAGCTGATCTGCGTCACCGGCATGACGCCGACCAAGGCGGGCGAGGGCAAGACGACGACGCTGGTCGGGCTTACCCAGGGTCTGGGCAAGATCGGCAAGCGGTCGGTCGCATGCCTGCGGGAGCCCTCGCTCGGGCCGGTGTTCGGGATCAAGGGCGGCGCCGCCGGCGGCGGCTTCACCCAGGTCGTACCGATGGAGGACCTGAACCTCCACTTCACGGGGGACATCCACGCGATCGGGGCCGCCAACAACCTGCTGGCGGCGATGATCGACGCGTCGATCCTGCACCAGAACCCGCTCAAGATCGACGCGCTGCGCGTCTCGTGGCGCCGCGCGGTCGACGTCAACGATCGCGCGCTTCGCGGGGTGGCGATCGGTCTCGGCGGTCGTGCCAACGGCTACCCGCGCGAGTCCGGCTTCGACATCACCGCCGCCTCCGAGGTGATGGCGATCATGGCGGTGGCGCGCGACCTCCAGGATCTGCGTGCGCGGGTCGGGCGGATCACCGCCGCATACACGTACGACGGCGGCCGCCCGGTCACCGCGGAGGATCTGAAGGCCGCCGGCGCGATGACGGTGCTCCTCAAGGAAGCGCTCAAGCCGAACCTCGTGCAGACGCTCGAGGGGCAGCCGGTGATGATGCACTGCGGCCCGTTCGCGAACATCGCGCACGGGAACAATTCGCTCGTCGCCGACCGGGTGGCGATGAAGCTCGGCGACTACGTCTGCACCGAGTCGGGGTTCGGCGCCGACATGGGCATGGAGAAGTTCTTCGACATCGTGTGCCGCTTCGGGAGTCTGAAGCCGTCTGCGGCTGTGATGGTTGCCACCGTTCGGGCGATCAAGCACCACGGGGGCGACATGGACGCGACCGGCGCGGTCGGCCGGCACGCGATCGAGACCGGCATGGCGAACGTGCGAAGGCACCTGAAGACGATCGCGACCTTCGGCCTGCCCGCGGTGGTCGCCGTCAACCGCCGACCCGGCGACACCAACGAGGAGTGCGAGCTCGTCCGCCGGCTTGCACTCGAGGCGGGGGCCTTCGGCGCAGAGATCAACGACGGGTTCTCCCGCGGCGGCGATGGCGTGACCGAGCTCGCCGAGCGGGTGGTCGAGGCATGCGATCAGCCAAACGAGTTCCGCGTCCTGTACGCCGACGATGCCCCGATCCACGACAAGATCGAGGCGGTTGCCAGGAACGTCTACGGGGCCCGCGACGTGTACCTCTACCCGGCGGCGGAGGAGAAGATCGCGCAGTTCACCAACCAGGGACTCGGCCACTTCCCGGTGTGCATGGCCAAGACGCATCTCTCCCTGACGGCCGACCCGGCGCTCCTGAACGCGCCGGAGAACTTCAGCCTGCCGGTGCGCGACATCCGCGCCTACACGGGAGCCGGCTGGCTCGTGCCGTTGTGCGGTGACATCACGCAGATGCCGGGGCTGGGAAGGACGCCGGCCGCGCACAACATCGATATCGACGACGAAGGCCGGATCGTCGGGCTCTTCTGAGGAGGCGAGGGCAAGCCCCGGAAAGCGAACCGGCGGACGCCGTCATGGCGCCCGCCGGTGCTCGCGCGTGCATTGCCCCCCTGATTGTTGCCCCCTGATTGGCGGACCGGCATCTCAGCCCGTCCGCACGTTCGTGACGTCCGATCAGGACGACGAGCTGGAGCCCGGGATCGCCAGCATCCCGTCCGTGTAGTTGTTCGAGTCGACGTAGAACCCGACGATGTCGCCGGCATCGTTGATGCCGTTGAGCGTGGTCGTGCCGACGCCGCCCGGATCGTTGATCCCGAGCTCGAACCCGCTGCTGGGAGACCACGTGAATCCGTACATCTGGCCGCTGCTCAGGGTGTAGTCGCCGACGACCTCGTTGTCGTCGTTGATCCCGAACACCTGCGTCATCGCCACGTCTGGCACATGGACGTTGAGCACACGCAGCAGCCCGAGGCGCGACAAGATGAAGGCGTGCGTGCCCTTGCTGTCGGTGAAGTAGCCGGCCACGTCGCCGTGGTTGTTGATCGCGGTGGCCGTGACGCTCGTTGCGCCCGCGATCTTGATCTCGTGGTAGGTGTCGGTGAGGATGTTGTACGTGTAGCCGTGGCTGTTGCCTGACGAGTCGTTGTAGAACCCGACTGCGACGTCCGAGTCATTGACGCCCAGCAGCTGGTTGATCTCCGGAGAGGCGGGGTTGCCGGTCGGGAAGATGACCGTGTGGAAGTGCCCACCGAGCGACCAGAATCCGAAGTTCGCGTCCATGCCGTTCCCATTATCCGTGTCAGACCAGAAACCGACCGTGAGACCGCGGTCGTTGAGGCCGGTCACCTGGGTCTGGGTCGACTCCGGATAGTTCTCCGGCGTAAACGTCGTCAGCCCGGAGGAGCTGGTCAGGTACCCCTGGTTCGGGTGGCCAGCGGCCCCCGAGCCGAAGTAGCCGGAGATCTCGCCCGAGGTGTTGATCCCGAGCAGCTGGTTGAACGTCAGATCTCCCGGGTTGTCGACGGTGGTGTAGTTGTACTGCAGGTTTGACGGTGACGCGACGTGTCCGTGGGCAGCCAGTGCGGGGCCGGCGAAGCTCACCGAGGCGAGTGCGGACGCGGTCGCCGCGAGGGCGATCCGGGTCAACCGCCCGCGGTGGTGGGGAGTCGCGCCGGACGGACGCGTGTCAGTGGTGTCGCCCACGGCGACGTGTGAAAGCTGCATGGCTCTCTCCTTCAGTGGGGTATTGGTGGACCGTTTGTCCACACCGGTTCGAGGCGTGTGCCCTGCCTGGTGTCGCCGGTGTGTCTTGTACCCATGTAGACGCGGCTTTCGGTGCACCTATTCCATCGATGCGAAAAAAAGGGTTGCGCGGGCCGCCGCGCGCGGGCCGACGACCAAAAGTGGTCGAACCCTCGCTCACTGGCGGGGGGTCGTACGCCGGGTGCTGCTCGGCGCCCCTGGGCGTACGACCCCCGGATTCCGGGAAGGGGTTCGACCACTTTTTGTCGCTGGCGCGGCATCCTGATCGTCCGCGGCCATGACGACTCCCGACCTACCTCGATGAGATGCCGCAGGACTGCTAGACGTGCTCGGCCAGCACCGGCTCCGCCGCGAGTCCGAGGACGACGTCCTCGGGGGTGCGAGCGGCGAGGACGCACGTGCGGCCGTGGCGCACGAGCGTCACGACGCTGAGCCCGTCGCGGAGCCGGTAGACGTGCAGCCACACCCCGTCGTAGCGGACCAGCCGGGCTGACGTCGGGCGAGGCACCGGCCGGCCGGAGAAGACCGTATAGCTGAGCCGGCTCCCGTCATCGAGGCGGTAGTAGACGGTCAGCGCCGGGCGCCCGCCGATCCGGCCGGCCAGCTGCCCGGTCGCGACCGCGTGCAGGGAGGCGTAGTTCGGGAAGATCACGCCACCGTAGGAGACGTCGAGATAGTGCGCGCTCGCCGCCGCCGGCGCAGGCTGCGTGGCGGACACGAACGCGAGCTTCGCGGCGGCATCGACGCTCGGTCCGCCTCGCGACCCACCCACGCTGACCGCGATCACGACGGCCGCGGCCACCACGGCGATCGCGCCGATCGAGACGGCCGGAAGCCAACGGTTCCGGGGTCCGCGCGAGAGCGCGCCCGAGGACCGGCGCCGGGCACCGGCGCGATTCGCGACTTGGGAGCTCGCATCCGGCCTGCGCCGGCCGGCCTCGGCGTACCGCTGCGCGACGGCCTGCAGCAGCCTGTCCGGTGGAGCCGGTGCGCCGCTCGCGAGCTCCTGCGCGACCCGCCGCTGGGCTAGGACCTGGCGGGTGACCGGGCTGAACGACACGAACGTGACGGTCGGGTTCTGGGCGAACAAGGCAGGGGCCAGCTTCGGGTTCTACTCGGCTGGCGGCGCCTTCCACATGGCCGACTATCCGGCGATGAGCCCCGCCAAGCCCGCGGTGGATCAGCTCCTCGGAGTCAACGATCACGACATGGCGGTCGGCTTCTACACCGACAGCAAGGGTGTCAACCACGGATACTCGTACAACCTCCAGACTCAGCGCTACGCTCAGGTGACGGTCGCCGGTGACACGAATGTCACCGCGGCCGCGACCAACAACCTCGGCGACATCGCGGGCTTCGCGTCGAGCGCGGCGGGCAAGACCGAGGGCTTCCTCGAGCTCCCGACCGGCCGGGTCGTGCACCTGCAGGTTCCGGGCGCGACCACCACGCAGGCGTTCGGCGTCAACGATGGTGACGAGGTCGTCGGCGACTACACGGTCGGTAGCGGCAACAGCGCGATGACCTACGGGTTCGTCTGGAGCCCTGGCTTCGGCTTCGAGACGGTCAACGACCCCAACGGCGTCGGCTCGACGACGATCAACGGCGTCAACGACCGCGGCGTGCTGGTCGGGTTCTACACCGACTCGAGCGGCAACACCGACGGGCTGGTCGCCCGCCCGCAGTTCTAGCCACGGTGCGCCGGTGTTGATGCCTGGCATCAACACCGGCGAAACCTCGGGGCCCGGCAACGCCTTGCATCGAGAATGATTGCTCGATGTCACAGTTTCAGGCGAACTCGGCAACTGGGCGCATGAGCACACACGTGGGCGCGAAGGTCGCGCTACTCGGGAACCCGGCTCAGGCAAAGCGCCGCGAGCCGGGCAAGCCCGGTCGGTCGGCGCTCGCCGACTTCGAGCAGATCTACGTCGGCAACGTCGACGTTGTGATGTCGTACTTCGCCCGGAGATGTTCCGAGCCGCAGGTAGTCGCTGACCTCACCTCGGAGACCTTCGTGCGCGCCGCCGGCGCGTTCGGCGGCTTCGATCCCGCTCGCGGGTCCTCGCGGGCGTGGCTGTTCGGCATCGCCGGGCACGTGTACGCGCGCCACTGCGAGCAGGTCGCCAGCGGCCGCGATGCGGCGCTCAGATACGCCGGGCGGCGCGCGCTGGATGCGGATGAGATCGAGGAGCTGGTTGCCAAGATCGACGCTGAGCGGGCCGGCCGGGAGCTGATCGAACATTGTGCGCGGCTGCCGGAGACGGAGCGGGCGGCGATCGAGTTGGTCGATCTGGCCGGATTGTCCCCCAAGGAGGCGGCGGCGGCGCTCGACGTCTCACGCGTTGTGCTCCGCAAACGGCTGTCCCGGGCACGTGCCCGGTTGAGAAAGGAGCAGCGAGACGATGAGTAAGTTCACCGATAGGTTGTGGCGCGAGATCGTGCGCGAGCACGGTCCCGAGCTGGCGCAGCTGGAGTCGCCGAGCGCCGGCTCACGGCGCCGAACCAGGCCGCGACTGCTGGCCGGCACCGGCGCCGGCGCGGCTGCACTCGCCGGCGTCGTCGCGGTGATCGTCAGCGCGGCGAGCTCGGCGCCGGCATTCGCGGTGACCCACAACCGCGACGGCACGTACACGGTCCAGCTTCATTCGCTGAACGCGATCGGCGCCGCGAACCGCACACTGCGAGGAATGCGGGTCCACGCCGAGTTCGTGGCGGTCAACGCCGGCTGCAAGGCGGGCGCCGTGTCCTGGAGCAGCGCTCGGGCCACGCCGGCGCTGGCGCATGCCCGGCTGCTGGCTGCCGCGGCGAGGCTCGATCCTCGCAGGATCCCTGCCGGCGGGACACTCGTGATACCGGCCATGCGGGTCGGCCACGACGTGCGGGTCTGGCAGGTGACGGTCAACAGCAGGGTCGTCGGCGGCTCACCCGCGTGCCTGCCACCGCCGTGCCCAACCCATATCGTCGCGCCGACCGGGAACTCCGGCTCGACGACGACCGGGAATTCCGGCTCGACGACGACCGGGAACTCCGGCTCGACGACGAGCACGACTGGCAGCGGGAGCGGCAACTCCGCCAACAGCGGCAATTCGGGATCGACCACGAGCACCGCCGCCAGCCAGACCGTCCTCAAGCAGGCGCCAATCGGACAGGTGGCGACGATCGCGCCGACGACCCGGCCGCAAGTGATGCACCTGACGCAGCTGGTCGCGGCGGCGTGCCGCGGCGCCGCACCGGCCGCCGGTAGTAGCGGGAGCAGTGGCAGCAGCGGGAACAGTGGCAACAGCGGGAACAGTGGCAACAGCGGGACCGCTAGCAGCAGCAGCACTAACAGCTGATCCGGCCCCCGGGTGCAGATCGCCGGCCCACGCCTCGCGGCGGGGCCGGCGATCGCATTGGCAGTGGCTGCTCGTCGGCGCGGCGGTCGCGTGGAATCTCGCGAGCCTGCGGGCCGAGACACTCCCGGTCGCCTACCTCGATGACAGCTCGGTCCACGAGCAGATGGTACGGTTCGCGACCGCGCAGCTGCGCGCCGGGCACCTGCCGCTGACGAGCTGGTTTCCGTACCTCGGCCTCGGCTCGCCGCAGTTCCTCCACTACCAAAGCCTGCCGGCGATCATCACCGGCGCGCTAGGGCTCGCGATCGGGCCGGACACGGCGTTTCGCTGGACGCTCTACCTGCTCCTCTCGCTCTGGCCCGTGAGCGTGTACCTCGGTGCCCGTCTGCTCGGCGCCAGCCGCGTCGCCGCGGCCGCGGCCGCGGCCATGTCGCCGTTCCTGTGGAGCACGACCGGGATCGGCTACGAGCAGCACGCCTACCTCTGGACCGGGTTCGGCGTGTGGACGCAGCTGTGGGCGTCCACCACGCTGCCACTCGCGTGGGGCCTCGGCTGGCGGGCGATCCGCGACGGTCGCCACATCCTCGCGGCGGTGACGGCGACCGCGCTGACCGTTGCGCTCCACTTCGAGACCGGGTACCTCGCGCTGATCCCGCTCGTGCTGTGGCCGCTCGTGTGTGGCGGGCCGCTGGTCCGCAGGTTCGTCCGAGCGGGGGCGGTTCTCGCCGGCTCGCTGCTGGCGGCCGCATGGGTGATCGTTCCGCTCGTGACCCAGCGCGACTGGGCGGCGCAGAACGAGGTCCTCCGCGGCACGCCGCTCGCGAACGGCTACGGCGCGGGCCGCGTCCTGCGCTGGCTCTGCTCGGGACAGCTGCTCGATCACGGACGGCTCCCGGTCGTGACGCTGTTCGCCGCGCTTGGCTTGATCCTCGCCGTCCGGGGCTGGCGTCGTGACACCGACGCTCGCGCGCTGCTTGTCGTATTGATCGCGTGCCTGCTGCTGTCTTTCGGGCGCGCGACCTTCGGAGACCTGGTCGACGTGATCCCCGGCAGCGGCGACATCTTCTTCCGCCGGTTCGCGATGGGCGTGCAGCTCGCCGCGCTGATGCTCGCCGGGCGCGGCGCGGCGTGGGCCGCGCAAACGATCTGGCGCGGGGCCCGAACCGCGGCGCTGCGGCGGGGCCTGGGGCGAGTCCACGCGCTCACCGGCCGGTCATCCACCGCCGCGCTCACCGGGCTCGCCGCCGCTGTCCTCGTGCTCGCGCCCGCGTGGCTCGAGCTCGGACGCTACGACAGCGCCAACGCGCGCGCGGTCGCCGCGCAGCGAGACGCCGACGCGACGCAGGGCGCGGAGCTCGACCGGCTGCTGACGCTCGTCCGCGACGACGGGGGCGGCCGCGTCTACGCGGGCGAGCCGACGAATTGGGGAGCGACCTTCACCGTCGGCGCGGTTCCGGTGTTCAAGTACCTCGAGAGCGAGGACATCGACGAGGTCGGATACACGCTGCGCACCGCATCGCTGATGACCGACCCCGAGTACTACTTCGACGACACCAACCTCGGCGACTACAAGCTGTTCGGGATCCGTTACCTGCTCGTCCCGACCGGATACCTGCCTCCGGTCCGCGCGAAGCTCGCCGCCCGCGCCGGACCGTACACGCTGTGGACGCTGGAGGCTGACGGTTATGTCCACACCGCCACGATCGTCGGCGTGCTCGCCGCCGACCGCACCGACATTGGCGAGCGCAGCATTCCGCTCCTGCACTCTCGGCTCGCCGAGCGCGACGACGACCTGGAGGTCTCCTACCGGCCAGGGCGCCCGCTGCCGCTGCCGCGCGCCGCCGGCTCGGCGAGTGGGACGGTGCTCGGCCAGCCTGCCCACCTCGCCGCCGGCGAGGTGCAAGCCACCGTGCGGATGGACCGGGCAGGCGTCGTCGTCTTGAGCGCCTCCTACGACCCCGGCTGGACCGCGTCCGTCGACGGGCGCCCGCAACGCACCTTGATGGTCGCGCCGGCGCTCGTTGCCACGCGCGTCCCGGCAGGCACCCACCGGATCGTGTTCCGCTACCGCGGGTACTCGAATTACCCGCTCCTGTTCGCGATCTCCGCCGCGACGCTGATTCTGATCGCGATCGGCATCCGCAGAACTGTGCAGGTCTTGCGGTTGTAAGTGCGGACCGCCAGCCGCAAGGATGCGGCAGGATGAGAGATAGCATGGTGCGCGTCGAGATCGATGGAGCTCCCGTCTCCGGGCGGCTCGACGGGGAGCAGGTCGTGCTCGCCGACGGGCGTACGATCCCCGAGGCGCGGGCGGTCTACCTCGCACCAGTGAACCCGTCGAAGATCCTCGCGGTCCATCTCGCCTATCGCAGTCGGATCGAGGAGTACAAAGCCCTGACGCCTCCCTACCCGTCGTACTTCCTGAAGCCGCCCACGACGCTCAACGGCCACCGCGGCGTCATTCGCCGGCCGCGCGGCGCCCGCTTCCTCAACTACGAGGGCGAGCTGGCGGTCGTCATCGGACGGCGCATGCACGGCGTCGCGATCGATCAGGCGCTCGACCACGTCGCCGGCTACGCCCCTGCGAACGACGTCGGACTCCACGACTTCCGTCACGCCGACCGCGGCTCGATGCTGCGCGTCAAGGGTCAGGACGGCTTCCTCCCGATCGGGCCGGCGGTGACGCCGGCATCCGAGTTCGACCCGACGAACTTCACGCTGCGCACGTATCTCAACGGCGAGGTCGTGCAGGAGGCGGACGCGGACGATCTGATCTGGGGCGTCGCCTACCAGCTGGCCGACGTCTGCCGGCTGATCACGCTCGAGCCGGGCGACGTGCTCCTGACCGGGACGCCGGCGCACTCGCGCCCGATGGAGCCGGGGGACATCGTCGAGGTCGAGATCAGCGGGCTCGGGCGCCTCGAGAACACCGTCGTCGACTGGGAAGTGAACCTTGCGGGTGCCGGCGAGCGGCCGGTGGTCTCGGCCAACACCCTCCACGTCGCGCTCGCCGTCCCCGAGAACGAGGCGGAGCTGATGGTGGAAAGGAGCAATGTCCAGTGAAGGTCCACGTCGACATGAATCTCTGTCAGAGCCACGGCGAGTGCGTGAGCATCGCGCCCGACGTGTTCGAGCTTGGCGACGACGATGTTCTCGTCTGGCGCGAGGAGGTCTCCGAAGACCGCCGCGCCGCGATCGAGGAGGCCGTGAACGTCTGCCCGATGATGGCGATCAGCATCGAGGACGAGGGTTGAACAGCGAGGTCGAGCGCCTCGTGATCGTCGGCGCCTCGCTCGCCGGCCTGCGTGCCGCACAGGCGGCACGTAAGGCGGGTTTCGAGGGTGAGCTGATCGTCGTCGGCGATGAACGGCACATGCCGTACACCCGGCCGCCGCTGTCCAAGGAGCTGCTCGCAGGCAGCCAGACGTCCGAGGACACCGCGCTGCGGCTGCTGAAGCTCGAGGCCGACTGGCGGCTCGGGGTGCCCGCCGGGCGGCTCGACCGCGCCGAGCACGAGCTGATCCTCGCCGACGGCACGCACCTCGCTTACGACCGGGTGATCATCGCGACCGGGTGCCGCGCGCGCCGGTGGCGCGGCCCCGGCGCGGAGCTCGACGGCGTCCACACGCTGCGCAGCCTCGACGATTCGCTCGCCCTCAAGCGAGACCTCCAAGCGGGTCGTCGGCTGGTGATCGTCGGCGCGGGGTTCATCGGCTGCGAGGTCGCGGCGAGCGCCCGCAAGCTCGGGGTCGAGGTGACGGTTGTCGACATCGCTCCGCATCCGATGCTGCCGCTTGGCGCTGAGCTCGGCGCGCGCTGCGCCCGCATGCACGAGCGTCACGGGGTGCAGCTGCGCTGCGGCGTCGGGATCGAGGCGATCCTCGGCCGCGAATCGGTGCAGGCGGTCGCGCTGTCCGACGGGTTCGAGTGCGAGGCGGACGTCGTGCTGCTGGCGCTCGGCGCCGAGCCGAACGTCGAGTGGCTGCAAGGCGCCGGGATCGAGATCCGGGCCGGCGTCGAGTGCGACGCGACGCTGACGAGCACCGTCGATCCGGACGTGCTCGCCGCGGGCGACCTCGCCGCCTGGCCGCAGCCGCTCGCCGGGGGACAGGCGATGCGGATCGAGCACTGGACGGTCGCCGCAGAGCACGGGACCGTCGCTGGGCGAAACGCGCTGCTCCACCCGGAGGCTCGCGAGCCGCACACCTCGCCGCCGTACTTCTGGTCCGATCAGTTCGACACGAAGATCCAGTCAGTCGGGCTGCCGATGCTCGCCGAGCGGCTCGACGTCGTCGAGGAGGATCCTGAGCACGGCAGGCTGCTCGCGACCGGTGAGCGCCAGGGCCGCCTGATCGCGGCAGTCGGCTTCAACAACGCCCGCCGGCTGAACGACTACCGAACCGAGCTCGCCGACACCCCGGACGGCGCCGGCGCCGCCCGATGAGCGCTCCGAGCGGGCGGGCGTTGTTCCTCCAGCACGGCGCGTCGTGCCCGCCGGCGCTGCTCGCCGATTGGGCGCGGGAGCGCGGCATCGCCTACCAGGTCCATCGCGTCGACCTCGACCCTGCCGGATTGCCGGAGCTCGACGGGCAGCGGTTCATCGCCTCGCTCGGTTCCGACCGCAGCCCCAACGAACGCGATCTGCCCGAGGTCGCGGCTGAGCTCGAGCTGCTAGGGCGGGCCGTCGCGCGCGGGATTCCGGTGCTCGGACTGTGCTACGGGGGGCAGGCGCTCGCGGCGGTTCTCGGCGGCCGCGTCGAACGCGCGCCGGAGCCGGAGCTCGGCTGGGCCCGGATCAACTCGCAAGCGCCCGAGCTGGTCGCCGAGGGCCCCTGGCTGCAGTGGCACTACGACCGCTTCACGCTGCCGCCGGGCGCGCAGGAGCTTGCGAGCAACGAGCGGGCACTGCAGGCATTCGCGCGCGGACCGCACCTCGGGGTGCAGTTCCACCCCGAGAGCACCGTGGAGATCGTCAGGAACTGGGCGCGCGAGGACGCGAGGCGCCTCGCCGAGCTCGGGATCGGGGCCGGGGGGGAATTGGCTGACGCGGGGGAGGAGCAGATCACGGCCGCCCGCACGGCCGCCTTCGGACTGTTCGACGCCTTCTTGACTAGAGAGAGAGGAGACAGGTGACGACCACCACGCAGGCGTTGGCGATCGACCGAGCGCTGTCGCCGACGATCAGCAAGACGATCACCTCCGTCCGGCTCATGTACCCGGACCTGCATGGCGTCGCCCGCGGCAAGGACATGCCCGCGGCGGAGTTCGACCACGTCGTCGAGCACGGGCTGTGCTTCTGCGCTGCGGTGATGGGCACCGACCTGCGCCACACGCCGGTCGTCGGCGGCGAACAGGGCTACCCGGATCTGGTCGCTCGGCCCGATCTGTCGACGCTGATCACGCTGCCGTGGGAGCCAGGGGTCGCCTGCTGCCTGGCCGACCTCGAGCCGGCCACCCCGGACAGCGCGATCGCCGACCCGCGCGGGACGCTGCGGCGCGTTGTTGAGCGGGTCTGTGAGCTTGGCTTCGAGCCGATCGTCGGCCCCGAGCTCGAGTTCTTCCTGGTCGTGCGCGACCCGGCCGCCCCGAACGGGATCCGTCGCCACGTCGACAACCTGAGCATGGTCTACACGGTCGGCCCGCAGGCCGACCCCGGTGGGATCGTGCGCAAGATGACCGAGGACCTGTCGGCGCTCGGGCTCCGTGTGTTCGCGGTCAACCACGAATTCATGAACTCGCAGTACGAGATCAACCTGCGCCATTCGGGCGCGGTGGACGCCGCCGACCGCGCCTTCCGCCTGAAGGCCGCCGTCAAGGACATCGCAGCACTGCACGGCCTGGCTGCGACGTTCATGGGTCGGCCGTTCAACGACCAGGGCGGCTCGGGCACGCACCTGCATGTGTCGCTCAGCCGCGAGGAGCGCAACGTGTTCGATGGGGCGGGTGGGGCCGGTACCGAGCGCGGCACGGCGCCCGAGCTGGGTGCGTTCACGGCCGGCGTGCTCCGGCACGCCGCGTCGCTGATGGCATTCCTCAACCCGACGATCAACGCCTACCGGCGGATCCTGCCCGACTCGCTCGCGCCGACGCACGCCAACTGGGGGTGGGACAACCGCGCGACATTCATCCGGATCCCGCCCGAGCGCGGCAGCTCGACGCGGATCGAGCTGCGCGTCGGCGACGGCGCCGCCAACCCGTATCTCGCGATTGCCGCGGTGCTGCTGGCCGGGGCCGAGGGCATCCGCGAGAAGCTCGTGCCGCCTGCGCCGGTCGAAGGCGATGCCTACCGGGCCGACCCGTCCGTGATCGGCGAGCCCCTGCCGCAGACACTCGAGGCCGCGCTCGACGCCCTCGAGCGCGACGAGCTTCTCTGCCAGGGCCTCGGTGAGCCGATCGTCTCGACCTTCCTCCAGATCAAGCGGTTCGAGCTCGGGCGCCACCGCGCGTGGGTGTCGGACTGGGAGATCGCCGAGTACCTGCACCACCTGTAGACAACCTCTGGACCGATGCCCTCTGCGACTGAATTCATCGACCTGTCCGACCACGACGGATTCGTCGAGGCGGTCCCGCACGAGGCATTTGCGATCCTGCGCCGCGAGGACCCGGTGCACTGGAACCCGGAACGGAGTGGCGGCCGCGGCTTCTGGGCGGTCACGCGATACGACGACATCCGGGCCGTTCATCGCAGCCCCGACGTGTTCTCCTCGGAGATCGGCGGCACCTCGCTGGAGGACCTCGAGCCGGAGCAGATCGAGGCGCGCAAGTCGATGATCGACATGGACCCGCCACCCCACGACGAGCTGCGCGCGCTGGTCAACCGCCGGTTCACGCCTCGCGCCGTGCTGGTCTGGGAGGAGCAGGTGCGGACGGTCGCGCGCGAGGTGATCGACGCAGCGCTGCCCCAGGGCGAATTCGACTTCGTCCACGAGATCGCCTCCGAGATCCCGATGCAGGTGTTCGCCGAGATCCTCGGCGTTCCGCAGTCGGACCGGCGCGAGATCATCGAGATCGGCGACCGGCTGCTGGGGAACGCCGACCCTGAGTTCGCCGCCACCGGCCCAGGCGGCGACCACGACGACGACGCCCACCGTCACCTGCCGTTCTCGAGCCCATCGGCGCTCGAGATGTTCGCCTTCGGGCGCCGGCTCGCGGACGAGCGCCGCGAGCAACCGCGCGACGACATCATGACAGCGCTCGTCGACGCGGGCCTGACGCAGCGCGAGCTGGACGTCTACTTCGTACTGCTCGCGACCGCCGGCAACGAGACGACCCGGCACACGATCAGCCACGGGCTGCTCGCGCTGCTCGAACACCCCGACGAGCTGGCCCGCCTGCAGGCCGATCCTTCGCACGGGAAGACTGCGACCGAGGAGATGCTCCGCTGGGCTACGCCCGTCCACCACTTCCGTCGCACGGCGCGCGTCGACACCGAGCTGCGCGGGCGCGAGATCAGGGCCGGCGACAAGGTCACGACGTGGTTCGTGTCGGGCAACCGCGACGCGGACGTGTTCGCCGAGCCGGACCGGTTCGACGTAACCCGGACCCCCAACCCGCACATGAGCTTCGGCCCGGGCGGCGTGCACCACTGCCTGGGCGCGCACCTGGCCAAGCTCGAGATCCGGATCACGTTCGAGGAGCTCCTCGCTCGCGAGGTGACGTTCGAGCTCGCCGGCCGGCCCGAGCGGCTGCGCTCGAACTTCTTCAACGGGATCAAGCGGATGCCGGTGAGGGTCCTACCCGCATGATCGGGCGCCTGGATCACGTCGCGCTCGGCGTCGCCGATCTCGACGGGGCGGCCGATCGCTGGGCGCAGCAGTTCGGCCTGACCCTGCGAGAGCATGACGGCGCCAGCGCCCGGCTGTCGTGCGACGACGAGCCGTACAGCCTCGAGCTGCTCGCCGGTCAGCCGCCGGGCCTGCACCATGTCGCCTGGGAGCTCCAGCGCGGGTGCTCGCTCGACGACGCCCGCGCGCGGCTGGGCGCCGCGGAGGAGCGCGACGGGGCGTTGTGGACGGCCGACCCGGATGGCAACGGGATCGAGTTGCTCCCCTACCGTGAGCCCGACTCCCGGCTCGTGCCCCAGGCTCGCCCGGCACAGCCCGGCAGCCCCGCCGGCCATCCCCGCAAGCTCGGTCACGTCAACTTCCTGACCGCTGCGCTCGACGAGCAGCTGCGCTTCTACAGCGAGGTGCTCGGGATGCGGATCACCGACTGGCTCGGCGACGGCGGCGTGTGGTTCCACATCAGCACCGACCACCACGTGATGGCGTTGATATCTCTACCCCGCCCACGCGCGCCGCACTTTCACCACCTCGCGTTCGAGCTCGTCGACATCGGCCAGATGCGCACGGCGCTCGACCACCTCGGCCGCCACGGCCGCTGGCTCGGCTGGGGCCCGGTGCGCCACGGCGTGGGCGGCAACATCGCATCCTATGTTCGGATCTGTGAAGAGGAGTGCTTCGTCGAGCTCTACTGCGACATGGAGCAGCTCCAGGCCTACCACCAGCCGCGCCGCTGGCCGGACGACCGTTTCTCGTCGAACACCTGGGGCCAGCTGCCGCCGCGCTCGTACTTTCGCTTCGATCAGGCCGCGATCGAGTCCGAACGGGAGAGCCTCGAGATGCTCGGGGTGCCGCTCGCACCGCCGCCCGGCGCTCAGCGGGTGAGCGCGTGACGCTGCAGGGGTTCACGGTTCCGCGCACCCCGCGCGGCCAGGCGAGCCTCGTCCCGCCGCCGCCCTGGCACTACGTCGCCGACTTCCTCGTCGTCGACTTCCACGCCGACCCGGCCGCGGCCGTCTCGCTGCTCCCCGATGGCCTCGAGCCGCACCCCGACCCGGGCCGCTGCGCCGCGGTGTTCGCCGACTGGCAGTCCTGCAGCGACACGGGCGAAGAGCTGCTCGACCCGATCCGCTCGCACTACCGCGAGTTCTACCTCGTGATCAACGGCCTGCTCGCAGGCGAGGAGGTCACGACCTGCGCGTTCATCTGGGTCGACCAGGACTTCGCGCTTGCACGCGGATGGATCCAGGGATTCCCGAAGAAGCTCGGAGAGGTCTGGATGACGCGCGTCTACCAGCTCCCGTGCCGGGCGAACCCCGGGGTCGCAGCCGGGTCGCGCTTCGGCGCGACCTGCTCAGCCCGGGGACGTCAGCTCGCACAGGCTCGGATCACGCTGGAGCGCCCGAGCAAGTCCGGCTCGATCCACACCGCGCCCCCGATCGTCAACGTCCGCCACTTCCCCCGGCTCGCCGCCGGCCATCACGATGACCCGGCTGTTCACGAGCTCGTCCGAGCCCGCAGCCGCGACCGCACCGCGTCAGAGATCTGGGAGGGTGCGGCGGAGCTCGAGCTGTTCGACGCGCCCGGCGAGGAGCACGCGCTGCTTGCTCCAAGCTCGGTCGAGCGAGGCTACCGGTTCACCTTCGCCTACACCGTCGACGACCTCGAGACCGTGAAGGAGCTCTGATCTCCGCCACGATCGCGAACGTCGCCGAGGTCGCCGGGGTCGAGGTGCCGACCGACCACTTCATCGACGGCGAGCGCGTCTCCTCGAGTCGCCGGTTCGAGACGATCTCGCCGATCGGCCAGTCGATCCTCGCGGAGGTCGCACGCGCCGACGAGCACGATGTCGATCGCGCGGTGCGCGCCGCCGATCGAGCGTTCCCGCCGTGGGCGGCGCTCGGCCCGGCAGGCCGAGCGCCGTATCTGCACCGGCTCGCCGACCTGATCGACTCGAGCGTGGAGCGGCTGGCCGCGGTCGAGTGCGCCGACATGGCGATGCTGCTGCAGTCCCTGCGAGCGCGCGTGATCGCCCGCGGGGCGCGCAACTTCCGCAGCTACGCGGACCTCGCGGCCGCCTACGAGGAGCGCGACTGGCGCTCGAACGGCACCTGGAACCGGGTCCAGCGCATGCCGGCCGGCGCTGCAGCCGTGATCACGCCCTGGAACGCGCCCTTCATGCTGTCGAGCTGGAAGACGGCGCCCGCGCTCGCGGCCGGCTGCACGGTCGTGCTCAAGCCGGCTGAGTGGTCGCCGCTGTCGTGCTCGCTGTTGGCGGAGCTGGCCGATCAGGCGGGGTTCCCGCCCGGGGTGTTGAACATCGTCCAGGGGACCGGCGAGGAGGCTGGGGCGGCACTGGTCGCGCACCCGCTGATCCGGCGCGTGTCGTTCACCGGCTCGCCCGAGACCGCCCGGCTGATCGGCACAGCCGCTGCCGGGAGTCTGGTCCCGTTCACCGGCGAGCTCGGCGGCAAGGGACCGCTGATCGTATTCGAGGACGCCGACCTCGACGCGTCGGCGGCACGGGCGGCCGGACAGTACGACGACTCCGGTCAGGTGTGCCTGGCGGGGACGCGGCTGCTCGTTCAGGAGAGCATCCGTGACGCGTTCCTCGAGCGCTTCCATGCCGCGGCCGACCGGCACGTGCTCGGCGACCCGCGCGAGCAGGCGACGACCGTCTCGCCGATGATCCACCCCGACCACGTCGACCGGGTCGAGGGCTTTGTGCGTCGGGCCGTCGCCGAGGGGCACAAGCTCATGCGCGGCGGCCGTCGGCTGGACGGGCTGTTCTTCGAGCCGACGCTGATCGAACCGCTGCGAAACGACGCTGAGATCGTCCAGCGCGAGGTGTTCGGGCCGGTCCTGACGTTCCAGACCTTCAGTCAGGAGAGCGAGGCGATCGCACTCGCGAACTCGACTCGGTACGGGCTGTCCGCGATCGTCTACACGGGCTCGATGGGCCGGGCCGACCGCGTCGGCCGGGCGATCCGCGCCGGGGTCGTTTGGGTCAACACGTTCCTCGTGCGCGACCTGACGGCGCCGTTCGGGGGCGCCGGCATCAGCGGGATCGGGCGCGAAGGCGGCGACTACGCGCTCGACTTCTACTCGGACCTGAAGACGCTGCAGATCCTCGATGGAAGCGTCGGGTGATCGGCCCTTCGGCGCTCCCCTAGGGGCGGCTGACCGACAGCAGGGCGTCCGAGACCTCGCCGACCACCTGGGGGACGGCTCGGACGTCCTCCTCGGTCGTGCGATGGTTGACGAAGCACGCCCGCAGCCAGGTGGCGCCATCGGCGAGCGCCGGCGCGATCAGCAACCGCCCATCGGCCGCGACCGCGTCGGCCAGCGCTCGCGTGTGGGCGTCGTCGGCGATGCGCGACCGGAAGCAGACGACCGACAGCGGCGGGTCCATCAGCAGCTCGTAACGCGGGTCAGCCCGCAGCAGCTCGGCCAGCATCGTCGCCTCGGCGAGGTTGCGGTCGATCGCGGCGCGGATCGCCCGGGCGCCGTGCGTCCTGAACGCGAGCCAGAGCTTGAGTGCGCTCAGCGGACGCGAGTACTCGAGCGTGCGGTCGACCGCGTGGAGCTGCACGCCGTGGGGGATGTAGCCCTCGAAGTGGGAGAAGGTCCGCTCGAGCACCGCGGCGTCGTGGACCAGCAGGACACTGCAGGACTTCGGCACGTACAGCCACTTGTGCGCATCGACGGTCGCCGAGTCCGCGCGGTGCAGCCCGGCGAAGCGCTCGCCTGCCCGCCGCGTGGCGGCGGCGGGCAGGCCGTAGGCGCCGTCGACGTGCAGCCACACGTTGCGGGCTGCGCAGATGTCGGCCAGCGCGTCGAGCGGATCGACCGCCCCGGTCAGCGTCGTGCCCGCGGTCGCGACGACGGCGATCGGGATCGTGCCGGCGGCGCGGTCATGGTCGATCGCGGCGGCGCAGGCCGCCGGGTCCATGCGTCGTTGAGCGTCGATCGGGATCGAGCGCACGTTCGCGCCGCCGATCCCGAGGACCTCGGCGGCGCGGCGGACCGAGTAGTGGGCCTCGACCGAGCAGTACAGCGCCAGCCGGTGGCCGCCGACGCCCTCCTGCCGCACGCCGGGCAATGCGTGCTCGCGCGCGGCCGTCAGCGCCGTCAGGTTGGCGATCGTGCCGCCCGCGGCCAGCAGGCCGCGGGCGTCTTCGCTGAAGCCGACGAACTGCCCCACCCAGCGGATCGTCTGCGCTTCGAGCAGGTCGGCGGCGCCGGCGCTGACGGCGACGTTGACGTCGTGCGAGGCCATCAGCGCGTCGGCCAGCACGCCGATCTCGAGTCCGGAGGAGCCGATGTAGGCGAAGTAGCGCGGGCGCGACTGCGACAGCGAGACGTCGAGCACGTCGGCTGCCGCGTCGAGCGCGGCGCGAGCGTCCGATGGGTCCTCGGGGAGCGCCTCGCGGAGCAGCTCGTGGTGACGCTCGCTCGGGAGGGGCTGATCCGGGCGCGCCTGGTCGAAGCTGCGCCACGCGGACAGGATCAGGGCCCGCGCGTGGTCGAGCACGTCCGCGCGAGCCGGCAGCGGCAGCGATGGGCCCGTGATGCCCGCGACGGGTGGATCCCGCTCTGGGTTCACCCGGCGAGCCTACCGCGCGTCGCTAACCTCGGTGACGTGTCGACCGCCGCGGAGCAGCCAAAGCGCGACCGTCCAGCCGCGCCTGCACGCCTGGTCGAGGTGCAGAGCACCGAGTGGCTGACGCCGCGTCTCGTCAGGATCGTGTTCGGCGGTGAGGGCTTGGACGGCTTCGACGCGGGCGAGTTCACCGATAGCTACGTCAAGCTGCAAGTACCAGATTCGCCGCGCACTCGCAGCTATACGGTGCGCGCCTGGGACCCCGAGCGGGAGCTGCTGACGATCGATTTCGTCGTACATGGCGACGAGGGCATCATCGGGCCGTGGGCGGCAACTGCCCGGCCCGGTGACCGCCTGCACCTGCGCGGGCCCGGCGGCGCCTACGCTCCCGAGCCGGGCGCCGACTGGCACCTGATGATCGGCGACCAGAGCGTGATTCCGGCGATCGCGGCGTCGCTCGAGCGGATCCCAGCTCGGCGACCCGTTCGCGTGCTGCTGCAGGTCGATCATGCCGACGACGAGCTGGAGCTGCATACCCCGGGTGACCTCGACCTGCGCTGGATCCACGGCGGCGGCGAGCTCGCGCTCGTCGACGCGCTCAGGGAGCAGCCTTGGCTGCCCGGGGACGTGCACGCGTTCGTGCACGGCGAAGCCGCGTCAGTTCGCGCGCTGCGCCGCTTTCTGGTCGTCGAGCGCAGCGTGGCGCGCGAGCGCTTGTCGATCTCCGGCTACTGGAAGCGCTCGCGCACCGACGAGGAGTGGCGGGCCGACAAGCCCGAGTGGAACCGCCTCGTCGAGGCGGATCTCGACGGTCTCAGCGCCGCAGGAATCTGAACAGCCTCGGCCTGCGCAGAGGGGTCGGCGTGAGCGCCGCGCTCGAGCTGCTGCTCGGGGCTGTCGAGCTGCTGCTCGGAGCTGGATTGACACCGGTCAAAGCCGGCGGGCTGTATGCGATGAAGTCGCCGCCGCCATAGCTCGCGGCGGCAGCGTTGAGTGAGCTGGGCGCGAGCAACGTGCCCCAGCTACCGGTTGTCAGCCGCTCGCTAAGTGCCTCGACCGCCGCGACGACCTCGCCGGTCTCGAAGTGGCAATGGCCCTGGCGGAACACGTATGCGTGTCCCAACTGGCTCCCATCACCGGCGGAGTCAACGAGCTGCTGGTAGTAGTTCTCTTGCTGAATCGGGACAAGCTGGTCGGCGATCGTGTGCAGGTCGAGCTCCGGCACCTGCAGCGAACCCGTCGGCACCGAGGTCGAGATCAGGCTGGCTAGCGCGTCCGCGTTACTCGTGATGTCGGCGTTCGCAGTCAGCGTCTGCAGGTCGGTGTTCAAATCGAGGCCGGCTTCGGTGTAGAGCGCCGAGATCTCCGGGTAATAGGGCGAGTCGTCGATCAGTGTGGTGAAGTCGGCGCCGGCGTCCCAGGCCGGCTGTCCGCCACTCGCCTGCTCCATCGCCCAGCGGTTCTGGCCGTCATAGGGCAGGACGATCGACCCGGGGGCATATTCGGTGTTGTACTGACCCTGCTCCCACGCGTCGTAGTTTCCGAGCGGCGGGGGCAGCGGCGTGGTCTTCACCTTTGGGTTGCTGTCGATCCCGCCGACATTCACAGATGTCCAGGTGGGCGTGTCGAACAGAGCCGAGGCGAGCGCAATGCGGGCCCGCCCGGCGGCCGTCGACTGCGCGGACTGCGCGAGCGCCATCAGCTGGTCACCGGCCTGCTCGGCTTGCGACTCGGAGGAGTAGTTCGCGAGCGGGATCGACTCGCTGGGATCGAGCAGTTCGTTGAGCGCGTAGGAACCGTCGAGCAGGTAGTTGCCGAACACCTCGCCGCCGTCGACCAGGGGACAGACATTGAGCGACCCCGTGATCCTGCCGCCGGCATCCTGGGCCATCAGAGCGCTGATCAGACCGCCCAAGGACTCGCCCATCGAGATCACCTGCTTCGGGGCTGAGGGCAGTACCGAGTTCTCGAGCGTGGTGATCGTCTGGAAATCATCGTTGACCGCCGTCGCCAGCGGCCACAGCGGTCCCGTCGGATCGAAAGAGTCTCCGGCCAGGGCATACCCGGCGTTCAGCAGCTCGTTTTGCACGTCGGGGCTGCCGGCGTCGACGGCAACGTCGTTGGCAACCAAGCCGTGGGTGAAGATGATCAGCGTCCCGTTCCACGTTGTCGGGACATTCGCGATCCACGTGCTCCCGTCCGTAAGCGTCCCCGAGTAGTGCGTATACGCCGGCGGGGAGGCCGCGCGAGACGCCGGCACGATCAGAATCGCCGCGACCGCGAAGGCTCCCGCGCAGCAAGCCAACAGCACCGCGGCTCGTCGGCTCGCCCCTGACAGATTACGCATCGCCCCACCCAATGTGTTCATGTCCCCCGCCTCGTGGTCGCCGCCACATCCCTGGCAGCTGGTTTCCAGTCGACTGCAGACGTTACCGGCTCCGAGCTCAACCGTCCATGTCGATTGCAAACGTGTCGCGACAGAGCGTCAGAAAACGGGACACCGCCGGCGGATGGCGGCGCCCAGCGCGCCACGCGAGCGTGATGTCCCGGTAGAGCGACGGTCTGCTGAGTCTGAGGACGGCGACCTCGGCGCCGGGCCCCGCGGCGTCCGATTGCGGCAGGATCGCGACGCCCATCCCGCGCGAAACGAGCCGCCGGATCCGCTCGGTCTCGTTGGATTCGAGCATCACGCGGGGCTCGAAGCCGTGCTGCCGGCCTGCCGCGAACAGCAATTCGCGCAGGCGCGCGCCCTCGCGGAAGCTGATGAACTGCTCCTCGGCCAGCTGATCCATGCTGACGCTCGCTCGCCCCGCGAGAGGATGCGTCGGCGGCAGGACCACGACGAGCTCCTCGGAGACGAGCTGGTGCAGGCCCAGGCCGTGGCTCTCGATCCGCTCGGTCACCGACAGGAACGCGAGGTCGAGCTCGTCAACCCGGAGCATCTCCGCCAGCTCCTCGCTCGACTGCTCCCGCACCGTCAGCTCGACCCCTGGGTGCAGCCGGTGGTAGCCGGCCAGCACGAGCGAGATGTCGACCGGGCCCATCGTGTGCATCGCCCCGATCGAGACGCGGCCCGTCAGGACTCCGCGGAGGCTGTCGAGCTCCTCACGTGCCGCCTCGAGCTCGGCCAGCATCCGCCGCGCCCGCGCGATCAGCAGCTGACCCGCATCGGTCACGACGACGCTGCGCGTTGTGCGCTCGACGAGCGGCAGGCCGACCTCGCGCTCCAGACGTTGGATCTGCTGCGAGAGCGCCGGCTGGGCGATGTGCTCGCGAGCGGCGGCGCGCGTGAAGCTGCGCTCCTCCGAGAGCGTCACGAGGTAGCGGAGCTGCCGGAGATCCATAAGTTGATGTTATGAGAGACCTCGATTACTCGTCTTGGACAACTGAGCCTCCATCGACAAGACTGATGCCACCTCTCCTCTCCTCGAGCGCGCCCCGTTGCGCCGGCCTCATATCTCGCCGGCGCCGGGGCGCGTCTCATTTGTGAGCTGCCCTGGCCCGTCAGACGCCGCCGCGCCGCCGGTGGCGGCTGCGGTCGTGCTGTAGACCGGGGCGCCGGATGTGCGCCTGGCGCGCGGTAGGAGCGTCGGGAGCGCGGTGGCGGTGGCGCTGCTCGCGACCGGCCTGCGGCTCCTCCTCAACCGAGGCGGCTTTGGCGGGCTGCCGCTGGTCCGGCCAGTGGCCGTGCTCGGCCAGATACACCCGCGCCTGCTCCTCGCGCTCGCGCTCCTTGTCGCCGGCGACGCCGAGACGATAGAGATAGTTGAGCAGCAGGATCGACAATCCGGAGCCGGCCGTCATCCCGAACCCGTACAGACCGAACCCGCCCGGCGAGACGATCAGGATGACGATCCCGGCCACCACGAGCAACCAGCCGAGTCCGTAGCGGATGAACAGGACGCCATACCGGGCGGGCGTCCCGCGGGCGTGGTGATCGATGGTCAGGTGCGGGCGCAATTGCATCTGCTGTGACCTTATTACGCGAACGAGGCCGCGCGGGCATCAAGCGAACCGGGTCGGTCATGATGGCTGGGCCGGCAGAACCCGATCCAGAATGGGAGCCAAGATGCGCGCTGTCAGATTCGACCGCTACGGCGGGTTGGACGTGCTTGAGGTAGTCGATGTGCCGCGCCCCGCGCCCGCGGCAGGTCAGGTCCTGGTGAGGGTCCGCGCTGCGTCGATCAACCCGGGCGAGGCGAAGATTCGTGAGGGCGCGCTCCACGAGCGCTGGCCCGCGACGTTCCCAAGCGGCGAGGGCAGCGACCTCGTGGGTGTGGTCGACGAGCTTGGCGACGGGGTCGACGAGTTCGCCGCCGGGGACGAGGTGCTCGGCCACGTCGACACGCGCTCGAGTCAAGCCGAGTACGCGGTAGCGGACGTCGCAAACCTGATTGCGAAGCCGTCCGGGCTGCCGTGGGAGGTGGCCGGGTCGCTGTTTGTCGCGGGCTCCACGGCGTGGGCGATGGTCAAGGCCGTCGAGGTCGCGCCGGGCGACATCGTGGTGGTTGCCGGCGCGACCGGTGGAGTCGGGACGCTCGCGTGCCAACTCGCGACGCTCGCGGGCGGGACCGTGATCGGAATCGCCAGCGGCCGGAACTCCGATTGGCTGAGCGCCCACGGAGTCGTCCCGATCCGATACGGCGCAGGCGTCGCCGAGCGGATCCGCGAGGCGGCTCGCCAGGCCGGTCACGAAGCGCCCGACGCGCTACTCGACGCCCATGGCGGCGGCTACGTCGAGCTCGGGCTCGAGCTCGGCATCTCGCGGGAGAGGATCGACACGATCGCTGACTTCGCGGCGGTGGAGCGATTCGGTGTCAAGGCCGACGGCAGCGCAGCGGGCGCGAGCCGCGAGGTGCTCGCCGAGCTGGCCGGGCTCGCGGCCGGCGGACGGCTCGAGGTGCCGATCGCCGCGACCTTTCCGCTCGAACAGGTCAGCGAGGCGTTCCGCATGCTCGAACAGGACCACCCGCTCGGAAAGATCGTGCTGCTGCCGTGAGCGCCGGTGCTGTGAGGGCATCGGTCCGGCCGATGGTGTCCGAGGATGTGGACGCTGCCACCGAGGCATCCGCCGGGGCGTTCGGGGTCGAGCTCAGCGACCCGGCGGTCGACCCGAGGTGGCGGGTGCGGCTGCGCCACTGCCTGGCGACCGATCCGGGCGGCGCATTCGTCGCCGAGCAAGCGGGACGGGTGGTCGGCGCCGCCCAGGCGATCCGGCGCGACGGCGTGTGGATCCTGTCGTTGCTGGCGGTCGACCCGCAGACGCAGAGCCGCGGGGTCGGCCGGGCGCTGTTCGCGGCCGCGCTGGATTACCGCCGTCCAGGCGACGCCGGTCTGATCATCAGCTCGAGCGACGCTCGCGCGATTGCGCTCTACGGTCTTGCCGGCTTCGAGCTGCGCCCGTCGTTTGAGGCGCGTGGCACCGTTGACCGGCGTGCCGTGCCGCGGACGCTGCCGGAGCTGGGCGACGGCGCGGGCGACCTCGAGCAGCTGGGCGAGATCTCGCGCAGGCTGCGCGGCGCCACCCACGTGCGCGAGCTCGCGATCGTGCTTGCGCGCGGCGCGCGGGTCCTGCACCTGCGCGAGCGAGGCTACGCGGTCGTCCTGCCCGGCGAGAGCGTCTTCCTGCTCGCCGCCTACGACGAGGAGGCAGCGACCGCGCTGCTCTGGCAAGCGCTCGCTGCGGTGGGCGACGGACAGCAGGCAGGGAGCGAGCACGCGATCTTGCGGTGGATCACCGCCGAGCAGCAGTGGGCGGTGCGCGTCGCCCTGCGCGCCGGCCTGCGGCTCCACTCCTACGGCGCCGTCTGCGTCAGCGGGCTCGACGCGCCACTGCGGCCCTACCTGCCGAGCCCGCCGTTCGGGTGACGATGGCCGGAGATGAGCTCAATGCCGCGATCGTCGCCGGCCGGGCTCTGCGCTCGGCGGGCCGCCTCCAGCGAGCCCAGATCTCGGTCCGGCACGGGTTCGTCGCGGCGATCCCGGTGGCCGGCATGCTCGCGCTCGGCACGGTCGTGGGGCAGCCTGTCGCGGCCGTGACGATGGCCGTCGGCGCGATGCTCGCGGGCGTCGCGTGGCTCGCCGGTGGAGGGGAGGCGCGGCCGCTCGGGACGATGGTCGGCGCGGCGCTCGGAGTGGTGGTGGCGACGATGCTCGGCACGCTCAGCGGGCGCCTTCCGTGGCTCCATCTAGGTCTGCTCTTCTGCCTCTGCCTCGTCGCCGGGCTGCTGTCCGCGCTGGCGCGCCGCGGCAGCGTCGTCGGGACCCAATCGGTGATCGCGTTCGTCGTGTTCGGACGGTTTCCCGAGCCGCTGACCGGTGCGGCCGAGCTCGCCGGGCTGGCTGCTTTCGGCGCGGCGAGTCAGATCGCGGTGGCCGCGCTCGTCGCACTGTCGCCCGCCTGGCGCGCGCAGCGCGCGGCGGTCGCGGACGCCTACGAGCGGCTCGCGGAGCTCGCGGCCGCTCCGGGCTCCTCGAGCGCCGCCGCCGCGGCGGCGCTCGACGGTGCCGAACAGCGGCTGTCGGCCCCGTCGCTGCTGGCTGACGCCGGCGTGACCGAGCTGTCGAACCTCGTCCAGGAGGGCAGGCGGATCAGGCTGTCGCTCGGCGTCCTGGGGATGATGGCCACTCGCGGGCAGGGGGACCGCGACCCTGCCGGCGCGCCGCCCGAGGTGACCGGCGTGCTGCGCGCCGCCGAACGGGTGCTGAGCGCGATCGCCGCCGGCGCACGCGAGCCCCGGACGCCGCCGCCCGAGGTGGATGTGAACCTCGACGGGCAGCTCGAGCCCGGAGTCCGGGAACTCGTCGCGGCGCTCGTCGGGCAGCTGAACGCAGCGGCGCGGATGGCCGCGAGGGCCCAAGACGGTGCCGGTCTGCGGCTGCCCGTGCACCCGAGCCGCGGCTCGCGCCTGCCGCTCATCGGGCTGGCGTCCGATCTCCAGACATTGCGCGCGAACGCGACGCTCAGCTCCGCCGCAGGGCGCCATGCGGTTCGGCTGGCGGTCGTCGTCGCGGGGACCGAGCTGCTGATCCAGCACGTGGCGCTGCCGCGGGCGTACTGGGCGGTGGTCGCCGCCGCGACCGTGCTACGCCCGGAGTTCGGCGCGACGATCACGCGCGGCGCCGAGCGCGTCGCGGGGACCTGCCTGGGGGTCGTCCTCGCCACGATGATCGCCGTCGCGCTGAAGCCAGACGGCTGGGGGATCACGGCGATCGTCGGCGTGCTCGCCTGGGCTACGTACGCGCTCTTTCCGGCGAGCTTCGCGGCTGGAGTCGCCGGGTTGACGGCGATGGTCGTGTTCCTGCTGCACGCGGTCGCGCCCGACTCCGCGACGATCGCGCTCGACCGCGGCATCGACACGCTGATCGGCGGGGCGATCGGGGTCGCCGCCTACATGCTCTGGCCGACCTGGAGCGGCACCTCCCTGGGTCTGCTGCTGGCCGACGTGGCCGACGCCCAGCGCGGCTACCTGCGGGACGTGCTCGCGGGGCTGATCTCCGGCGAGGAGCTGGCGGACGCACGACTGCGCCCCCTCGCCCGCCGTGCGCGGACCGCCTATGGACATGCCGAGGCCGCGATCACGCTGGCGAGATCCGAGCCCGTGCGCGGGGTCGATCCGTATCACGCCGCCGCCGTCCTCGGCGGGCTGCGGCGGGTCGTCTACGGGGTGCACGCGCTGCGGATCACGCGATCGGCGTCGGCGGCCCGTCGGCCGCTGCGAGCGGTCGCGCCGCTCGCATCCGGGTTCGACGACGAGCTCGAGCTGATCGCCGAGCGACTGCGGGGGAGCGAGCGGTCCGCGCCCGTGCCCGGCCTGCGCACGCTGTTCGAAGAGGCGACCCGGGCGCTGCCGCGAGACGCGGCCGCGACCGTCTGCACGCCGCTCGACGAGCTCGTCGACGCGATCAACACCGTCGCGGGCCAGGTCGGTCTAACGGCCGGCTGAGTTCTTGCACCGATGGACTCCACGCGGCCGACTGCTACAACTAGGCCCCTGCAAATCAGGGTTTCGAAGATTCTGCTGCCACTGGTGGCGCTGTTGGCGTTGGTCGCGGTGCCCGCGGTCGTGCTGGCTGCCACGACGCCGACGACGACGACCAAGACGACGGCGACAACGCCGACGACGGCGACCACGCCCACGACGCCGACGACGACCACGACGACGACCACGCCGGCGCCGACCCTGACGCTGCATTGGAACCGGGCGATCCGGCTCGAGCCGGCGAAGCTCGGCGGGCTCGATGCGGTCTCGTGCCCGACTACGCAGTTGTGCGTCGCCGTCGACCAAGTCGGCAACGTCGTGACGACGACCAATCCCGCCGGCGGCGCCAACGCCTGGTCGCGGACGACCGCGGTCGACCGCGGCGTCCCACTCACCGGTGTGTCCTGTCCGACGACGACCTTCTGCGCGGCGGTTGACTCAGGCGGCGCGGTCCTGATCTCGACGGCGCCGACCCACGGCGCGAACGCGTGGAGCAAGCCGGTCAAGATCGACGCGACCGTCGCCCCCGGCGCGGGCGATGTCGGGCTGACCGGGATCTCCTGCCCGACGCCAACGCTGTGCGTGGCCGTCGATGGCGGCGCGAAGGGCAGCGTGCTGGTCTCGACCGACCCGGCCGGCGGCGCTCACACGTGGATCGGATCCCCGATCGCCACCGGGCCGCTACTGAGCATCTCGTGCCCGACGAGTACCTTCTGCGTGGCCGGCGGCGACCAGCACTACGTCAGCACCAACCCGGCCGGCGGGGCGAAGGCGTGGAAGGGCACCGGGACGCAGCTCGGTGGCGGCGTGTTCAGCGCGATCGACTGCCCGACCGTGGCGATGTGTGTCGGCGTCGGCTACGGCAACAGCTCCACCGGCCTGGCGACCGCGACGGTGACTCCGAAGGGGCCGGCGCGGCGCTGGAAGACGATCGATGTCGAGGCGATCCCGCCGGTGCCCGGCGAGGGGCTGCTAGATGCCGTCTCCTGCCTGACCACGACCGCGTGCGTCGCGCTCGATGGACAGGACAACGCGTACACGACCGCGACGCCCGTTGGCGGCGCCTGGAGCGGGGCAACCCCGATCCGGCCCCAGTCGGCCTCGACGACCAGCGCGCTCTCGTGCGTGACGACGCTGTGCGTCGCCGTCGACAGCGCCGGCGTCGAGACGACCGGCATCCTCAAAGGGCTGAGCTAGGCCTGAGCTAGGCCGGTATCGGCCACCGGCTGCCGAAGCTGAGGCCCGCCGGATACAGTTGGCTGAAGCGTCGCGTGGAGCTCGATCCGAGAACGATCATCACGACTGCGAGCACGCTCGCGGAACGGCTCGGCGACGAGGCGTACTACGCGGCTGCATGCTTGCGCAGCGGTCTCCTGCCGCCGGCGTCGCCACAGGCGTATGCGGGGGTGGCGCTGGCGCTGGGGCGGTTCGGGTTGCTCGGCGGCTCGATCTCCGCGAGCGCGTTCCTCCACGCCGATCGGGTGGTGGTGATCGACGAGCTCGGGCAGTTGAGCTACCGCGAGCTCGCGGACCGCGTCGACTCGCTGGCGACGGCCTGGCAGGAGCGCGGCCTGCGTCCAGGTGACGGCGTCACGCTGATCGCGCGCAACCACCGCGGATTCCTTCAGGCGTTCTTCGCTGCGGCCAAGTTGGGCGCCCGGATCATCCTGCTGAACACCTCGTTCTCCGGGCCGCAGATCGTCGACGTCGCCCAGCGCGAGGGAACCGACCTGCTCGTCTACGACGAGGAGTACGCGCCGATGCTGGGCGCCTTTGAGCCGCGCCTGGGGCGCTTCCTGTCGTTCCTAGATGGCGGAGACGCCGCCGCCCGCGACGAGACGCTCGAGGCGCTCGCCGCCCGTACGCCCGCGCGCTCCCTGCCGCGCCCGAGCCAGCAACCCAAGGTCGTGATCCTGACCAGCGGAACGACCGGCAGGCCCAAGGGCGCGGGCCGGGACATCCGCCTGTCGCTGGCGCCGGTCGGGGGTCTGCTCGGCAAGGTGCCCTTCCGGACCGAGGAGGTCACGCAGATCAGCGCTCCGGTGTTCCATGCGCTTGGCTTCGCCCACATGATTCTCGGCGTCGTGCTCGGCTCGACGCTCGTGCTGCAGCGCTCGTTCGATCCGGCGCGGACGCTCGACAGCCTCGAGCGCAACCGCGTGACCGCCTTTGTCGCGGTGCCCGTGATGCTCCAGCGGATGCTCGACCTGGGCGAGGAGGCTTGGGCCGGCCGCGACCTGTCGTCGCTGAGGATCGTCTTCCTCAGCGGCTCGCAGCTCGGCGCTGAGCTCGCGCAGCGCGCGGTCGCGCGGCTCGGGCCGGTGATCTACAACCTCTACGGCTCGACCGAGGTCGCGTACGCGACGATCGCGACGCCCGAAGATCTGGCGGCCGCGCCGGCGTCCGTCGGCCGCGTCGTCCGGGGCTCGATCGTGAAGATCCTCGGCGAGGACGGCGCCGAGCGCCCGTCCGGCCAGACCGGGCGCATATTCGTCGCCAACGCCAACCAGTTCGAGGGCTACACCGGCGGTGGCACCAAGGAGCAGATCGGCGGACTGATGGCCTCCGGCGACGTCGGCCACTTCGACGAGCACGGGCGGCTGTTCATCGACGGGCGCGACGACGAGATGATCATCTCCGGAGGCGAGAACGTGTTCCCGGCCGAGGTCGAGGAGCTGCTCTCCCACCACGCGGGCGTGGTCGAGGTCGCGGCAATCGGCGTGCCCGACGAACAGTTCGGCCAGCGTCTGCGCGCGTTCGTCGTCCGCCGTCAGGACGTGGATGTGACCGAGCAGGACCTCAAGGACTTCGTCCGCGAGAACCTCGCGCGCTACAAGGTCCCGCGTGAGGTCGTATTCGTCGAGGAGCTCCCACGGAACCCGACCGGCAAGATCCTCAAGCGCGAGCTGCAGAGTCGATGAACAGCTCCGGGTGGCGCCGGCGGATCGTGGGGTGATGCGATGCTGATCCTCCCGCCCGGCCACGCGAAGCAGGTCGCCGCGCGCCGCGGGCACCTGCACCGTCGCGAGCGGTGGTTCGCGGGCGTCGCTGCTGCCGTCTCGGTCGCGCTCGCGGTGCTGATCATCGTCTCGCTCGCGGGAGGCGGGTCGGAGCACCGAAAGGGTTGCCTCGACGTGACCTTCGCCTCCTCCACCGGCGCCGGCGTGGTCGCCGGCTGCGGCGCCGCGGCACGGCCGATCTGCGCCGCCGACGGGACGACCAAGGGCTACACGGGCACCGTCGGCCGGCAGGTCGCGGCGCGCTGCAGGGAGCTCGGGCTGGCGGTCGGCGGATGACGGCCGCGGCGACGTTCCGCGCGCAGTTCCCCGTGCTGCAGCAGGTCGCGTACCTGAACTCGGGCACTGAGGGGCCGATGCCCGTCGCTGCGGTGACGGCTGTACGCGAACGGCTCGAGCGGGACGCCGCGGACGGCCGTGCCGGCCGGGCCTACTTCGACACGGTGCTGGGGCTGGCCGCGGCGTCTCGGGCGGCCTACGCCGAGGTGCTCGGGGCAGATCCATCCGAGGTCGCGCTGACCGGCTCAACGACCGACGGGCTCAACACCGTGCTCGGCGGTCTGTCGTTCGCAGCGGGCGACGAGATCATCACCTCCGACGAGGAGCACCCGGGCATGATCGCGCCGCTGCGGCTCGCGCGAATGCGTCACGGCGTGCGCATCCGGATCGTGCCATTCGACGGGCTTGCGGGCGCTGTCGGACCGTCCACTCGCCTGATCGCGTGCTCGCACGTCTCGTGGTTCGGCGGCAAGGTCGCCGACGTCGGCGGGCTCGTCGCCACGGGGATCCCCGTGCTGCTGGACGCGGCCCAGGCGCTCGGCGCGATCCCGGTCGATGTGCACGCGCTCGGCGTCGACTTCTACGCCGGCTCGGGTCAGAAGTGGCTGTGCGGCCCGGAGGGGAGCGGCTGCCTGTACGTGCGACCGGACCGGCTCGCCGATCTCGAGCCGCCGTGGCCGGGATACGCGACGCTCGGCGAACGCAAGACGGTCGACGCGGAGCTCGCCGAGGGCACCGGACGGCTCGATGTCGGATTCCCGGCGGCGATCCGCAGCGCCGCCGCGCTGGCCGCGCTCGAGACGCTCCGCGCCCCCGGCTGGACCTGGGTACACGAGCGCGCCGCCGCGCTCGCCGAGCAACTCGCGGAACTCCTCGCCGGCGGCGGGCTCGAGGTCGCGCCCCGCGGTCGCAGCACGCTCGTGTCCTGGCGCACCACCGACCCCGAGGCTGACGTCACCCGCCTGGCGGCGGCTGGCATCGTGATCCGCTCGATTCCGAGCGCGGGCCTGCTGCGGGCGTCGGTCGGCGCGTGGAACTCGGAGGATGACATCGAGCGCCTCGCGGCCGCGGCCGCGGCGCGCTGATCCCGATCGCGCCGACGACGCGCCGATCAGGATCGCGCCTACGACGCGCGTACTTGCGTCAGCTGCTGACCCGCTCCGGGTGCGTGTAGACGTTCACGCGGGTACCGCGTGCGAACCCGCACAGCGTGATCCCGCGGTCCTCCGCGAGCGCGATCGCCAGCGAGCTGGGGGCGCCGACGCCGACGAGGATCGGCGCGCCCGCCACTGCCGCTTTCTGCACCAGCTCGAACGACAATCGCCCGCTGACGCACAGGATCCGTTCGCCCAGGGGGACCGCGCCGTCGAGCAGCGCGCGCCCGATCACCTTGTCCATCGCGTTGTGGCGACCGACGTCCTCGCGGGCGAGAATCGGCGTGCCATCGGCCGCGAACAGACCCGTCGCATGCAGTCCGCCCGTGCGCCGATGGCCCGGCTGCTCGAGCGACTCGGGCAGCGCCGCGAGCAGCGACCGGGGCACGACGGGTCCGGGCGGAAGCGGCGCCGAGTCGACGGCCACCTCCTCGAGCGCGCCCTTGCCACAGACGCCGCACGAAGACGTCGTGTAGAACCGGCGCCGGCCCGGGTCGCGGCGCAGCGGTCCGGCCACCTCGACGACGTTGCCCGCGAAGTCCTCGGTCGGCCCCGCCTCGTGCGCCTCGCCGATCAGGCCCTCTGTGTACAGGAACCCGAGCGCGAGCTCCTCGTCGTGGCCGGGAGAGCGCATCGTCACAGCCAGCGGCTCGCCGTCGACGCGGATCTCGAGCGGCTCCTCGACGGCGACGAGATCCTCGACCCCGTCGTGGAAGACCGTTGTGAACGGCATTGCCATCCTGGGGGCGAACCTTAGCCGCGGGGGCGGGAACCGATTCCGGCGGCGCCGGCGATCGCGCCCACAGGGCCTGCAAGCCCGCGACCCGGGAGGGCGCGTCTCACGCGTTAGGCTGGCGGTCGGCTCCGCGTCAGTGGAGAGAGCGACGTGCCGAGAACTGCCGAGACAGCCGTCATCGTCAACGAGACCCGGGAAACCGTGGTCTGCGAACGGGCCGAGCTAGCCAACACCCCGTGGACGAGGTTCCGGGGCCTCCTCGGTCGCTCGACTCTGCCGGAGGGCGACGGGATGCTGATCCTTCCGGCGCCCTCGATCCACAGCGCGTTCATGCGGTTCGAGTTCGACGCCGTGTTCCTCGATCGCGACATGAAGGTCGTGCGCCTGGCGGAGCAGATCCCGCGGTGGCGCGCGCGCTCGGCACGCCGCGCGAAGAGCGTCCTGGAGCTCGCCGCTGGTCAGATCGCTGCCCGGGGGGTTCAGGTCGGCGACCAGTTGGCCGTCAAGCGTGGGGAGGCGGGGCGGCGGCCGAACCTGGGAGACTCGCCGATGGACCGGTTTCGGGTCTGAGGTTGACAACGTCAGAGGGAGCGAGTACCAATCTGCCCAACTTGATCTGCGCATCGGAAGTGCCGGCTGGTGGTGTCGTGCAACGGTGCCGATAACGGGGGGTCTGAGGGGCCATGATGCGCCGATCGATCGCAATGCGCGCCTGCGCTGTCCGCTGGATCCTGGCGATTGCGTGCTTGTCTGCTGTGGTTCTCGCGCTGGCGCCATCCGGTGCGTCAGCATCGCTTGGATCCTTGGCGAGCTGGAGGTCGGTCGGGCACGGCCTCTCCGATGATTGGGATCAGCCACTGGAGTTCAAGATCAACCCAGTAAATGTGTTCAGGCTCAAGCCCGCATGGGTTTTCATCACGCACGGCTCGGTGTCCGCGACCCCGGCTGTGTACGACGGCGTCGTCTACTTCCCCGACTTCGGCGGCTACATGAACGCCGTCAACGCCGCGACGGGCGCGCTCATCTGGCAGGAGCCGATCTCCGCTTACGACGGCGTCAGCGGCTCCTATTCGCGCGATTCACCAACGATCTACGACAACGAGCTGATCTTCGGGGACGTGCTCCCGGGAGTGCACCCGGCCGGCGCGCACGTGTTCGCGGTCAACCCGGCAACCGGGGCGCTGATCTGGAGCGCGGAGGTCGACAGCCATCCAGCCGCGATCGTCACCGGCAGTCCCGTGGTAGCTGACGGGATGGTGATCGTCGGCGTCTCATCGAACGAGGAGACCGACGCGGAGAGCACCAGCTACCCGTGCTGCACGTTCCGCGGCAGTGTTGTCGCCCTCAACGCGACAAACGGAGACATGATCTGGCAGACCTATACGGTGCCGTCAAACGGCGGTGTGCCGTGCACGTCGGACAACCCGCCGACCGGCTGCGGCTACAGCGGCGGGGCCGTCTGGGACAACCCGGCGGTCGACCTCGCCACGGATCAGATCTTCATCGGTTCGGGCAACAATTACACGACGCCCGACGCGGCAGCGGCGTGCGCGCAGCTGGCAGACGAGAACCACACCTCCGACGCCGACTGCACGGCACCAGACGACTACTTCGACTCCGAGTTGGCGCTCAACCTGCAGACCGGCGCGATCGAGTGGAGTTACAAGTCTGAGGGCTGGGATGCGTACACGCTCGGATGCCTCGGTCAGACGGCCGGGACCAACTGGTGCCCGGACCCGAAGGGGCCTGACTGGGACTTCAGCTCGGGCCCCAACCTAATGACGATTCCGGCCGCCGGCGGTGGTAGCGAGACGGTCGTCGGCGCTGGCCAGAAGTCCGGGATCTACTGGGAGTTCGACCCGGCGACCGGTGACGAGCTCTGGCACCAGCAGGTCGGGCCGGGGACCACCCTCGGCGGCGTGATGTGGGGCACGGCCTTCGACGGCAAGCGGATCTACGTTCACGAATCCGACCCCACCCTTCAGCCGTACACGTTCGCCAACGGCGATTCGGTCACCGGTGGTTCCTGGGGCGCGCTGAACCCGACCACGGGCGCGTTTGAATGGCAGACGGCGACGCCGTTCGATGGCGTCGCGATGGGACCGACGACGGTGGCCAACGGCGTGATGTACGCCGGCTCGATGGATCCGACGGGTAGCAACATGTTCGCCCTCGACGCCGCGACCGGCAAGATCCTCTGGCGATATTCCAGCGGCGGCAGCGTCAACTCCGCACCTGCGATCGTCAACGGCACGGTGTACTGGGGATCCGGATACGGGGAGCTCTCGTCCCTGGGCTACACCGACAACGACGAGCTGTACGCATTCACGATCGGGGGAACCAGTCCCTCCGCCGGACCGACCGAACTGCGTTCCCGCGATCGCCAGTAATCGCATTGAGCCGATGGCTAGCTCACTGTTTCGACTGCGACGCGGCCGCGCGCGGGTTGAGGTCCGCGAGCGTCAGCGGCCGCGCCGGCGGGTCGGTG
>Ga0302235_10000212_pt1 | contig 50414 bp, 44 predicted proteins | sample II_Palsa_N3_3_FD_193577 | JGI IMG/M metagenome (GOLD analysis project Ga0302235, IMG submission 193577) | Peat permafrost microbial communities from Stordalen Mire near Abisko, Sweden - II_Palsa_N3_3 | ecosystem: Environmental > Terrestrial > Soil > Palsa > Peat permafrost | place: Sweden...
TGGTGAACTCCCGCCTGCCCGTGCCCAGATTGTCGACGATCACCGGGCTGATGCCCGCGTCCACGCAGGCCGACGCGATCGTGCTGCCGATGAAACCGGCGCCGCCCGCGATGAGTACCTTCACGCTCGTTCGCACCATGCCCGCCCCCGCGCACTGCCCTAGGTTATCTTTGAGTAATTTACTCATTACTCACAGTACATAACCTACCGGGGCGGTGTCCGGCGTGGCCGGTGCGTGTGCGGGTCCGGCTCCACTAGGCTCGAACGCGGACAATGTGATCGGCTTCCCGCGCATGCCCCCGGCAGTACCGCGCGGGTCGGCTGGATGACCGCGAAACTCTTGAACAGGACATGAGGAGCCGGCCGTGGCCTCCATCGAAGCAATCCATGCCAGGCAGATCCTGGACTCCCGCGGTAACCCGACCCTGGAGGTCGAGGTTGCCCTGGACGACGGGACCATCGGGCGCGCCGGAGTGCCCAGCGGCGCCTCGACCGGCGCCTTCGAGGCGGTGGAACTGAGAGATGGTGGCGATGATTACGGTGGTAAGGCCGTCACCCGCGCCGTCGCCAACGTCATCGACGAGATCCAGCCCGAGCTTCTCGGTTACGAGGCGGACGACCAGCGGCTCGTGGACCAGGCCATGATCGATCTGGACCGGACGCCGGACAAATCCCGGCTGGGTGCCAACGCGATCGTCGGCGTCAGCATCGCGGTTGCGCGGGCCGCGGCGGAGTCGGCGAGCCTGCCGCTGTTCCGCTACATCGGCGGTCCGAACGCGTACCTGCTGCCGGTGCCGATGATGAACATCATGAACGGCGGCGCGCACGCGGACAACAGCGTCGACATCCAGGAGTTCATGATCACCCCCATCGGCGCGGCGACCTTCGAAGACGCGCTGCGCTGGGGAGCGGAGACCTACCACGCGCTGAAGTCGGTGCTAAAGCAGCATGGCCTGTCCACCGGAGTCGGCGACGAGGGCGGTTTCGCTCCCGATCTCGAGCACAACCGGGCCGCGCTGGACCTGATCGTAGAGGCGATCGGCAAGGCCGGGTTCACCCCGGGCCGCGACATCGCGCTGGCCATTGACGCCGCCGCCACCGAGTTTCACGGCGATGGGGGCTACACCTTCGAGGGCTCGACCCGGTCGTCGGGCGAGATGACCGACATCTACCGGGAGTGGCTGGACACCTACCCGATCGTTTCGCTGGAAGACCCGCTCGCGGAGGAAGACTGGGCCGGATGGCATGACCTGACCGCGGCCGTCGGGGACCGTGTGCAGATCGTGGGCGACGACCTCTTCGTCACCAACCCCGAGCGGATCCGCCGCGGCATCACCGAGCGGTCCGCGAACGCGCTGCTGGTCAAGCTGAACCAGATCGGCACGGTGACCGAGACGCTGGACGCCGTGTCGGCCGCCCAGCGGGCCAGCTTCAGCTGCATCATCAGCCACCGGTCCGGCGAGACCGACGACAGCACCATCTCCGACCTGGCCGTCGCGACCAACTGCGGCCAGATCAAGACGGGGGCGCCGGCCCGCGGTGAGCGCGTGGCCAAGTACAACCAGCTGCTCCGGATCGAGGAGCTGCTGGGCGACGCGGCCGCCTACGCGGGCGCCAGCGCTTACACGAGGTTCACGGAACTGGCCTGATGACCGCCGAGCCGGCCGGACGCCGCCCGCCCGCCCGTTCGCCCCGCCCGACCAAGCTGACGGGCCGGGCGGCGTTGCTCGCGGTGGTGATCTGCGCGATCGCGCTCAGCCTGGCCTACCCGGTGCGGGAGTACATCGCGCAGCGACAGCAGATCGACCAGCTGCTGGCCGCTCAGCAGTCCAACTCGGCTCAGGTCAAGAACCTGCAGGCGGAGCAGCAGCGGTACGCCGATCCCGCCTACATCGAGCAGCAGGCCCGGGATCAGCTGCATATGTGCTTCCCGACCGAGAAGTGTTACGTGATCATCGGCAACGCGGCCGCCCCCGGCGCCACCCCGGAATCGGCCCGGCCGGTGGCTCCCTGGTACGCCAAGCTGTGGCAGTCCGTCAAGAAGGCGGACCAGGCCCCGGCCCGGTCCGTCGAGAAGGCGGACCAGGCCCCGGCCCGCTGATGGACCCGCAGACCGAGGCGGTGGTCGCTGCCCAGCTCGGCCGCGCCCCCCGCGGCCTGCGGGCGGTCGCGCATACCTGCCCGTGCGGCCTGCCCGATGTGGTCGAGACCGCGCCCAGGCTGCCTGACGGTACCCCCTTCCCGACGCTGTACTACCTGAGCTGCCCGCGGGCGGCCGCCGCGGTGAGCAGGCTGGAAGCGGCGGGCACGATGCGGGCCATGACGGCCCGGCTGGCGCGCGACGAGGACCTCCGCCAGTCTTATGAGGCGGCCCACCAGGACTACCTGGCCCGGCGGGACAAGGCGGCGCGGGAGGCTGGCCTGGAGCCGCTGCGACCGGGCACCCAGAGCGCCGGCGGCATGCCGGTCCGGGTCAAATGCCTGCATGCGCTCCTCGCACACGAGCTCGCCGTGCCGGGCGTGAACCCGCTCGGCCGCGAAGCGGCCGGTGCCGCCGGAGCCTGGTGGGCGGATGGCCCGTGTGTCACGCAGCTGCCGGATGCGACCGGCCCGGGCGGCTCCCCAGCCGGGCCTATCGGGCCCGGTCCCGCTGCGCGGGCGCCCGGCGGCCCTGGCTCGGCGCTTGCCCCGGCCGAGCCGTGTGCCCCGGAAGAGGCGCCTGCCCCGGCCGAGCCGTGTGCCCCGGAAGAGGCGCCTGCCTCGGAAGATACGGAGGGTAGCTGATGACCCCGCGCGTGGCGGCAATTGACTGCGGGACCAATTCAATTCGGCTGCTAGTGGCCGACGTCGATCCTGGCCGGGGGACGCTCACCGATGTCGACCGGCGGATGGAGATCGTCCGGCTCGGCCAGGGCGTGGACACCACCGGCCGGCTCGCCCCCGAGGCGCTGGACCGGACGCTGGCCGTACTGAGCGACTACGCGTCGGTCATGAGGCGGCTGGGCGCCGAGGAGGTCCGGATGGTGGCGACCAGCGCGACCCGTGACGCGGCAAATGCCGGGGAGTTCACCCGCCGGGTCACCGACGTGCTCGGGACCGGGCCCGAAGTCCTCAGCGGCGATGAGGAGGCCCAGTTCTCCTACACCGGCGCCACCGCCGAACTGGCCGGCGACCGGTCGGTACCGCCGCCCTACCTGGTCGTCGATATCGGCGGTGGTTCGACCGAGTTCGTCCTCGGCGGCGTCGGCGGGCCCGCCGACGCCGCCGGGGCCACGGCGCAGCCGGGACCCGCGGAGGGCGCCGGGATGGTTTCGGCCATGAGCGTCGACATCGGATGCGTCCGGATGACCGAGCGTCACCTGCGTTCCGATCCGCCGTCACCAGCGCAGATCGCCGCGGCCACAGCCGACATCGACGCGGCCATCGACCGGGCCGCGGCGCAGGTCGACGCCACCGCGGCGCGCACGCTCGTCGGGCTGGCCGGATCGGTCACCACGGTGGCGGGCATCGCGTTGGACCTGCCGGTGTACGACTCGGCGCTACTGCATCACGCGCGGATCTCGGCCGCCGACGTACACGCTGTGACGACCCGGCTGCTGGCCCTCAGCCGGGCGGAGCGGGCCCGTATCGGCGTGATGCATCCGGGCCGGGTGGACGTCATCGGAGCCGGATCGCTGATCCTCGACCGCATCATGAACCGGATGCACCTGGGTGAGGTCCTGGTCAGTGAGCACGACATCCTAGACGGCATCGCCTGGTCGATCGCGGCGGCGCAACCGGCCGCCGGGCGGTGAGTACCGCGAGCCGCAACGTGCCGGACCCGGCCGGTACGGCCGGCAGTACGGGCGGGTGGGCCGGCCTCCGCGGCCCGGTTCCGCCGGGCTCAGGCTGGCCGGAGGACCCCGCGACGGCCGCGACCCCGGTGGCGCACAGCGCGGCGGACGTCCGGGAGCTGGCGCGAAGCGCGCCGGACCTGACGGAGCTCACCGGGCGACAGTCGGTCTGCCGGGCCTGCCCGCGGCTGGTGAGCTGGCGGGAGGAAGTGGCTGCCGTCCGCCGGCGTTCCTTCCAGTCCGAGCGCTACTGGGGCCGCCCCATCCCGGGCTGGGGCGCCGCTGCCCCACGGGTGGTGATCGTCGGTCTCGCGCCTGCCGCGCACGGCGGGAACCGGACGGGACGGGTCTTCACCGGAGACCGTAGCGGGGATTTCCTGTTCGCCTCGCTTTACCGGTGCGGTCTGGCCAGTAGCCCGTTGAGCGTCACGGCCGGCGACGGCCAGCGGCTCCTGGACACCCGGATGGTCGCGGCGGTCCGCTGCGCGCCTCCCGCCAACAAGCCCACGACGGAAGAACGTGACACCTGTGCCCCGTGGCTGGCCGCAGAGTTCGCTCAGGTGGCGCCGTCGGTCCGGGTCATCGTCTGCCTGGGCGGCTTCGCCTGGCAGGCGCTCTGGCCCGTGCTGCGCGCGGTCGGCTTCGTGCTGCCGGCCCGGCGGCCCCCGTTCGGTCACGGCGCCGAGGCGGAGGTCCGGCCACCCGATCCGGCGGCCCCGCCGGTCCTGCTGCTCGGCTGCTACCACCCCAGTCAGCAGAACACCTTCACCGGGCGCGTCACCCCGGAGATGCTCGACGCCATCTTCCGTCGCGCTCGCGTGTATTCGGGTCTGCCGGAAGACACCGGCGGTTAGCGGCGCCCGTTACCGCCCCAGCGAGTCCGGGCCCGGTGAGCGGCCGGTGCTGTCGGCGAGCATTGCAGCGGGCGCAATCCCGGGCGCGACCGCCAGTTCACATGACCGTTGAGTCGTCTCCGACCGTCCGTCGCCGCCAGCCGGCCGCTACCTGCTGGCCGACCCCCGCGCCGGCCACAACCCCCCGCTACCATCACCACCGGGGCCAGCAGGCAAGATCACGTTGACCATTCAGCCGGGCACACAGGGTTGTCTCCGGGCTAACACAGCCTTTGCCGGGTTGTGACCTGGTCGACGACCGATTTATCTCGGTATTTCATGGTTCAACCGTGCAGATGCACAAGCAGAATGTATTTGCCCAGGTGACGAGCGTGCCTATCGTGTGAGCTATTTGATAGCCAATGAGGCGCGAGCGGCTATCGAGGGCGCTAATGCGCAGCTTTGGTTACGCAGCGTTTATGTTTTTGCCGCCAGCTGGTTACGCTGTGCACTCATTGCTGGTTAATGGCTAATCATATAAACGTACCTGGCCTTACTTTGTTGGTCCGAATATGGCAGCTCTTCGAATATCAAAATTTGCGGGGTATTATTGGCCAGCCCCCGTAGCCCAAGGGCAGAGGCCGCCCCCCTAAAAGGGTCGCAAGTGTCGGTTCGAGTCCGACCGGGGGCACACCGCACCATTGAGCAGGCGAATTACTGGTGTGCCTGGATCGCCCAGGTTGTCCGGCGGACGTTAACGTTCCCGTGGCGGCTTCTGTCTTGGTGGCTGGACCATTAATGGCCGATGGGCGTTCCGCTTCTGTGCATCCAATCCGGGAGTTCAGAACTGTTGTCCCAGGTTAGATGGTCATTTTCTGTGCTAATTCCCGCGCGGATGCACGTGCAGAGCAAGGCGCCCCAGTTAGGGCGAGACGTGGCCTTAGCGGGCGCGCGGGGTTGGCCGGACGGGTAACTGGTCAGGTTCAGCGGAATGCGGGTTTAGGTTGCTGCGGCAGCGTCGGACGTAGCGCTGTCCTATTTGCCATCATCAGCGGGGGTCGGGCACTCCTGGAGGCTTGGGGCGTGACGTCGTGCCTTGGTCGGCAGGTCGCGCTGAACGCCAGTACCTCGCGGTGGCGGCGCCGTCCCCGGGAGGTACCGGTGCCTGACCTCGCGCTCCGCCGCCCTGCTCGGCGCACGCCAGACTGCAGCCCGCGGCGGCACACCGATGAGAAAGCACCACGCCCTGGCCCGCCGCCTGCTTGACCGCCAGGATGACTACCTGCGGTTTACCGCCGACTGGCGGATACGAGCGGACAACGGATCCGAACGCGACATCCGCATAACCAGGCTGAAACAGAAAATATCCGGACGCCTGCGCACCCGCACCGGCGCCGGGTAGTTCTGCGCCGTCCGCAGCTACCTGTCGACCGCCGCCAAGCACGGCCTGCCATTCATCAGCGCCCTCGTCATGCTGACCGCAGGTCGGCTCTGGATGCCATCTGCTGCGTAATCGCGCCCGAATCGCCGGCACCTTACCAGTCACCTGGACGGAAGCGTCATTTCAGCCGCTGACCGTCGGCCCTGCCCGGGAAAGGGTCACCCGGACGATGACGCGACGTTCCCGCACCATAGCCGCCCGGTAGTCATTCCAGTCCGGATGCTCACCGGCGACCGTACGGTAGTAATCCACGAGCAGTTCCATGGCCTCCGGCAGCGAGATTACCTCAGCTGTTCCCTCGGCCTGGACCCATTCGCCGAAGAACTGGTCGGTGAACGCGCACAGCGACGCGAATGGGTCCCGTCTCAGGTTGCGGGTCTTGACCGCCGTCTCGCGGGTGCTGATCAGGACGCGGCCGTCCGCGTCCACGCCGCAGGTCACCGGCGACATCTGCGGACGGCCGTCAGCGCGGAGAGTGGCCAGGACGGCCCGGTGACGGGCGCGGAGGAATTGCTGGGCGCGCTCTACGCTCACGAGGCCAGGGCGGGATCAGACGCTGTTGAGCCTGAGCCGCCGACGCATCTCGTACTCGTGCACGATGGCGTTGGCGTAGCCGTGGGAGATACCGTGCTCGTCGGCGAGCCACTGCGCGCGCTCTTCGCGGCGTAGGAACGCCGGGCCGGATTCAAGGCGCATGAACCACTCACGGAGGTCACTGCCTGTGACGCGGGGTATGCGTGCAATAAGATTCTTGTGCGTCTCCAGAGAGCGGGTCAGCGGCAATTGGCACCTCCATGGGGGCGAAGCCTCTTGCTGTGAGCCTGCCTCACCGTCCCGCGCCTGGCAAGGCCTGGTTCCAACCTTTCCTTAATGACGGGCTAATCCCCTCGTCGGCACGCTGTCGCGTCAGTGGCGTTTGGCGTGTCCTGGGGCATACGCCCGCGGGCGGCCCGGATGGGCGCCCTGCCCCGGCGACGCGGTCGCGCGGGGCGGGGCGCCCAGGCCGGCAGGCGCGAGCTAGGACAGCCGCTCGATGACCATGGCCATACCCTGGCCGCCGCCGACGCACATCGTCTCCAGGCCGACCGTCTTTTCATGGAACTGCAGGCTGTTGAGCAGCGTGGTCGTGATGCGGGCCCCGGTCATGCCGAACGGGTGCCCGACGGCGATCGCGCCCCCGTTGACGTTCAGCTTGTCCAGGTCGATGCCGAGCTCACGGTAGGACGGGATCACCTGGGCGGCGAACGCCTCGTTGATCTCCACCAGGTCGATGTCGCTGATGGCCATCCCCGCCAGCGACAGGGCGCGGCGCGAGGCCGCGACCGGGCCGAGGCCCATGATCTCCGGCGACAGCGCCGACACCGCCGTGGAGACGATCCGCCCGAGCGGGGTGATGCCCAGCTCGGCGGCCTTGGTGTCGCTCATGATGATGACCGCGGCCGCGCCGTCGTTGAGCGCGCAGCAGTTACCGGCGGTCACGGTGCCGTCCGGCCGGAACGACGGCTTGAGCGCCGCCAGCTTTTCCAGCGTCGTCCCGGGTCGCGGGCCGTCGTCCGCCGACACGGTGCTGCCGTCCGGCAGCGTCACCGGCGTGATCTCACGGGACCAGAACCCGTTGGCGATGGCCTTCTCGGCCAGGTTCTGCGACCGGACGCCGAATTCGTCCTGCTCCGCCCGGGTGATGCCGCGCAGGCCCGCCACGTTCTCCGCGGTCTCGCCCATCGCCATGTAGACATCGGGGATGTTGCCGTCCGCACGCGGGTCGTGCCAGGTGCCGGCACCGCCCTCGGTGGCCCGCTGCGTCCTGCCCTCGGCGTCGGCCAAGGCCGCGTTGCGGGTATCGGGCCAGCTGTCGCTGCTGCCCTTGACGAACCGGCTGACGCACTCGACGCCCGCCGAGATCAGCACGTCCGCCTCGCCGGCCTTGATGGCGTGGAAGGCCATCCGGGTGGTCTGCAGCGACGAGGAGCAGTAGCGGGTCACGGTGGTCCCGGGCAGCTGATCGTGACCGAGCAGCACCGCCACCACGCGTGCCATGTTGAAGCCCTGCTCGCCGCCGGGCAGGCCGCAGCCGAGCAGCAGGTCGTCGATGTCCTCCGGATTGAGCTGCGGCACCTTGCCCAGCGCGGCCGTGATGATCTGCGCGGCCAGGTCGTCCGGCCTGATACTGGTGAGTGAACCCTTGAACGCGCGGCCAATGGGGGATCGCGCCGTCGCGACGACAACTGCCTCCGGCATGGCACCGGCCTCCTTCGTGGAGCGTCAACTACTGATTAGTAGCGTATGTCGTCGCAACGCGGGCGTACCCGGGGACCGGGCGTCGGATAACGTCAGAGCGGCCAGGACAACCGCCGGGCCCCGCCCGCACGGGCCATTGGCCCTGCCTGTGAAGGAACCGCGACGAGCATGCAGGTATTCGATTCTCTGACCGAGATGATCGGCAATACGCCGCTGGTCAGGCTGCGCGAGGTCACCCGTGAACTGCGGCTGGCGGGCGCCGGGCCTGACGTCCTCGCGAAGGTGGAGTATTTCAACCCGGGTGGCTCGGTCAAGGACCGGATCGCCCTGCGCATGATCCAGGCCGCGGAGGCCTCCGGACAGCTCCGGCCGGGTGGCACGATCGTCGAGCCGACGTCGGGCAATACCGGCGTGGGGCTGGCCATCGTCGCCGCCGAGCGCGGCTACAAATGCGTGTTCGTCTGCCCGGACAAGGTCGCGGCGGACAAGCTGAGCGTGCTGCGCGCGTACGGGGCCGACGTCCTCGTCTGCCCGAGCTCGGTCCCGCCGGGGCACCCGGATTCGTACTACAGCGTGGCCCGCCGGACGGCCGCCGAGCTGCCCGGCGGCTGGCAGCCCGACCAGTACGCCAACCCGGAGAATCCTGCCTCTCACTACGCGACCACCGGCCCGGAGATCTGGGCTCAGACCGACGGCCGTATCACTCACTTCGTGGCCGGGATCGGTACCGGCGGGACGATCAGCGGCGCGGGCCAGTACCTCAAGGACGTGTCCGGGGGCCGGGTCAGGATCATCGGCGCGGACCCGGAAGGCTCGGTGTACTCCGGTGGTTCGGGCCGCCCCTACCTGGTTGAGGGCGTGGGTGAGGACATCTGGCCGGAGACCTACGACCGGGCCGTCTGTGACGAGGTCGTCGCGGTGACCGACGCCGAGTCGTTCCGCATGACGCGCAGGCTGGCCCGTGAGGAGGCGCTCCTGGTCGGTGGCTCCAGCGGGCTCGCTGTCGCCGCCGCACTCCGGACCGCCCGGAGTGCGGAGCCCGGTGACGTGTTCGTCGTGCTGCTGCCCGACGGCGGCCGCGGCTACCTTTCCAAGATCTTCAATGACGAGTGGATGGCCGACTACGGTTTTCTGTCCGCCCAGACCGGGGAGCCGCTCGTCAGCGACGTGCTGGCCCGGAAGGAGCGGGAAATTCCCGAGTTCGTACACGCACATCCCGGGGAGACCGTCGCGCAGGCCATCGCCCTGCTGCGCGAGTACGACGTCTCCCAGTTGCCGGTGGTCAACGAGGAGCCGCCGGTGATGGCGGCCGAAGTGGTGGGCTCCATCGTCGAGCGGGACCTGCTGGACGCGCTGGTCGCCGGCCGGGCCCGGCCCGACGACGCGCTGAGCGGGCACATGTCGGCACCGCTGCCGACCGTCGGCTCGGGTGAGACGGTGAGCAGGGCGGTCACGGCGCTGGAACGGGCAGGCGCGGCCCTGGTCTACGTCGACGGCAAGCCGGCGGGCCTGCTCACCCGGCAGGACCTGCTCACCTTCCTGGCCGGCGATCTGACGTGACCGGGGCAGGACAGAGACAAGCCGATCCGGACGGCACCGAGGCGGAGCCGTCCGCCCTTGGCTTCGAGACGCTGGCGATCCACGCCGGGCAGGACCCGGACCCGCTGACCGGGGCGGTGGTACCGCCGATCTACCAGACCTCGACGTTCAAGCAGGACGGAGTGGGCGGCCTGCGCGGCGGTTTCGAGTACTCGCGCACCGCCAACCCCACCCGCAGTGCCCTGGAGGAATGCCTGGCCGCGCTGGAAGGAAGTACCCAGGCCGGGACCCAGGCCCTGGCCTTCGCCTCGGGCATGGCCGCAGAGGACTGCCTGATCCGCGCGGTGTGCTCGCCGGGCGACCGGGTCGTCATCCCCGATGACGCCTACGGCGGCACGTACCGGCTGTTCGCTGCCGTGCTCGCCCGCTGGGGCCTGGATTACGTCCCGGTACACCTGTCTGATCTGGCCGCTGTCCGCCGCTGCCTGGCCGACCAGCCGGCCCGCATCGTCTGGGTGGAGACGCCTACCAACCCCCTGCTGGGCATCGCCGACATAGCGGCCCTGGCCGAGGTCGCTCATGCGGCGGGCGCGCTGCTGGTCGTGGACAACACGTTCGCCTCGCCGCGGCTACAGCGCCCCCTGGTTCTCGGCGCGGACGTGGTGGTGCACTCCACCACCAAGTACCTGGGCGGGCACTCCGACGTGGTTGGCGGTGCCCTGGTCACCGCCGACGCCGAGATTGCGGAGCGCGCGGCGTTCCTGCGGAACGCGACCGGCGCGGTGCCCGGGCCGTTCGAATCGTGGCTCACTTTGCGGGGGGTACGTACGCTCGCCGTGCGGATGGACCGGCACTGCGACAGCGCGGCCCGGGTCGCCGAGATGCTTGGCCGCCACCCGGCGGTGGCGCATGTGCTGTACCCGGGCCTGCCGTCCCATCCGGGACATGCGGTCGCGGCCAGGCAGATGAGCGGGTTCGGCGGGATGGTCTCCTTCCGAATGCGGGGCGGCGAGGAGGCCGCCGTGGCGGTCTGCGGGCGCACCCAGCTGTTCACGCTGGCCGAGTCGCTCGGGGGAGTGGAGTCACTGATCGAGCACCCGAGCCGGATGACGCACGCATCGGTGGCGGGGTCGCCGCTGGAGGTGTCGGCCGACCTGGTCCGGCTGTCGGTGGGGCTGGAGGACTACCGCGACCTGCTGGCCGACCTGGGGGCGGCGCTCGCTGCCGGCTAGCCCGCTGGCCGGCCGCCCGCCCGGTCGCCAGTAGCCGGCGCCGGACAGCGGGCTCAGCCCGGCCGCCGTCAGTGCCCGGGGGCGGGCGAGTTCTGCTGGTCCGCTGCGGGGGCCGCTGCCTTCGGCTGGAACGACAGTGCGAACCAGGCTGCGACGAAGAAGATGACGCCCAGCACCAGGCAGCCCCCGCCGCGCAGCGGGTGGTGCTTGGCCGAGCCCGCCAGGTGCCCGGGGATCACGCTCGGCAGCGAGCTGGACGGCTCCGCCAGGTAGATGACGCCGATGATGACCAGCACCACGGCGATGACGGCAAGAATCACGGCGGTGACCACCCGGACTGCCGGGCGGCCGGGTGATTCGTGCACAGAAGCCACGTTTCCTCCTGGACGGGTTGACACCAGAAGAAAACCTATCGCCCTTCGGCCCGCCGGGCACGCAAGAAATCGCTTACGACATACTCACCGAGACGTTCCGGCTGCGCCCGCAGCACCCGGCCGCCATTGCGCCGGGCCACATCGTGCACGAACGCCGTCAGCCGGTCGTCTTCGGCCAGCATGAAAATGTTCAGCGCCGCCCCGCGGCGGGTCATCTTGTCCACCTCGGCGAGGGTCAGCTGAAGCGTCTCCGGGGCCGGCGGCCAGTCAAACCACGACCGTCCGTCCCGCTGCAGATGAGCGGTGGGCTCGCCGTCGGTCACGATCAGGACGACCGGCTCCTGTTCTGGGTGGCGGTCCAGGTGCCGTCCGGCCAGCACCAGCGCGTGGTGCAGGTTGGTGCCCTGCACCATGTCCCAGCCGAGCCCGGCCAGTTCCGTCTCACGCAGCTCGCGGGCGTAGTTGGAGAAGCCGACCACCTGCAGCGCATCCTGCGGAAATCGCATCCGCATCAGCGCGTGCAGGGCAAGCGCGGTCTGCTTAGCCGACGCCCACGTGCCGCGCAGCGCCATCGAGTACGAGAGGTCGACCAGCAGGCTGACCGCGGCCCCGCTGCGCTGCTCGGTCTCTGCGACTTCAAAGTCACTCGGGTCGAGCCGTACCCGGGACACCTTGCGTCGCCGGGTGTCCGGGTCGCTGCGCGCCTGGCGCAGCAGCGCCCGGCGCACGGTGGCGGCGGTGTCGATCGGCTGCTCGTCACCGAATTCCCAGGCCCGGCTGCTCCCGGTCAGCTCCCCGGCCTGCCCGGCATCGCGCCGGTCGTGGTCGCCCCGGCGCCCCGTGGACAGTCCGGGGAACACCCGCCGCAGCGCGGTTTCGCCCAGCCGGCGTACCGCGCGGGGGGTGAGCTCCAGCCGGCCTCCGTTGCGGTTGAGGTAGCCCTGCTGTTCCAGTTCCCGCTCCACCCGGCGGAGGGCTTCGACGTCGTCGACCGCCTGGCGCCCGAAGGCCCGGCGGACCGCCTCCTCGTCGATGTCGTCGAGCCGGGCGCCCGGGTAGTCCTGGCCGAGCGCGGTTTCCAGCTCGGCCAGGTCGGCCAGCTCGGCCAGGGCCGTCGTCGCGTCACCCAGGCCAAGCGGTTCCTCGCCCATCATCATCTCGCCCTGGCCGCTCCCGGCATCGGGCCGCCGGGCCCGGAGCATGTCGGACAGCCGGCTCATCTCCACGGCCAGCCCCGCGTCGTCGAGAGCCTGGGCCATCAGGTTCGCGAGTTCTTCCCGCTGCTCCTGACTGAGCGAGGCCATCAGCCGCTCGGCCGCCGCCATCCGGCGGATCAGGGAGTCGACGAGTTCCTCCAGGTTTTCCGGGTTGTCCGGAAACAGGTCGCCGTGGTTCTCCATGAAGCGCTCGAAGTCCTCGCTGGTGTGGGCTCCGCGCGCGTCCGCCTCCAGCATCGCGTTCAGGTCGGCCAGCATGTCCTTGACCCGCTGCATCGCTTCCGGGTCCGGGCTCTGCAGGGCTTGCTTCATCCCGCGGAACTGGCTGTCCAGCACCTCCCGGCGCAGCAGGTCCTTGAGCCGGTCGAACGTCTCCCGGGCGGCTCCGGACCGCCACTCGTAGTCGGCCAGCTGCCGGACGGCCTGGGCCGTGTCGGACGGCAGGGCGTCGAGGTCTGCCTCGCGCATCCGGGCTTCGTCGCTGGGATCGGGGAAAAGCTCGGCCCGCTCCTGCCCGATGGCGGTGTCCAGCAGAGACCGGACCTGGTCCAGCGTCCCATCCAGCCGCCCGCTGCTGCGTATCTCCCGCTGCCGTTCCCGGACCCGCCGGAGCAGGTCGTCGAGGCCGCGCCGACCGGGTACGCCACTGCGCTGCAGTGCGCGCAGGGCGTCGCCGGGCGTCGAGCCTTCCAGCACCGAGTCGCCCAGCGCGTCGAGCGCCCCGCGCGCGTCGTACGGCGGTGCGAGCGGATCCGGGCCGTCGGTGTACGGCCCGTACCGGTAACTTCCCATAGCCGTCCTACCTTCGGTGTGGCCAGCGGCCCGCGGCTTTCCTTACGTCCGGTAGACCGACGTGCCTTCCATGGTGTCCTTGGACAGGCGCCGCATCAGGTAGAGGCCCTCCAGGGCGAACTCGATCGCCGCGGCCGCATGGCCGAACGACTCGCCGCCGTCCATGCCCAGCCGTTGCATGATCTTGGCCAGCCCGGGCACCTCGCCGACCCGCTGCAGTAGGTCGGACGCGGGGATCAGCTCACCGGATTCCACCGTCTGGCCGCCGTCGAACTTGGCCAGCAGGGGAGACAGGTCGGCGCTGCCAAGCCGGGCCCGGAAGGTCTCCGCGATGGCCCGGCGGAGCAGGTGCGCGAGCACCTCCTCCTCCCGGCCCTCCTCGCTGACCTCGAACTCGACCTTCCCGCGCAGGGTGCCGACGATCGTCGGCAGGTCACAGACCCGCGCGACGGGCTGCTCCGCGGCCGGGGTGGCTGTCGAGCCGGCGCTGGCGCGGTGCGAGCCCCGGGAGGTACCGCCGCGGCGGCTCGCCGGGCCGGGCCGGGTGGCGACACTGTCCGCGAGGGCGGAGCGACGTACCGCGGAGGCGGCCGCCCCCTCGGCCGCCGCGATCGCGAAGCGCGCCGAGACGCCGGAGCGGGAGTCCACGGCCGGCGACTCGCGGACCAGACGGGTGAAGCGCGCGATGACCTCGACCAGATGCTCGGGCAGCTCCGCGCCGGGCACCGCCCCGTCCCAGCCGACGACGGCCTCCTGCCGGATCAGGCCGAGCTCGTCGTCCAGGGTCAGCGGGTAGTGGGTGCGGATCTCAGCTCCGAACCGGTCCTTCAGGGGCGAGATGATACGGCCCCGGTTCGTGTAGTCCTCCGGGTTGGCGCTGGCCACCAGGATCAGGTCGAGGGGCAGCCGCAGCGCGTAGCCGCGCACCCCGATGTCCCGCTCCTCCAGCACGTTGAGCAGCGCCACCTGGATGCGCTCAGCCAGGTCAGGCAGCTCGTTCAGGCAGAAGATGCCCCGGTTGGTCCGCGGCACCAGGCCGAAGTGCACGGTTTCGGGGTCACCCAGGGTCCGGCCTTCGGCCACCTTGACCGGGTCGATGTCGCCGATCAGGTCGCCCACACTCGTATCCGGGGTGGCGAGCTTCTCGCCGTACCGGTCCCGTGCGTTCCGCCAGACGATCGGCAGGTCTTCGCCCAGCTCCTCGGTGAGGCGCCGGCAGCGGGCACACACCGGGACGAACGGGTGGTCGTTGATCTCGCATCCTGCCACGGCGGGAGCCCACTCATCCAGGAGCTCGGCCAGGGTGCGGATCAGCCGGGTCTTACCCTGGCCGCGCTCCCCCAGCAAGATGACATCGTGGCCGGCCAGGAGCGCCCGCTCCAGGTGCGGCAGCACCGTGTTGTCGAAGCCGATGATGCCCGGGAACCGGTCCTGGCCGGCCCGCATCCGGGTGAGCAGGTTCTGCCTGATTTCTTCCTTGACGCTCCGGTAGACGTGCCCGTCCGCGCGCAGTTCGCCCAGCGTGGCGGGAGCCGGGGGACGCCCGTGCCGCGCGGCGGGATGACGAGGCTGGCTGTTTGGCTGCACCATTCGACACTATGTCCCTCTCGCGGTTGCTCGCATCTGCCCCCCGTTTTGGCTGTTCCTGGGCGCTTTGCGGACGCCTGCCGCGCTGGTCCGGCCGTCGTGGCACACTGCTCTGGTGGCAATGACCTCCAGTCAGGTGCAGACGGACGACGTGGTGGCCGCGCGGGAACTGCTCCGCGACGTGATCTCGCCCACGCCGGTTCTCCGCTCCCGGGTCCTGTCCGATCTGGTGGGTGGCCCGGTGTTCCTGAAGTGCGAGAACCTTCAGCGGACCGGCTCGTTCAAGATCCGCGGCGCCTATCTGCGGATCGCCCGGCTGACCGACGCGGAGCGGGCCCGCGGTGTCGTGGCGGCGAGCGCCGGGAACCACGCCCAGGGGGTGGCGCTCGCGGCGGCCCTGCTCGATACCAAGGCCACCGTGTTCATGCCCGAGGGCGCGCCCCTGCCGAAGATCCAGGCCACCCGGGACTACGGGGCGGACGTCGTGCTGCAGGGAGCCTCGGTAGAGGACGCTCTCGCGGCCGCTGAGGAGCACGCGGGCCGGACCGGGAGCGTGCTGATCCATCCCTTCGAGCACCCGGACATCGTGACCGGCCAGGGGACTCTTGGGTTCGAGATCATCGAGCAGTGCCCTCAGGTCCGGACGGTCGTGGTCCCGGTGGGCGGCGGCGGCCTCGCCGCCGGTGTCGCGGTGGCGGTCAAGAGCCTGGACCCGGCCGTGCAGATCGTCGGGGCGCAGGCCGCCGCCGTGGCGCCGTACCCGGCGTCGCTGGCCGCGGGACGGGTCATCCCGGTGAAGGGCACGCCGACGATGGCCGATGGCATCGCGGTGAGCCGCCCCGGTGAGCTCGCCTTCGAGCTGTTGTCGTCCGCCGGTGCACGTGTCCTGACCGTGACCGAGGAGAGCCTGTCCCGCGGGCTGCTGCTCTGCCTGGAGCGGGCCAAGCAGGTCGTCGAGCCCGCTGGGGCCGCCGGGGTGGCGGCCCTGCTGGAGCACGCTGAGCAGATGCAGCCTCCCGTGGTGGTGGTGCTGTCCGGCGGCAACATCGACCCACTGTTGCTGTCGAACCTGCTCCGGCATGGCCTGCGGGCCGCCGGGCGCTACCTGGCCCTCCGCTGCCGGCTACCGGACCGGCCCGGCGCGCTGGCCACGCTGCTGCACGAGCTCGCCGGCCTGGGCGCCAACGTCCTGGACGTCTGGCACGAGCGGGTCACCCCGCGGCTGCAGGTGGGCGAGGTGGAGGTTCTGCTCCAGGTGGAGACGCGCGGGCCAGAGCACTGCGAGGAAGTGATCACCGAGCTGCGCCAGGCCGGGTACACCCTGGTCTTCGGTTAAGAGACGCCCGTGCTGGCCCGGGGGCGACCCCCCGGACGGCGTCCGCCCGGGACTCGCTGGGCCGCTGCGGACGGCCGATATACGCTGGGCGTCCGCAGCGGCTGCGGTTTGGTTGTCAGGCTCCCCCGTAAGGGACGGCTTCCAGGATCTCGACCGTCGCGGAGCGTCCGTTCGGCAGCGAATAGGTGGCCTTCTCGCCGACCTTCTTGCCGGAGATCGCGCTGCCCAGCGGGGAGCGCGGCGAGTAGACGTCGATGGGGGCGCCGCTCTCCTCGCGTGAAGCGAGCAGGAAGGTGACCTCTTCGTCGTCGCCGGCGAACCTGACCGTTACGGTCATGCCCGGCCCCACCACGCCATCGGTCCGCGGCGGCTCGCCGACCCGGGCGTTCTCCAGGATCGCCTGGATCTGCAACACCCGGCCCTCGTTCTTGCCCTGCTCTTCCTTGGCCGCGTGGTACCCGCCATTCTCGCGAAGGTCGCCTTCTTCGCGAGCCGCCTCAATTCTCTTTGCGATCTCGACCCGCAGCGGTCCCGAGCGGTCATCCAGTTCGGCCTTGAGCCGGTCATACGCCTCCTGGGTCAGCCAGGTGACGCTTCCTTCGCGGGTCTCGGTCACGGGCACTCCTCAGTACTGCACGCGTCTTGCCTTGTCGCGGGAGCCCTGCCGGCCCCCGCCGGGGTAACCTTTTGAGGCTAACAAGCGTTAACGACAGAGCCGAACTAGTCAAATGGCGCAGGCAGGGAATGTGGCCGGCCGACCCCGGTGTTTTTCGGGCGCTAGCGCGGCACGGCGTCGTGGCGGGGATAGCTGGCCGAATTACGGGCCTGCAGCCGCGTCCCCGTATCCGGCCCGTTTACGCACAAACGAGGGCAATCAAGGGAGATCGCTTGTCCGCCGAGACAGCTGGGTCACAGCCGTCCGATGCGCCAGCCCGCGCCGGCGCGCTTGGTGCCGCCGGCCCAGGTCAGGACCGCGAGCCGCTGCGGCTGATGGCCGTGCACGCGCATCCTGACGATGAGTCCAGCAAGGGTGCCGCGACGATGGCGCGTTACGTCCGGGACGGCGCCGAGGTACTCGTGTGCACGCTGACCGGTGGCGAGCGTGGCGATGTCCTCAATCCGGCGATGGACCGCCCGGAGGTGCGCGCGAACCTGCCGCGGCTGCGGCGGCAGGAGATGGCCCGGGCACGGGAGATCCTCGGGGTCAGCCAGCATTTCCTGGGGTTCACCGACTCCGGCCTGCCGGAAGGCGACCCGCTGCCGCCGTTGCCGGCCGACTGCTTCGCGCTGACGCCGCTCGAGGACGCGGCGCGGCCGCTTGTTCGCGCGGTGCGCGAGTTCCGGCCGCACGTGATGTTGGCTTACGACGCGTCCGGCGGCTACCCGCACCCGGATCACATCATGTCCCACAAGGTCGCCGTCGAGGCGTTCGAGGCGGCCGCCGATCCGGATCGTTACCCCGGCGCGGGCCCCGGTACTTGTGAGCCGTGGCAGCCGCTCAAGCTCTACTACTTCGCCTCGTTCCAGCGCGGCAGGTTCATGGCCTTGCACGAGGAGATGCTTCGCCGCGGCCTGGAGTCCCCGTACGTCCAGATGTTCGGGCAATGGGAGGAGCGGGCCGACCGCCGGGCCGAGCTCGAAGTCACGACGCGCGTGCCGTGCGGTGATTTTTTCGGGATCAGGGACGAGGCGCTGCAGGCGCACGCCACCCAGGTCGACCCGAAGGGCTTCTGGTTCGCCTGCCCGCTCGAGGTGCAGCGCGCCGCGTGGCCGACCGAGGACTATCATCTGGCTAGGTCGCTCGTCGATACCGAGCTGCCGGAAGATGATCTGTTCGCCGGGGTCCGCGAGAGGGTGTGTCTGTGACTGCCGCTGCCGCTGCGGCGCTGGCCAGCACGGTGCTGGCTAAAGGATCGGTGTCGGACAATAACGTCACACCGGGTGTGCTCGGGTTCCTCGTCGTCGCGGGAATGGGCATCGCCCTGTACTTTCTGCTCCGCTCCCTGAGCCGGCAACTGAAGAAGATTCCCCCGCCGCCCGCGGACGACGCCGTGGACGACGCCGTGGACGACGCCGTGGACGACGGCGCCGCCCCGGCCGCGTCCGCTCAGGGAACCAGGTTCTCGGTGCCGCCCGGTGACCGCCGGGACTGACCCGGCCGCCGCGGGACAGCCGTCTCGTAGACCAGCAGGGTGTAGCCGGGGACCGGTTGCCAGTCCAGCTCGGGTGCCCGGCGGAAACCTTCTGATTCGTACAGAGAATGGGCGGCCCGCATCGTCGGCTGGGTCGACAGCAGCAGCCGATGCACGCCAGCCGCCGCGGCCCGGCTGATGGCCGCGCGCAGCAGCCGCCGGCCGACCCCTCGGCCCTGGCTGCCCGGCGCGACGGCCAGGGCCCTTATATCCGCCGCGCCCGCGGTGCCGGCCAGTTCGGTGGCGGCCCCGGCGGCCAGCATGATCGTGCCCAGCAGCCGCCCGCCGTCCTCGGCCACCAGGACGGTGCCGTCGCCCTGACGGCCGAGCGCGCGGAGCGTCCCGGCGTAGGGGTCGCCGGGGCGCAGGAAACCCCCGCGCTCGTAGGCCTCCACCCGCAGCGCGCCGATCGAGGGAAGCTCTTCGGGCCTTGCCTCTCTGACCATCACGGCATCCATCCAAACACGCAGTCAGCGTGCCCGGGGCCGCCGACTGTCACCGGGCGGGGGACCACGCCTTCTGCAGCGCCTCCGGCAGCCCCCACCAGCCCAGCGGGGTCAGGCGCTGTGCCGCGTCGGTGGCGCCCAGCACCTCCCACAGGCTCCCCACGTGGGAAAACAGCTCTTCGATGGCCGGTTCGTCAACGTCCCCGTCGTGGCCGGGATCGTCTGGCATCCCGTCGGCCGCACAGTAGTCGCGGACATAACAGGCCATGTCGGTGGCCGACGCCGGTGTCCCAGGACCGCCCCTGGTCAGGGTGGAGATGGCCGCGAGCCAGTCGATGTGCTCGAGCGCGCAGAGCGCACCCAGAGCCAGCGGCACCTCGTTCGTCTCGTCGGCTGCCAGCCCGTCAGGCCCGAGGCCGGACGGGCCTGCTGGTGCCGCGGCTTCTCCGGCCGGCGAAACCACCCCAGCGGCCAGGGTCAGCCACAGGTCCTGGTCATTGCCGGACCAGGCTTGCTCGGCGGCCCCGCCGCAGGCGGCGAGCAGCCTGCCGGTCAGCCCCGGGTGGGCAAGGGCGGTGCGCGCCGCGTCGCACGCCGCGGTGAGCTGGTCCGCCGGCAGTGGCCGCTCGCCCACCTCGTCGACCACTGCCTGCAGTTCGGCTAGCGCCTCGGCATCGGCGGCGGCCCACTCGGCCATGAATTCCGCGTCCTGCTCATCCAGCAGCACGTCCATGGGCACGCGCCCGTCCGGCAGCGGCGTGGCCATCCACTCCTCCTGCACCGCGACGTAGGCCCGGTGGCCGGCGATGTCGCCTGCCAGCAGCTGATCCGGATCAATTTCTCCGGCCGCCTGCTTCTCCTCCAGGTGGCGGACCAGCATCGCGTGCATCTCGGCCTGCAGTTGGCTCTGCTCCGGCGCCTCATCCCAGACGTGCAGCCCGATTATGCTGGCCGGCTCGGTCCCGGTCGCCTCCAGCCACTCCCTGATGTCGTCGGCCTGGGCGGTGCCGTCACGCAGCGCGCTGAGGACTTCTTCGGTGCCCGCCCAGAATGGTGCGGACATCGGGTTGCCGACCGCGAGCAGGCCTCGGCGAAGTGCAGGCAGCGAGGCGAGAGCATCATCGGGCCCAACGCTGAGCAGGCCCAGGGCAACGTCCCGCCGGGTGAGCGCGCTGATCGGCCGCCCGGCGAGTTCCGCGATACGACCGACTTGGAGTTCCACGGTTGGCAGCGTACGACGATGACAGGGCGGCCGTGTGGCGGTCCAATTTCCCGGGCCCGTTTCCTGCGGCCGTCCGGCGGCTGGCCGGATCGGCCACGGTCGGGTCAGAGCAGTTCGCGGTGGCCGAGGTAGGGCCGCAGCACCTTTGGCACCTGGACCTGCCCGGTGGCGGTCTGGCCGTTCTCGACCAGCGCGGCCAGCAGCCGCGGGGTGGCGATCGCGGTGTTGTTCAGCGTGTAGGCGAACCTGACAGTGCCGTCGGTGTCGCGGTAGCGCAGGTTGGCCCGGCGAGCCTGCCAGTCGTGCAGCGACGAGCAGCTGTGAGTCTCCCGGAACCGGTCCAGGGACGGGAACCAGGTGTTGATGTCGTTCATCCGGTACTTGCCGATTCCCATGTCACCGGTCGAGGTTTCCACCACCTCGTAGTGCAGGCCCAGTCCCTGGAGCAGGCGCTCGGCGGTGGACAGCAGCTCGGTGTGCCAGTGGTCCGACTCCGCCGGGTCCGCGGCGCAGATGACGAACTGTTCCACCTTCTCGAACTGGTGCACCCGCAGCAGGCCGCGAACGTCCCGGCCGGCGCTGCCGATCTCCCGCCGAAAGCACGGTGAGATCCCCGCGTAGCGGACGGGCAGCCTGCCGGCATCGAGGATCTCACCCGAATGCAGGCCGACCAGGGCCACCTCGGCCGTGCCCGCCAGGTACAGATCGTCGGCGGGGACCGCGTAAGTCTCCTCACGGTGACCGGGAAACTGGCCCGTCCCGATCAGGGGCTCCTCCTTGACCAGGGATGGAACCGAGATCACAGTGAAGTCCTGGCCCAGCAGGGTGTCGATGGCGTACGAGTGCAGCGCGCGCTCCAGCAGCACGGCATCGTTCTTGAGCGCGTAGGCGCGCTCGCCGGCCACCTTGCGGGCCCGGGCGAACTCCGCCCAGTCGCGCTTTTCCAGCAGCTCGACATGGTCGAGCGGCGCGAAGTCGAACTCAGGCCGCTCACCCCAGGTCCGGATGGTCACGTTCGCGGACTCGTCCGGTCCGACGGGTGAGCCCTCCCAGGGGATGGTGGGCGTCCGCAGCATCAGCTCCTGAAGCTGGGCGCTCGCCTCGGCCAGCTCGTCGCGCAGCTGCCGGAGCCTGCTTTCGAGCTTCTCGTGCTCGGCCCGGAGCTCGGCCCGGCGTGCCTCATCGGCGTTGGCGAACTGCTTGGCCGAGCTCTTACGCATGGCCTGCGCGTCATCCAGCTCATGGGTGAGGTTGCGCACGGTCTTGTCGGCCTGGAGAAGCTCGTCCACGTCAAGGTCGATCCCCTTGGCGCGAACCGCCGCCTTGACGGCGTCCGGATTGTCTCTGATGAATCGCCTGTCGAGCATGAGTGAGCGTCAGCCCTTGCCTGATCCTGGGTCGTACGGACGGTGCCTCGGCGCTGTGCGGTTCGCCGCCGGGGGCTCTCGGCCTGGCCAGAGGCTTTTCTCAGCGGAAATTATGTGTGCGCCGCTAAAACGCTACCGGGAGCGGGACCCGCGCCGTGGCTGCGTGGGCGGTACGCGACGAGCCGAGCCGTCGCGTACCGTGATGCTGGAGCTTAGGGGGAGGACCACCGGTGCTGGTGACGAATCACGTTCTGTCAGGCGCGCTCATCGGTGCGGTGGTGCGGCGGCCAGTGCCCGCCTTCTTGCTCGGCGTCGCCTCCCACTTCGTGCTGGATGCGGTCCCGCACTGGGGCAACTGGCGCGATACGCGGCAGTTCCTGCAGGTCGCTGTGCCTGACGGGCTGACCGGCCTAGCCGCGATGGCGGCCTTCACCGCGGCCGCGCCGGCGAGCCGCCGCGCGGCGGTGGTGGTCGGCATGGTCGGTGCGGCTCTGCCGGACATCGACAAGCCCAGCCGGCTGTGGTTTGGGTTCTCGCCGTTTCCGCCGGCGGTAGGCCGTTTTCACAGCGGCATTCAGGACGAGGCGCCTGACCGGTACAGGCGTGAGGCGCTCTGCGCGGCGTTGTTCAGCACGTCCGCGCTGCTCCTGCTGCGTTCCGGTGGCCTGCCGCGCGTCAGCGGCCGGTCAGCTGACCCAGCGCGGTAAGGATCCGTTTCTCCGACACCGGAGCTGGGGTACCCAGTGTCTGGGCGAAAAGGCTGACCCGCAGTTCCTCGATCATCCAGCGGATGGCCTGGACATCAGGCGCATCGCGGCGGGCGGGCGGGAGGGCCTGCAGGGTGCTGGCGTAGGCGCCGGCTACCCGCTGCACCGCGGCCATTCGCTCAGTGTCCCGGATCTGGTCCCCGGCCATCTTGTCCAGCCGCTGCCGGATGGCCCGCAGGTAGCGGGTCAGGTCAGCCAGCCGCCGCGCCCCGGCGGCGCTGATGAAACCAGGGTAGATCAGAGCCCAGAACTGCGCGCGAATGTCGGCGAACGCCGGCTCGCCCGCGTGCGCCGCCGCATTGGCCAGTACCACCTCGACCTCGTGAGCTTCGGCCATGACCCGCGCGGCACCGGTGATTACCTCCGCGGTCAGCGCGGCCAGCCCGGAGCGGGCGGCCGCGATGAGCCGCGCGAAGCCTGGCTCATCCCAGGCGGGGCCACCGGCCCGGGCGATGAGCTCGTCCGCCGCCGCGGCGGCACAGTCGTCCACGAGCGCGGCGGCGCCCGGGTAGGGGCTGCGGCTCAGGGCCAGCTTGTCCGGGACGGCGAGATTCGACGCGATCCCCCTGGCGCCCGATGGGACCTCGAGCAGCAGTAGCCGGCGTGTTCCCCGCCGCATGCTCTGCGCCGCCTCCTCCGGCGTGGCGAACAAGCGGACGTCGACGCTGTCGCCGGCGTCCGCGAGCGCGGGATAGGCGCGGACGCGGCCGTCACTGAACTCACGCGGGAGCGAGCCGATGGTCCAGGAGCGCAGGCCCGAACGGGTCAGGTCCCGGGCCGCCTCCGCCAGGGTCGCCTGCAGTTGCGGGCGGAGCTGGCGGCGCAGCCCGTTCAGGTCCTTGCTCACGGCCAGCATCCGGCCACCGTCGAGCACCCGGAAGGTGACCTGGAGGTGAGCGGGAAGCTTGGCCGGGTCGAAGGCGTCACGCGACACCGGCACGCCGCGCAGCCGGGTCAGCTCGGCGGCCAGTACGGTCAGCAGATCGCCGTCCGCGGGGCCGAGCCGGCCCAGCACCGTGCGGGCCACATCCGGCGCCGGCACGAAGTTCACCCGGAGCTGTTTGGGCAGCGACCGGATCAGCTCGGTCACCAGTTCCTCCCGCAGTCCCGGCACCTGCCAGCCGAACGTCTCGGCCCGCACCTGGTTCAGCCTGTCCAGCGGGACATCCACGGTCACGCCGTCACGCGGATCGCCCGGTGCGAACTCGTACGACAGCGGGAACGGGCCCCACTCGTCGGGATAGTCCGACGGCTGCACGGCCGCCGCACCCGGCCCGGTCACCTGCTCCGGTGCGAACATGAGCAGGTCCGGGGTGGTGGCGCGTGCCTTCTTCCACCAGGTGTCGAAGTGCCGGGCCGAGGTCACCTGCGCGGGAACCCGCCGGTCGTAGAAGTCGTAGAGGGCTTGGTCGTCCACGACGATGCCGCGGCGCCGGGCACGGCGCTCCAGTTCCTCGGCGCCGTCCAGCAGCTCCCGGTTGTGCCGCAGAAACGGGTGCCGGGTCTGCCAGTCTCCCGCCACGAGGGCGTGCCGGATGAACAGGTCGCGCGCGGCGGCCGGGTCGACCCGCGCGTAGCCGACCTTGCGGGCGGTGACGATCGGCAGGCCGTACAGGGTGACCTTCTCCAGTGCCATCGCCGCGCCCCGGCGGGCGTCCCAGTGCGGCTCGCTGTAGGAATGCCGCACCAGATGCGCCGCCAGTGGCTCGGCCCACTCCGGCTCGATGCGGGCCGCGATCCGGCCCCACAGCCGCGACGTCTCGACCAGTTCGGTGACGATAACCCACGATGGCGGCTTCCGGGCCAGCGACGAGTCTGGGAACAGCGCGAAGCGGGCGCCGCGCGCACCGGCGAATTCGGGCAGCGGACGGCGCTTTCCGCTGGTCTTCTGGCCGTCGTCCCGCATGCCGACGTGCGACAGCAGCCCGGACAGCAGCGAGATGTGTATCTGCCGGGCCAGGCCAGCCGGGATGGCGGTGCGGTCCGCGCCGTCCTGTGTGCCGTCCCGGGCCGCGGCCGGCGCTGGCTCGTCGGGCCGGCCCGCACCTAGCTTGATGCCAAGGTCCGCGGCCGCCTGGCGGAGCTGGCCATAAAGGTCCTGCCACTCTCGGACCCGCAGAAAGTGCAGGTACTCGCGGCGGCAAAGCCGGCGAAACGCCGACGAGGACAGCTCGCGCTGCTGCGTGCGCAGGTAGTCCCACAGGTGCAGGTAGGCCAGGAAGTCCGATCCCGGCTCGGCGAACCGTGCATGCATCGCGTCCGCCGCCTCGCGCGCTTCGGCCGGCCGTTCCCGCGGGTCCTGGATCGACAGGGCCGAGGCGATGACCAGCACCTCCCGGGCACACCCGTTCTGCGCCGCCTCGATGATCATCCGCCCGATCCGCGGGTCGACCGGCAGCTCGGCCAGCTTTCGGCCCACGTCGCTCAGCCGCCGGTGGCCGCGGCGGTGCCCGTTCTCCGGACGGGTGCCCGCCATCCTGGGCTCGGGGGACGCCGTGGCGAAGGCGCCCAGCTCCTCCAGCAACCGCACACCGTCTGTGACGTTGCGCTCTTCGGGCGGGTCGACGAATGGAAAGTCGGCCATCTCGCCCAGGTCGAGCGCGGCCATCCGCAAGATGACGGACGCAAGGTTGGTGCGCAGGATCTCCGGGTCGGTGAACTGCGGCCGGGCGGCGAAGTCCTCCTCGCTGTAGAGCCGGATACAGATTCCGTCGGAGAGCCGGCCGCACCGGCCCTTCCGCTGATTGGCTGAGGCCTGCGAGATCGGCTCGATGGGCAGCCGCTGCACCTTGGTCCGGTAGCTGTAGCGCGAGATCCGCGCCGTGCCCGGGTCGACCACGTATCTGATGCCAGGCACGGTGAGCGAGGTCTCTGCGACGTTGGTGGCCAGGACCACCCGGCGGCCGCGGTGCGGCTGGAAGACCCGGTACTGCTCGGCGGTGGACAGTCGGGCGTAGAACGGCAGCACTTCCAGGCCGCCGGGCCCGCCGGCCCGCTCCTTCAGCGCGTCGGCGGTGTCCCGGATTTCCCGTTCGCCGCTGAGGAAGACCAGAATGTCGCCGGGGCCCGCGGCACTCAGCTCGTCGACGGCGTCGCAGATGCCCTGGGCCTGATCGCGCGGTTCCTCGTCGGGGCGATCGGGGTCCGTGATCGGCCGGTACCGGACCTCGACCGGGTACGTCCGCCCGGACACCTCGATCACCGGCACAGGGCCGGCCCGGGGGGACGACCCCCCGGAACCCCCCGGATGCGCTCCGCGCCCCGCGGTGGTACTTCGCCGATACACCGGCCGCTCACCGGGCCCAAGGGCCCGGTTCGCTGGGCCGGTAACGGACGCCTCCCCGTAACCCGCTGTGGTGCTCGCCGATAGCACCGGCCGCTCACCGGGCCCAGGGCCCGGTTCGTTGGGCCGGTAACGAGCGCCGCGCCGTAGGTCCTCCTGCGGTACTTCGTCGTCGGCGTCTGCGGCGGCAGCGCCTACCGCGCTGTGCTGGCCTGATTCGCCTCCGGCGCTGTGCTGGCCTGATTCGCCTCCGGCGCTGTGCTGGTTTGCTTCGCCTCCGGCGCTGTGCTGGTTTGCTTCGGCTTCGCCGAAATGCTCGCTGAAGCGCTGCGGGTCGATGGTGGCGGAGGTGATGATCACCTTCAGGTCCGGGCGGCTGGGCAGCAGACGCTTCAGGTAACCGAGGATGAAGTCGATGTTTAGGCTGCGCTCGTGTGCCTCGTCGATGATCAGCGTGTCGTAGCGCAGCAGCCGACGGTCGCGCTGCAGCTCGGTCAGCAGGATGCCGTCGGTCATCAGCTTGACCAGAGTCTGGTCGCTGGAGTTGTCGCTGAAACGGACCTGATAGCCGACGGTGCTGCCCAGTTCGGTGTGCAGCTCCTCGGCGATCCGCGCGGCCACGGTCCGGGCGGCGATCCGGCGCGGCTGGGTGTGGCCGATCTGACCGGTGACGCCGCGGCCCAGCTCGAGGCAGATCTTGGGCAGCTGAGTCGTCTTCCCCGAGCCGGTCTCGCCCGCCACGATGACGACCTGATGGTCGCGGATCGCCGCCTTGATCTCGTCCTTCTTCTGCGTGATCGGCAGCTCGGGCGGATAGGAGATCACCGGGACGGACTGGCGCCGGGCGGCTACCCGGGCCGCGGCCCGGTCCAGCTCGGCGCTGATCTCGCCGAACGCACGCTCCCGCGCTTCGGTGTTCCGAAGTGCGGCGGCACGATCGGCGCGGCGGCCCAGCCTGAGCTGGTCGCGCGGCGGCAGCTCGGGCAGGCGTGCTCGCAGGTTGGCGAGCGAGGTAGTCAAGGCGGTCTCCATCACGCACAGGAACGGGCCCAAGAATGACGCACCGGACCCGGCTTAGTACAACGCTTTTCCGCCCCCGCACCTTCCGCCGCTGCGAATAAACGTTCGTACCAGCCCAGCGAGTCTGGGGCCGAAGGCCCCAGTGAGCGGCCGGTGCTATCGACTTGAAGCACAGCAGCGGCCGGTGTCCCGGCGAAGTATCGCCGCGCGGGCGCGAAGCGCACCGGGGGTTCCAGGCAGTCGTCCCGCTGGGCCAGCACAGCTAGACCATTGAGCGGTCAGGCTCCGGGCGGCGGCGGAGGTAGGGGTCGGTCAGGGCGGGCGGCTTCCAGCCCGCGTCGGCGTCGTTGAGGGTGACGCCCGGCGGGACGATCTGGTCGATGCGGTCCAGGATCTCGTCGTCCAGCGTCAGGCCGGCCCCGGCCAGCAGGTCCTCGAGCTGCTCCATCGTGCGCGGCCCAATGATCGCCGCCGTCACGGCGGGGTGAGTGATCACGAATGCAATGGCCAGGTGGGTCAGCGAGGTGCCCGCGTCCGCGGCGATCTTGATTAGTTCCTCGACGATCTCCAGCTTGCGGGCGTTGCCCGGTATCGACGGGTCGAACCGCCCGGGGATCCGCTGGGCGCGGCCGGAGGTGAGGTCTATGTCGCTGTCCTTCCGGTACTTGCCGCTCAGCCACCCGCCCGCCAGGGGGCTCCACGTGATCACGCCCATGCCGTACCGGGCGCAGGTCGGCAGCACCGCCGCTTCGGCCTCTCGCGCGAAGATCGAATAGGGCGGCTGCTCGCAGCGGAACCGCTCGTGCGCACGGCGCTCGGCCACCCATTGGGCCTCGACGATCTGCTCGGCCGGGAACGTCGAGGAACCGATGGCGCGTACCTTCCCGGTCCGGATCAGGTCGGACAGCGCGGACAGGGTCTCGTCGATGTCGGTGGCCGGATCGGGGCGGTGCATCTGGTAGAGGTCGATGTAGTCGGTCTGCAGGCGCCGCAGGCTGTTGTCCACCTCGCGGACGATCCAGCGGCGGGAGCTGCCCGCGCAGTTCGGATCGTCGCCCATGCTCGAGTGCGCCTTGGTGGCGAGCACTACCGTGTCGCGGCGGCCGCGGAGCGCCTGGCCGACGATCTCCTCCGATTCCCCGTGCGAATACACGTCCGCGGTGTCGATGAAGTTCATCCCGGCGTCCAGGGCGGCGTGGATGATCCGCGTGCTGTCGTCATGGTCGGGGTTGCCCCACGCGCCGAACATCATCGCCCCCAGGCAGTAGGGGCTGACTTTGATCCCGGTCCCGCCGAGTGTCCGCATCCGCATCAGCAGCAGTCTCCTTCGCGATAAGTCTCGGCTGTTGGCTACCATTTAATTCCGCCGTTATGCCGGCGGTCGAGTCAGATCCTGGGGCGTACCGCAGGCCGACACTTTCGGCCAGCTCGGTCAGGGTGATCTCGAACTTTGGCGTGGCGTCTTTCAGCGCGAAGCCGAGGCGCCCGAAGACTTCCATGCTCACCGCCCCGTACGGCTTCACCCAGCAGCGCAGGAACGTGAGCAGGGCGCCGAGCGGAATGGGATTCTGCTGGTCCGGCCACCATGCGGCTGCTCGGCCGGGCCAACTGGTGGGCGCCCGGGCCGTTGCACCACCTGTACGCCCGGTACGGCCAGGACGGCGCACTCCCCGCGCAGGCAAGATCAAATCGAGGGTTCTCCCGGCGCCGAACGCGACGTAACGTTGAGTTATGGACGGCATCTCGGTCGGCAGTGAGTACGCAGAGCACGTCACCGAGGCGGATGTCAGGCTGCTCACCACGATCACCGGCCTGCCGCCGCGCCCGGATGTCCTGCCCGGGCTCCTGGCCGATCCGCGCGTCTTCGAAGCCATCTTCGGCTCGGCGGCGGCCGCATCCGGTGAGGCCGTTCTGGCCTCACCGTTTCTGGCTTTCGCCGTCGCTGTGCATCGCGCGGCCACGGATCTCGCCACCGCGCGATACGTGCCGGAACGGTCCCTGGCGCGGCAGCGGGTACCGGTGTTCGACGCCCCCGACCTGCGCGATTTTCTCGGCTCGGCCGCGCGGCGGCTCTTCCTCACTGAGCTGCTCAACTCCTTCACGCGGGTGGCCAGCGGCCGGTACCGGGTCAGCGTCGGCGGGCGGCCGAAGACCCGGCGGTTCAGCGAGCTCGATCCCGTCCGCCTGGCCGGGCTGCTGGACGCCGCCCCGGAAGAGTCGCGGCCCGGTATCTACCGGCGGCTGGGCGACGTGGCGCTGTTCCTGTCCGGGGTCTTCCCGGACTACGTAGCGGCCCGGGCGTTCGGCCCGGTCAACGCCGCCCGGCTGCTGCGCGCCGCGCAGGTGCCCGCGTCCGAGCAGGAACGGCTGGTGGCTACGCCCGACATCGAGCTGCTGGAGCACCTCGGCACCAGGTGGTACCGGTCGGCGCTGGCCCTGGCCCCGGTGCAAACCGGGCGGCTGGCTGTCGTAGCCGAGGTCGCTGACCGGTTCCGCCAGGCGCGCCGCGTGCTCAATCACGTTGCGGACCGCTACCTGATGGGCCCGGACAATCCCTGGTTCGCCGCCCCCGGCCGTTGAGTCCCTGGGCCCTGGGCCGTGGGCCCTGGGCCGTGGGCCCTGGGCCGTGAGCCCTGGGCCATGCGCCCTGGGCCGTGCGCCCTGCGCCCTGGGCTCCGGACGAGCGCGCAGAACAGCTGGCCTGCAGCCGCGCACCCTGCGCCCTGGGCGCGCCCGCAGACCGGCTGGCCTGCAGCCCTGAGCCCCGGAGACCCGTCGACACCGGCCGGCCGGGTCAGGCGCCGCGGTCGATCGCGCTCTGCAGGGACTGGATGTAGCCCCCGCTCGTGTAGGTGGCGCCGGACACCATGTCGATCTTGGCGCTCTGCGCCGAAAGCGTCTCGGCTTCCAGCTGGGGGAAGGCGAACGCACCGATCTGGAGGTCGTGCGCCGTGGTGCTCGGCTGTTGCAGGATCGTCACTTTGATGATCTTGCCGGCCTTGACCGCCGCCTGGATCTGGACCGGCCCGTAGATCGTGTTCGCCACATTGCCGGTGATGATGCGCGCGCCTGCGGTGTCACCCTGACCCGGGGCCGTCGCGGGTGATGCGCTACTGCCCGACGGGGCAGACCCGCCGCCACTGGTCCCGCTGGCCGCGCCCGACGGGGCGGTCCCGCCTGCTCCGTTTGTCGTCCCGGCTCCGCTGGAGGTTCCGGCGGTGCCCCCCAGGCCCGCCGTCCCGGCCGGGGCGGCGGACACCGCCGACGTGCCGGTGTGCGACTTGAACGTCAAGAGCACGACCAGTCCGGCAACCGTGCCGACGATGGTCAGGACAACGCGGCGCATCGGGTCCTCCGTGCGGGTAGCGGAGAGCAGGCCGGATCACCGCAGCGGTGCGGCTCGGTGCGCTCCGGGTGAGACCGGATGGTTAAAACCTAGCGCTGACCAGGCCGGCTAAGAGCCTGGCCGTGGCGGGCGGACCCGGCGTCGCGCCCGCGCCGGTCCTGGGATAGCGTCAAGGCCGACCCGGCGCCTCAATTCGTAACCAGAAGTGATAGTGGCCGCCGGTCTGGCCTACGCTGGGCGGCTTGTGGAGGGGAGCGAAGATGAACGCTGGAGGGATCGTGCCCGAACTGCCTGCGGCCGGGCTCCCGGAGGGCGCGTATCTGCTGGATGTCCGCGAGGATGACGAGTGGGCGGCCGGGCATGCGCCCGATGCGTTCCACATTCCGCTGGGCGACCTGGGCGGGCGGACCGACCAGGTTCCCCGCGACCGCGAGGTGTATGTAATCTGCCGGGCCGGGTCGCGATCCGCCTACGCGGCCCAGGCCCTCGGCGCGGGCGGCTGGAATGTGGTCAACGTGGCCGACGGCATGCTCGGCTGGGAGTCAGCGGGCCGTCCCATGGTCAGCGAGTCGGGCGCGGACCCGTTCGTGGCCTAGCCGTCCCGGGCGCGTCAGGCTCGCGCGGTTTGCATAGAAATGTATCGATGCTGACGCATACTGGAGAAATGTCCACCGTCACCAGTCTTCAGCCGCCCCCACTGGTCAGCCCGTGCGCGCCGTTGCTGACGGAGCCGATCACGGCGGAGCAGGCCGCTGATCTGGCCCGCCTGCTCAAGGCGCTAGCTGATCCGACCCGCCTCCGGCTGGTCTCGATGGTCGCGGCGCACGAGAACGGTGAAGCGTGCGTCTGCGAGCTGACCGAGCCGCTCGGGCTCACTCAGCCGACAATTTCACACCACCTCAAGGTGCTCATCGACGCGGGCATCCTGATCCGTGACAAGCGCGGTGTGTGGGCCTACTACGCCCTGGTGCCCACCGCCCTCGATGCCCTGGCCGCCGTCCTGAGCCCGTCCTCCCTCTCCCGGTAATCCGCCACCCAGGCGACCAGTCCCGGCACCATGAAGCCCGCCGCCGTGATGGACGCGCCGGCCCAGCCCCAGCGCTCGTAAGCCTGCGACCCGCCTGCGGATCCCAGCGCCCCGCCGATGAAGTACATCGTCATGTAGATCGTGGTGAGTCGCGACCGGACCCCGGGCAGGAGGCCGTAGATGACGCTCTGGTTGACCACGTGCGCGGCCTGCACACAGGCATCCCCCACCAGCACGCCGATCACCAGCAGGACCAGGCTCCAGGGGCCGAGCCGTACCGCAGGCGCCGATCAGGGAGCGCCAGCGAGTACGGCGAGATCCGGCGCGATCGCGCTGGCGGCCAGGGCCAGCGTGTCCACGGCGAGCAGGGCGGCCAGCAGCGGCCGGCGCCGGGTGATGTCGCCGATCGGCACGACCAGCAGCAGGCCGGCCGCGTACCCGACCTGTCCCGAGGTGACCAGCAGGGACGCGGCCGTCTGGGACACGTGCAGCGCGGCGCCGATCGCGTGCAGCAGTGGCTGCGCGTAGTAGAGGTTGGCCACCGTCACCGTGCAGGTGATGGTCATGAGCCAGATCAGGCCCGGGGATAGCGCCCGGCGCTGGACGGGAAGCCCGATCCGGTGCCAGTGAATCCTCCCGGCCGTCGCGGCGTGGGGCGGAAGTCCGGCGTGGCGCGAGCCGTCGGCCCCCCGCATCCCGTCTGCCAGCTAAAATGCCACCATTCAACTAAGTAGTCAAACTAGATAGTTGGGCCTTCAGCCGATATTCTGGCCGGGACCGAAGATGGGAGAAACCGGCCATGGTGTCGGATCCTGAATCGACACGGCAGCGGATCTTCGAGGCCGCCATCGAGGAGTTCGCCGCGCACGGTAACGCCGGGGCGCGGGTGGACCGTATCGCCGAGAAGGCCCGGGCCAACAAGGAGTCCATCTACCGGTACTTCGGCACCAAGGACGAGCTGCTACACCGGGTACTCGACCGCTTCCTCGACGAGCGGGGTGAGCAGCTGCTGCCCCAGTCGCAGGATATGGACGCCTACGCGGCCGGGTTGTTCCGCTACTTCGCCGCCCATCCGGAGTTCCTCCGGCTGTCCCTGTGGGAAGGACTGGAGCTTGGCGCGGGGCCGGACGCGTCTGCCATGGATCATCGCCGTCGCCACTACCAGGAAAAGCTCAGCTCAATCGCTGAGCAGCAGGAAGCCGGGACCATCGACCCGGAGCTCGACCCGCGGCACCTGCTGATCACGCTCCTCGGCATCGCCAACTACTGGCATGTCCTGCCGCAGCTGGTGCGGGTCATCTTCGGTACCGAGCCCGACGCGGCCACGATTCGCCGGCACGAGGAGTTCGTCGCCGAGTGCGTGCGCCGGATAGTGGCTCCGCCTTCGTAACGCCCCGTGATTGGAGAACGCTGTGAAGTACGTCAACCTCGGTTCCACCGGGCTGCGCGTGTCGCGTATCTGCCTGGGGATGATGAGCTACGGCAATGACAGTGACCGGGCCTGGGCGCTCGACGAGCAGGCCGCCGAGCCGATCGTCAAGGCCGCCGCGGACGGCGGTATCACCTTCTACGACACCGCCGACACCTACTCGGGCGGCGCCAGCGAGGTGGCCACGGGCCGGCTGCTGGGCAAGCTGTTCAGCCGGGACGAGGTGGTGGTGGCGACCAAGGTGTTCATGCCGGTCAGGCCCACCGGCCGCCCGGAGCCAGGGCCCGGACGCGACGAGAACGGCCACGGCCTGTCGCGCAAGCACATCATGGCGGCCATCGACGCCTCGCTGCGCCGCCTGGGCATGGATTACGTGGACCTCTACCAGATCCACCGCTGGGATTACCGCACCCCCATCGAGGAGACTATGGAGGCGCTACACGATGTAGTGCGCGCCGGGAAGGCACGGTACATCGGCGCCAGCAGCATGTTCGCGTGGCAGTTCGCCAAGGCCCAGTACACGGCCGAGCGCAATGGCTGGACCCGGTTCGTCTCCATGCAGGACCACTACAACCTCATTTACCGGGAAGAGGAGCGGGAGATGATCCCGCAGTGCATCGACCAGGGGGTCGGCGTGATCCCATGGAGCCCGCTCGCCCGGGGTGTCCTGGCCGGGACCCGCACCCGGGAGGGTGAGCAGCGGACCACCCGGTCGGGTTCCGATTCGTTCATTGATTCCCTCTACACGCCGGACTCCGACTATGACGTGGTGGACCGGCTCCGGGACATCGCGGAGCAGCGCGGCGTGCCGCCGGCGCAGGTGGCGCTGGCCTGGCTGCTGCATCGGCCCGGGGTGACGGCGCCCATCGTGGGCGCGACCAAGCTGAGCCACCTGGAGGACGCGCTCGCCGCCGAGGAACTGAAGCTGAGTGAGCAGGAGATGCGGCAGCTCGAGGAGCCGTACGTCCCGCACGCGGTGAGCGGCCACCGCTGAGCTGGCGCCCGCTCAGCCCGTCGTTACGGCCAGCACGAGCGGCAGGACGCCCGCGGCGCCGCAGGTCCGGAGGAGCTTCGCCGCGACCGTCATCGTCCATCCCGTCTCGATCCGGTCATCGATGAGCAGGACCGGGCCGTCCAGCGCGGGCAGCCCGCCGGCCAGCGCTGCGGGAACCGTGAACGCGTTCCACAGTGACCGCAGCCGCTGGGCGCTGTTGTGCCGGCGTGGCCCCGGCCCGTCTTCGGTGTATTCCAGCGCGCCGAGATAGGGCAGCCGCCCGATGTCGGCGATCCGCTTGCCCAGGCTCTCGATCAGCAGGGGCCGGGTCCGGGACGGCAGCGTCGCGACCGCGCCGGGGCGCTGCTCCCAGTCCCAGGCGGCCAGCACGGTGACCAGCGCGCCGGTGAGATCCGCGGTGACCGGCTCATCCGGTGCGTCCTCGGCCAGCAGCGCGCGCAGCCTCGTGCCCCACCCCACGTCGGTGAGCCTGCCGAGGGCCCGGCCGGGCCCGGCCGACCGGGCGGGGGAGATCTTGCCGGCGGCCTCGATTCCGAGATCCTTCATCCCGGCCGGCCACATCTTCCGAGGTGCGACGTCCACGCCGGGGCGCAGCAACCGCTCGCGGGCCGTGGCGGCCCCGGCCCCCGACACGTCTGGCGCCCAGCGCCGCCCGGTGCAGTTGTCGCAGCGGCCGCACGGCGCGGCGGCCGGATCATCCAGCTCGCGGCGCAGGTACTCCAGCCGGCAGCCGCCGGCCGAGACGTAGTCGAGCATCGCCTGCTGCTCGCGCAGACGCTCGGCGGCTACCCGCGCGTAGCGCTCGGCGTCGTAGGACCATGGCTGGCCGGTCGGCTCCCAGCCACCGCTGACCCGGCGCACGGCACCGTCCACGTCCAGCACCTTCAGCATCGTTTCCAGGCGGCCCCGGCTCAGGTCGACGCGGGTCTCCAGCGCGCCCGCCGACAGCGGGCGGTCGGCGTCGGCCAGGGCCGCGAGCGTGCTGCGGACGACGGCCTCCGGCGGGAAGGCCAGCGAGGCGAAGTACGCCCAGATGTCCCGGTCTTCCCGGCCAGGCAGCAGGACGACCTCGGCCCGTGGCACGCCACGGCCCGCGCGGCCGATCTGCTGGTAGTACGCGACGGGGGAGGGCGGAGCGCCCAGGTGCACGACGAATCCCAGGTCCGGCTTGTCGAAGCCCATGCCCAGCGCGCTGGTCGCCACGATGGCCTTGAGCCGGTTGGCCAGCAGATCATCCTCGGCGGCGATCCGCTGGTCCGGGTCGTCCTGCCCGCTGTACGCGGTGACGGCCAGGCCCTGCTCGCGCAGGAACGCCGCCGTCTCGTGCGCGGCGGCCACGGTGAGCGTGTAGATGATGCCGGAGCCGGGGAGCTCGCCCATGTGCTCGGCCAGCCACGCCAGGCGCTGGTGCGCGGTAGGCAGCTCAACCACCGCCAGGTGCAGGCTTTCCCGGTCCAGCGGCCCGCGCAGCACGACTGCCTCGTCCTCGCCGCCCGCGGTGAGCTGCTCGGCGACATCACGGGTGACGCGCGCGTTGGCGGTTGCCGTGGTGGCCAGGACCGGAACGCCACCGGGCAGCGACGCCAGCAGGGTGCGCAGCCGCCGGTAGTCGGGGCGGAAGTCGTGCCCCCAGTCGGAGATGCAGTGCGCTTCGTCGATGACCAGCATGCCGGCGGTCGCGGCCACCCGCGGCAGCACCCGGTCACGGAAGCCGGGATTGTTCAGCCGTTCCGGGCTGACCAGCAGCACGTCCACGGCTCCCGCCGCGATCTCGCCGTAGGTCTCCTCCCAGTCGTCGGCGTTGGCCGAGTTGATGGTCCGGGCCCGGATACCGGCCCGCCCGGCGGCGTCTATCTGGTTGCGCATCAGGGCCAGCAGTGGCGAGACGATGACCGTCGGCCCGGCGCCTCCCGCGCGCAGCAGCGCGGTGGCCACGAAATAGACCGCCGACTTGCCCCAGCCGGTGCGCTGCACGACCAGGGCCCGGCGGCCGTCCACCAGAGCGCTGATCGCTGTCCACTGGTCTTCCCGGAGCCGCGCCTCCGGGCCGGCCAGGGACCGTAGGTGCCGTTCAGCCTCATCGCGGTTCATGCACTCATTGGTACCAGGCGGCGCCGTCATTTCTGGCCGCTCCCGGCGCGGCCATCTCCCCAGGGCCGTGCCATACTCGGCAGCAAACATCGGATCTCTGCGGTTGGTCGGCGAAGAGGATGCGGAACGGGCGCCGCGGGAGCGGCAGCGGGGGTATGCCGTGGCGGTTACCGATGAAGCCATCGAGAAGATCAAGGCGATGATCACCTCCGGCGATCTGCGCGCGGGTGACCGGCTGCCCCGCGAGGTGGACCTCGCCGCGCAGCTTGGCCTGTCCCGCAGTTCGCTGCGGGAGGCGGTACGCGCGCTGTCCCTGGTCAACATCCTGGACGTGCGCCGCGGCGACGGCACCTACGTGACCAGCCTCGATCCCAATCTGCTCCTGGAGGCGCTCAGCTTCATCGCCGACTTCCACCGGGACGACACGGTCCTGGAGTTCCTGCGCGTCCGGCGCATCCTGGAGCCCGCGGCCACGGCGATGGCCGCGGCGCGCATCGCTGCGGACGAGGCCGAGGGGCTGCACGCGCTGCTGGACAGCCTCGGGCCGAACCCGGAAGCCGGCGCGCTGGTCGGGAACGACCTGGAGTTTCACCGGCGGATCGCGGCCTGCTCGGGGAGCGGCGTGCTCTGCTCGCTGCTGGAGACGCTCTCCGGCCCGACGACCCGGGCGCGGGTGTGGCGCGGCCTGACCCAGGCCGGGGCCAAGGACCGGGCGATCGCCGAGCACCGGGCGATCCTGGAGGCCCTCGCCGCGCACGAGCCGGAGGTCGCCCGCTCGTGGGCCACGGTGCATATCGCCGGCGTCGAGCAGTGGCTGGCGTCGGCGCCCTGACGTCCGCGCGGGGAACGCCGGTTCTCCAGGCCTCTGACGGGGAAGATCACATCCATGACAGGTCCACGGGGTGCCGCGGTTCTCGCGCTGCACTGGCAGGTCAATGTGATCAAGCCGGAGGGTTTCTTCGGCGGGATGCTCGGTGCGCCGGTCGCGCGAAGTGGCGTGGTCGGCCGGGCGGTGGAGTTCCACGCTGCGGCCCGCGCCGCGGGAGCGGAGCTGGTCTTCACCCGGTTCACCGTTCCCGGCGACGGGGGTTCGCTGATCCGCAACACCGCCTTCATGCGAGCGGTGGGCGACGCGCAGGAGATGTTCCGGCCGGGTGCGCCCGGCGCCCAGCTGATTCCGGAGATGTCGGAACTGGCCAGCGCGGCCCTGGTGGCCGACAACCAGAAGCTATCCGGGCTGGCCGGGAACAACGTCGTGCGATGGCTGCTGGACCGCGCGATCAGCACGGTGTTCATCACGGGGGTGGCCACCAACCTGACCGTGGAGCAGACGGCCCGGCACGGGACCGACCTCGGCTTCACGGTGTACGTGGTAGGCGACTGCGTGACGGCGGTGGACGAGGCGACCCACCTGGCGTCGCTCGGCAACCTGGAACTCACCACGGCAGGCTGCCTCACCGCCGAGAACGCCCTTGCGCAGATCCGGGAAGCCGCCCGCGTCGCGAGGTGAGGCGGCCGGGCTCAAGCCGGTCGAGCCACCGGCTCTGGCCAGGGGGCCTGTTCCCGGGAGCACCACCAGGTCGACCGGCCGCCGACCGTGCTGTGCCTCATCTCGGAACCGCAGCGGGGGCAGGTGCCGCCCGGGTGGCGGGCCGGTATGACCTCGCCGGTGTGCACGCCCCCTTGGGCGATGGCCGCTTCCAGTGCGGACTGCAGGACCCGGTACAGCCGGTCGGCGTCCTTGCGCTGCAGCCGGCTTACCGGTGTGGCGGGCGGGATCCGGGCCTGCCAGAGCGCCTCGTCGGCGAGCAGGTTGCCGACGCCGGCGATCTTGGACTGATCCAGCAGCCGGGCCTTGACCGCGATCGTGCCCTTCATGATCAGCTGGCGGAACTGAGTCGGCGTGACCTCTTCCGCGTCCGGCCCGAGCGCGTCGGTGTCGGGATTCAGCCGGACCCGTCCCAGCCGGCGCTTGTCGAACAGGGCCAGCCGGCCGCCATCGGCGAACTCGAGCGTGAAACGGTTCCACTCCGGCTTGCCCGGGCGCGCCTCCAGGGCTGGGCCCGCTTCCCGGTCCGGGCGCGCCTCCCGGCCCGGGCCTGTCTCCCGGCCCGGGCGTGTCTTGCGCCGCTGCGGCCCGCGTCCGCCGCCCTCCGTCGTCCGGTCGCTTGCCGTGACGACGATCCGGCCTCCCATGCCGAGGTGGATACCTAGCTCGGGCCCCGGCTCGGGCGATCCGTTCACCCCGGAGGTCTCGCACCACATGGTCTTGCCACGCCGCCGGGCCGACGTGAGCGTGCGCCCAACGAGCGCGTCGCGCAGCTGCCCGGGGGTGTGCGGGCGGCAGACGAACGCGTCGGCGTCGTCGACGGCGACGATGCGGCGGTTCAGGGCCTGATCGCCGATCAGGCTGCGGGCGGTCTCGACCTCGGGAAGCTCCGGCATCTGACCGTTCTATCGGCCTCCTTGGCCAACCGGGATACCACCCCTGGCTCGGCCCCATCCAAACCGGTCGCCGGACCCGGACGTTCGAGGCGGCCCATGGGCCATGGTCTGTCTGGGACGTAGGCACCGTGACCAGGCAAAAGTGTGCTGGCCAGCAAGCCGTTACCATTCCGTGATCTAGCTGCCGTCATCCTGCGGCTGCACTGATACGTCGCTAATATGTGGCAGATGTCTGATTTCCTTATTTCCGCAGAAGCTGGGCTGATCTGTTACTTTACAGTAATTTGGGGGGGGGGATTTTGGGGACTGATGTGGCTTGCCCGGCGTCCGGTGCCCGGCGTGATATGGCCGTAACCGTACGTGCCCTACATCCTTTGTTCCAGCTCGCGCAGCCGGCCGTCCTACAGCGAGATGGGTGCCGGTGATCACGGCCACCTTCACGGCGGATCGGCAAGTTCCGGCGCTCATTCTCAAGGTGGGCAAGTATCCGCTGCACTCCGGGGGCGTAGCCGCAGTCCGCACCCTCGGCCGCCTCGGCATCCCTGTGTACGCCATAACGGAGGACCGGCTGACGCCTACTGCAGTGTCGCGCTATTGCACCGGCCGCTTTTTCTGGCGACCGACCGGGCTGGAGGATCCAGTCGTCCTCACCGCGCAGCTGCGAGAAATAGGACAGCGTCTCGGGAAGCGATCGGTCATCGTTCCCATGGACGATGAGGCTGCCATTCTAATCGCTGAGTACGCGGCTGAGCTGTCCGAGTATTTCCTTTTCCCGCCGGTCGAACCTAGCCTGCCGCGGGCCCTGGCCAGCAAACAGAAGCTTTACGAGATGTGTCGGCGGCATAGAATCCCAGCACCCGTCACGTCATGCCCGGCGACCGGTAGCGAACTGGCGGCGTTCGCGGCGAGCGCCACCTTCCCGGTAGTAGTGAAGAACGCGGAGCCGTGGGTCCGGCGGCGCGCTCCTGTCGTGTCCCACAGCTCTGTCCTGCACAGCGCCGACGAATTGCTGGCGATCACTCCGGCAGCGGATGAGGCGCCCAACGTGATTGTGCAGGAGTACATCCCTCGCGAGCACGCGGAGGACTGGTTTGTTCACCTGTACTGTGACGACAGCTCAAATTGCCTGCTCACCTTTACCGGGCTCAAAGTCCGCTCTTGGCCACCCCATACCGGTGCCACGGCCTCGGCCTATGCCGTACCGAATGATGTGCTGGCCGATTTGGCGGAACGCCTCTGCAAGGAGATCGGATTCCAGGGTATCGCCGACCTTGACTGGCGTCTTGACAAGCGCGATGGCCAGTACAAACTGGTGGATTTTAATCCGCGGGTGGGCAACCAGTTCCGTCTATTTGAGACGGCCGAGGGCGTTGACGTGGTACGCGCCCTGCATCTCGATCTCACCGGACGTCCGGTTCCGGCCAGCTCTCAGCTCGGCGGCCGGAGGATTGTTGTGGAGCACATCGACCTGCCCGCCCGGCTTTCCTACCGAGGCAATCGCGGCTATCCCTCTGCGGCACCCATGCCGCACCATACGTCGACCGAACTGGCGTGGCTGGCGCAGGACGATCCGCTCCCATTTATTGCTATGTGGCCACGTCTTGGCAAGCCGCTGGCGGAGGCACTCACTCAGTTCCGCCGGGACCATTCCCGGCGGGGACAGTCTCATTCGACGGGGAAGGACGGAATGCAATGACGGGAACTGTCAAGCCGACTGTTGTCATCGGAGCCGGGCCGTACGGGCTCTCGGTCGCGGCGCACCTGCGAGGCCGCGGTGTACCTGTTCGCGTCTTCGGCGATGTGATGTCGAGCTGGCGTCGGCACATGCCGGTCGGCATGTGCCTCAAGTCTGCTCCCGACGCTTCGGATTTGTCGGCGCCTACCCCGGGCTATGGCCTCGCCGATTTCTCCGCAGCCAGCGGAACGCAGCCGCTCACAGGGCATCAGGTCGTGCCTATCGAGATGTTTGTCCGCTACGGCCAGTGGTTTCAGCAGCAACTGCTTCCCGACGTTGAGTCGGAGCAGGTGAACCACCTCGATCACGCAGCCGGGCGTTTTCACCTCACCCTCAGCTCGGGCGAAGAACTCGAGACCGGGACGGTGGTAATGGCGAGCGGCCTGAACGGCTTCGCTCACGTCCCGGCTGAACTGGCCGCAGCCGCGCCAGATGGTCCGGCGCCGGATGGGCTCGTATCACACAGCTCACAGCATCGTGACCTGACACGCTTCAGAGGCCGCGAGATCGCCGTCATCGGCGCGGGTCAGTCGGCCCTCGAGACTGGAGCGCTGCTGCACGAGGCCGGAGCTGGGGTGCGGGTGCTGGTTCGAAGCCAGGCACGATGGGGCCTCCCGCCCAAAGAGCCTCGCTCTGGAGTACTCAGCCTGCTCCCGGAACCAAACTCGCCGCTCGGCCCGACCTGGCGCATTTATCCCTTCAGTCACGCCACCGGCTTGTTTCCCTATCTGCCCGCCGATACCCGGCTCAAGCTGGTCAAGCGGGTGCTCGGCCCGCTCGGTGCCTGGTGGCTCAAGGACCGGGTCGTGGGCAAGGTTCCGGTCCTCGACGGGCACCGCGTGGTCCGGGCGCGCCGGGAAGGTGACAAGGTGCTGCTGACCGTGGCTTCTGCTGGCCAGACGCATGATCTGGTGGTGGATCACGTCCTCGCTGCCACCGGTTACCGGGTCGACCTCAGTCGGCTTGGCTTCCTGTCTCCTGAACTACGCGGCAAGGTGCGATGCCTGGCCGGCTGGCCAGATCTGTCCACTTCGTTCGAGTCGTCGGTCCCGGGGCTGTACTTCACCAGCTTGACGGCTGCCGCAACCTTCGGACCGGTGATGCGGTTCGTATGCGGGACCAAGTTCACCGCCCGCCGCGTGAGCGGGGCCGTGGCCGCGAAGGCTGCCTAACTGTGCCAAGCGCGGGAGTAGCGCAGAATAACCGCGCCGGGCGGTCAGGGATTACCGCCCGGCGGGCGTCGACGGGCGTAGAGAGGTTGTTCTGGTGCAGATATCAGTTATCCATCCTGATGACCTGGGGCCTGCGGAGATCGCCGCCTGGCATTCCCTACAGGCCGGGACGGATGCTCTGGCCAATCCCTTCCTGAGCCCTGAGTTCACGGTCGCAGTCGGCCGACAGCAGCCCGGCGCCCGGGTCGCCGTCCTCGCTGACGGACCAGTGATCACCGGGTTCCTTCCCTTCGAACGGCGCAGGCTGGGTCTTGGTGTCCCCATCGCAGCTGGCCTGACCGACTGCCAGGGCCTGATCCACGCACCGGGGATGGACTGGGATCCGCGCACGCTGCTGCGGGCCTGCAATGTGTCCGTCTGGCAGTTTGATCACCTGGTCGCGGGCCAGTTGCCGTTCGAGCGCTATCAGGCCGCAGTACTGCCCTCACCGGTCATCGACCTGGCGGATGGCTACAGCGCTTACTACCAGGCGCTAAAGTCGTCCGCGCCTCGTTTCTGCAGCGGTGCGGCCCGTAAAGCGCGAAAGCTTGAGCGGGAGGCCGGGAAGCTTCGTTTCGTACCAGACTCGAGCGATGTGGGTGCCCTGCACTCGCTCATGGCCTGGAAGTCCGACCAGTACCGCCGGACCGGCCGTGTCGACCGGTTCAGTCGTGCGTGGGTCGTGGCGCTCCTAGAGGCGCTTCTCGGCACCCGAACCGACCATTTCAGTGGCATGCTCTCGGTACTTTACGCCGAAGATGTCCCGGTCGCCGCCCATTTCGGTATCCGGTCCGAACGGGTCATGGCCTATTGGTTTCCTGCATACAACGCCAGTTACGGTGCCTATTCACCGGGCCTGATCCATATGCTGCGGATGGTGGAGGCGGCGGCAGCTGACGGAGCTGAATTGGTCGACCTTGGCAAGGGGGCCAAGCATTACAAGGAAATCATGAAGAGCCGCGATATCTTCGTCGCCGAGGGGGCTGTCACCCGGCGGTCCCCGCTCGCGGCGGCCAACTGGGCGCGCGGTGTTTCCGCAGCCTGGGCTATCCGGCAAATCAGAGGTCATCCTCCTCTTTTCAACGCCTTCGACCGTCTCTTCCGGCGGTACGGGCAGATCCGCAGTGCACTGCCCGGGCCGCGAGCCGTTCCGCTACCGGTGCAGAACGTGCCGAGGAAAGGCGAGCCTTCCGAACCTGCTACTTTCTCGCCCTAGATCTTGCGGATACCCCCGCAGGACCGCGAGGCAAGTACTCAAGGAGAATGTGTATGGTACTGAGCAACCGGTCCCGCCTCTCATACAAGCTTAAGTTCGCCGCCCGGCATCCCGATCAGATCTTGCCTTACATACGTCGCGTATGCGTGGATGCCTGGCTAAGGGCCAATTCTCGCAGTCATGTGGACTACTACCGTTCGGTGATGAGATACAAGGCAACGCGGAATCTCGAGAGCGCCGTCGGCAGCAGAAGCCGTGAACAATGGGTCCAGTTCGGCCAGATGCAGTCTGATTACCTGATAGAGCATGGCCTCAAGCCCACCGACCGGGTACTCGAAATCGGCTGCGGTAACTTGCGGGCCGGACGGCATCTCATCGGATATCTGGACCCCGGCCATTACTACGGCATCGACATCTCGCCGGAGATTCTGCTGTCGGCACAGCAGGTGATCGTGGAAGATCAGCTCCAGGATAAGCTGCCCCAGCTCAATATAGTTACCGACCTGACCCTGGGTTTTTTCCCAGGCTCCTACTTCAACGTGGTGCATGCGAACAGCGTCTTCACGCATTGCCCGATCGAGGTGATTGAGCAATGCATCGCCAACGTCGGGCGGATTATGGCGCCGGGTGCGATGTTCGACTTCACTTATTACCGGGCAGCCGGCGATGAGTATCAGGTCCACCACGAGGACTTCTATTACCGGACGGAAACGCTGACCGGTCTCGCCGCCAAGTATGGGTTCACAGCGCAGCTAATGGATGACTGGCACGATCCCTGGGACAATCAGCCCAAGCTCCGGCTGACCGCCCGGAAGTAACGGGCAGGCCCGCGATGACGACGTAAGCCGCCGAATAGTCCGGGCTCGGATTCATCGCATCGGAACCGTCGAGGTCCGTCAACGTCGGGAACCTGAAGTCGTAAGTGTCAAACCCCAGGATGGTGCTCATGGCGTTCCCCCGCGCTCGCTTGGGCCGGTGACCGGGGGCCGGCGCCTGGTGGTCGCAAGGGCGCCGGCCAAGATTTCTTCCCTGCAGGCCAGGCGTGACACCGGGAGCAGCGAACGGCCGGACTGAGCCATCCGTAGCGTCCGGGCCGTAACGGAGCCCAGAAATCTCCGGGTCTCCTGGGACATGGCCACGCGCCTGGGCCGGTGCCGGTCCGGGCTTCAGGAGGTGGTTGGCGGCCTTAGTCGCAGCCCGGACATGCCGCCGTCCACGGCCAGGGCCGTGCCGGTCGTGGCCCCGGCCAGCGGGCTGGCGAGGTAGGCGATGGCGGCCGCGACCTCGTTGGCCGAGACCAGCCGGCCCATGGGCTGGCGGGCCTCGAGGGCGGCGCGCTCCGCCGCGGGGTCGGGAGCGGCGTCGAGCAGGCGGCCGATCCATGGAGTATCTGCGGTGCCGGGCGTGACGCAGTTCACCCGGATGCCCTCCCGCACGTGGTCGGCGGCCATCGCGAGCGTCAGCGCGTACACCGCGCCCTTGCTGGCGGAGTACAGCGCCCGCTGCGGCAGCCCGGCGACGCCGGCCACCGAGCAGGTGTTCACGATCGCGGCCCGGCCCTTGTCCGCCGCGGCGCGGCGCAGGTGCCACAGCGCGGCGCGGCTGGTCCGGACCATGCCGAGCACGTTGACGTCCAGGACCCGGTGCCACTCCTCGTCGGAGTTGTCCTCCACCGTCCCTGCGGCCCCGATCCCGGCGTTGTTCACCAGGATGTCGAGCCGGTCGCCCAGTGCGACGACGGCCTCGCCGACCGCGCTGCGCACCGCGTCATCGTCGGTCACGTCGGCCTTGACGCTGACCAGATCGTGGCCGGAATCGGCCAGGTCCCGGTCCAGGATCGCCACCCGCGCCCCCCGGCTGGCCAGCAGTCTGGCCGTGGCAAGTCCGATGCCCGAGGCGCCGCCGGTCACGAGCGCGGACAGCCCGTCGAATTCGCCGCCCGCGCCGCCCGGACTACCGCTGGATCCGCTGCCCGGCCCCGTTCCCGGCTCGCTCATGCGCGTCCTCCCGCTCGTTTGCCTGGCTGGCCCGCTCAATACTCGGCTGGCCCGCTCGTTACTCGGCTGGCACTGGTTCTCGGCTGGCACTGATTCTCAGCCAGCACTGGTTCTCGGCTGGCACTGGTAAATACATCCGATGTGTAGCGCAGTACAGTGCACGCGTCCAGGCCGGCCCGGCTCCGGACTCGTCCGGTGACGTGCTGACTGAGGCGACCCACGACGTGGGAGGAAACGGTGCCGATGCGGATAGCCCTGTTCGTCACGTGTCTCACCGACACCCTATTCCCGGCCACCGGCCAGGCCGTCGTGCCGCTGCTCGAGCGGCTCGGCCATCAGGTAGCCAGCAGGATCGTAGGAAGCACCTACCGCCCAGCCCCGCCGGGGCCAGTTGTTCTCCCAGTTCAGAGCGGGTTTGTCCGCATCCGGCCGGCGCTTCGCTCAGAGAGAACATGCACAGGAAATTATTTCGGCCTCTTCTTTATTGAGTGTGATTGACTCAACTTTTGGAGGCCAGATGAGCGAACAGCTCACACTGCCGGTGCTGCCCCTGGACGACGAGGTTGTCCTGCCCGGGATGGTGGTGCCGCTTGAGACTTCCCAGCAGGAGGTGCGGGCCGCGATCGACGCGGCGCGTGTCCCGGCGGCGGCGCGGGTTCCGGGCATCCGGTCCGAGGCCAAGCCCCGCGTCCTGCTGGTGCCCCGGCTTTCCGACCGCGGCCTGGCCGGAGTGGGCACGCTGGCCGTTGTCGATCAGGAGGGGCGCCTGCCCGGCGGCGAGCCGGGAGCGGTCCTGCGCGGGATTTCCCGCGTGCGGATCGGCTCGGGCACGACGGGCTCCGGTGCCGCCCTCTGGGTCGAGGGCACAGTGATCGAAGAGACCGGCCGCGGCGCGCGCGCTGACGAGCTGGCCAAGGAATACAAGTCGCTGGTCATCGCTATGCTCCAGAACCGCGGGGCCTGGCAGGTCGTGGACGCGATCCAGCAGCTGGACGACCCGTCGGCCATCGCCGACCGGTCCGGCTACTCGGCCTACCTGAACGCCGCGCAGAAGCTGCAGATCCTGGAGACCACGGACCTGGTCGAGCGGCTGGAGCTGGTCATCGGCTGGACCAAGGAGCACATGGCCGAGCTGAACGTCGCGGAGTCGATCCGCAAGGACGTCCAGGAGGGCATGGAGAAGCAGCAGAAGGAATTCCTGCTGCGGCAGCAGCTCGCCGCGGTCCGCAAGGAGCTGGCCGACCTGTCCGGTGACCCCTCCACCGAGGAGGACGACTACCGGGCCCGGGTCGAGGCGGCCAACCTGCCCGAGGATGTGCACAACGCGGCGATGAAGGAAGTCGCGAAGCTGGAGCGCACCGCCGAGCAGTCGCCCGAGGTCGGCTGGATCCGGACCTGGCTGGACACCGTGCTCGACATCCCGTGGAACGACCGCACCGAGGACGCCTACGACATCGCCGGAGCCCGGCGGATCCTGGACGAGGACCACACCGGCCTGGATGACGTCAAGGAGCGCATCGTCGAGTACCTGGCCGTGCGCCAGCGCCGGTCCGACCGCGGCCTGGGCGTGATCGGCGGTCGCCGCAGCGGCGCCGTCCTCGCGCTGGTGGGCCCGCCCGGCGTCGGTAAGACGTCGCTCGGCGAGTCGGTGGCCCGGGCCATGGGCCGTAAGTTCGTCCGGGTGTCGCTCGGCGGCGTCCGGGACGAGGCGGAGATCCGCGGTCACCGGCGTACCTACGTCGGCGCGCTGCCGGGCCGCATCGTCCGGGCCATCCGCGAGGCGGGCTCGATGAACCCGGTCGTCCTGCTGGACGAGATCGACAAGGTGGGGGCGGATTACCGGGGTGACCCGGCGGCCGCACTGCTCGAGGTCCTCGACCCCGCGCAGAACCACACCTTCCGCGACCACTACCTGGAGGTCGAGCTCGACCTCTCGGACGTGGTGTTCATCGCCACGGCGAACGTGCTGGAGACCGTGCCGGGCCCGCTGCTGGACCGGATGGACCTGGTGCAGCTGGACGGCTACACCGAGGACGAGAAGGTCGTCATCGCCCGGGACCACCTGCTGCCCCGGCAGCTGTCGAAGTCCGGGCTTGAGCCGGACGAGGTGACGATCGGCGAGGACGCTCTGCACATGCTGGCCGCAGAGTACACCAGGGAGGCCGGTGTCCGCTCGCTGGAGCGTGCCATCGCCCGGGTGCTGCGGAAGATCGCCGCGAAGGTGGCGCTGGACCAGGCGACGCTTCCGGTGACCGTGACCAAGGAGGGCCTGCGGGACTACCTCGGCCGTCCGCGGTTCACCCCGGAGACGAGCCTTGGCGAGTCCGAGCGCCGGACCTCGGTGCCCGGCGTGGCCACCGGCCTGGCGGTCACTGGAGCGGGTGGCGACGTGCTGTTCATCGAGGCCTCGCTGGCCGACCCGGAGACGGGTGAGACCGGCGTGACCCTCACCGGACAGCTCGGCGACGTGATGAAGGAGTCGGCCCGGATCGCCCTGTCGTTCCTCCGGTCGCACGGCGCGGAGCTGGAGCTCCCGGTCGGTGACCTGAAGGACCGCGGTGTGCACATCCACGTGCCTGCGGGCGCGGTGCCGAAGGACGGGCCGAGTGCCGGTGTCACGATGACCACCGCCCTGGCCTCGCTGCTGTCGGGCCGGCGGGTCCGCGACGACGTGGCCATGACCGGCGAGGTGTCCCTCACCGGCCGGGTGCTGCCGATCGGTGGCGTCAAGCAGAAGCTGCTCGCCGCCCACCAGGCTGGCATCACCACGGTGCTGATCCCGAAGCGGAACGAGCCGGATCTCGACGACGTGCCCGCCGAGGTGCTGGAGAAGCTGACCGTGCACCCGATGACGGATGTGCGGGACGTGCTCCGGCTGGCCTTGGAGCCTGCCACGGCCGAGCACGCGATGGCCGCCTGACCGGCCACCCGGTAGACAAGCTGGCCCCCGGCCCGTACAGGTCCGGGGGCCGGCGCGGGCCTGCCCAGGTGCTGTTTCATTGATTCGTAAATGAAACAGCACCTGGTCAGGCCCGCGCGCCGTTTTACGGGCCGGGCTAACACCGGGCTGACACTGCGCGCAGGCGGGGCACAGCCCCGAAGAGCTCGACGGTATGGCCCACCTCGGTGAATCCGGCGTCGCGGGCGACCCCCTCGACCCACCGCTCGACCGCCCGGCCCTCCACCTCGACGCTCGTCTCGCAGGCGCGGCAGGTCAGGTGGGTCAGGACGTCGAAATCGTTCCCGCGGATATGGGGAGCGAGTTTGCTGGCGCAGCCCGCGTTGATCCGGCGATCGTGACTGCTGTGGCGGATTGGTAATTCCTGAGCGCGCCGCAGCCAGAATCTGTCGGTCATTGGTGACGCATTGCGATTCCCGGCAGTGTCTAGTGATGACTAATTTGCGTTGCTGCCATATTCCGCATCTTTGGTGGAGAGATTCCACCGGCCTGTAACGCTATTTACGCAGTCTATGACTCCGTGGCAGCACATTATGCCACAGCGCGACTTGTCCGGACACTTGTGCGGGGGTTGCCGGCGCTTCAATTCACGCCTAAGCTGCGGGCCGATGGGGGGCAAACGCGATCTTGCAATCGTGGCGGCCGTGGTAGCAGGTGGGACCACAGCCGTTGTTGCACTTCACCCCAATTCTCGTTTCGCGTTCGGCCAGCCAGAGTTGCAGGTAGCGCTCCAAACGGCAGCCTCGCTCATAGCGTTGCTGGCCGGCTTCCTCGCGTTCGGCCGGCTTCGGCGGCGTGGCCGTCTGACCGACCTCGCGTTGGCGAGCGCGCTCGGGGTAATCACGTTCTCGAATGTCTTTTTCGGCTCTGTGCCGACGCTCGCAGGTCTCGGTGCGAGCAGCTACGTCGCTTGGTCGGCAACCATCAGCCGCTCGATGGGCTGCCTACTGTTCGGCGTGGCGGCATTCGTGCCGGCCAGGCCGATGCGGCGAATCGGCCGGGCCCAGCTGACCGTCGTGGTGTGCATGATCGCCGGCCTCGTTCTGACAGTCCTGCTCGGCTGGGTATTGGCCGCCCACCTGCCCACAGCGGTCACCGCCGAGCCCGCGGCCCAGCCGCCCGGGCGACCGATGCTTCATGCCGAACCTGCCGTGCTTGTCCTGGAGATGCTGACCGCAGTGGTAGGCGGTGTGGCCGCGGTCGGCTACCTGAACAGGTCGCGACGGCTGGACGACGAGTTCTTCGGCTGGCTGGCAATCGCTGCCGTTTTCGCCGCGGCTAGCCACATCAACTACTTCCTCTACCCGTCGGTGTACGTCGGGGTGGTCTCCGTCGGCGACGTTTTCCGTCTGTGTTTCTACGTGGTCCTCCTCATAGGCTCGATGCGCGAAATCTGGTCATACTGGCTTGCCCTGTCGGAAGCAATGGTGGTCAGCGAGCGCCGGCGGATCGCGGGCGACCTGCATGACGGGCTCGCGCAGGAGCTGGCCTACCTGACGCGCAACCTTGACTCACTGGCCGGCAGTGTTGAGCAGGAGACGCTGACTCGTCTGCGCCGCGCTACCGAACGCGCGCGGCTGGACTCCCGGCAAGTGATCAGCAGGCTCGCGGCTCTCGACCGGGCGACCGTAGAGGATGAGCTCGCGGAGGCGGTGGGCGAGGCGGCGGAGCGGTTCGGCGTCGCCCTGGAGCTTGATATCGTCCCGGGCATCTCGCTCCCGGCAGCGCACTCCGATGCACTCGTGCGGATCGCGTGCGAGGCGGTCACTAACGCTGCCCGGCACAGCGGTGCCGGGCAGGTAAGCCTGAGCCTACGGCGTCACGGATCGCGCGTACGGCTAAGCGTTAGCGACACCGGACGCGGTTTTGATCCCGCAGGCCCTGCTGCTGGCTTCGGGCTCGTCTCTATGCGCGAGCGTGCCCGCTCCGTGGGCGGTGGCCTGAAGATCTCTGCCATACCAGGACATGGCACCGAGGTGGAGGCAATACTGTGAGCGCCGCTAAAGAGCCGTCATTCCCCGTCATTTTCGCCGACGACCATGCGCCGACACGTGAGGACGTTCGACGGGCGCTCGACGGCGATGCGCGCTTTGAGGTTTGCGCGGGGGCGTCGGATGCGGCCGCGGCCGTTCAGGCAGCGCTCCGGGAGCAGCCGGACGTGTGCCCGCTTGATCTGCGCATGCCCGGTGGCGGCCTCGCCACAGTATTCGTAAATGGAACCGATACACCTGGTCAGGCCCGCGCGCCGTTTTACGGGCCGGGCTAACACTGCGCGCAGGCGGGGCACAGGCCGAAGAGCTCGACCGTGTGGCCCACGTCGGTGAATTCGGCGTCGCGGGCGACCCGCTCGGCCCACTGCTCGACCGCCCGGCCCTCCACCTCGACGCTCGTGCCGCAGTTCCGGCAGGTCAGATGGTGATGGTGGGCGCTCGTCTCGCACCGGCGGTAGAGGGTCTCGCCGCTGTCGTCGCGGATGGCGTCGACCGCGCCTTCCTCGCTGAGCACCTGGAGGTGGCGGTAGACGGTGGTGAGCCCGATGTGCTCTCCCCGCCGCCGCAGCTCGGCGTGGATCTGCTGGGCACTGCAGAAGCCGGGGAGGTTCTCCAGCGCGGCCGCGAGCGCCGCCGCCTGCTTGGTGCCGCGCACCTTGGTGCCGCGGGGCGGCGTCCCGGTGGCGGGTTCCGGCTTTGACGTGGTCACAACCGCACCGTACACCTCGTTTTGACGGCTCCAAATAGAAATGATTATCATTATGGCCATGCGCCGACTTAGCCAGTCCCTGGCCGCTGCTGTCGCCCTCGGTGCCGCCCTGCTCGCCGCCGCGTGCTCCTCCGGCGTCGCGGCCGGCGCGTCGGCCAGTTCGGGCCACGCCATCGTGGCCGTCGGCGCGGAAAACGAATACGCCAACGTCATCCAGCAGGTTGGTGGCAAGTACGTCACGACGTCGGCCGTCATGAGCAACCCGAACACCGACCCGCACACGTTCGAGGCCAGCACGAGCGTGGCCCGCGAGGTCAGCGCAGCCCAGCTGGTCGTGCAGAACGGCGTCGGCTACGACACGTTCATGAATACGATCGAGCGGGCCGTGCCCGACGCGAGCCGCAAGGTCATCGACGTGCAGAATCTGCTCGGCCTGCCGGACAGCACGCCGAACCCGCACCTGTGGTACAAGCCGTCCACGATGCCGGCCGTGGCCAACGCCGTCGCCGCGGACCTGGCTTCGC
>Ga0302235_10000213_pt1 | contig 50376 bp, 36 predicted proteins | sample II_Palsa_N3_3_FD_193577 | JGI IMG/M metagenome (GOLD analysis project Ga0302235, IMG submission 193577) | Peat permafrost microbial communities from Stordalen Mire near Abisko, Sweden - II_Palsa_N3_3 | ecosystem: Environmental > Terrestrial > Soil > Palsa > Peat permafrost | place: Sweden...
GCTGCTCGTAGAGCAACTCACTAGTCGATTTGCACGCGTAAACGTATTCGGCACGCAGCTGGTGATCGGGTCCGTCCATGGCTTGGAAGCGATACAAGAACGTTACGTCGTCTGCTTCGCCGTACGGACCGGGCTCGCGGTCCTCGAAAACGTCGCCTCCGACATGCGCAGCGTGCGCCACTTGGAGCAGCACGAAACCGCCTGCAGACAGGGCGCAGTAGATGCGGCGAAGCACGTCGACGAGAACCTCTTCGCTCTCGCAATAGTTAATAGACCAGGAAAGTGAAACGATGACGTCGTATCGCGGGCCCTCATCGAGATCTTGCATTCGCCGCACCGTTGCCGCCCCTGGACCCAGACGTCGCTCACTCACCCTAATCATCTGTTCCGACGCGTCGATCCCCGTCGCGGCGATACCCGCGTGCCGCGCCTTGGCAACGAGGACTCCGGTTCCGCAGCCGACGTCCAGAAGCTTGCAGCTTGGTCCTCGTTGATGAGCAAAGTCGATCACCCACTGGTGATCATGGCGGTAGTGATCCGGCGGCGTGTGAAGGTCGTAACGGTCAGCGTAGGTGCCGAAAAGCTGATGCATCCCTACCCCCACGTCACGGGGATTCCCGAAAAAGCCTCAGCCGCGCAGGCGACCGCCTCTTTGGCGGCCGCCCTTGGTGCTGCGGCACAAAGCCGCGCATCTGACCCGCGCCACGTCGCCAGTACTCGCTTTACCCGCTCACGCTGCCGCAACGCGCGAGGTGGCAGCCTCGGGATGGCGTCGATTGCCGCCAGAAACGATCCGAGATTGCCCTCACGCACCCATGTGTCGAAGGGCTGGTCACCTACACGTAGCAGGCTGGCGATCGGCCCAAGGCCAGCGCCGCCACACGTGGGGCATGGAATGGCATGACGAGCAGCGCGTACAGCGTCCCGCCAATTTGCGTCCTTGCTTCGATCGAGCTGAGAGTCCAATGCAGCGACCATACCGTCCCACCGGAGCCAATGACTTACCTCGCTCCCGTCGATATCCCGTCCCGCCCGCAAGAATGTGCCATGGCCGGGGCGAGTCCAGAAGCCGTGCATGAGCAAAGCGTCGGCTCGGGGGTCGAGGTTGCTCCATCTAGCATCGGCGTCCCAAAGACCCTCCTCAGCGAGACGCCGAAAGAACGGGACCATGTCCGAACGCCGGACCCCTTTGAGCACCTGCGCGGCTCGCGGATCGAGGGACGATTCGTCCAGCAAAGCACCAGCGCGATCGCGTACGAAGTGTGTTTGGGCGATGGTCGTCACTCCGCCCGCACCTTTGCACATGGGACACCGACCGCGAGCGTCGAAGCGACGAAAGTGACCGGGCGTTGGATGCCGCGGCCCCACGAGTCCTGCTTCGAGATCGAGTAGACGGTCGGACGCCGTTTGCCGGACCCGACCCTTGTCGTCAACGAGTTCGACATAGCCGCCGCCGAGCGCCCAAGCGTCTCGGATCGCGGCCTTGCGTCCTTCGATCGATTGGTCGACAGGGCTGAGTCGCGGCCCCGTTGAGCGGCTCCGGCGCACATCGTTGGCCGTTGTAACCGCCGGCCCGAGGCCCATTGCCGTAAGGTGCTTGCGAGTTTCGGCGATTACCGACCTAGGCACCTTCGGCCCCCAGATTGCCATCGCCTCGAGCATCGGGTGGATCTGCAGACCTAGGGCAGGATCCTCACTCCAAGCCTTGGCCATCGCATGGGTGTACGTTTGCGGATCGCCGGCCCTCGCGTCGAGGAGGATGAGCAGGATCGCCTGATCGATGTCCGCGACCTCATAAGGCCGTCGAGAAACAGATCGCCCATCCAATAGTGCACTGGGGCAGAGCATCGTCCCCTCGTCCTCCGGGACCTCGACATCCTCGCCAAGGATTTGACGGATCTCGGCGCGGACACGCGTTGCCTCGGCTCGTGTAGAGGCGAACACCAGCCGTTGAGTGCCACGTGGTTTGCTTCTCGCCGCGGGCCTCGGTCCGTCATCGCGGAGCGCGTGTCCGGTTGGCGTGTCCTGATCTCGGATATCCGCCGGCGAGCCGGTCGCGATGACGCGGCCTCCGTCCGGGCCGCCACCGGGACCAAACTCCACGATGTAATCGCAGACGGATAAGAGGTACGGGTCATGCTCAACAACGATGACACTGTTGACCCCGTCCGCGATGATGTGGCGGAGAGCCTTCTCTACGCGTTCCACATCACGCGGGTGGAGCCCCCCGGCAGGTTCATCGAGGACGAACACGGCTCCGTCAGACTCAGGCTTTGCAAGCGCGCGCACGATTCGGAGGCGCTGGATCTCGCCGCCGCTGAGCGTGTCGAGCGAGCGACCGAGAGCTAGGTGCCCGATGCCGAGCTCGACCATGGAACTGAGGATCGGCTGCGCGAGAGATGCGGGGAGAGATCCCTTCAGAAGCAAGTCGACAGGAACGTCGAGGAGCTCCGCGAGGTTCATACCGCTGGATCGCACCGAGAGGACGTCCGCGCCGAACCGCATCCCTCCGCAAACTGGACACTCGCCACCGTCTTCGACGAGACCGGTACCCAGACATCGCTGACATCGGCCCTGTCCAGTATTGGTGCCGAAGTCTCTCGGCGCGAGGCCCAACCGCTGAGCGACCGGGTCCGCCGCGAACGCCGCGCGAATGGCCGCCGCGATATCTAGGAAGGTCCAAACGAGGCTCCGTTTCTGGGCAGTCGCGGCTGACTGGTCGAGCGCGTACAGCGCTGAGACTCCTTGAGCTCCGCTGAGGCGAGCCCATGTTCCGGAGCGCGTCCGAAAATCAGCGATGTCTACCGAACCTGGCGGGAGAGCCGCAGCGAGCGCCGGCACAAGCGCTCCTCGGACAAAGCTCGACTTCCCTGAGCCTGACACACCCGCGATGCAGGTCATCGTACCCAGCGGAATGCGGACGGACTCGTCGGTGACGTTGTGGATGGAGGCGCCATCTATCCGCAGCCAAGTCTGTCTCCTGGGCTTCGGCGAGGTAGCGACGGCTGTGGCCGGACGATGGGGACGTCTCCACGAGCTCGCGACGGCGGAACCGTCATAGATGACTAGGCCACCGTCCGGCCCCGCGCCTGGCCCCAGCTCGACGACGTGGTGAGCGCGCGCGACGAGTCGCTGCCGGTGCTCGCTCATTAGCACGGTGTGAAGGTGGCAGGCCTCGAGGATGGCATCTCCGAGAGGGACGAGGTCCTGCTCGTGCAGTCCTCGGGAAGGTTCGTCGAGTACGAGGAGTAGGCCTGCCAGCCGACTTGTTAGGACGCCGGCAAGAGCCAGGCGCCGAGACTCCCCGTCACTGACGTCCAGCATCCCACGGTCTCCAGACAGGTGCCCGAGTCCCACGGACACGAACGAGTCTGCCATGCGCGCTAGGTTTGCGACGAGGGCGCGGGCTCCTGCTGGACACCGTTGTGCGAAGGCGCGTTGCCCTGGTGAGTCCGCGAGCTCTGCCAGCGGTAGCGCGAGAACACGATCAACCGACCAACCCCCTACGCGCAACGCGCGCGTCTGCGGCGACCAACGTGTGCCGCCGCAGTCGCGGCAAGGGCGTTCGTGCACATAGGCGAGAAGTGCTTCACGGGCGGCGCTCGGCCGAGCAGCACGTTCGATGATTGCGCTACGGAACCCCGGGAACCTGTGCGGGGCGGTCGCGCTCCTGTGGGTCTTCAGATCCCGATCCTGAACCGGCTCGGACGATCCATCCAAGACGAGCGCACGGGCCGCGGCAGGAAGCTCGCACCAAGGCAGGTCGGGATCAAAGCCGTGTCTCCCGCGAAGACCCTCGATCGTGGTGTGCTGAATATTGACGTACTTATAGTTCTTGGGAGTCCACAGTGCGAATGCGCCCTCGTGCATCGGGCGGTCTGGGTGAGTGACGAGTGCGCTCTCATCGAGAACCCTTGCCTTACCAATTCCTCGACATGCCGTGCATGCGCCGCTCTCGGCGTGCTCGGGTGCGTTGAAGCTGAGGCGGTGACTGCTTGCGACGGCATACACCAGAGAAGAGTCTGGATGAACACGATGCACACGAGTATCGAGCGCATATGCATGAGTCCCCCGGAGATCCGGCTTCGTTTCGTCGGGGAGCTCGACGAGAACACCACCGGACGCGGCCGTCCACGCTTGCCCGAGGAGCGCCTCCAGGCTGGGGCGTGAAGCGCTGCCGAGTTGAACATCACCGACTCTTGCTTCGATCGTGTGCCGGACATCGGCGCGAAGAGGCTGAAAGCGAGAGAGGACAACCCGCCGGCCCTTCGCCGCATTCTCGCCTCGATCCGTCTCGCTACGAATGATCGCTTCGCTAAGCCCTGCTTCCAAGAGGCTGCGGATGGCCGGCGCTCCCGTGGTCAGCTCGTGCAGAACCGGCACTGCCCAAACAATCGCGCGTCCTGCGCCGTACCGCGACAGCCATTCCGCGAAGACACGGGGCGACGGCTCGGGCACGGGGGCACCGATGTCGTCGGCGACCGGATGCGAATACCGAACGAACAAGCGGCGGAGAAGGTCATGGATTCCGGTGCACGTCGCTACCGTAGTGCGCGACGAAGCGCGGAAGACACGTTGCCCCGCAAACAGCGTTGGCGGTAGCTGACCGATGTACGCGCGCACCTCCCGACGACGCAGTCCGTGCACATCGATGCCGAGAAAGCGGTGCATTCGCGTTGCCGCCTCGGAGGCGATTGTGTCTTCCACGAGGGAGCTCTTTCCAGAGCCGGACGGCCCGACGATCGCAGTTACGGCATGAAATGGAATCGCCAGCTGAACGTCCGCGAGGTTGTTGGCGTCAGCGCCTACAACGTCGATGGATCGCGTCATGTGGGCTCGCCGACCGCATGGAGCACTGCGACGGCGCGGGTGTCGAACTCGTGTGGGAACGAGCGAAAGCGGACGGTGCATGCATTCCGGTGGTGGAGTGCGCGACGGTTGGAGACCAACAGCATCTCCCCCGAGACCAGGTCGATAGGAGCGGAGACCGATAGTGCCGTTTCGTGGATCGAGTCGAGGCATTCGTCGAGATCCGCGGGGTTGTTTCCGTACCTTCGTTGCGCGGCCCGCAGCGTCTCCGGGTGAAACCGTATCTCGTGACCATCGGTGATACGGCCCGACCAGCAACCCGGTGTCGCATCGTTGACCATCGAGACATGATCCTGCGTCAGGAGGCGTAACGCTTTTGTTTCGCCTCGATGCCTCAGGGCGTCTAGGAGATCGGAAAGCCGAAGGACGCGCAGCTGACCGTAACGAGGCGCTGCCGGATCCGGCCGAAGGCACTGCATCACAGTTGCAGCCGGTGGTCGCTCGGCAGTGTTGAGGTCCGTGTGAAAGACCCCATCCGCGAGCGTGTGTGAAAGGGCCGTGGTCCAGGGAGACATCGTGAAGTGCTTGATGACCCTTTCACCCCGGTAGGACTTCAGCTCGGAGAAGAACGCGCGCGCAAGCAGCAGGCCAGTGACTCCATCCTTAGACGCCGGAACACCCCTGATCACGAAGTGGTCGTGTGCCGCCCAGAGGGCTGCGGCTCTCCCGTGAACCCCGGTCGTCGCCAACAGATCGTCGAGACTCTCGTGAAACCCACCTGGCTGCAATACGCCCGCCTCTATCGAGGCTAGGTCCCCACGATCTGCTTGGCACCGGCTAAGAACCCGAGACTGGCGGGGTGTGAGCACGATCTCAGGGACGCGCTTCATACCGGCGTCAATCGAAAGAGCAGCTTGTATCGAAACTGATGATCAAGGAGCGCTTCGACCGATGGGAAGGTGAAACCGCCCTCGGTCGGGTCGTGGGTCGCCCAGCCTGACTCGCGTAACGGACGAACGCTCGGGAGAAGCCCGTGACGACCTGCTGCTGCCAGGAAATCGATGGGCGCGTGGTCGAAGATACGCTGGCCCATCGCCTCTAGCTGCGAGCGCCATGCCGGCCATACGGGGTTCTCCGTGTGGCACCCAGCGGCGACGTATGCACGACCATTCCCGCACAGCACCCGCGCGAGTTGAATGGCCAGCGAGTCAAGATCCGGTAGCAGGAACAGAACCTCGTGGCACACGACTAGATCGATTCCGGCGTCGGGCACTAGATGCCACTGCGATGGGTCGAGCATGACAACGTTGTCCGCAAGTGTTTTCAGCCGAAGGCGTGCTCGTGCGCGGGCAGCGTCGTTCGGCTCGACGCCAAACAGCTCGCTCGGCCCCCAGCACTGCGCGATCCGGGCGAGCAGCCCGCCACGATGGCAGCCGACGTCCATGATCCGCCGCGGTGGCTCGGGGAAGCCATCACGGCGTATCTGATCGATCATCGCCGTCCAGAACACCTCGTTCCTCAGTTCGAGGTCATCCTCATCGACGCCACCGGGGACGAAGCCTAAGCCCATCATCGCCGTCAGCGGCCTGTCAGGGACAGCGCTGCGGGCGGCAGGAGCGTGCCTTGGTGTCGCCGCTGGTGAGATCGACCCCGAAGTGGCGAACGAACAAGTCGATGGTCTCGGCGAAGGCGCGCTCGAGATCGGCGCGATCATCCGGCCCGCGAAGTCCGAAGTACGGATAGTGGTGGAGCAGACCGCCAAACAGCGTTCGGCAATCCCGCTCGTAAGCCTGCGTATCCAGAATGTGCGCGTGCCAGAACTCGTCCACTGGGCCAGTCGGGCAGATCTTGCTGCCCGGATATCGCATGTTGAGCGCGAGGAACCTCCGGTACAGACCCTCGGCCTCGTCGCACGTCTCGGACGTCCAACCCATCTCGTTGACGAGCTTGCTCTTCAACATCGCAAAGTCGAGGATCTGGACGCGCCGCAGGGCAGCTTCGAGCTCCTCATCTCTTTGAACGAGCGCCTGCGCTTGCTCCAGGGTAAGTACCGACGCGGGGTCAGCCATCGGTAGGAGGATATTCATCGGCTGCCGCTTCGACAACGCGCCGGCACGATCCGGCAACCCAGCGGCGGGTGTCGGTGTCGATTCGACTCGATGCTGGGTTCCGCGCGAGGCCTTGACGCCAGGATGATCTGTGCTGGGACAGAGACCTTCCGGCGTTGGGAAGACGGATGAGGCAGCTGAGAAGCATCGAGCGCGGCGCATCGCCTGGCATCGCTCGGGTTTTGGGGCGAGGCTTGCGCGCCTGCGCCCGCTACTTCTCCGGTGTGGACGTCGACGGAGAGCGGCCTTGAGGGACATGCAGCGGGCGCTCAAGGTGGCCGCGGCCACGAGCGAGCTCGAGATGCGACGCGCGTACCGCCGAGCGGTTGCGGACGGGGCGAGGAACACGGGATGCACACCGGATCGGGAGCGCGATTACGGCGCGCTGCGCTTGTTGACATTGGCGACGTTGCGGATGCCCGATCTCGCGCTCTACGCGGGGCTCGCGGACGTGTACGAGGACGGGCCGGACGGCAGCCGATTCCCACGCGCCGGGGTGCTCACGATCGGCGACGCGTCGGCCGGAGCGCTCCGGTTGACCCACCGCGCGCTCGAGGTCCACGGACAGAGCCTCCGTTACGCGATCGGCGTGTGGATCGGCCGTGCTCTGGAGCGCGCTGGAACCGAACTCGAGCAGCAGGCACTCGATGATCAAGCCGAGATCCCGGCCGCGTTGAATCAGTCCCGCTGGGCGACAATCGCGCTTACGCGTGCGACTGCGGCGACCGCGGATGACCCAATGGTCGTGCCCGCGGAGATGGCTAACGCCCTGGGCCATCTGCTCGCCGTATATCTGGTCGCGCTCGCGGCAGCCCGATGATCGGTCGGCTGCTGAACGCCGTGGACCGCCTGCCGGGGCGGGCGCGGCGCGGCTTCGCGATCATTTTGCCGCTGCTGTTGTCCGGGGTGCTGGTCGCTGCGTTCGCGCTCGCCCCTTCGAGCGGCGGCAGTCCCAGGGGTCGATCGACGGCCGCAGATCGGCTCCTCCCGCCGGCCGCGACCATCGTGCCAGCGCACACGGCGCCAATCCCGCCGAGCACGCGCCGCACTTCGCTGCTGTCTGGGACGACATCGGGGCTGGGCGTCGATCCCGACGAGCCGCTGCCGCGCGCGAGCCCGCTGCTAGGGATGATGGCCGCCGCCCGCAGCTTCGCGAGCGCGTACCTGCGGTACGAGATCGGTCGGCTGCCTCGTTGGGTGCGCCGCAGGATCGTTGCGACGTGCACTCCGGCGTTCGCGCGCTACCTGCTGGCGCAGCCCGCCGAGCTCGCCGGGCTGTACGCGGCACACCCGCGCGATGTCGAGGTCGACCGCGTGGTCAGCGCGAGTTTCGCCGGCGGGGCGAGCGTCGAGGTCAGCTACGTGGCGGAGCAGGACAGCGCGGACACCGGCGCGTTCCTCGTGAAGCTGGCCCAGAGGAGTGGGAGGTGGCTTGTCGCGAGCGTGGGGCTCTGACGGACGGTGCGGCGCCTGTTGCTGACGGCGCTGGCGCTCAGCGTGCTCGTCCCGCTGCTGGCGGTGATGCTCGTGCTCGCTGCCGTCAGCGCCCCCCAAGCGCAATGTGGTGGCGCGTTCGCAGCCGCGGGATCTGGGCCCGTCGGCGGCGTCCCGGCGGCGCTGATCCCCCTCTTCCAGGGAGCTTCCGGCCGGTATCACCTGGGGCCGCACGGCGCGTCGATCCTCGCGGCGATCAACTACGTCGAGTCGACCTTCGGCCAGTCCAACCTGCCGGGCGTTCACTCGGGCGCCAACTACGCGGGGGCGGAGGGGCCGATGCAGTTCCTTGCCAGCACCTGGCAGACCGAGGGCGTGAATGCGCCGGCCGATCCGGTCGGGCAGCCGCCGAACGTGTACGACGAGGCCGACGCGGTCTACGGCGGCGCGCATTACTTGCACGACCTGGGGATGACCGCCAGCCCCTCTAGCTGGCCGGGCGCGATCTTCGGATACAACCACTCGCTTGCGTACGTCCAGCAGGTTCTCGCGCGCGCGAGCTCCTACTACACGCAGGGTCTCGCCACGCAGAGCGCCGGCGGGACAAGCGTTCCCGTGTCGCTGACTGGGCGGATCAAGGTCCCGGCTGCGAGTGGCGACCCGGCCGGGCGCGCCGCGCTCGCTCAGGGCCAGCCGGCGTTCGTCGCCGCGACGGTCCTCTCCGACGCGACTGGCGTGTGGGGCGATGACCTCACGCTCAACAGCGACAGCTACGCCGAGCTCTCCCCCGGCCTCTCGGGCGCCCAGGTCACCAAGCAGTCGGCGGACATGCTCGGCGGCCTGCCGTACATGACAGCGCTGCAGGTTCTCAACCCCGCGAACGGGCGCAGCATGATCCTCTACAAGCGCGACATCGGCGCCGGCCAGCCGCTCTCACAGACGCTGCACGGCTACCACTACCGGATCGCCGTGACCCATGCCGCCGAGACCCAGCTCGGGCTCTCGGGCTCAGCGATCGTCCAGGTCACGCTGCTCGCTGGCCCGGTGAACGGGCCCGGCGCCGCCCAGGCGTGCACGGCGCCGATCGCGCTCGGCGCGTACGCCAACCCGTTCGCGCACGCCACCGGGATCGTTCCGCAACGCATCGACCAGGGCGTCGACTACGACGGCAACGGCCCGATCGCGGCGATCGGCGATGCCACGATCACCCACATCTCGACAGCGACCGCGATCGGCTGGCCCGGCTACTACGACATCACCTACCAGCTCGACAACGGCCCCGACCAGGGCAACTGGGTGTACGTCGTTGAGGACATCACCCCCACCCCCGGGCTGCACGTGGGCGAGCAGGTGAGCGCCGGGCAGCCGATCGCGACGTTCGCCTACCCGCAGGACGACGGGATCGAGACCGGGTGGGCACAGCCGGACGCCGCCGACCCGCAGCCGATCGCCAAGATCGACGGCGGCTACATCGAGGGGCAGCGAACCGCCGCCGGCGACGCCTTCAGCGCGCTCCTCGCCGCGACTGGCGCCCCTCCGGGGAATGTCGACGACCCGCCCGGGCACTACCGGCCGACCGTCGGGCACTACCCATGACGGGCACTGTCACTGACGGTCTGACAGATGCGCGCCTGCCTGATCGGCCGCGAGCGTCCGACGGGCGAGCGCGCCGCTCAGGTGGGTGCGGGGCCGGACGATCTCGCCCGGCCGCGGCCTAAGCGGCCCTGAGGGTCGCGTCTTGCGCGAGCTTGTCGCGGGCGCGTCGCAGGGCGAGCGACACGGCTTTGGGGGTGACGCCCTGGGCGTCGGCGAGCTCGCGGTGGGAGCGGCCGTTGAGGGTGCCGGACAGCGCGACGCGCTCCTTGCGGGTGAGCATGGTCAGCCCGGCACACAAGGCCGCAAGCTGCTCGCGCGCGAGCACGGTGGCCTCCGGTTGCGCCATCGAGCTCGGCACGTCGAGTTCGTGGGGGAAGGCGTCCTGATCCTCGGGGTCGGGCATCCCGATCGGCGCGGAGTGGAGCGAGAGGGCGCAGCCGAGCAGCTTGTGCTTCTCCGCACCGGCCGTGTCCAGCGCCTTCATCGCCTGGTTTCGCGCACATCGGACGGCGAAGGCAGAGAACTGTCCGCGATCGGGACGCCAGGCCCGGATCGCGGCGAGCAGCCCAACCCGGGCCTCCTGCGCGATGTCGTCGCGGTCGACGCGAGGCGGCAACCGCAGACGCGACACGGTGGCGCGCACGAGCGGCTCGTAGAGGTGCAGCAGCTCCTCCTGCGCGCACCGGTCTCCGTGCTGGGCCTTGAGCAGCAGCGCGTGTTCATGAAGCGAGGCAGCGGCGCCTCGAGCAGTGAAGGTGGTCATGCCCGCGCAGGATGAGCACGGCAATAGGGTTTTTTCCCGAGGTCCCCGAAACGGCCTGCCCCGAGGCCTGCCCCGAGGTGTGGCTAGCGCAACGCAAGCTCGATGCAACTTACGGCGGACCAGCCGCCTACGGCCGGGGACCCTGGGGACGCAGCGTCGCGATGGTCGCCGGCTGGTGACCGCTGCCCAGGAGACGCGCGGCGGGCGGGTGTTTCGAATCCCCTGACGCTGGGCTCATCGAGCCTCCCCGCGCGGCCGTAGAGGCATACGTCCGCCGATCAGTTACGGGACGGGGGAAGCCAGATGCCGGCACATCCCACCAACCGGGCCAGCGGTGCCCACCGATGCGTCGGCGACGACCCGGAGCCCGCGCTCGCGACGTCACCTCCGAGGCGACGATGTCAGGAGATCGCGGCAGGACCCCCGCCCCATGTTGATCGACAGATCGATCGTGCCGCGGGCAGGCCGCAAGCTCGCGGTGACGCTAGTGCCCAGCCGCCACCCTCGCGAGGAGCCTACGGTGGCCTCATCGGTCCGCGGAGCCCCGATGTGTGCCAAATCAGAAACAAGACTGCGCCAAACCTGTGCCGCGACCCCGCAAGACGCCGATTGGCGCCGAGGAGCGGGCTACCGTCCGTCATACGACCAGTTCCGCCGACAGCATGCTGCTAGAGCCATGATCGATGCCGCCGCCGCTCACGTGGATCGCCTGCCAGCCAATCTGCTCGGCTGGGGCGTGCTCGCATTGCTGATCGCCGCGGCCGTCGCCCTACACATGCGCCGCTCGCGGCGGCGTCTAGGACGACCGCGGGGGCGACGATTGCTTCAACCGTTCCGCCGTGGCATCGCGGCACCCCCAACGACGTCCGTGTTAGGCGCAACTGACGGACCACGCTCGGCCGCGGAGCCGCCAGCGGGGGTTTCGCTGCTCGTGGACGGATCACGCGCGGACGCGGCCTCGAGCGCGACCGCAAGGCCGCCAGCGCTCACGCACGCGCGCTATTCACGTGAGACGTTCGAGCTGCTGGCGCAGAACGTGGACCAGAGCCGCCGCCTGGCTCTCACCGAAGCTCGGGTGCAGGAGATTCTCTCCACGTTGCCGCGCGACCGGTGGCTGGTCGAGCGCTACGTCCTGCGCGCGGGGCACCGGGTCCCGTTTCTGATCCTCGGCGAGACGGGCGTGTTCACGCTGTGGACGCTCTTCGGGCCGCCGCAATGGAGCGACCTGCCACTGGTCAACAGCGTGGCCGAAGACGTGAAGGACCGGCTCCGCGGATACCCGGGTCCTGTCCGTGCGGGCATGTGTCGAGCGCTGGAACCAGCGATCACCCCACGCTGGTGGTACCGCGCCGAGACCCAGGCCGGCTGCTGGGTGATGGGTCTCAACTGGGTGATCCCATGGCTCGAGCACTTCGACAACCACCACGGGCTCGGCGCAAAAGACATCGAACGCTTCGACACGCTCGCCGGACCACACTGGGGGCGCCCGACCACCGCCGTCCCGCCTGGCATCCCCGACCTCGACTCATGGCAACCACACGGCTGAAGCCGAAGCTCTCACCAGCGGTCAACTCGTCATCGTTCGGCGGCCCGAACTGTCGTTGCGTCGAGCGCCAGACTTGCCGATCGTGCACGCAGCGACGGCTGTACGTCTGCCGGCTCGTCCATGTCGACGGACTCACCTACGAGGAGGCCGCCGAGCGCGTCGGGGCGACCCCACGCCGGGTGCGCGTGCTCGTCGGTCACGAGCGCGATCGCCAGGAGCTCGAGCAGTTCAAGCTCAACTCGGTCGCGACAGCCCGCGTGCGGGCGTTTCTCGAGCGCGAGCTCGAGCGCGACCCGGAGCTCACCAGGGCCGAACTCGCTCATCGTCTCCGCATGCACCACGCCGACCTCGACCGCCAGCTCGGCTACGAGCCGACAAAGAGCGGTGAGCGCCAGCGTCGCATCGGGATCCCCGCCGCCAGTCGCCTCGTGATCGCCCTGGGGCGCGCGCCGCACGAACTCGACGGCTGCTGATCGGGCGCGGCTTGCTCGATACCGTCCACGGGCTTGCTGGGCTCCTCCGTTCGGGCGGAAGCGGTTGCCCGGACTCGCGCGCGACGGCGAATATCTCGTGGGAGAGGGAAGGTCCGCCCCATGTCGGCGTTCTGTCCGCCCACTGATCGAACATATGTTCCTACACGATTCGGATGGATGCGTAGAAAGCCGCGGTGGACGAGCTCGGTGCGCCCTACTGACGGGTACGTGCGGCTACGCGCACCGCGAGCGTCTTCGTCATCCTGGTGCTTGCGGGCGCCACGTCTCGCCGCCGGCGCCCTCGCTGCCTAGCGGGCTGACATGTTGGCGAGCCTGGCGCCAGTCGTCGGCAAGCGCGGTCATCGGTTTGCCGCTCATGACCGGTGCTGAGAGCTCTACCGAGGCAAGTCCTCGCAGTGCGCTTCGAGTTCAGCCTGAAGGCGCCCTACTGTGGAGCTTTAGGTCCCTACCTGCCGGGGGAAATTGCGAACCCAACGTAAGGAAGGAGTTCCGGCGAGAGCCGCACGCCGGACGCGACCTAACCGTTCAACCATTCACTGAACAAGCTGGCGACAGAGCCGGCAGCGGTCGCCCAGCGGTCCGTGGCGTCTCGCGCCGCTTGGATGCCTCGCGATTACGCAACTAGGCGTGGCCTTGCGCGCCACCCACCACAGCGCGTACTGTGGGCATCATGGTCGGGGCCGACCGCCAGCCCGGAGGTTTATCGTCGAGCGACCCTGGGCCGGGCGTGTCGGGCACGCCGACTCAGCCTTCGCCGGCGTCGGCAGCGCCGCGGCCCGGGGCGTCGCCGGGCTTCATAGAAGAGGTCGAAGAGACGATTCGCAAGAACATCGACCCGAACACCGGCCTGACGTCGCCGGGCTTCGCTGAGACGGTTCGCAACAGCGTCGACCCGAACACCGGCCTGGGGTCGCCGGGCTTCAGAGGAGAGGTCGCTGAGGCGATGGTCGCCGCGGACGAGCGAGTCATTGAGCGCATAAGGTCCGACTATGGGACGAAGTGGCCAGTGGACCGAGATTTCGACCGGGACCTCAACGCCGCCGCCAAGCGATTCCAACATGAACACCATTTCCTCGGTGCTGTGGAGGATGAACTCCTTCTCTTGGCGGACGCGCGGTTCCGGGACCGCTGGCGCACGAACGTCTGCTTGTTCGCGGCCGGTGCGTTGACCGCGGGGATAATGGCGGGGCTGTACTTATTTACGGTCCTAATTCCCCTCAACGTGCTAACGGGGGCGGTCTTCGTGGTCGGCGTCATCGTCGCGGTGACAGGGGTAGTGCTTCAGCGGTCTCAAATCGGGGCCTCGCGGAAAATCGGGTCCACGCAGACAAGATGGCTACCAGTTAGCACTCGCCGTGCGCGCAACCGGCTCGCGGACGCTATGGCCGACCGACTGCTTCCCGCACTGACCGCTTACGCCAACAGTCGCTTGCGCGTCAATCCGAGCGTTGTCCGGGTGCTCAGCGCGTCTGGACTGTCGGGAGTCATCGACGAGAGCTTCGAGGTGTCGACGCGAACTGCGGAGCGTCTGCGCAGCACCATGTCGAGCATGCACGGTGCGAGCATTGGTCTGGCCGGCCCACGCGGAGCGGGTAAGAGCACGCTCATGAACGCCGTCGTAAAGGGGCGATTCCGCGGTCGCAACCAGCCCTTGAAGCCGCTGGGGACGGTCGTGTCCGCCCCGGTCCGCTACCAGAGCCAGGATTTCATCGCCCACCTGTTCGCCAAGCTGTGCTACGCCGTTCGCGACGATGACATCTTCTTTGACCCCGAGCCGGGCCGCCCTCGGCAAGCGGTACTCTGGTCACTCGTCGCGGTGGTGCTCTGGGTTGCGAGTTCCATTGTCTACCACGGGCACTCCCTGGGTCTGGCGCATACGTCCGCCCGCGTGTTCGTGACTTATGGTCTGGCCGTAGCAGGGTGTGCCGCTTTCCTGTGGGGGGTCGTCGTGGCGATGCCCCCTTTGGTGATTCGTTTTTTCCGTCAACCCTTCTCCAATCCCAGCTCGCGCGACATGCACCCTTCAGTTCTGGCTCGCCGCCATCTGCACGAGCTGCGGAATCTCGACACGGTGTCGCGGACCATGTCCGGGAAGCTTGGCCCGGCCAACCTGAACGTGGCGGCGTCGCGGGCGGTCAGTTCCGCGCGGCAGGCGATGTCGGCTCCTGACCTCGTCAGCGAATACCAGAGGTTCGTCGATGTTCTCGCGAGCCCGGAACAGCCGGTCATCATCGGCATTGACGAGCTGGACAAGATGGCGTCTGAGGAGGACGCTCGCCAGTTCCTCAGCGACATCAAGACCGTGTTCGGACAAGCTCACTGCTACTACCTGGTGTCGGTGTCCGTGGACGCGCTGAGCGCATTCGAGCGCCGCGGCATGCCGTTCCGCGATGTGTTTGACTCTTCGTTTGACACGGTGCTGCGCGTCGAGCCACTGACCGCTGAGGAGAGCGTGTCGCTTCTGCGTCGCCGGGTAGTCGGGTTCGGGACGGGGGCGCTCCTGGCCTGCTACACGCTGTCGGGCGGCCTGCCCCGCGACCTCATCCGCACCGCTCGTGACTTCGCGAACCAAGCCGGGTCGCTGGAGACGACGCTGACTGACGTCCTGTGGCCGGTCATCCTCAACCGAGTCTGCGCCGCGCAGGACGCGGTCGACACGGTGGCGGCTCGGTCTGTGGACACGGACGGGACTCAGCCGGTTCTGCAGTGGCTCGCCGGTCTGGGCCCGCTGGCCAGCCGGGGTCGCGAGGGGCTGCGGGAGGGCTTGCAAAAGCGGTGGCGGGCGACCAACGTTCTCAATGAGTTGGCCACGTCCGGGCTGCCGTTCGAAGAGCGCGAGCACCTCGGGCTTGTCTGCCTGCAGTTCGCGACATTCTGCTATTTCGCCGACACCGTCCTCGAAACGTTCGACGCGCTCAGCGACGAGCAGCTTCAGGCGCTAGAACGGCTGGTGGTCCCGCTTGAGAGTGCCGGGAGTGCCGAAACGGTCGCGGCGCCCGAGGAGGATGCCCCGCAGGCCGACGACGGGCCCGCTGGCGCTCAGCACGCGACCGAGGACGCCGAGGACGCAACCACGGCTGCCGAGGACACGCCCATCGCCGCCGCCGCCGTCGAACCGAAACACGACGTCGATGCAGAAAATCCCGACTTGAAGCGCATCACGGCACTCGCGGACGCTCGTCGTCAGATGATGCTGGCCTCGGCGCTGGCGTGGACGACGGTTTCGAACCAGCGAAGCGACCGAGAGGACTTCCCAAAGGCATCCGTGCCGCCAGCTGCCCCGTCCCGCGGAGCGGACGGGCCGGCTGAAAACGGCGGGGGCGCGGGCAACGGTGGTGGCGGGCCAGCAGTTCGGGTCGACGTGCTGAGCGCTCTAGATGGAGAAGGGTAGGGGCGGCGGCGGGCCCCCAAACTCTTGACCAGTGCCCGCTAGCCGGTCGGCAATTCGCCCCGCGCGAAATGAAGGGGAGAAACTCAGCACCCGCGGTCGGGGGTGCTGCGCCGCTCAAACACTGGGCAACAACCCGTCGGGACGGCGGTAGTTGGAGGGGCCGGGGGCCGCGCGCCTGGGGCTGCCGGTCGGTGTATGTGCGCCTGGGTCGTTCCGAGCCCGATTACTCGGACTTGGGGAAGGGAAAACCCAGCAGCGACCCTGTGTAGGTGCCGAGCTCGAAGACGAGCTGTTTGAGGAGGTCGTCATGAAATGGCTCGGGCCGGACGTAGTCGCGCACTTCGAGGGCGTCGGTCCGTGCTTCAAGGTCATCGTCGGTGATGCGCCCTTGTTCGTGTCGCGCGAGCACGTCGCGTGCAACTGCGAGGGTTAGGAAGGCGAGCGGCTCCGGGACGTCGAAGAGGAACCCGCGGAGCGTGTTGATGTCTTCCCACATCGACGGTTCGGCCGCCAGGATGCGTTCGAGTACTCGACGGCGCTCTTGAGGGTCGTAGGTGGTCATGCGATGCTTGCTATCGCACCTCGGCCGCGGTCGCTCCGGCAGAGCCTACGGGTATAGAGACGGCGTGCGTTTGAGGTCGTCGAACTGCCGCTGATGGACCCCGGACGACCGTCGCCTGTTTCGAGGTACTTGCGGATGGCGACGGCGAACGCGATTTCGTCGTCCTGGTGGTTGTAGCCGACGGTGAGGAGGTCGAGCAGCTTGATGGGGCGCTGCCGGTTGCCGAGACGCAGCACACGGTCGGCGAGCGTCTGTCTGAGCCAGCGGTTGACGGACTCGACCGCACCGGTCGAGTGCGCCTGTCTCGGGAGGCGGTTCATGGTCTGCTGGCGGATGCGCGGCCCGAACGTCTGAAACCAGCTCGGCGTCGCCGGCAGGGAGACGCCGGTCTGGTGCTCGGCGGCGACCGCGGCGGCGAACGTGTCCCAGCGCCGAATTGAGGTGAGCGCCTGGTCGAACTGCTCCCACAGGGGATGCGCCGACGGTAGCGGGGAGAGTACGCTCGCGAGCCGCCTCTTGACGTGATAGACACTCCAGCGGTACTCCGGCGGCGGTCGCGCCGGCGGGGGAAACGGGCGTCGACGGCTTGCTCGATGGTGGCGTCCATGTCGGCCATGATGTGCCGCGGCGTGCCCTTGAGCAGGTCGAAGAAGTCCTCCCAGACCGCTTGGGCCTTGCTCGGAGACGGACGCACCAGCCACAGCTTCGGCTGGTAGCGCGGCGGGTCGTAGCCGACGACCGCGAACAGATGCAGCGTCCGCCGCGGCGGCCCGGTCTGCACGACGAAACTCGTCGAGTCGACGACCATCCGCTCGGGCCAGGTCGGGTGGCCGAACGGCCAGCACACGACCGGCGCGAACACATCCACCCAGTTCGCGACGACTTGCCCGTCCTTGTCGCCGCGACGAACGCGTCGCACGCCCCTCTTGCGGTAGCAGCGGACCCGGTTGTGCTGCCGGCGCGCGACCACGCGCGTGTGCGCCGCCGCCCGCCGATAGCTGTCACCCTGCGCCACCCGGGCGAGCCCGTGAGCGATATCGCGCGCGCTGAACGCGTACGTGCGCGCGCCTGACTGCCCCTGCCACTCGTCGAGCTCGGAGGAGCAGTCCGCGCAGTGCGACGTCGCAGCCTCCTGGCGGGTCAGCACCTCCGTGAACCGATGAGGCGGGGCTCCGTTCAGTGGCCGGCACTGCCATCGCTGACGGCGATGCGGCGCCGTGCCGTACCAGCCGGCCCGGGAGACGCGGCTACCGGCATGAGCAGGGTTCGGGCAACTCGGAACAGCCATCTGTCCCGAACGTACTCGTCACACCGGACCGGGAACGCATCCGCAGAAACCCGCAGACGAAGCTGAATCCGACCTCCATCCAAATCGTGTAGGAACATATGTTCGATCAGTGCGAAGGATGCACGACTCTGACGACGAAGTAGGCTCAGACGAATGGCGGATAACAGCCGGATCGAATGGACCGAGGCGACTTGGAACCCGGTCACGGGCTGCTCGAAGGTCTCGCCCGGGTGCGCGCACTGCTACGCCGAGACCTTCGCCGAGCGCTGGCGGGGGCTGCCCGGGCATCCGTACCAGCAGGGCTTTGATCTAAGACTTTGGCCGGAGCGTCTCGAGGTCCCGCTGCGCTGGCGGCGACCGCGCACGATCTTCGTGAACTCGATGAGCGACCTGTTCCACGAGGAGATCCCCACCGAATACATCGCGAAGATCTTTGACGTGATGCAGCGCGCTGAATGGCACGTCTTCCAAGTTCTCACCAAGCGACCTGAGCGGCTTGAGGCCCTCGCGGAGGATCTGCCGTGGCCGCCGAACGTATGGATGGGCGTCTCGATCGAGAATCGCCGTTTCGTCCACCGCGCCGACCATCTGCGCCGGACGCCTGCACAGATCAAGTTCATCTCGGCGGAGCCGTTGTTGGGACCGCTGGGGCGGTTGGACCTGAGCGGCATTCACTGGCTGATCGCCGGCGGCGAGTCTGGTCCTCGCCATCGGCCAATGAAGGTCGAGTGGGCACGAGACCTTCGCGATCGGTGTGCCGAAGAGAATGTCGCGTTCTTCTTCAAGCAGTGGGGCGGCATTCGCAGCAAGACTGGAGGGCGGGTGCTCGATGGTCGTACCTGGGACGAGCTGCCCGCGACGCCGGCCGTCGCGCTGGCATGACGCCTGACGGCGGTCGCACTTGGGGCTACTGGACGCAGCTCAAGCTGGCGATGCTGCGCGACTACTTATCGCAATTCTCAGTAGCGTCGAAGGCGCTGCCCGAGCGGATCTATCTCGACGCGTTCGCAGGCGAGGGCGACGGCCGCGACCGGCTGACCGGCGAGGAATTCCACGGATCAGCCCGCATCGCCCTGGACGTCGGCGATGGAGCGGGCTTCACCCGATTTCGCTACTTCGAGCTCGGCCCGAAGGCTGCTGAGCTCGACTCCGCGCTCAGAGCTGACTATCCCAACCGGGACATCAAGGTCTACTCCGGCGACTGCAATATCACCATCCCTCAGGCCCTCGCAGATTTGAGAGAGCTCAATTGGGCGCCGACCTTCGCGTTCGTCGACCCCGACGGCATGGAGATGGCTTGGGAGACGCTGGCGGCCCTCGCCGATCACAAGCGGGGCTACCGCGCCGTGTTATCGGCTAAGCCCGAGTACAAGGTCGAGATCTGGATGCTCTTCCCATCCGCCGGGATCATGCGGACATTGGCGCTCGACACTGAAATTCTTCCGGACCGCGATGTCAGCCGAGCGACCAGGCTGTTCGGCACTCAGCAATGGCGGCCGATCTACGAGTTGCGGCGATCCGGCGGGATGTCGGCCGGTCAGGCGCGTGAGGAGTACGTGAACCTGATGCGGTGGCGACTCGAGCAAGACCTCGGCTACCGCTACACCCATCCGTTCGAGCTGTGCAACACCACCGGCGCGCCTGTGTACCACATGATCCTGGCCACGGACAACGACGCGGGCACGAGGATCATGAGCGCGATCTACACCAACGCGGCCAAGACCGTGCCGGAGATGCGGCAGCTAGCTCGAGACCGCCGCCAGGGCCAGCAGGCCTTCTCATTCGACGTCGACGTCGCCGCTGAACAGGCCAGCTACAGCTACGAGCCGCCATGGGAGCCACGTGGCTGATTCCGCTGTCAGATGGTGAAGCTCGCCGATGCCGACAGAACCCGGCGCTCGTATTCGCCCACGCAGGCGTCCAGGCCAGAGGCGACGACACGACCGCAGCGCACGGGGTTCAGAAAACCACGATCTGACTTCGACGGCTCCCCGATGAAGAACGGGTGCGCGTCCGGGTTCGGAGATGAGTCGGTGAGGTCACCCAGACGCGCTGAGTAGACGGCATTGAGGTGAGTTCATAACCCGTGTGGCGGTCCCGCGCGTGCACGCCGGGACAGGCACGAGTCAGTTCGCTTCGGGTTGGTGACCCTGGACCCGTCCGAAGAATTCGTCGGAGCAGGCGAGGCTGCCGCGCTTAGGCCCGGTACCTGGGCTGCGAAGGAGGCCTGTCGGTTGGTTGGCCTCCGTTATTCAGCCCCGTCCCTGGAGGTATCACGTGCCCCTCTTTGACCGGATCGTCCGCCCCTTGCGGATCCCAGCCGCGGCGGCAGTGCTCGCCGTGCCAATCGCGCTCGCTGCGCAACATGTCGGGGTTGGCGCGGACATCGTCGCGAAAGCGGCCGGCATCCCGACCAATGCGAACGGCATCGGCGGGTTCATCAACGGTGCCAAGGCGCTGGTCACGCCGGCGCTGGTGATGGTCGCGGCGATCGCACCATTGGCGCTGATCGCTGGCGGGCTGGTGCTGCTGTTCGGTGGCCGGCGTGGGATGCAGATCATCGGCACCTCGCTCGGCGTGCTGCTGCTGTTGGGCAGCGTCACCGCTCTCGTCGCCTGACGCCGGCGGATGCGAGGACCGCGTCCCATCGCTCCGCCCGACGCCCCCGCGGTCGTCGGCCAGGGCGGGAGTCGGCTGCGCGTGGGCGTGCGCGATCACCGCCCGCTGTCGGCGATCGGTGCAGTCGTGCTCGTCGCCGTGACCCTGATCTCCGCCGCCGCTCCGCCCGAGGCGCAGGCGACCAGCATCCTCGGGATCGACATCAATCCGCTGAACTGGCCGGGCGAGATATTGGGCGGTATCGGCGGCGACATCGCGAAGCTTGCCGTCGGGGCGTTCGACGCGATCATCAAGGCGCTGTTCGCGCCGATCGCGAAGTTCGTCACGACCGAGCTGGTCGGATGGTTGGTCGCGGTACCGAACTTCACCCAGGGCAACGTCTCGGCGCTGGAGCGGACCGTGGTCGCGATGGGCGGTGGGCTGCTCGGCGCGGTGGCGACGATCTCGGTCGTGCGCTACTGGGTCGCCGGTTTCGCCGGTGGCGGCGATTCCGGGTTCGCGGCGCTGGAGGGTCTGACGCGCACGGTCGGCGCGGCGCTGTTCCTTGCGATGTGGCCGTGGCTGTTCGACACCGCAGTTCGGCTGACGAATCTGTTCACGTCCTCGCTCATGGGATCGAGCAGCGTCGTCAACGACACGGCGCGGCTGCTGGCGGCCGGTCTGAGCGCGGGCGTCGCTCTGAACTTCACCCCGATCGGGCTGTTTCTGAACATCGCGATCGCGGTCGCGGCGAGCCTGCTGTTCTTGGGGCTGCTGCTGCTGAAGATCGTGGTCAGCGTGACCACGATCCTGATCTTCATCGGCATGCCGCTGGCCGCCGTCCTGTGGCCGGTCACGCCCTGGGTCGCGCGGCTCGCGATGCGCGCATTCGCCACCTGTCTGGCGGTGCCCGTGCTGTGGGCTCTGTGCTTCGCGGCGTCCGCCGCGGTCAGCCTGAACGCCTTGAGCTTCAACAGCCGAGGATTCATGAACACGCTCGTGCAGCCGCTGGTGGCGATCGTGCTCCTGTGGGTGATGTTGAAGCTGCCGATCACGCTCGCGCGAGTCGCGATGCTCGGCGGGACGGCGCTTGGCGGCGGCTTCGTCTCGCGCGCGGCGAGCTACGCGGCCGGCTCGCAGATGCGCGACACCGCCCGCCAGCACATGCCGAGCTGGGCGGGCGGCCACAGCGCCCAGACTGACACGCAATCCTCGCAGCGCGAGAGCCGAACAGCTGAGCGCTTGCGCAGCGCCGCCAGCATCGCCGGGGCGGTCGCGACCGGCGGAGCGGGCGCAGCCGCCGCCGTAGCGAGCGTCGGGGCAGCCAGCGGCGGGCGTGCGGCGTCCGGCGCCGCGGGAGCGGCGAACGGGCGCGCCTACACGCCGCCGCCGACCGCGCAGGCCCACGCGTCGGGGCACGGATTGCAGAGCGGGTTGCAGACCCCGAGCTTCGCTGGACGCGAGCAGGACTTCGCCAACGAGAAGTTCGAGGCGCAGTTCCGCGAGCGCACCAGCCCCGTGTCTGCCGAGCAGGCGAAGGCCGCGCTGCGGAGCCTGCCCGAGAGCGCCCAGCGCGGCGTCGCCGAGCTCGTCTCACATCACGGCGACGGCGCGAGGGAGCATCTCGCCTACCAGGCGATGGGCGAGTGGTCCCCACGGGAGCGCGACGCGCTGCGCACGCTCGCCGGAGCCAGCGACGAGGTGCGCTCACAGGCCGTCAACGACGCGCTCGGCGACGCCGGCATCGACAGCACTCCTGAGCACCCGGCAGACGGCGCGGTCACTTCGGGCGGCGGCCCGGTCGGCCAGCCATCGGCCGGCGTCGGCGGCGGCACGGACCGGGACGACGTCGTTCCTCCGGCCCGATCGACCCCGGCCCAGCAGCCCGGGCCGACGGTGAGCTCCAGCCCGGGCGGCGGTGGGGAGAACGGCAGTGGGAGCCCTCCGGCGCGCGAGCCGCGGGGTCCTGAGCCCGATTCGCTTTTCCCCGACGGATCAGGAGCTCCCGAAGCGTGAACGCCGCGCCCGCACATCTCGAGTCCAAGCTGCGCTTCTGGGACTTCACCGTCGGCCAGATCGCAGCCGCATTCGCCGGGATCCTGCTCGGCGTTGTGTGGGCGAAGTTCATCAGCCCGTGGCATGGCATGTGGGGTGCGATGACCGGCGCGTACATCGCCGCCTTGCCCGTGATCCCGGTGTTTGTCGCCAGCCAAACCGAGTTCGATCTCGGGGCGCTGGTCCTCGGCGCGGTGCGGTGGCGGCGCCTGGAGGGTCGCTACCTCCCCGGCAGCGGCGACGACCGGGGCGGGTACACGATCAACGCCGAGCACTCGGACGTTGACGCGGACGGCAACCCGCATGCCCTGGACCTCGACCTCGGGGCGCTGTGGGACCGCGAGCCATGAGGACCCCGATCAAGGAGAGCGTATGAGCGCCAGACGCACACTCGCGGGCAACGACCCGCTGCCCGAGGCTGGCGAGCTGCTGGCGGTCGAGTATCTCGACCGCACCGGGCTGATCGTCACCAGCGAGGGAGCATTCGTGCGGATCTTCAGGGTGACACCACCGAACCCACTGCTGATGTCTGGCGAGGAGCGCTCAAAGACGGCCGCGACCTTCCAGCGCCTCGTTTCCCAGCTCAAGGCCGGCGAGGCAATTCAGATCTACATCGATGCCCGGCCCGTGAACCTCGCGGAGCTGTTGGCCAGCTGCCGGCGGGAGGTCCAGGCAAGCGCCGGGCCGGCGCCGAGCGCTGATCACCCGCCGCGCGACCGGACAGCACTCGCCCAGTGGCGGCTGTACGCGGCGCTCGAGGAGTCGCTGAAGCTGCACGCCGACGAGCAGGCCGCCGTTCAGGTGTCAGCGTATGTCGTGGTCCCGTTCGTCCCGCGGGACTCAGCAGCCCGCGCCGCGATGGCGTGGGTGAAGCGCAGCAAGCTGCCCACTGCGCCGCTCGAGCGCCCGTTGCAGGCGCATCGCCGGACGGTGCGCGCGCAGCTTGCGCACGTCGACGGGTTGCGTGCCGAGCTTGAGGCCGAGGGAATGGCAACCGAGCTGCTCGACGGCGACCAGGTGCTGCACATGCTGTGGGCGCGGTTCAACCCGACCAAGGCGGACAGCGGCCGGCGAGCACCGAGCTCGACCGTGGAGGTGTTCGGCGAGCTCGACGCGCCCGGCGAGCGCGACACCGCCCGTCAGGCCGCGCTGCGCCTGCGGGAGCAGATCGCCCAGTCGAGCCTCGACTTCCGCTCCTCGCACCAGCAGGTGACCGTCGATCGCGACGTCGAGCAGACGATCCTCGTGCACAACACGGCTGGGCGCACGTCGATGGGCTGGTTGCACGGCGCGATGCTGACCCGCCAGCCGTTCACGATCAGCGTCTTCATCCACGCCCTCGAGCGCCGCCGCGAGCGCCAGAAGCTGAAGCTCGCCTACCGGCGGCTGTTCACGATCAACCGCGGCGCCGAGCAGCGCGGCCGGGTACCGGACTTCGATCGCTACGTGCAGGAGCGCGAGTACCAGGAGCTGCTCGGCGAGATGGCGACCGGCGAGCAGGCGAACCTGTTCCAGGTCGCGATCTACCAGACGCTCCGCGCGCGGGGGCCGGAGCCGAACCTCGCCGCCCTGTCCGAGTCGGTCGACTTCTGCGCCGAGTCGATCGAGTCAAGCGGGGACTGCAAGGTCAACCGCGGCGAGTTCCGCCAGCACGAGCTGTGGCCCTCCAGCCTGCCGCTCGGGCGCGACGTGATGCACCGCGTGCGCAAGTACCCGACTGCGAACGCCGGCGACATGCTCCCGCTGATCGGGACGAAGTGCGGGTCGCCGACGGGGATCCCGTTCGCGTTCGCCGACCCGGGCCGCACGGTCGAGCTGCTGAATCCCTACGACGAGGAGCACTCCAACTACACGATCGTGATCGCGGGCCGAAGCGGGTCAGGGAAGACGATGACCGCGAATGTGATCCTCTCGCGCTGCCTGGCACTGGGCGCGCGCGGGTTCGTGATCGACCGCGCCGGGCACTACGAGATCCTCACCCAGCTGGTCGACGGCGCCCAGCAGATTGAGATCGGTGCCGAGCACTCCCCGTATGCGCTGAACCCGTGGGACGTGCCCGATCCGGCGAAGGTCTCGCGGGAGAAGATCGCGTTCCTGCTCGCGCTTCACCAGGTGATGATGGGCGGCCTGGACGGACGGCAGATCGGGATGATCGGCGCCGCGATCCGCGCCGTCTACGCCAAGGCCGCCGTGCTGCCCGGCAGCCAGCCGCGCGAGTCGATGCTCCAGACCGAGCTGCGCGCACAGGCCGACGAAGCCCAGACGGCAGACGCGGTGGACGTCGCCGCGACGCTCCGCAACCTCGCTGACCGCCTCAGCGAGTACTGCGGCGAGGGCACCTACGCATACCTGCTCGACCGCGAGACCACGGTGCCGCTCGAAGCCCGGCTGGTCGTGTTCGACACACGCCGCTGCCCCGAGTCGGAGCTGCGGCTCGTGATGTTCTCGATCATGGAGTACGTCACCAGCACCGTCAGGCGCCACTGGGAGGCGCACAAGGCCGCAGCCGGCAAGCCCAGCGCGGCGCTGTTCCTCGGCCGGTCGATCATGCTGATCGACGAGGGCTGGCACGTGGTCAGCCGCCCCGAGACCGGCGCGTACGCGAACGACCTCGCGCGGCGCGCCCGCCATCTTGGGCTGACGCTGATCGTGATGAGCCAGCAGCTCTCAGACTTCGACACCGAGCATGGCGTGGCGCTGCTGGGCAACTCCTCCCAGCAGCTGCTGCTCGCCCAGAACCCCAAGGAGATCCCGTTCATCGCCGACACCGTGCAGCTCTCAGACCGGGAGGCCACCGAACTGATGCGCCTGAAGACGGTCAAGGGCCGTCACGCGCAGATGCTGTGGCTGAACGGCACCCGCGGACACGGCAAGGTCTCGTTACGGGTCGGACCGACCGAGTACTGGGCCTACACCTCCGATCCCACCGAAGCAGCCATGCGCGAGGCCGAGATCGCCCGGCACGACGGCAACGTGTGGGCGGCGATCGCGGCGCTCGCGCGACGCGGCACACGAGCCCACCGCGACGAGCGGCCGATCCCCGGTGCCGAGACGCGCGAAGAGCTGAACGCAGTCGGCGAGGTCACTTGAATGGGCCGCCCCCAGCTCGCATCAGGCGCGCGCGAGGACCGCGCCGCACTGCCGGCTTCTTGCCCGCCACGCCTGGCGCTCCTTGCCGAGGAGCCGCCCGCGAGCGCAGCTGCGCCGCCTGGCCCGGACGCCGAGCCCGCGCAGAGACCGCGGCTGGCAGTCGCTGAGCCTGCGCTGAGGGTTCGCCGCGGGCCGCTGCTGGCTGTGTGCGGGTGCTGCGGCGGCGCGGGCGCCAGCACGCTCGCATATCTCGTCGCGCTCGCCGCCGCGAGAAGTCGCGCAAAGCCCGTGCTGGTGGCCGACACCGGCGGTACCGGCGGCGGTCTTGCGTACTACGCCGGCGTGGACGCGCCGCACTCGCTCGCCGAGATCGCCGAGAGCCTGGCGGCCGGCTTGGCGCCGGGGCGGCCGTTCGCCACCGCGAGCGACGGTCTGCGGGTGCTCGCCACCGGCCCGCGGTTCACGGCCGGCTGTAGACGCGAGGGCGTCGAGCTCGTGCTCGATGACGCCCGCGTCGCGCACTCGCTCACCGTCGTCGACTGCGGCACGCTCACGCGCGAAGCCGACCAGATCGCGCTTGCCAATGCCTCCCACATCGCCTGGGTGCTGCCCGCCACTCGCAGCGGCGTGCGCCGCGCCAGGCGCATGCTCGAAGCGATCAACCCCGAGACGTCCGGCCGGGATGTCGTTGTCGCCCGCCGCGACGAGCGCGACACCAAAGCCGCCCTCGCCGACCTCAAGCAAATCGCCTCCACGCGGCACGCACCGCTGATCCTCGTCCCCAACCTGCCGGACCTCGACCGGGGTAACGTCGACCACGCGCTCGCGACGGCGCAGGTGTCGCTGCAGGCCATCCACGGGCTGCTCGAGCGATGAATGCCGCGGGCACGATTGGCTCCGCCCGGCTCTCGTCGATGCGTCGGCGCGGCCTGCCTGCGCGGCCGCGCCGTGCGCGACCCAGGTCCTGGAGCATCGATACCGGCCTGCTCGCGTTGATAGTTGCGGGTGTGCTCGTCGCGCTGGCCGGCTGCACAGCTGCTGCGATCCGCCTGCTGGCCGCTGCCCCGACCCGCCGGTGGCTCCACTATCCGTTCCGCGGAGTACCTGACCGCTTTGGCGTGGCGGTGTCGATCTTCGCGCACAACGGACGCGCGATGGCCGGCGTGCTCGGCCTGCTCCTGGTCGCCCAGGTCGCGGCGCGCAGCGCATCTGGGCCAGGGCCCGCACAGCGCTCGCTTCGAGCTGTCGGCGAGCTCCTACTCGCTGGGCTGGTCGCAGCAAACGTGCTGCGCGTCGGCGTGAGCCTCGGCGCCTTCGGCACCCGCATGGCGGTGGCGATGCTTCCGCACGGGCCCGTCGAGCTCGCTGCGTTCGCGACCGCGCTCGCTCTCTACCTCCGGGGCCGCGGCCGCCCCTTGTCGATCCGCCAGCTGGTGATGACCGCTGCCGTCAGCGTCGCGTTACTCGCGGCCGCGGCGGCGCTCGAGACCTTCGTGCCGCTATGAGACCGCTGCGCGTCACCGTGATCGTGATCGTCATCGCCGCGGGGGTGGGCGCCAGCCTGGTGTTCGTGTCCAAGGCCGTGCACTCGCTGCAGATCCCGCGGCTGATCAACACCACGGCGATCAGCCGGCCCCGCCACCGCTCCGCGCGCACCCGCGCCGATCGCGCCCATCGATCGTCCGCTCCTCTGTCCGCGCAGCTGCACGCCGCCCGCGACGGGCGGGCGTCGCCCGTTCGTCCCGAACGCCAGGGTGGCGCGCTGTCGCGTCTCAGTGGGCTCAAGCTCGCCCTGGTCGTCGCGCTCGAGATCGCCGGCGGCGTGTTGCTCGCCGGTGTGCTCCTCGCCGCCCTCGTAATACGGCGCGTGCGCGGGCGCAGCCGACGCGAGTACGCGCTGTATGAGCTTCACCTCTCGACCCACGATGAGGCCAAGCCACAGGACCTCGAGGACATGGTCGAATCGATCGCGCACGTGGTCCACGCGTTCCCCGCCGACCGGGTCCGCAACGGCCAGCCATTCGTCGCGCTGGAGCTGATCTGCGGCGCCGGCCACGACGGAACGGAATGGTCGATCAACCTGCGCTGCGAGCCTTCCGCTGTGCGCGCGCTGGACGCGGTGATCAGCGCCGCGTACCCCGACGTGCGCCTCGGGCGCCGCCACGCCGAAGCGCCGCTACCCCGCCCCGGCGCGCTGCGGATCCCCGGCCATGTGATGCGGTTTCGCAAAGAGCGCAGCTTCGTCTACCCACTCCTGGCAGCCGATGACCGGCTCGCCTCGCCGCCACTCGAGCAGATCGCGCGCGCGCAGGTAGGACTCGGAGAACCATCGGTGGTGCGCTTCCAGCTCACCCCGACCCCATCGTTCTTCGAAGAGCTCGCACGCCGGCTGTACAAGCGCCACGAGAACAAGCTCGCACGCCAGGAACGCTGGGGGCTACCGGAGAGCGGCATTCTCTCGACGCTCAACCGCGCCGAGATGGGCAACGCGCAGCAGACCCAGAACCGCAGCCTGTTCTGGCTCGAGGTGATCGTCGCCGCAGACACCGCCCAGGCATGCAAGACCGTCGCCGCAGCCGTGCAGTCCCGCCGCGGCGAGAACCGGCTGCACCGCCGATGGATGATTGCCCGCCAGAACCTCTACCGCCGGCGCTTCCCGCAGGCGCTCGGGCCGCTGCTGCCGTCCTTCCGCTGCCTGGCGTCGGCCGCGGAGGTGGCTCAGCTGCTCGCGCTGCCCTCCGCGCGCATGAAGGGCGTGCCCGTGCGGCGGATCACGCTGCCGCGCATCCCCGCACCCCCGGAAGCCCTCCAGAGCAACGAGCACGACGCGATGCCAGCGCCCGACGCACCTGCGCACGCCTCGGGCAGCCCGGTCAAGCAAGGCGCCCCGCGCCGATGATTTCCGCCCACCCTTCCCTGCACTACCGACCGTTGCCGGTGCTCCGCGCCGAGAACGCAGCGGTGCTGATCCACCCCGACGACCGCAAATACGGCGCCCTGCTGGTCGGATCGATGGGGTCTGGGAAGACCGCGGCGCTGCTGCGTTTGTACGCCAACGACCTCTTGGATGAGAACACGGCGATCATCATCATCGACCCCAAGAGCGAGCTCAGCCGGCTCTGCCTGGCGCTGACGCCGCCTGACTGCGGCAAGCGCGTGTGGTTCCTGGACCTCGGCCGCCCAGCGTTCGGGATGAGCCCATTGCGGATGACAGGCGAGGGGGCGCTGCCGATCCAGGCGGCGGCCGTGGCGGAGAACATCGTCGCCGCGCTGCTGGACATCAACGAGAACCAGATCTTCCAGTCCTCGCGCCGCTACCTCTACCACGCGGTGATCGGAGCGATCGCGCTGGCAGAGCGCCAGCGACGCCGCGCCAAGTTCGAGGACGTCTACTCGCTGCTGCTTCCGACCAAGCAAGACTTCCGGGCGGCGGTCGCAGAAGCGTGCGCGGACCAGCCCGATCTCGACCAGACCGCCGAGTTCTTCCGCTCCGAGCTGCCCGAGGACCTGCGGATGGCGACCAGCGCCGTCGCGCAGCGTCTCGACGCCCCGCGGAACAAGGTCGCGGGCCTGACCGGGGTGCCGCCGCTACGCCGGTTCTTCAACCACCCGACCGACATTTCGCTGCGCGAGATCCTCGAGGCGCGCGACGTGCTGATCGTCGACGCCAACATGGGCGCGATCGGCGAGGAGAACAGCAAAGCGTGCATGCACTTCCTGCTGCGCATGCTCCACACCCAGATGCAGCGCCAAGTGCACCTACCGGAAACCGACCGGCCGCGGGTGCCGCTGCTGATCGACGAGGCCCACTACGTCGCCGGTACGGAGAACGTTGTCGACCAGATCGCCACCCACCGCCGCGGCGGGATGGAAGCGGCGTTCGGACTGCAGTACTTCGCTCAACTCGGCTCGGGTTCCCAACACGAGCAGAAGATCCGTAAGGGCGTGCTCAACCTGCTGCAAAGCAGGTTCCTGTTCCGGATGGGCGACGCCCAAGACGCCGAAGAGGCCACGCGGATCGCGATGGCCGTCTACTCGACGATGATCCGCGACGACCCCGACTCCCGCGCCCGCCTGCGCGTAACCCCGGAACAGGCGCTCAACTTCCCCAACCACCACTGCCTGGCCTCATGGATCGCGATGGGCTCACGGATCCCGAGCTTCATGGGCCAGACCTACCCATTCCCAGTTCACACCCAAGCGTGGACCGAGCACCACCTCGCGGCGATGGCCGAGCGAGTCGCCCCCTACCCCGAGCAGATGGACTCCACCCTGGACCGCTCGGCGCCCCACGCCGGCAACGACGAACAGGACATCCCCGCCGCCGGCGCCGGCAAGCCCAGCCGACGCAGAACCCGAACCGCGCCGGTCGACGAGCCCGCCGACCCCGACACGTTCGCCAAGGAACCCGAACCGTCAGCACCAGCCGCCAAGCGCGAAGTGCGCGTCGACTTCCAGGCGCCCCCGGAAGCACCCAAGCTCGCCGACAGCCCCGTGCGCCGCGTCGTCGGACGACGCGTGCCGGGGACCTGGGGCGACGAGGCCGAGCGACCGGCGCCCGACAGCCTGCGCGAGCTCGTCGTCCTCGACCGCGTCAACGAGATCGGACCGGCCGACCAGCTCGACGGGGCGGCCAAGCTCCCGCGCCTCTACGACGAGGACTACGCCGTCCTCGCCCTGCTCGACCGCGCCGGACTCGTCCCCCGCTCGATGATCGTCCGCGCCGTCTTCCCGAAGCGAACCGGCACCGCAGTACACGACCGGCTCACCAAGCTCCACCGCCACGGACTGATCGCCAGACACCCGACCGGACTGCGCGAACACACCCGCAACGACGGCAAGCCACCTCTGCTGTACTCGCTCACCCGCCGTGGCCTCGAAGTCGCCCAGACCCGCACGCCAACGCCCGCCATCTCTCCCAAGCGCGACTGGCGACCAATCGAGCAGGCCCGCGCGGCACGCCTTGCCCACGACCTACACGCCCTCGGCTGGGCCGTCGAGCTTCACCACACCGTCGGGGCGCTCGCCACCGACCACTGGCGGACCCCGCGCTACGCCACCGGCCGATACCCCGTCCCGCACACCGGCTCAGGCCAACGCCGACACCCGATCACCCTCAACGAGATCCCCATCCCCGACGGACAGGCGATCATCGACGTCGAGGTCAAGACGTTCACCGAGGTCAAGCCCGACCTGTCACTCGAACTGCGAATCGATCCGCTCAAGCTCACCTTCGACCTGCTCGTCGAGCTCGACCTCACCGCCCGAGCGTCCTACAACCACGACAAGTTCCTCGCCTACGATGCGTTCCTCTGCGGCTGGAGCCTCGCCCACCCGCGCTACCAAACCCAAGCCACGCGACCCGCGGTCATCTTCGTTTGCCCCGACGCCCACCTCGCGCTCGCGTGCGCCAAGGAAGCTGACGAGGCGATGACCGGCCGGATCGGCGTGATGGGCACGCCGCCCGAGCACTGGTACTACGCAGGCCGCGACCACCTGTTCTTCGCCGTCGAAGCCGAAATCCACCACGGCGACGTGCGCGCGCTCGCGCTGCCTGCGCTTCCGCCTGGGCTACGCGAAAGGCTCACAGGCCAGCGCGAACTCGAGCTCGCCCGCGTCGAGCTGCTGCCCCACAACATCGTTCAGGCGGCCACCGACCAGCCACGCCGGACACCTGGCCACCCCGTGTAGTCGGTCGGCGGCCAACATCTGTGAAGGGAGCCCGTCGTGCACGACGACGCTTCGCTCGGGTTGGGCAGCGAGGCGATCCGTCGCTGCCGTCGCGCGGATGCAGCAGACAGTCGCACGTCCCGATGGGATCGAAGCGCAAGTGGACGCTGTGCGGCCCCATGCCGAGACGCAGTCCGCGCTGGCTCCGACCGGTGCGCTTGGATCTGGGTGACGATCGTCCGCTGCGACGCCGATCGGGGCTGACCGGCGCGATTGGAAGGTCGCCGACGCGATCGCCCGACGTGAGGCGGCGGGAGGGCGAAAAGCGATCGTGCAGACCGCGGCAGCCGGACGCTCGAGATTGGGCGCAAGCAGAAGTCCGGCGACTGGGGAGCTGACGCTCGCCTTCACGCGATTCCAGAAGCCAGGGACGGCTCCCGTCACGACGCAGTCGGCTGCTGCTTTCAGCGTCGTGCTTGCAGCGAAGCGGGTTCCCAGCTAGCGATCCGCACTGCCCTGCTCGTGGCGAATCTCAGGACTGCCGGCCGCTGTTGGGTCTGTCCTGCTTCGCTGATTCCGCGGGTCTCCCGCCGGGCGCCCGCGAGCGATGGCAAGCAGTGGCGAATGCGCAAGCGGAAGCTCCCGCCCCGTGGCGGCGGCGACGAGCGCCGCTATCACGCGAATCCGCAAGCGCAGCGCTCGCGCCCACAGCGTTGAAAGAAGAAGCGAAGGGCGTGCCTGAGCAGGACACACGACGCGACCGCGCCGGAGCCCGACGCGGCACCTGCTCGTGGGCGATATCACGAGCGACGAACTCGCGACGAGTTGGTGATCCTGACGAGCGCTTCCCCGGAAAGCGAGCGCTGACCGCCGGAGCGCCCGCAGCCGGCAGCCGGCAGCAGTCTGGACTGCCGAGGCCTCCTTGCCGCGTTGAATGCGAGCGCCCATAAATTAAACCGGCGCAGCGTGCGCACAATGAAATCGCACGACGGGCGTAGGGTTTCACGCTGAGCCGCCCGAGCCCTAACACCTGAGCGAGCCACGAGCAACATGGTGGGCTCACCCCTACGATGACCGGCCAAATCCCGAGGCGGCAGGCAGAACTCTCGGTTGGAGCCACTGAACACGAGAAGGAGCAGAACATGAGCACCGGCGTCGATGCGGCCCGTAATTTGATGCGCCGCTCCCGCGAGGAACATTTCGCCGTGGGAGCCTTCAACGTAGACAACCAGGAGACCCTGCTGGCGATCGCACGCGCCGCGCATGCTAAGAGCGCGCCCGTGCTTGTCGAGGTCAGTCACGGTGAGGTGGAGATCATCGGCCTGCCCAACATGCGGTCGCTCGTGGATAACTACCGTGCCGAGTTCGGCATCGAGATGTACATCAACCTCGACCACAGTCCCAGCGTCGAGGCCGCCAAAGCCGGCATCGACGCCGGCTTTGAGTTCATCCATATCGACTACAGCCAGGCCAAGCACGACGCCACCGACGCGGAGATCATCGAGGCCACTCGTGAGGTCGTCCAGTACGCCGCCCAGACCACCGGCGCGCTGGTCGAGAGCGAGCCCCACTACTTCGGGGGCAGCTCCAACGTCCACACCGAGGACATCGACTACGCCGAAATCCGCAAGACGTTCTCCACCCCCGACGCCGCCCGGGCGTTCGTCCAGGAGACGGGCATCGACACGTTCGCCGCCGCCGTCGGAAACCTCCACGGCCGCTACCCCGTCCCCAAGCAGCTCGACCTCGAACTCCTGCAACGCATCCGCGACGCACTCGACATCAACATCAGCCTCCACGGCGGCAGCGGCACCCCGGGCCACTATTTCCAGAGCGCCGCGCGGATCGGCGTCAACAAGATCAACATCAACTCCGACCTGCGTTACGCCTACCGCACGACGCTGGAGGGTCAGCTGGCCGCCCACCCCGATGAGTACGCGATCGTGAAACTCATCGCACCCGTCATTGCCTCCGTCCAAGCCGTCGTCGAACAGCACATCGACCTGTTTGGCTCGACAGGTAAGACCCAACCGTGACGTCGGTCCTCTACAACATGGTCGAGTCACGCCCTGCGGGCCATACCGAACCGAGCGATGAGCGTGATCAGGTCGAACATGTCGCGCTCTCGGCCAGTGGTCCAACCACATATCCGCGCGGTTACGGCTGCGCTATCACTCGTCATGCGGCCGGAGAAACGCGGGCCTGGGCAGACACGCGCTTGTCTTCGGGATTGGACCGGAGCCGAGACGAGTAGCACCCGCCGCGGCGAGCAGTTCGTTGACACAAGAGAAATCGACCCACCGCGGCGAGCATCCGATCGACCCGATCCACGCAGTGTCAACGCAGCCATGAACAGATCCCATCCCGCTTGCCCAAAAGAGAGCCGAGATTGCTGCCGCGCTCGGCTACTGGAACACGATAGATGAAGCCGCAACAACTAAAAAGCCGCGCTACCCAATCCGTTTCCGACCTCGGCTGGGCTGCGTGGCACCCGGATGCAGGAGCTGACGCACCTCATCAGTATTCTGTGCGCCGACTCGGCTTCGCTACGAGTAGCCGATCGGACGATTGAGCGTCCTAATTGGCCGCCGACGGCGTCGTCGTTCCATCTGTGCGATGGGGAATCGCTCGTCGCCGGCATCGGCCACGACATCCTGCCCCGCGCCACCCGTCAACCAACTTCAGACGCGCGACACTAGTGGCTGCGATCCGGGAGCAGCGCCGCGTACCGTGTTCTGCGTGATCCCATGAGCGGCAAGCGCCTGCGTTCGACCTCACCAGGGCTAAGCCGAACGGAGGGCGACGGATTCCCGGGGCAGAACGTTGTCGAGTTCGGTTCGTGAGGTGATGTCGAGCTTGGTGAAGACTTTGCGCAGGTGGTACTTGACCGTCCGTGGGCTGATGAATAGCCGCGCCCCGATCTCTGGGTTCGAGAGGCCGTCGCGGGCGAGGCGCGCGATCTGAGCCTCCTGAGCGGTGAGGTCGTCGCGGGTCTCGACGACGCGCTTGCGAGCGGTCTCTCCGGTGGCCAATAATTCCCGCCTCGCCCGCTCGGTGAACGCCTCGGCGCTCATTGCGTCGAACATGTCGTGCGCGGTGCGCAGTTGCTCGCGAGCGTCAACCCGCCGGCGCTCGCGGCGTAACCACTCCCCGTAGAGCAGATGCGCTCGGGCGAGCTCCCCGCGCATGCGCGTGCGGGTAAGCCGCTCGACTGCCAGGCGGTACCGACCGTCGGCTACCTCTCCCTCGCTGAGGAGTGCCAATGAACGCGCTTCGATGCCCAAGCCCCAGTCCGTGCCGCTCACGCGCGTCGACTGCGACAGCCGTTGAAGTGCGTCAGTCGCGCGCTCGGGCTTACCGCTGCGGACGGCCGCCTCAATCAAATCCACCATCCCCCACTCGGAGAATCCCTGATCCTCTGGATGCTCGAGGGAGCGTTCGGCAGCGACCATCGCGTCGTGGTAGCGCCCGAGGCCGTTGAGTAGCAGAGCGTTCGCCCCGTGCGCGGCGCCCACCGCGAGCCTTTCGCCTCGCCCTCCTACCTCGTTTGTGGCCGCCTCGATCAGCCGGGAGGCCTCGCCCTCTCGGCCCCGCCACGCAGCGAGGGTCAGTGGGCCGTATGGCGGCGGGCGCGCGCCGATCACCGCGCAGACGGCCGTCAGTTCATCGACCAGCGACGACGCTCTGAGCAGCTCGCCGCCGAACGTGGCGGCGTAGATGCGCCCGGTGAGGGCTAAGGGGAGCTCGGTGAGTGCGCCAGCCTCACGAGCGCGCTTGACGTGAGCGCTGGAAAGCACATCGAGGGAGTCGTCGTCCCACAGAAGACAGGCGGTACGCCAAGCCAAGAACGTGCAGCGGCCCTGTTCCGCGCTCGAGAGCTCTCCGCTGCGAAACGCGCTCAGCGCGCGCCTCAAGGTGGGCGCGGCGGCAGGGTACCCGTCGGTGAATTCTGTCGCCACGCCCTGGAGGAAGAGATCGGTCACGCCCGGCGCTCCGGACGGACGCGGCGCTGCCAGTGCGGCCTTCGCAACGTCAACCAACGCAATGCCGCCCGAGGCACGGCCCGCAAAGACTCCGGCTGACAACGCGTCGAGGTAGGTCTGGCGCGCTAGTCCTATGTCGAGGGGCTCCAGCCGCTTGGCTGCACGAAGCAGCAGCCCGGGGGCGTCGCTGCCTCGACGCGAGAGAAAGGCGATCTGGGCTCGCAGCATGTCAACTCGGGCACGTGCGAGCTCATCGAGCGCCCCAGCCTCTGCTAGGACGAGCAGCCCCAACGCCGCGTCGAACGCGCCTGTCATGTGCATGGCACGGGCTGCGGCGAGCGTTCGCTCGGTTCGGCGGGCCGGCTCCGGCGTCAGCTCCGCAGCGCGTTCGCGGAACGCGGCCGCCGCGGACAATCCCCCGCGCGCCTGCGCGCGCTCAGCGGAGCGTTCGAGCTCTGCCGCGACCTGCTCGTCGGGACCCGCGGCCGCCTGGGCGCGGTGCCAGGCGCGGCGGTCAGGATCGACCTCTGGGTCGGTGGCCGCCGCCAGCGCGGCGTGCGCGGCTTGGCGCTCCTGAACTGGCGCAGACCTGTAGGACGCAGCGCGAACCAGCGGATGACGAAACCGGACGTGCGCGCCGAACTCGACCAGGCCGGCATCGCTTGCCGGCGCCGCGGCCTCAAAGCCGATCGCAAGGCCTTCCGCCGCTCGCCACACCAGCAGCGTTTCGCCGACCGGATCGGCCGCGGCGACCAGCACCAGCCGTCGGGTTTGGTCGGGCAAGGCCTCGAGTTGACGCCGGAAATTCTCCTCGATCCGACCCGACAGCGAGCGCGCGCTCGGCAGCCCGAACCCGCCCGCCAGCTCCGCCGGCTCACGCGGAAGCTCCAACAACGCCAACGGATTCCCACGCGTCTCACGCACGATCCGATCCCGGACACTCGGATCCAGAGGTCCCGTGAGCACCGAATCAAGCAGCGCTTGCGCATCGGCCTCACCCAAGCCCTCCACCACTACCTCTGAGATCCCCGTCAACTCATCGCTCGGAACCCGAGCAGCGAACACCAAACCCACCGATTCGGTGTCCAAGCGCCGGGCGACGAACGCAAGCGCTTGCGCCGAGGCACGATCGAGCCACTGCTCGTCATCCACCACGCACACCAACGGACGATCCTCGGCCACCTCAGAGAGCAGGCTCAACGCGGCAAGCCCCACGAGAAAGCGATCCGGTGCGGTGCCGGCACTCAGACCAAAGGCCGTGCACAACGCGTCACGCTGGGGCTCCGGAAGACGCTCCAGACGATCCAGCACTGGTGCCGTCAACTGGTGGAGGGCCGCGAACGCCAGCTCCATTTCCGATTGCACCCCAGCCGCACGCATCACACGGCATGCTGAGGCTCGCTGAACGACGTATTCCAGAAGCGCCGTCTTACCCACTCCCGCTTCGCCCCGTAGCACCATTGCGCGGCTCTCACCTCTGCCCACCGCTGCGATCAGACCATCGAGCAGAGCACGCTCGCTCGCTCGCCCGAGGAACGTCGGCGAAGCCACGGGAATGCGGTCACCATCAGGCGACATGGAGACAGGCCTCGGTCTCACGCGAAAGCGATACAGCGTTCCAGCGCAGGGAAAACGGGGCTTACGAGATCTTCACCTGAGGGCAGCCTATCTCACGACGAGCGGGTCCGGCGACGAGACACTGTGGTATTTGAGAGCCCGCTGCCGCGATCAGGGGGCGCTCAGTACTCGCAGGGGAAGCTCCTGGACGGCCCAGCCCGTTTCCGTCGGGATCGCTGAAGAACACAAAACGCCCTGACGCTGAAGACTCGATTTCTGCGACTTCGACACCCGCTTCACGCAGATACTGGCGTGTCGCTACGAGCCGCCGCCCAGTTGGACTCAGGCGATCAGTGCCTCATCGGGCTCGCGGGGGAGCACCCGACCGAGTTCGTGTCGCGACGAGATCCCCAGCTTGGTAAACACCTTCTGCAGGTGATACTTCACGGTTCGGGCGCTGATGAACAGCCGCGCGCCAATCTCCGGATTGGAGAGCCCGTCGCGAGCCATGCGAGCAACCTGGATCTCCTGCGCCGTGAGATCATCGAGCGTCTCGACAGAGCGCTTGCGCGCCCGCTCGCCCGTCGCGACCAGCTCGCGCCGCGCGCGCTCTGCGAACGCCTCAGCACCGATCGCGTCGAACATACGATGCGCGGTCCGCAGCTGTTCGCGCGCGTCGATACGCCGCCGCTCGCGCCGCAACCACTCGCCGTAGAGCAAATGAGCCCGAGCGAGGTCGAACGGTCCTCCGGCTCGTCCCAGACAGAACAATGACTCTCGGTACAGCGCCTCCGCTGCTTCGCCTTCGCTCATCAGGGCTTGCGATCGCGCTCTCAGTCCGAGCGCCTGGTCGGTTTCGCTGACCCGCGCGCGCTCGGCCAGCAGGCCGAGTGCGCGGCTGGCGTCGTCGAAGGAGCCTACACGGACGGCTGCCTCAACCAGTTCCGGCAGCGCCCACGCCGGGGTTATCACCCATTCGTGAGCATCGACGAGCCCTCGACCCTCACGGAGCGCGTCCTCATATCGACCCAGCGCGTTATTCAACACCATGCTCGCGATCTTGAGTGTCGTTTCAGTGAGACTGTGCACTGCAGGTGTCAGACCGTCCCATGGTGCCTCGATCAAGCTTTGGCGGTCGGTTGCTTGACCCCGGAAGGCCGCCAGCAACTCCTTGACCCGAGCGGCTGGCGTGGCGTCCCGGGGATCCACCGCCAGCTCGAGCTCGCCAATCAGTAGGTCGGCGGCGGCGAAGCTCCCTTGGCGCACGTGGGTTGCGGCAAGCTGCGCCAGGGCTTGCGGCACGACTCCTAGTGCTCCGACCTGCTTGCTGAGATGCACGAGTCGCTCCGCGAGTGCGCGTTCGAGGTCGGGTTCCCACAGAGCGGACGCGACGTGAGAGGCGAGCCAGCAGCCGCCGAGCCCGCCATGACCTCCAGCAAACGCTGCGAGCGCTCGGCGAAGGGTGGGTACCGCACTGGCCCAGCCCTTCGTGACCTGCAGAGCGACGCCATCGAGAAGCATGTCGGTTGGCCGCGGTGGTCCCTGCCGGTTGGCTGCCATCGCGGAGTCACACACCTCGACGAGGTCATGCTCCTCCCTGGAGCCGAACTCGACGATCGCCGCCAGCGTCTCAAGGTACGTGTCACGCGCGAGGTCGATGTCGAGCGGCTCGAGCGCTCGCGCGGCCGCGAGAAGTTGCGCGCTGGCGTCGCCGGTCCCCGAGCCAACAGCCATCCGAGCCCAGAGCAGCTGCGCCCGGGCGCGTCCACCGACGCCGAGGGGTCCAGCCTCCGCCGCGGCAAGCGTCCGCTGCGCGGCGTCCGAGTCACCCGCTTGCTGCTCGGCTTCGGCGGCCGCCAGCCATCGCCAGGCCAGCCGTGTGAGCTCCGGGGTCAGTGCCGCCGACCTCGACAGGAACGCCGCGACCGCCGAGAAGCCCCCAATCGACAAAACCCGCTTCGCGGATCGCTCCAGGTCCGCGGCGACATCCTCGTCGGGAGCCGTCGCGGCGTAGGCGCGATGCCAGGCTCGCCATTCCGGTTCGGTGCCCCCGTCTGTTGCATCCGCGAGTGCTCCGTGCACCCTTTGCCGCTCGTAGGCTGAGGCCGATCGGTAGATCGCCCAACGCACGAGGGGATCGGGGAATTGCACGCGGCTCCCAACGTTGAGCAATCCGCGCTCCTGGAGGGTGCCTGCCATTGTGGGCGGAAGCGAAAGCTCGTGGGCCGCCCGCAACAGAATCCACGGCTCGCCGAGAGGCTCGGCTGCGGCCACCAGCAGGAAGAGTCGCAGCTCATCCGGCAGCGCTTCCACCTCGTCCGTGCGGTTCTCCTCGACTCCGATCGTCAGGGCACCTACGTCCGGATCCCCGAACCCGCCCGCGAGCTGCATGGGCGTGAACGCTCGAGAGAGCTCGAGCAGGGCGCGGGGGTTGCCACGGGATTCGACGACGATTCGCTCGCGGACCCGCTTGTCGAACGGGCCGCGCAACGTCGAGGAGAACAACGCACGCGCGTCGCGGTCGGCGAGGCCGCGAAGCTGGAGTTCCGGGAGCCCCGCGAGCTCCCGGACTGGCTCGCGGGTTGCGAACATCAGCGCGACGGGTTCGGCCGCGAGCCGGCGAGACACGAAGCCCAGGACGGAAGCGGATTCAGCGTCCAGCCACTGTGCGTCGTCAACCGCGCAGAGAAGCGGGTCAGCATCGGCGGCTCGGGAGAGCAGTCCGAGGATTGCGAGGCCAAGACAGAGACGGTCGGGCGGGATGCCGGTCGCGACGCCAAACGCCGTAGCGAGCGCCGCACGCTGAGGATCGGGCAAACGCTCGATCTGGTCTAACAGCGGAACGCAGAGTTGGTGGAGCGCCGCGTAGGGGAGGTCGACCTCCGAACGGACAGCCGACACTTGGACGAGCCGAATCCCGTCGGCCCGGAGCTCAACATGCTCAAGCAATGCCGTTTTCCCGATCCCGGCCTCACCCTGTAGGACGAGCACGCCTGCCCGACCAGCCCTCAGTCCACCGAGCAGCACGTTCAGCACCCCGCCCTCATGTGCGCGCCCGCACAGCTGCAGACCGTCGCCGGAGGAAACGTCGACCCGTTCGACGGTCGACTGAACCACTGACGCCGCGACAGTCATGTCGCGTTCCCCGGCCACCCGTCGCCGTTGTCGAGCAAGTAGCGGGCGACGCTGTCAGCGAAGCGTGCGGCCTCGCGGCGGTTGTGTTCGCTGACATCGAACGGTCCCAACCGGACTTCCGGGTTCTTTAGCGACCGCACCAAGACTTCGGCTGGCGCCGCGGCAAGGCAGTTCGTGTACTTGGACCGCTCCTCGTGGACCACTTCTGGGCTCATCGTCCAGGTGGCTTCGGCCTTCGTGGGTCCGCCCCGCAGGCCGAACATGTCCGAGAAGGAGACCAGCTCGCACCGATCAGTCCGGTGGGTCTGCAGCGCGTGCCGGTGGACCCTTAGCCAGTCGCCAATTGTCTCGACGGCAACGCACATGGCCTGACCCCGATCGGTGCTCATGAACCCGCTCGCAATGGGATCGGGCCGGGAGCGGCACCGGCACTTTCCGAGAAGGGAGAACCGCCAGCCCACGATGTCGACCTGCTCCAACGCGACGTCGATGGCGTCCTCTGATCTGAGCGGGCTTCCGACAGCTCCCGGTCGGGCACAACACGATCACCGTTGTCACTCAAGGCGGCTCCTCATCAGCGGGCGGACGGGACGGCCAGATCGTGCTCCCTTGGACCCTCCCTCGCCTCCTCAGAAGCTGATAGTCGTGAGCCGGGTGGCCGACGTGATAGTCGTTAGCCGGGTGGCCGACGAGCTATCAGCTGAGGTCGATTTGTCGGAGTTGACGCCGGGAGGTAACGTCGCGCTTTTGGAAGACCTTGCGGAGGTGGTAGGCCACGGTCGCTTCGCTGAGGAACATGATGGCGGCGATTTCGCGGTTGGTGGCGCCGTCAGCGGCGGCGATCGCGACTTGGCGTTCCTGGACGGTCAGGTCGTCACGCGTCTCGATGCTCCGTTTGCGTACCTTCTCGCCGGTCGCGAGGAGCTCGGTGCGTGCGCGCTCGCCGAACGCTTCCATCCCGATCGCCGTGAACTGCTCGTGCGCCGTCCGCAGCTGCGCTCGCGCGTCGACGCGGCGACCTTCGCGGCGCAGCCACTCTCCGTAGAGCAGGTGCGCACGCGCGAGCTCCGGCCGCAGGCGCGTGCGGCCCAACCGCTCGATCGCCTCCCGGTAGCACCGTTCGGCGTCGTCACCCTCGCTCAACAGGGCGCGCGCCCGCGCCTGGATCCCCAACCCCCAGTCGCTGTCACTCGCGCTGGTCACGGCCACCAGCCGCTCCAGAGCTTCAGTGGCGCGAGCCATCCGGTCGGTCCTCGTGGCCGCCTCGATCAGCTCGGGCAGGGCCCAGGTAGAGATGTACAGCTCGGGGATGATCTCGCTCGCCTGTTGGGCCGCGGCGAGCGCCTCGTCGTAGCGGCCGAGGCCGTTGTAGAGGATCGCGGCGGCCCATTGCGCCACTTGGCCCCCGAGCCCCTGCCCCTCGGCCATAGCACTCGTGTTGGTCGACGTGATCAACTCGGAGACCTCGGCCTCCCGGCCCCGGAGGGCGCCGGACACCAGTGCGACGTACGGTGCGAAACGAGTCTCGGTCGCCTCCGCGATCGCATCCGCCTCGGCGATCATCGCCGCGGCCAACAGAAGCTCCCCCCCCAAGGCCGCGGACATGCCCTGGCTTTGCACAAATATCGGGAGGACCGCGAGCGCGCCCGCGTCGCGGGCGAGCTGGACTTCCCTGGCGACGATCGCAAGCCAACCGTCGAAGTCCCACATCACGATGGCGGCGACCGTGGCCAGCCAACCCCACCGGAGCCCTGCCTCTGTTGAGATCGTATCGTGGGCAAAGGCGTCGACTGTCGCCTCCAGTGTCGGTCCTGCTGCGGTCCGTCCCTCGGTGATCAGAAGCGAAAGACCATCCAGCAACAGATCCAACGGACGCGGCGGATCCGCCCGCCGGGCGGCCGCGCTGGCGGCCCGCGAGACATCCACGACACTGGCACCGCTTGCCAGACGGCCGGCGAACATCGCGGCGCCCCACGCCTCCAGATAGGTCTCGCGAGCCAACTCGAGGTCGAGTCGCTCGAGCCGCTTGGCCGCCGCCAGCAGCAGCGACGCCGCGTCACTCCCGAAACTAGAGACAAACGCGACCTGCCCGCGCAGTAGGTCGATCCGGGCACGCTGAAGCTCATCCAGCGCCCCGTCCTCCGCGGTGGCCAGCAGCCTGAGCGCCGCATCGAACGCTCCAGCCTGCACGCTGACTTGCGCCGCGGCCAGCGCGCGCTCGGAACGCTTGGCCGGCTCCGGGGTCAGCGCGACCGCGCGTTGCAAGAACGCCGCGGCGGCAGCGAGCCCGCCACGGGCCTGCGCCCGCCCCGCGGAGCGCTCGAGCTCCACGGCAACCTCCTCATCTGGGCCCGGCGCCGCCGCGGCGAGGTGCCAGGCACGCCGGTCCGGGTCGACCTCCCGATCGGTCGCCTCCGCCAACGCCAGATGCGCTGCCCGGCGCTGGTCTGGCGCCGCCGACCGGTAGATCGCCGAGCGCACCAACGGATGGCGAAACGTCACCCTCTCACCGATCACGAGCAACCCGTCCGCCACCGGGCCCTCCGCGGCCACCGGGCTGATCCCAAGCCGCGCACCCGCACGCCACAACAACAGCGGATCGCCGACCGGGTCAGCCGCCGCCACCAGCAACAGCACCCGCGCGTCCTCCGAAAGCTCCTTCAGTCGCGCCACGAAGCTCTCCTCAATCCGTCCCGACAGCGCCTGAGCCCCAAGCAGACCAAAGCCACCCGCCAGCTGGGTCGCCGTCAAGCCACGCGGCAGCTCGAGCAACGCCAGCGGATTGCCGCGCATCTCCGCGATGATCCGGTCACGCACCCGCTCATCCAAAACGAACCGCACGGCCGAGCTCAGCAACGCGCGGGCGTCCCCATTGCGCAAGCCAAGCACCTCCAACTCAGAGAAATGCCGAAGCTCCTCCCCCGGCTCCCGTGCGGCAAACACGATCCCGACCGGCTCCGCCAACAGCCGACGAGCGACAAACGCCAACGTCAGCGCCGAGGCCTGATCCAGCCACTGCGCGTCATCCACGACACACAGCAGCGGCCCGTCATCCGCCACCTCCGAGAGCAAGCTCAAGAGCGCCAAGCCGACGAGGAACCGATCCGGGGCCGCCCCGGTGCTCACCCCGAACACGACCTCAAGCGCCTGCTGCTGCGGCCCGGGCAACCTCCCGAGCCGGTCAAGCAACGGCGCGCACAACTGATGCACACCCGCATAGGCCAGCTCCATATCCGACTCCACCCCAGCGACCCGCACCACCCGCAGATCGGAAGCCGCTGCGACCGCGTACTCCAGCAACGCCGACTTTCCAACCCCCGCCTCGCCCCGCACCACCAAGGTTGCGCTATGCCCACCCCGGACATCCTCGAGCACTCGGTCGAGCACCTCGCATTCGCTCAGGCGCCCTCGCAGCATCGTGACCCAGTAACCTACCGCACGCGCGCTCGCAACGACGAGTCGATGCACGCGGCCCAGGCGCAACAAGGGCCCCCGCTTTCCGGGCGCAAACCTCGACGGCCGAGCCTGGGATGGTTTCCCCTCTCAGTCTCCTTCGAGTTCCGGTCCCTGCGCGGGTCGAGTTGCGCGCAAGCAAAGCGGCGGCCGTCGGGGTCACGCGCTACTGCTTGGCCTCACCAGACCCGCACGTCCGGCTTGGACGATTGGAGCAGCCGCCGAACGGGTCGTTCGCGCTGTAGCCGCGTACTCAGACCCAGCCCTTGCGCCGGAAATACACGAGCAAGCCGGCGCAGGTAGCGATTATGCTCCCAATCCCGAACGCCCAAAAGGTCCACGGATCGCTAATCAGCTGGGCTGTCAGGAACCGAAAGTTCTGGCCGAAGAACCCAGTGATAAAAGACAGCGGCAGGAAGATCGTCGCAATGGCGGTGAGCTGCTTCATGACGGCATTCTGCCGGTTGCTAACGGTCGAGAGATAGAGGTCGGTCGCCCCGGAAAGCAGATCGCGGTAGGAATCGATTACTTCGCCAATCCGAATCAGGTGGTCATAGATGTCTCGGAAGTAGTCTTGCTCATCCAGCTGAAGACCCGGAAGTTCCGCGATCTGGTCCACCGACCGTGCGAACAGATCACGCTGGGCCGTGACAACCTTGCGCATCGAGAACAACTGGCGCTTGAGTGAGAACAGCCGCTTGAGTTGCGCGTCGGTGGGGCTAACAAGAATGGCTGCTTCGAGCTGATCGATCTCGTCGTCGATCTCGGCCAACACTGGGAAGAAGCTGTCGGTCAGGGCATCGAGTATCCGATACAGGAGAAACTGCTCGCTGTGCAACGCGCGCCCATCGAGCTGGTCGCGTTGCATCTCAAGCGGCGGCGAGGGTTCGCTATGGATTGTGATTGTGTATTGGCCCGAGATAAAGACGTGCACCTCCCGCAGCGGCTCCGGGTCTGCGGCCTCACGACGCCACGCGCCGTAGAAGACTAGGAATATGTAGCTGCCGTAGTCGTCGAGCTTAGGGCGCTGGCCGAACTGCTCGGTGTCCTCAAGTGCAAGAGGGTGAAACCCGAACAGTTCGCGCAACTGGGCAAGATCGTCGTGACTCGGGGCCGTCAGGTCGAGCCAGAAGAAGCGGTCGTCCTCTAGAAGATCGCTGATGCTTGCTTCGTCAATGCTCGTCAAACACGGGACAACGACCTGAAGTTCTTGCCCGCGGAGGTGATCGGTGCCGACTCGCCTACCAACCAGGACGCGCTCGCCTCGCGCTCGACGCTGGCGACGCGATCGGTCCGCCATGAAGCGTAGGTGCAGAGCCGAGGAGGCGATGCTCATCGCCGGCGCCTTAGGTCGGCAGGACGACGGCAACGGAGCGCCCCGCGCCCGTTAGATCTCGCCCTGCGGTTTGCGGTCGCCCGGGCATTGCCTATGCCGATGCCACTCATGCTGCCCTCCATCGTCTGCCCATGCTGTCCGGAGTGATCCCTGCGATGCGCTAAGTCTGGGCATGGGCACGCCGACTCGCATCGGCCGAGGGATAGTTGCAGTGGCCAGTCGTTGTTAAGTCGCCACCAACACGGGCAGAGACCAGCAGGATCACTAGCGACGGCGAAGCCGCCGAGCGTCAACGCGACAGTCCGACGACGCGGCCGGGCTTATCGAACGAGACCGAACGCCACAAACAGCGGTGCCAGCGGCTCTTACGCGCGCGAGCGCGCGACGCGCGCGGCACCCCTCTCTGTCAACGTCCGGTGAGACGCTCACCATCGAGGAATCAATGAACCTTGAGGGCGAGAACGGAGCAACGCCAGGATGTTGGAGTCGAGCACGAATGGAGCCAGGCATGCGGATGATGCTGCCGCCGGCCGCGAAGAGCAGGGAGGCGTAGCCGAGCTGGGATTCGTGGCCGGCGGGCGCGCCGCGCCGGCGGGGGTGCCTGACCCCGAGTTGGTCGGGCAGGCCAAGCGCCGTAAGTTCACCGCGAGGTACAAGCTGGAGATCCTCGAGAAGGCCGATGCGTGCACCAGGCCGGGGGAGATCGGCGAGCTGCTGCGCCGTGAGGGGCTTTACACGTCGCATCTGACGTACTGGCGCAAGCAGCAGCGCGACGGCGCGTTGAAGGAGCTCGGCCGCCCGCGCGGGCGCAAGCCGGTCGATCGGCGCGAGGAGGAGATCGCGAAGCTAACGCGGAAGCTGGAGCGCTCCGAGGCGGAGCTGGCGAAGATGAAGCGGGTCGTGGAGATTCAGGGAAACGTCTCAGCGCTGTTGGAGGAGATGCTCGGTTCCGAGAGCGCGCCGAGGAGCACCGAGCGATGATCGCCGCCACGGTCGAGGAGCTGACGCCGTTGATCGGCACCCGCCCGGCGTGCCGGGCGCTGGGCGCCTCCCCGGCGACGATCTACCGTCGTCGTCGCCCGCCCGAGCGCAGGGCGCCCAAGCCGCGGGCGACGCCTGAGCGGGCGCTGTCTGAGCCCGAACGCGACGCTGTGCTCGAGGTGCTGCACAGCGAGCGGTTCGTGGACGTCTCGCCGGAGGAGACGTGGGCGACGCTGCTGGACGAGGGCACCTACCTGTGCTCGACCCGCACGATGTACCGGATCCTCGGCGCCCATCACGGCGGCGTCAGAGAGCGGCGCGCTCAGCTCACCCACCCGCCGTATGCGAAGCCCGAGCCGCTCGCCGAGCGGCCCAACGAGCTGTGGTCCTGGGACGTGAGCAAGCTGAAGGGCCCGGCGAAGTGGACCTACTACTACCTCTACGTGATTCTCGACGTGTTCAGCCGCTACATCGTCGGCTGGACGGTCCAGTACCGCGAGAACGCGCAGCTGGCCACGGCGCTGATCGAGCAGGCCGCCGAGCAGCAGCAGATCACCCCCAAGATCCTGACGCTGCACGCCGACCGCGGCGCGCCGCAGCGCGCCAAGCCGGTCGCGTTCCTGCTCGCGGATCTCGGCATCACGAAAACGCACAGCCGGCCGTACACCTCCAGCGATAACCCCTACTCGGAGTCGAACTTCAAGACCCTGAAGTACCGACCCGAGTTCCCCGCCCGGTTTGACGACATCGACCACGCCCGCAGTCACTGCCGAGCGTTCGTCGACTGGTACAACCACGCCCACCGTCATTCCGGGATCGGGCTGATGACCCCGGCCGCATTCCACCACGGCCACGCCGCACAGCTACACGCCGCCCGCGTCGATGTGCTCAACGCGGCCTACCAGCGACACCCTGAGCGGTTCGTCCGCAAGCCGCCCGCCCCGCCCGCGCTACCTACCGCAGCGTGGATCAACAAGCCAAAAGAGGTCGCCGCCGCTCACTAATTTCGAACGCAGGGCGTCTCGCCGGGCTTGACAGGCTCCGCACGAACAGATGCCGCGCGGGTGACCCAACTGTCAGGTCCTGGCGAGCTGGATCGTGCCCCGCCCCGCGGATGACCCCTTCCTCGCTCAGCGCTCAGCGCTCAGAGCCTCCGGCGGCCGTCAGCGAGGTCGTCCGGTAGGCGAGACACTCTGCCACGCAGACAGTTGTTAGAGACCGGTCGCGTGCAGGGTTGAGTTCACGATCGCATCGCTCAACTCGTGACGAGGGCGGATCCCGAGTTTTCCGAAGACCTTGAGCTCGAAGCCGCCAGCGAGGCCGGAGAATCTCCGGTGGTGCTGATGCACGACTCCCCTCTGGAGACTGAGCAATGGAAGAGCCGCCGGAACGACGACGAAACCGTCGACTTGCTCCGCATGCTCATCGCCGAGGACCGTTGGACCTTCGGTCCGACCACTCGACCGTCTAAAACCTGCTCGCTGAGCTCCAGCGAGTTGGACGTGGACGGTCAGGACGGGGACAGGGCAGACCGGCCAGTCCACACTGGCTGGTCGGCGTCTTTGTAAGAAGCATCCCGCGAGCTGGCATCTTCAGCTCGTCGCGATGCGCGTCGATCGGATGCGTCACGCGCGTGTCGAAGATCAGCGCCGTCGCCTCGATGTGATTCATCGACCGGACGTGCGCGTCGGCGTCAATGTGGGTGTGCAGGACCGCGTGCACGAGATTGCGTTTCTCGAGACCGAGCCACGTTTCGGCCAGCTCCGGGCAGTTGTAGCCGAGCACGCCGACCCGGTCACCGCGCTGTAGCCCGGCGCCAAGAAGCGCCGATCCGGCCGCGTTCAGTTCGTTGAAGCTGAGCGTCCGGCCGTGGCACTCCACCGCTGCGTCGCCGCCGAAGGACTCGGCGGCGAGGCGAGAAAGGATGCCGGCTTCCAGCTTCATCCGAACCTCTTCAGTGAACCGATCCCATTCGGCCGACGGGTCTCCGGATGTAGCGCAGGAGGGCAACCATCCCCCGGGATCTCCGGGTCATGACTGCCCTGTCGAACTGTCCTACGGCCGATGCGAGCGGGGCCGCAGCGGTTGACACTCGCCCCACGAGCCGACCCGTCACCTGCACCTGGGATGTGTCCGGCGGCTCGGCAATCGACACGACAACGCAGCCACAACACAACCACAAGGGACGGCATCATGAGTATCCACACCGTGAACCAGGGGTCGGGCGAAGGGGTCGCCGGTCGCCCGGCTGTCATCAGTACCGATCGCACGCGGGCAGTGTTCGGTCAGGTCATGGGCCTCGTCGCCCTGACGCTCGGCTGCCTCGCGCTCGGGGCATACATCGGCCGCGATCTCAGCGGAGGGATCGGGATTGCGTTCTTCGTCGGCGGCCTTGGCTGCGTGTTCGGCCTCAACGTCGCGTCCGCTCGCGGACACGACCAGCTGTCGACCACGCTGCTGTTCGGTTTGGGGCTGCTGCTCGGATTGGCGCTCGGTCCGGTCCTGAACGCCTATGCACAGGCTGACCCGTCGGCGCTGTGGGACGCCGCCGGGACCACCGCGGCGTTCGTCGCCGGTCTCGGGGCCTACGGCTACGGCACCCGGCGTGACCTGTCGGCCTGGGGGCGCACCCTGTCCTGGGCGCTGGTGGGGTTGATCGTGTTCGGGATCGTCGCACTGCTGGTCTCCATCCCACACGCGAACGTGATCTGGTCGGTCGCCGGGCTGGTGATCTTCGGCGGGTTCACGATCTTTGACTTCAACCGGCTGCGTCGCGCCGGCAAGCAGAGCGCGGTCCCGATCGCCACGAGCATCTTCCTGGACATCCTCAACGTGTTCCTGTTCGCGCTGCAGCTGTTCGGCGGCGGACGCGACTAACCGTCGGGCACAGAGAGAGGAACAGTCATGAATATTTCTCATCGTCTCCGCGACGTGTTCGGGACCTACTTCCCGTTGCAGGAGTCCGGCGACACTCAGAAAGCAGTGCCGCCGTCGCCGTTGCCGCGTGACAAGCAGGGCTGGCGGGTGGCGCCGGCGCCCGACGGCCGGGGCGCGCCGGAGCAGCCCCCGCGCACGCCACCGCACCGCCTGCGTGGCTTCTGGATCTTCGTCCTGGTGCTGCTGGCCCTCAACTGGGCCTCCGTGCTGGTGTCACAACCATCGGCGCAGCCACGAGTCAAGGTGCCGTTCAACCCATACTTCCTGCGCCAGCTGCAGGCCGGCAGGATCACGTCGATCGCGTCGAAGGAGGACACGATCCAGGGGACGTTCGCGTCCGCCGTGCGCTATCCGGCGAGCGACCGGCGGGCGACGCCGACGACGTTGTTCTCCACGCAGGTGCCGTCGTTCTGGAACAACACCGCGCTGACCCAGCTGCTGGTGTCCAAGGGCGTCCAGGTCAACGCCACGAACCCCAATCCGGGCACATCGCTGCTGGCCGAGCTGCTCCTCGGGTTCGGTCCCACGCTGCTGCTGGTCGGCTTGTTCGTGCTGCTCGCCCGGCGCGCGCAGGGCGGCGCCGGCGGGCTCGGCGGCCTGGGCAAGTTCGGACGCTCCCAGGCGCGGCGGGTCGACCCGGACAAGATCCGGGTCACGTTCGAGGACGTCGCCGGGATCGACGAGGCCAAGGCGGAGCTGACCGAGATCGTCGACTTCCTCAAGAATCCCGAGCGCTACCAGAAGCTCGGCGGCCGGATGCCCCACGGTGTCCTGCTGTTCGGTCCTCCCGGGACCGGCAAGACGCTGCTGGCACGGGCGGTGGCCGGCGAGGCGCAGGCGGCGTTCTTCTCGATTGCCGCGTCCGAGTTCATCGAGGCGATCGTCGGGGTCGGGGCGGCCCGTGTCCGGGACCTGTTCGCCAAGGCCAAGCAGGCGGCGCCGGCGATCATCTTCATCGACGAGCTCGACGCCATCGGCCGCTCCCGGCAGGGATCGGGCGGGATCACCGGCGCCAACGACGAGCGCGAGCAGACGCTGGATCAGATCCTCACCGAGATGGACGGGTTTGAGGGCAACGACGCGGTCGTCGTGCTCGGCGCGACCAATCGCCCCGAGATCCTCGACGCGGCACTGCTGCGCCCCGGCCGGTTTGACCGGCGCGTCGCCGTCCAGCCGCCGGACCGCGTGGGCCGGATGAAGATCCTGGAGGCGCACACGCGGGCAATGCCGCTGGCCGGCGATGTCGATCTCGGCGCGCTGGCGTCCTCGACGCCGGGGATGGTCGGCGCCGATCTGGCCAACCTCGCCAACGAGGCGGCGCTACGGGCGGCGCGGCGAGAGCACGACACGGTCACGATGGCCGACTTCACCGACTCCCTGGAGAAGATCTTGCTCGGCGCGCCCCGCGGCATCATCCTCTCAGCGCAGGACCGCGAGCGAACTGCCTTCCACGAGTCCGGGCACGCGTTGGTGGGAATGCTCACCCCGGGTGCCGACCCGGTCCGCAAGGTCTCGATCATTCCCCGGGGCCAGGCGCTCGGGGTGACCTTGTCGACCCCCGACTCCGATCGCGTCTCCTACAGCCGCGAA
>Ga0302235_10000219_pt1 | contig 49743 bp, 51 predicted proteins | sample II_Palsa_N3_3_FD_193577 | JGI IMG/M metagenome (GOLD analysis project Ga0302235, IMG submission 193577) | Peat permafrost microbial communities from Stordalen Mire near Abisko, Sweden - II_Palsa_N3_3 | ecosystem: Environmental > Terrestrial > Soil > Palsa > Peat permafrost | place: Sweden...
CGCCGATCACGGGGCGGAGCGTCCCAGCCAGCAGCTCGCCCAGCGTCCCGCAAGCTCGGCCCGGTTCTGTGCCCTGCTCGTGCTCCTCTACTTCGTGCTGACCTTCACCCACGAGCTGTCCCCGTACCTCGTGATGGCCCAGCTCGGCGCCCTCGCGGTCGCGGGCCTCCTCCGGCCGCGATGGCTGCCCCTGGCCCTGGCCGCCATCGCCGCCGGCTACCTGCTGCCGCGTTTCGGGTACGTCAACAGCCGCTACGGCCTGGTCTCCGCGATAGGCGACTTCTTCGGCAACGCCACTCCGCCGTCGGACGCATCGTCGCTGGTCGTGCCGGCCAGCCAGGTGCTGCTCCAGGACAGTGCGGCTGCGCTGTCCCTGGGTGTGTGGGCACTGTCCCTGGCGGGCGCCTGGCTGCACCGGCGGTCGGGACGGACCGTCCTGGCCCTGGTCCTTCTCGCGTATTCCCCCGTGCTCGTCCTGGCCGCGGGCGCTTACGGCAACGAGGGCATCCTGCGGGTGTACCTGTTCTCCCTGCCGTGGAGTGCGGCCCTGGCGTCGGCGGTGCTCGCACCGCTCCCGTCGGACGTGACGGGCAGGCCCGTTCGCTGCGGCGCACATGCCCCGGCCCGCACCGGCAGACCGCGGCGGGGCGCCCTGCGCCCACCGCTGGCCCTGGGCGTTGCCCTGGCCCTGTTCTTTCCTGCCTTCTTCGGATATGACCGGTTCAACGTCATGACCGAGGCGGAGGTGGCTGACGTCACATCGTTCCTGCAGAGCGCTCCGGCCGGCCCGGTCTTCTGCGCCGACGAAGACGCGCCCACCTCCGATACTGCGCGGTACAACCTCTTCCCCGTGGACCCGGTTTTCGGTGGCAGCGGCGTACTGCCGGAGGCGTCCGCGCGGCCCGATATTGCCGGGGTGCTCGCCAGGGAGGCCGTGAGCTATACGGCTGGCCGCGTGCCGACGTACGTGCTGGTCACTCCCAGCATGATCGCCTACGGCCAGGACTACGGAATACCAGTCCGGAGCTTCACGACTCTGCTCGCCTCCCTGGCCCGCTCCCGCGCCTGGAAGATCACTGTCGATCAGCCCGGTGCCGTCATCTACGAGCTGCCGCCGGGAGTGGCCGTCCGCGGTCCCGGCAGCACCGGCCCGAAGCCCGGATTCGTGGTTCCGTGACCGCCCGGGGATTAATGACAGGCTCGGGCGCCTTCCCGGTGAGCGGCCGGCGGCCCGCCTGCTCTGTGGCGGCCGACGGCGGGGCGGCGATGCTGACCCGGCCCTCGGGTGCCTGCAACGTCGCCGGGCGCTCGCGCCGCCCCCGGCGCGGGGCCGGCCGCCGCCCCCGGCACGGCGCCGGCCGCCGCCACCGGATCCGCCGCTCCTCTCGCGGCGCTGAAGACTGCCGGAGACCGGGCTACCGCCACCACCAGGTTGCCGCCTCCCCACGCGAGTGCTGCCCCGTCAACTCCCAGGTGCTTCGTTAGCGCCCAGCCCCCGCCCAGTACCAGTACGGCCAGCGCGAGCCGGCTCCAGGTGGCTCGCCCGACCCGGCCCGTAATACGGTCCAGGGTGAACGTGACCTGGAGAAAGCTGTTAGGGAGAGCTGCAGCTGCGAGCAGGGCCAGCAGCGAGGACGTGTGGGCCGCATAGCCGGCGCCGTAAATACTCAGGATGGGTCGCGCCGCCAGGGCAAGCACGGCCGCGCCCGGCGCGACGGCCAGCGCGCACCTCGCGAGCACGCCCCGGGTCAGCTCAGTTAGCCGGTGCGGCGCGGCTGCGCCCTCGACCAGCATGGACGTCGCGAAATTGGTGGCCACCAATGCCAGCCCGGAGACGATCGTCCAGGCAACGAAGAAGCTGGCGTTCGCCGCCGCGCCCAGAACGGACAAGATCACGAGCGGCAGCAGGTTCCCGCAGGCCTGGCCGAGCAGAGTGCCGAGATAGTCGACAGAGGCGAAGCGCACGACCTCACGGCCGCGCAGCACGCTTGCCTGCGCTGCTGTCCAGGAGCACCGCAGGTACCGGCGGAAGATGAGCCAGTTGATGGCCGGGACGATTACCGCGAGCGGGACTATCCAGGAAAAGAAGATCCCGGTAGATGGCAGCAGCGCGGCGCCGACGACGAGCAGCAGCAGCTTGGATGCGCCGTAGGCGGTGTTCTCCAGCGGGATGATCGTCGCCCGGCGGAGGCCCGTGAGGGCCGCGTCCTCGAGTGCGAATACTCCCCAGACGATGGCTGCGCCGACGAATGCGGCAGCCAGCGCCGCCGAACGGCCGAGAAAGTGCCACTGACCGCTGAGCCTGGGCGCCACCGTGACGAACGCGGTGGCGATGGCCAGGGCAGCCGCCGAGCTCGCGCCGTAACCGTACGCTATGAGGCGGCCGGCCGACTGCCCGGCCTGCGGCAGGAACCGGGGCAGGGCGTTTCCGACGTTCAGTTGCGCGAGGCTTGACACGAGAATGAGCGCAGATACGAGGGCCGCGCTGCGTCCTAGTAGCTGCCGGTCATACAGGCGGGCAGCTACCGCCCAGTACGCCACGCCGAACGCCGTCGTCCCGGCGGTATTGATAACCAGGGCGTAGCTGCCGCGATACGTTGGGTCCCGTATCCCAGCGAGTGCACGACTGCCGATTCTCCTCGGACGAGTAAGCACCCGCCTACTCCGGGCACCTGACAGCCGCCTCGGCCCCCCGGTGCAGGCGGAACCTCGCGCGGCCTGTCACGTACCCCCCAACGGTCGCGAGCACCCCGGCGGCGGTGGCGGTCATCCTCGTCAGACCGCGCGGGTCGCCAGCGAGTAGCTCAAGCAGATCCCGGACGAGCGCGCCGGGTAGCACCGAGGTCAGGTATCGGCGTTCGCGATCCAGCCCGGCGCCCGGGCCAACCGAGCAGACCACGTAGGCCTTGGACTGCCCTTCGTGCCAGCAGCGCCGGACGAAATAGCGGAACCTCGTCCGCTCGCCGGCGACATGGTGGTCGACCGAAGCGGTCGGCACGTAGACGACGCTCGACCTGGGATAGCAGGCAGTCAGGCGGATGGCGAGTACGGTTTCCTCGCAGCCGCGGGGCTGCATCGCAGTGCGCCCGATAGCAGAGTCGAACCCGCCAACGCCGAGCGCCAGCCTGGTCCGGATGCTCATGTTGGCGCCTATCGGATTGCGGATCACCCCGGCAGATTCAGGCAGCCCGCGGTAGCTGCAGCCGACGACCCAGTCGAACTCGGGGGGCAGCCATCGGGGCCGTGACGCCGGCCATCGCGGATGAATGCTGCCGCCGGTCGCCACGACATCCGGGTCGCCGTAGGGCTCAACGAGCGACGCCAGCCAGCCGGGCCGGGCCACCGCGTCATCATCGAGGAACGCCGTGACGGCGCAGCGTGCCGCGCGAAGGCCAGTGTTGCGGGCATCTGAAAGGCCACGGATGCCGTCGTTCTCCAGGACGATGACGTTCCTCAGCTCGCGGCGGGCACGGGCAGCGAGGTCCGCATTGTGATCTATGACGAGCAGCACCTCGCGCGGTCCGGGAATCTGCCCGATCACGGACTTCACCGCGGCGCGGGTCTGCCCCCACCGGTCCTGGGTGTAAGCGCAGATCACGACGCTCGCCCCCGGCTGGTCGCCGCAGCCGCTGCCCGGGCCGGGCCGGACGGGAGCAGGGCCGGCGTATTCGACGAGCGAGACCTGCGGCCATGTCACCTGGCAGCAGCCCGGTTATCGGCGGTGCCCTGGGGGGACGTGGCCGCACCATGTCCCGGCACGCTCCGCCGCAGCCGGCGCGGACGCTGGCGGGACCATTCACGGGCGATCACCTTCATGATCCGCCAGCCGTCCGCGACGACACGCAACTTACTCGCCCCGTGCAGGCGCGGGCGCTCGAAGCTGGGGACCTCCTGCACACGTAGCCCGGCCCTGGCAGCCCGGATGCTCATGAGGGCCTCCACCTCGAACCCCGGGCAGTCGATGGCCATGGCAGGGAGGTGCCGGGCCCAGAAGGCGTTGTAGCCATAACACAGGTCGCTGTAGCGGGTGCCGAACATCCAGTTGACCAGGGTGCTGAGGATCCGGTTCCCGCAGCGGCGGGCACTGGTGATGTCACTGCTGCCGCCCCCGCTGGCAAAGCGTGATCCCTTGGCAAAGTCCGCGCCTGCTACCAGGGCACCCACAAAGTGGAGGATCTCGCGCCCATCTATGGAGCCGTCAGCGTCCATCGTCACGATGATGTCTCCGGTGCATGCCGCGAACCCGGCGAGCAGGGCATCTCCCTTGCCGTGCCCGCGCTGCGTGATGACCTTGATGTCCGGCTGCAGGCGGCGTGCGACCGCCACCGTATCGTCGGCGGACCGTCCGTCGACGAGAATGACCTCATCGATCCAGCACGGGAGCGAGCCGAACACATCGGGCAGGTTGGCGCCTTCGTTCAGCGCCGGGATGATGACGCTGATGCTCGGCGCAATGGCAAGCTCGGCCGTGATCGGCCGATACGGGCCGTAGCGGAGTTGGGCCTGAGCCTGGCCCGGCGGGCACGCTTGCGCGACAGAACCCTGCGCCAGCGTTTCCTGCCCGCTGGGCGCCAACCTGTTACCAATGGTCATCAATCCTCCCAGAGCCGTTTATTAATGCGCCAGGCATAATACGTCCAGAGAAATTAATATTTTCCTGTGAGCGGCACCTGGCCCGGCAAGGCTGGTCTCAGCCGGGAGCATTTAACTGAGGTTATCCTCGGTATCATCATCGAGAAGGAGTACTGCGAACAATTCTGCTGGCTTCCTGAATTCGACGATAGCATGGGAATGCTATTAATCCCGGGCTGCCGCGACATTCAGCCAGCGGATGTCAGCCGGTGATATCCGTGCCTTTCGGGAGTACTCCCGCAGCAGGTCCCGGTATTCGCGCTAGTTCCCGTCGCCACGGCGAGTGCGCGTGCGCTCGGTAGATGGGAATACCAGTGGCGGGCAGGGCGCTTGGCCATCCCGCCGCTCCAGAAAGAGCCGGCCTGCCAGGCCGCCGCCCGAGCGCGGGGCACAGCCCGTCCGCGAGCGACAGGCCGGTGCCGGGTGCCCAGCTGGCGGCGGCCTGCTCGGCGTCGGCGACGCTGACCGGCGCTTTCTCGGTAAGGCTCCGTCACTTGCTCAGCTGGAGGTGCGGGAGTCACGGCTCTTCGTGATCATGGAGGGACGGTGGGCACAGCAGTCGACCGCGGTGAACGCGCAGATCAGCAACCGAATCCTGGTTGTGAGGCGGCGCAGGCATGGCCACCTCGGGGGAGCGTGCCGCCCCGTTCCATGCGAAGGTTGATCTATGCGGAAATACGTCATCATGGGTGTACAAGGCAGCGGCAAGGGAACGCACGCGAAGATGCTCGCCCAGGACTTCGGCATCGTGTACATCGCCGTCGGGGACATCTTCCGGTGGAACGTGCAGCACCACACGAAGATCGGCGCGCAGGTCAGGCGAACGATGGCGGCGGGGTTGCTGGTCGGCGACGACCTCGTCGAGAGCGTCGTTGGGCTACGGCTCAGCGAGCACGACTGGAACTATGGCTTCATCATTGACGGCTTCCCGCGGAACGAGCGCCAGGCGGAGTTCTTGCTGGAGAGCTACGACATCGACGGGGTGATCCATCTCGACCTGCCCGACAGCGATGTGGCGCGCAGAGTGCTCGCCCGGCGGATGTGCGCGAACTGCGGCATGGACTACAGCCTGATCGACAACAGCCCATCGTCGGGCCTGAGGTGCGACGCCTGCGGCGGGGAGCTCATCAGGCGTGAGGATGACACCGAGGAGGCGCTTGCTGTCCGGCTCCGCGAGTACCACGAGAAAACCGATCCCGTGCTCGGCATCTTCCGCCGCAAGGACTATGTCATCACGGTGGACACCCGGCCACCCAAGGAGCAGGTCCAGCAGACCATCAGGGACAAGCTCGGGCTGCGGCCCCATCATCTGGCGGCAAAGAGCAGCCACGCCGGTGCGCGGTAGCCCCAGCAGTGCCCCCGCCAGGGTGACGCAATCGTCGCGCATCTGCCAGCGCCTGCAGATCGTGCCGTGCTGACAAGTGACTCCCGCGACTGAATAGCGTGCGTCCGCAAATCGGGTATCGGTGCATCACCTCGAATTTGCGCTCGCCGTTATCCGGTTATGGGCGCTTCCGATCGCATGGCGCCTGTGCTCCTCGGCTGCACTACGCGCGGGACCAGATCCGGCTGCAGCTGGGCTCACGAGACGGCGACGAGCCTGTCCCGTGGCCATGCCCGCCGCATCATCTGCAATAGGACACGCCAGGCCGCTCTGGCGCCTCATTCCAGGTTCTAGCTGTCACGCTGGGTTACCTTAGGAAATGTGCCCGCATATGCCGTTCCGTCCAGGCCCGTCCCGTTCGACGCCGCGCGCCTGCCTGGCCCGCGACGCCGCGATCAGGCAGTCGCGGAGCACGTTCACCTCTGTCATTCCGGCCGCGCGGTGGCCGCATGACATCCCCGGATGACGCTAGCAAGCTCAGTGCGGCCCGGGCCGATCATGCGGGCAGCCTGCTGTGCCGCCTTTTAATCTGCCACCCTGAGGTTGTCGACATCGAGATCCTCGGCCAGACCGAGATGCTCGAAGGAACCATCTCATACTCACTCGGCGTGATGCTGCCCGGCGGCCGGGAACTCTACATCGACGTGGAGGACGCGCCCGCGCCTCCTCCGGGCGCAGGCCGGTAGCGAGCAGCAGCGTTACCAGCCCCCACGCCAAGATCACAGCGGTTCTCAGTGACCGGTTTCGCCGCCGCGGTGGACGGGGCTAGTCTCAGGCGCAGGCTGAAATTCGTCCTGCGCACCGACGGCCGGCCGCGCCGGCCGGCCGGCACCGGCCGGCCGCGGTGCATATCAAGAACCGACACCAGCGGCCCGCAAGCCGGAGGGATCTGAGATGAACTACACGCTGATCATGAAGAACGGGCAGTCCGCGCTGGTGGCTATCGGCCCGGTGGCCATTGAATATCAGGCAGCGATGCTGCGCGACGAGATAGAGAACAGCTCAGACTGGACCACGGTGGGCATCGCCAGGGTCCTCACCGAGGCGCAGGCCCGTGCCCTCATGAACGCGGGGACGCAGTGACACCGCCGCTGCGCTGTCGGTGTGGGCGTAGGCGTCGGTCGTGCCGTTCAGGCCCATCACGTTGCTGCTCTGGGCGTACACGAGGGTGAATGACCGGTTCTGGGGGCGGCCGCGGCGGTGAAGCAGTCGACGTTGACGACCTCGCCGCTGCTGCTTCCGTGCCAGCCGGTCAGGTTGCAGCTGCCGGGCTCGTTGCCCCAGGCACTTGTTGTTGCCGGTCATGTCAGTCCTGCTCCGGCCGCGCGAACTGGTGGCTGCCCGGCTGGCTGGACCGCATCCTCCCGCACCTGTCCATCGAACCCGCCGCCCAGCCCCCGCGCGCGGCAGCGCTGCCAGGATCTGCCGGGCAGCACGGCGATCGCGTCCCGCAGCCCGCGGCGGCAGCCGGAAGTAGTGCGTCCGAAGTCCTGGATGCTGCTCGGCACAAGTTCTAGATATTGCTGGGCACACCGAAATCGGTGTGCGTAAGACGTACCGAGGTATTCCAGAGCCGCTGGGCGAGATCGGCGTTACGCGAGGCTTTGGAGGGCTGGGCGATCTCCGGGTATCCCTTGGTGTGGATCAGCCCATCCGGCCCGACATAGGAGCCCCCGGGAATGTCCTGGATGGCCGCGTAGAGGGTTGGCAGAGCGCCGTGCTCTCCGTCCTGGGTGATCGGGCGGAGGAACAACCTGTTGACCGTCCCCTGGAAGCCGCCCACGTGACTGATCAGGTTGGTTTTCGCAACGCCAGGGTGCGCGGCGATGGCCCGCACCACGCTCCCGGAGCTGGTGAGCCGGCGTTGCAGCTCGACGGTAAACAGCATATTGGCCAGTTTCGACTGGCAGTAGGCGCCCAGGGGCCTGTATCTGCGGTTCTCCCAGTTCAAGTCGTCGACCTTGATCGTCCCGATCTTGTGAAGGTCAGAAGAGATAGTGACGACTCGGTCGGTGATATGCGGCAGCAAGAGGTTGGTCAGCGCGAAATGACCGAGATGGTTGGTGCCGATCTGCAGTTCGAACCCGTCGGCGGTACGCCCCTCGGGCACCATCATGATTCCCGCGTTGTTGACCAGGATGTCAAGATCTCCGGTCCATCCAGCTGCGAATTCGCGGACCGAGGCAAGGTCCGCGAGGTCCAGCTGGCGCACCTCTGCCTGCCCCGTCATCTTGGCGGCGGCCGATTCGCCCTTGGCGACGTCACGAACGGCGAGCACCACCCTGGCGCCGGCGCGTGTCAGCTCGCCGGCGGCGATGGCCCCGATTCCATTTGAGGCCCCGGTAACCACGACGGTTCGGCCCGACATGTCGGGCAGCCGGGCGGCAGTCCACCTCTTGTTAGCCATGCTCGGATCCTCACGGGCGAGACGGTACGGCAACGAATACTTGAAATTCTCAACCTATTAACTTGAGTTTGTCAAGTGATACTCTGGGGAGATGAAGTCCTACGGCCAGTACTGTGCGCTGGCGCGCGGGTTGGACGTGATCGGAGGCCGCTGGACCCTCCTGATCGTTCGAGAGTTCCTCGCCGGGCCCCGGCGCTACTCTGAGCTGCTTGAAGGCCTCCCGGGTATCGCCACGAACCTGCTGGCTGAACGCCTGCGCAGCCTCGAAGAGCACGGGATCGTGGCGCGCGATGCCGAGGCCAGGTATCGGCTCACCGAATGGGGCCAGGGTCTGTCCGAATCTCTGTACGCAGTGGCACGCTGGGCCGCACCTCTCATGGCCGAGCCCCTGGGAGACGATTCCTTTCGCAGCGCCTGGCTTGCGCTTCCGATGGCCGTCATCTTCGATGGCGTCGATTCACGCCGGCCGCGATTGACCATCGAAGTCCGCGCGGGGGACGCGCCGGTGACAATCGAGTCGCGGAACGGGCAAGTGCGGGTCGAATCCAGGCCTGCGATGCTCCCCGACCTTGTCCTCGCCGGCCCGCCCGAGGGCATCGTCGGTCTGCTCACCGGAGCGCTCGACGAGACCTCAGCCGCCGAGCGAGGTGTGCAGATTCAAGGTGACGTGCGCCAGCTGGCGAAACTCCGAACGCTGCCGAAATCCGCCAGCCGCCGTTAGCGACCATGTATCCCGGCTTGGTCTCGGCCAGGTGGTGGTTGGGCATGGCGAAAAGAATCTCGCCTCTTGGGTGAACCGGTTGCCGCCAGAACGCAATAGAGAAGCGATGGACGACGATGAGCTGATCGCCGCGGTGGCGGGCGGTGACGACGGTGCGTTGCGGGAGCTGTTCTCGCGGCATGCGCCGTGGCTGGCTGCCCGCCTGCGGGCGGTGCTGCCCGCCGCCGAGGTGGAGGACGCGTTGCAGGAGACCTTCCTGGCGGTGTGGCAGGGGGCTGGTGGCTACCAGTGGGCCAGGCCGGGGGACGCGGCCGGGGGCTGGCTGTGGGGAATCGCGCGCCGGCAGGCCGCGCTGCTGCTGCGCCGCCGCGGGCCCGCCGCCGTGGTGCTGCCTGCCGTGCTCACGCCGGGCGGGCAGCAGGCCGGCGACCCGGCGGAGGCCGCCCTGGCACGGGCCGACCTGGACCAGGCCGTCGCGGCCCTGGGCCCGGCCGGAGGCCCGGAGCGCGAGGTCTGGCGGCTGCTGTACCTGGAGGACCGGCCGGTAGCCGAGGTTGCGCAGCTGCTGGGGGTTCCGGCGGGCACGGTGAAAAGCCGCGCCCACCGGGCGCGGCGTCTGCTGCGGGGAGCCTTGCGCGGCGGCCCGGCGGCGGGAGGAGGCAAGAGATGAGCGGCACCGATGCGGGCCCGCCCGATGTCGACCTGGGCCGCGTGTGGCTCGGGGTGGCGGCGCAGGTGTGGCGCCGCGAGCCGGGGTGGGCGGAGCGGGCGGCCGGGCGGCTGCTGCGCTCGCCGGGGCTTGCCCGGGCGCTGGTGACCACGCCGTCGCTGCTGCTGGGATGGCTGATCGCGACTCCCGTGGTGCTGGTCGCCGGGGTACTCGCCACGCTGGGGACCGGGACGCCGTACGTGCCGCTGCTCGCTCCGGCGGTCGCGGCGGCCGGCATCGCGTACGCCTACGGGCCGGGCATCGACCCAGCCTGGGAGCTGTCGCGGAGCATGGCGGTGAGCGACCGGATGGTGCTGCTGGTGCGGGCCGTGGCGGTGTTCGGGCTGAACGCGGCACTAGGCCTGGCCGCCTCGGCCGCGTCGGGGGCGGCGGCCGCGCTGACGTTCGGCTGGCTGGTGCCGATGACCGCTGTCTGCTGCCTGGCTCTAGCCGCCGCGACGCTGGCCCGGTCGGCGAACATCGGCGTGGCGGCGGGCATGTCCGGCTGGGTGATCACGGTGCTGGCCGGGCAGGCGGCGGCCGGGCGGCTCACCGCCGTGATCACCGATTCTTCCCTGATCCTTCCCTACCTTGCCTTCGCCGCCTGCTGCGGCGCGGTCGCGGCGTACGCGACCCGGATCCCGAGAGGAACCTCATGAACGTCGAGCTCACCGACCTGACCAGGCGGTTCGGCCGGACCACGGCGGTGTCAGGAGTGACACTGGAAGTCGGCCCTGGGGTGTTCGGCCTGCTGGGCCCCAACGGGGCCGGCAAGACCTCGCTGCTGCGGATGATGGCGACGGTGATCCCGCCGACCTCGGGCAGGCTGCGGCTGCTCGGCCGCGATCCCGGCTCCTACGCCCCGCGGCGGGAGGTCCGGCGCCGGCTCGGCTACCTGCCGCAGAGTCTCGGCTACTACCCGGGGTTCACGGTCGCGGAGTTCGTGGAGTACTTCGCGCTGCTCAAGGACATGCCGCCGGGCCGGGTGCCGGCCGCGGTGGCGGCTGCCATCGAGCGGGTGGGCCTGGGGGACAGGCCGCGTGCCAAGCTGCGGACGCTGTCCGGCGGGATGCTGCGCCGGGCCGGGATCGCGCAGGCGATCGTGAACGAGCCGGAACTGCTGCTGCTGGACGAGCCGACCGCAGGGCTGGACCCCGAGCAGCGGGTGGCGTTCCGCGGGCTGCTGCGCGACTTCGGCCAGCGGGCTACCGTGATCGTCTCTACCCACCTGGTCGAGGACGTGGGCGCCGCCTGCACCCAGGTGGCGCTGATGGAGCAGGGCAGAATCGTCTTCCACGGCACCCCGGCTGAGCTGACCGCCCGGGGCGAGGGCAGCGGCGCGGCGGGTGATGCCCCGCTGGAGCGCGGCTACAGCGCGGTGCTCGCGGCGGCGCGATCGGTCACGGCGGCCCGGGCATGACCGCCGCGACCAGCGCCCCGGTGCGCCACCAGCCGCCGCGCGCGCCGCGGCCGGTCCCGCTGACCGCAGCCCGGCTGCTGCGGCTGGAACTGCGCCGCAACCCGATGCCGTGGATCCTGCCGCTGATCGCCGCGGCGTTCTGGTTCGACTCCTACCGGCCAAGCACTACCCAGCCGCCGATCTGGGCGCTGCGCACGTTCTGGAACATGGGGCAAGGGCACACCATCATCGACTTCGGGCCGTTCGTGGCCGGCGTGGCCGCCTGGGCCGGATCGCGGGACGGCCGGCGCGGCATCGCCGACCTGGTGACCGCTACCGCCCGGCCGCGCTGGGCCGCCCAGCTCGCCACCTGGGCCGCGACCGCCATCTGGGCGGTGGGGGCCTACCTGGTCTTCGTCGCCGTCATGTTCGGGGTCTACGCGCATCAGGGGGTGCAGGGCTCGCCGCCGTGGTGGTGGGTGGCGGTCGGCGCGGCGGCCGTGACGGCGTTCTGCGCGGCCGGGTTCGCGGTGGGCGCCTTGTTCCCCAGCCGGTTCGCCGCGCCGCTGGCCGCGTTCGGCGGGTTCCTGGCCCTGGTGATGTCATCGCAGACCGGGTTCAGCCACACCAGCGGATGGGCGCTGATCCTGCCGACCAACTCCAACGGCAACTACCAGCCCCTTTCCGGGATCTTCTATCCCTACCTGCCCGACTTGCCGATCGCCCGGGTGATGTTCCTGGCCGGGATCGCGGTCGCGGCACTCGGCCTGCTCGGCCTGCCCGCCGGAGCCGGCGGCCGGTGGCTGCGGCGGACTGCCGCGATCGTCACGCTCGCCGGGGTGGCGGCGGCCGGGACCGCCGTCGGGCTGGCCGGCACTGCCAGGCTCGGGCCGCACGGCATGGTCATCCCCGCGCTGCACGACGCAGCCAGTGACCAGCCGATCCGCTACACCCCGGTCTGCGGCCAGTCCGCCGGCGTTCCCGTGTGCCTGAACCCGGCCTACCGCCAGTTCCTGCCTGCCGTGACCGCCGCGCTGCGCCCGGTGCTCGGCGAGGTGGCAGGCCTGCCCGGCGGGCCGGCCCGCGTCACCCAGGTGGCCGGGACCTATTCCAACGGCGAGGGCGCGGCCGGCGCGCCGATGACAATCAGCGGCCGGCCGCCGGTGCTGCGCGTGCCGCTCGGCTCGCTCAACCTGCCTGGCTCGTTCGGCGGGCTCAGGGCGCCGTTCGCTGAGCAGCTCAAGCTGCTGTCCCTGCACGCGGTCACCGGCGCCGGCGCCGGCCCGGGCACGCCCGCGCAGCAGGCGGTTCAGGCCGCCCTGCTGCAGGGCGCGGGCGTGCCGTTCGCCGCGCAGCCCGGGGTGCTTTCCATGGTCGGGCTGCCGTCGTGGGCCAGAGCAACCGTGGCACCGTCGATGAGCGGGCACTGGCCGGGGCCTGCCACCGGGCCGGTCTATGCCGCAGCCCGGCGGCTCGCGAAGCTGCCGTCCGCGGCGCGGCATGCCTGGCTCGCCGCTCACCTCGGCGCGCTGCGGTCCGGCCAGCTCACCCTGGCGCAGCTGCCGTGACCGCCGCCGGGGTCCACCGGCCGCCGCCGGGAGCCGCACAGGCTCGCCCCGCCTCCTGGCCTGCCCTCGCATCGCTGCGGCTGGCGTGGCTGTACCTGGTCAGCCGTCGGGCCCCGGCTGCGGTGGGCCTGCTGGCGGCCCTCGGCGCGCTGTTGTGGGCCGGGCTGCACTGGAACTGGTCGGTGGCCGGCGGCGGCGCCGCGCAGCAGCTGGTCCCGCTGGTGATCGAGACCGGGGCGGCCGCGGTCATCGCGGTCACGACCTACGGCCCGTTCGGCGATACCGAACGGGCCACCGGCCGCTGGCTGCCCTGGCTGCGGCTGGGCACAGCCGTGCTGCTCACTGCGGCCGCGGCCGGCGCGCTGGCCGCCGGGGCGTCCGGCGGCCACCTGTCGGGCGGCAGCCTGGCCATGCTCCGCAACCTCGCCGGGATGACCGGCACCGGCCTGCTGGCCGCGGCCGCGCTCGGCGGCGCGTTCGCCTGGACCGGGCCGATGGCCTACTGGCTGGTCACCGAGGGCGCGCTCGCCGGGTCCTGGACCACGCCGTGGATCTGGCCAGCCCGGCCGCCGCACGACCTCGGCGGGGCGCTCTGCGCATGCGGCGTGTTCGCCGCCGGGATCGTGGCCGTCACGCTCCTCGGCGCCGGTGGCCCTAGCCGCCGCTCCGCCCCGGAGTAAGCGCCGGGCTTGCCGAAGTATGGTCCTTGTGCTGGCGTCGGCTGCTTGAGGCGGTGCGGGTTATGGATGACGTCCTGGGCCAGGGCGGGGACGGTGAGCCCGGCCGGTGGTGGCGGCGGCTGACAGCGGTCGTGGCTCTCGCCGTGCTGGTGGTCGTGATCGCCGGGCATCTGCCGCGCTGGCGGGCTGTCCCGGCGCATCGTGCTGCGGCGGCGGTCATCGCGGGCCCAGTGCAGCTGGCTGGCCTCGGTTCCGGCGCGGCCGGCCTGCTCGATGAGGCCGGGCGGGATCGCCGGGCAGGTCTTGCCAGGGGGCGCCAGCCTTCGGCTGCCTGTCACCGCAGAGCTGCCTGCCTCTGGCCGGCCAGCGGCCGCGCGGAGCGGGCCTGCGGCCTGCCCCGTGGGTCTCATGGTCACAGCCGCATCAAGGCCGTGTGCTAGCTGATGATCTGCCCGTCTCGCTGGGCGCGGGTTGGACGGCCCGCGGTACCGGGGCGAAGGCTGAGAGCGTGAACCAGTGGGGGACGCTGCGGCGCATTTCTTCCGGGCCGGTGATGGTGATATTGCCGCTGCGTAGTGCTGTATGCCAGTCAAGGTCGCCGCGCCAGACCTGGACCATGTGCCGCAGCGCGGCAGCGATGGTGATGGCGACCGGGAAGCCGGGGTCGGCGTCGCAGACGTCGGCTTGGCCTGCGGCGATGACAAGCCACCAGTTCCGGCTAGGTGCGGGAATGCCGGGGAAGGTGAAGTGGATGGTGGTCCGCCCGGCCGGGACAGCATGATGGTCGATGTTGCGGTGCATGTCCCACAACAGCAGTTTGGGGTCGAGGTCCTCATCGCCGATCTCGCCGATCCAGCGGATACCCCAGGTACCGAGGGCCTCGATGACTGGCTGCAACTCGCGTCCTGCGCTGGTGAGCGTGTACCGCACGTTGCCGTTGTCGTTGTGCCTTTCTGCGATTCCGGCCCGGACGAGCTGGCTCAGCCGCTTGGACAGCAGGGTGGGGGACATCCGCGGGACCCCGCGCCGCAGTTCGTTGAAATGCTGGCTGCCGGTTACCAGCTCGCGGATGATCAGGATCGTCCACCGCTCATCCAGTAGCTCCATGGCCTTGGCCACCGGGCAGAACTGGTAGTAGGAGGAGCCCATGCTCAGCAGCGTAGGGCGGAACCGGGTGCGGGGCCAGGGCCGGTACAGACCTTGTACTAGCCGGGCAGGCGGTTGATTCCTACCGTCAATCCCGTGGCAGCAAAATCGGCAGCCGCCATGGAACACCGGACGGAAGGATGATCCCAGATGACCGCACCGACAACTGTGCCCGGCGCCGACCGGGCGCTGAAAGACAAGCACCGCGCCATGTGGGCGCTGGGTGACTACTCCGCCCTGGCCGCTGACATCATTCCCGGCCTGGGCCAGATCCTGGCCGACGCCTGCGAGGTCCGGGCCGGAGACCGGGTACTCGACGTGGCCGCCGGATCCGGCAACGCCGCCATCCCCGCAGCCCGGACCGGGGCGCGCGTGGTCGCCAGTGACCTCACTCCCGAACTCCTGGCTGCCGGGCAACGGCAGGCCGAGCAGCAAGATCTCCAGCTGGAATGGCGGCAGGCCGACGCCGAAGCGCTTCCGTTCGGCGACGGCGAGTTCGACGTCGTCATGTCCTGCCTGGGAGTCATGTTCGCTCCGCACCACCAGACCGCCGCCGACGAACTGGTCCGGGTCTGTCGGCCGGGCGGGACCATCGGCCTGCTCAGCTGGACACCTGAGGGCTTCATCGGTCAGATGTTTGCCGCTATGAAGCCCTATGCTCCCCCGCCCCCGCCCGGCGCGCAGCCGGCGCCACTGTGGGGCAGCGAACAGCACGTCCGCGCGCTGCTCGGCGACCGGGTCACCGGCATCTCGGCCCAACGCGGCACCGTCCGGGTTGACCTGTTCGCCCAGCCCGCAGATTTCCGTGACTATTTCAAGGCCCGCTACGGCCCGACCATCGCCGTCTACCAGAGCATCGCCGGTGACCCCGACCGCACGAAGGCACTCGATCAGGCACTCGCCGACCTCGCCCGCCACCACGACCATGGAACCGGAAGCACCGTCATGGACTGGGAATACCTGCTCCTCAGCGGCCGCAAGCACCCCTGACCCAGAACACCCTCCCGCCAGGCAGAGCCTATTCCGCTCGCAGGACGAGGGCGGCCGGCGTGCGAGACGCGATTGTCCCGGGAAGGGCGGCGACGAGGTTGCCGAGCGCGAGCGCGCCGAGGCCGACGTAGAGGATGGAGAGCGCCGGCACGGTGGCATCTGGCACGGCGTTGATCTGGTGAGCGAACAGGATCCACAGCCACCGCCCGGATGCCACGCCCGCCGGGATTCCGGCGACGGCACCCGCCGCGACGGCAACCGTCGACTGCCATGCCACGCATGAGGCCAGTTGCCGGTGCGTCAGGCCGAGGGCTTTCAGCAGCGCGAGGTCGCGCCGGCGCCTGCGGACCGATGCGATGAGGGTGAGGCCGAGCGCCGCGGTGGCGCCGGCCGCCAGCCCGGTCGCGAGAAATGCCGGCGTGGCGCCGATCGTGCGGTAGTTCTCGATCTCCGCGGGATACTGGACGGGCAGGACGTCGACGCTTTGCCCGTCGTAGAGGCTGCTCGGCAGGGCCTCGAACGCCTTGGTCCCCGCCGTGGCGATCTGCTGCATCGATCTGCGGCCGGCGGCGGGCGTCACCCCGTTTTTCAATCGGACGAAGACCTCTGCCGGGCCGTTCAGCGTGGGATTCGGTTGGCGGAGAAACCTGTGCATGGCGGGTGGCTCGATCCCGGCGGGGACCAGCCCCCCGGTTCCCATGGAGGGATGGAGCGCTTGCGCGGTCCCGACGGCGGGCAGCGTCGCCGTCCCCACGATCACCAGGCGTGTCGGCGGGATGTACACCGGGAAGTCGGCTGGCGCTCCGTAGCTGACGACGACGGTGTCACCGACCTGCCGGTGCAGCTGGGCGAGCGTCGCGGCGCCCAGGACGATCTGGTTGTCCGCTTCGACCGGGTGCCCGGACAGTATCGGCGGGGTGACCTGCGCGTGCGGGCTGGTCAGGATGACCGGCGTGGTCTGGCCGTCGATCTGGGCGTCGGCGAACGACACGCCGCTCCATGCTGCCACCAGCCGGTCGTGCCGCAGCAGCGATAGGGCTTGCGGGGGGACGGGGCCGCCTTCGAGGGCATAGCTCCAGTTCAGCCGTAGAGCGGCGGGTGGGAGACCAGTGACGCGAGCCCGCTGCCGAAAGTGAGCGTGGCGACGACGATGGTGACGGCGAGCGCGGCGCCGAACAGCGCCGAGCGCACCGGCACCGCGGTGCGGCCGTAGCCCGGCTCGAGCGCGAAGCGGACACCGGCGACCGCGGACACCGGCGCGCCAGACCTCGCGGCCAGGCGCGCGAGGCCCGAACCTCGGGTGGCTCGCGGCGCTGCCCCCCGGCGGCGGGGACCCGAGGCCGGCCAGGCGGCGAGCGCGACGGCGACGGCACCGATGCCGGCGATGAGCGCCAGCAGCCCGAAGCCAAGCACCGTGGCGTCGGCCGTCGGCCCTGGCGTCGGGTAGACCGGGCGCACCGGGCCGACGGGTGAGAGGGGCGAGAGCCCGATCGCGACACCGGCCGCGAGAAGGGAGCCGAGGACGACGGCTCCCAGGACGCCGAGAAGCCCGTCGCCCATGATGACCGAACGGCTCGCGCCGAGGGCACGGAGCACCTTGATGTCCTCATCTGTTTCCTGGAGCTGACGCGCGATCGCTTGCGCCGAGATCAGCAGCGCCGCGAGCATGGCGATCGCGCCGAACACGGCCAGGGCGATGGCCTCAGGCCGGACGGTGCGGTCGACCTGTCCCTCGACGACCGAGGTGACGTGAAAGCTGTACGTGGTGCCCTTCGGCAGAGCACGGATGATCTCCTGCTCCACAGCCGGGACTCCGCGAGCGCCAGCACTGAGCCTGAGCCCGTACACGACGCCCTGCGGGCCGGTGCTGAACGGCGGCGTCAGTGCCGGGGTAAACAGCACATAGGCCGGGTAACGATCGACGTCATCCAGCACGAGTTCGTCATTGAACACGACGATCCCGACGAGCCTCATTGCGAGCCGGCGCAGCGGCGGTGACGAGGGAGACTGTGCGTTGGTTTAGAAGCCCATCGGGATGACCTCGCCGACGTGCCAGCCCAGCAGCCGGGCCGCCGCCGCGGTCGTGACGAATTCGTCTGCACGATCCGGGCTGGCCATCCGGCCCTCCGTCACCGTGACCCGGTCCTGGTCGAAGTACTCGCCGTCGATGCTGCCGATCGGGGCTGCCTCGCCGGTGGCAAACGCGTGCGGGATGATCGGCGCGCCCGCCGCGTCAGCGGGAACGCGTTGAGGGACAAAAGCGCCGCCTCAACATGCCGAACGCCGGGCAGCCGTTCCAGGCTCCTCGCCAGATTCGGTCCCTGAACAGTCAGGCTCAGGTCGGAGGGCTGGTGCTGGCCAGGAACGTGGCGAATGAGGACTGGGTTCGCCTGGCCGCGGCGAGCGAACCCAAGGCCACGCCACCGATCAGCCCGATCAGCAGAACGAGCGCGAGGTAGCCGCCGCGCCTGCGGCGCCAGGTGGCACGGAACCGGTACCACGCGACCTGCGCCAGGAGTCCGCTCACTGCGCAGACCACCCCCCCAACGCGGCCGGCCCCGGCCACGCTCAACAGTCTGACCGGCCCGAACAGGACGACTCAAGGTGGGCAGCCTGCCAGCGGCCTTCGTGCCAGCAACACCCCTGTCCAGCACACCGCACGCCTTACGGTCAGCCTGCGCCCCATCCACCGTGCCAGCCATCGGGAACCTGCACACTGCTGATCAGGAGAGACATATCCCCGGTTTTCGCATACTGAGATGACCCCGTCCTCTTTTTTAGGTATACCTAAATCAGGTAGGACAAGGTAAGGGAGATGAACCCCGGTGCGCTCGTTCTCCCCGGCAGTGGAGGACTACCTCAAGGCCATCTACCGGCTGCAGAGCGAGGCGGGTGACCGGGTGACAACGAACGCCCTGTGCGGCTGGCTGGGCGTGACGGCACCGTCGGCCACGGAGATGCTGAAGAAGCTGGCCGACCTGCGGCTCGTCGCCTACGTTCCCTACCGGGGAGCGCGCCTGAGCGAGGCCGGCCGGCGGGCGGCGCTCGGGGTCATCCGCCGGCATCGCCTGCTGGAGGCCTTCCTGGCCGAGACCCTGGGGCTGTCCTGGGACAAGATCCACGACGAGGCCGAGGCGCTGGAGCACGCCCTCTCACCCGGGCTGTGCGAGGTGATAGCGGCCAGGCTGGGTGACCCGCGGACCGATCCGCACGGCGATCCCATCCCCACCCGGGACGGGCGGGTGGCCGAGACACCCAGCCAGAGCCTGGGCTCGCTCCAGCCGGGTCAGCGGGGCCGGGTGGCTCGGGTCTCGGACCGCGAGCCCGCGGTCCTGCGCTTCCTGACGGCCCGGGACATCGCACTCGGCGACATCCTGCAGATCAGGGAGGTCCACCCCGGCGGGGCCGTCACCGTTACGGCGCGATCGGGAGTGCACCTGCTGGATGCCGCCGTGACCGCCGCCATCAGAGTGGAGGCCGGCCAGTGACCGTCACTCCCGCACCGCTTCCGGCGGAGGACGTCACCCCCCCGGGGCGCAGCCCCCTGGAACTGCTCCTGGCCCGGGGCCGGGCGCGGTCGACGCTGGCCATGCTGGGCCCGGCATTCGTGGCCGCAATCGCTTACGTGGACCCGGGCAACTTCGCCACCAACTTCCAGGGCGGCGCCCGGTTCGGCTACCTCCTGCTCTGGGTGGTGCTGGCGGCCAACCTGATGGCCATGATCATCCAGTACCTCTCGGCCAAGCTCGGCATTGTCACCGACCAGACTCTCCCCGAGCTGTGCCGGGAGCGCTTTCCCCGCCCCGTCACCTGGGGCCTGTGGGTACAGGCCGAAATCATGGCCATGTCCACCGACATTGCCGAGTTCGTGGGCGCCGCGCTGGGCCTCAACCTGCTGTTCGGCGTTCCGATGGTCGCCGCCGGGATCATTACCGGCGTGATCGCCTTCGCCATCCTCGGCCTGCAGACCCGCGGCTACCGGCGCTTCGAGCTGACCATCACGGCCCTGCTGGGCATCATCTTCCTCGGCTTCCTCTACGAGACCCTCCGCATCGCCCCCAGCGCCAGCGGGGCACTGCAGGGGCTGGTCCCGGCCTTCTCCGGCCACGACAGCGTCCTGCTGGCCGTCGGCATCGTCGGGGCCACCGTCATGCCGCACGCCATCTACCTGCACTCCGCTCTCACCAAGGGCCGCATGCCCTGCCGCGACGACGCCGAACGGGCCAGGGTCCTCCGCTTCGAGCGCCTCGACGTGCTGGTCGCCCTCGGGTTCGCTGGGATCATCAACATGGCCATGCTGGCCGTCGCCGCCAGGCTCTTCCACAACCGTGCGCACGCCCAGATCAGCACCATCCAGCAAGCCCACGCCGGGTTCGCCCAGCTGGCCGGCGGGCTGGCGGCCCTGGCCTTCGCCGTCGCCCTGCTCGCCTCCGGCGCCTCCTCCTCCAGCGTCGGGACCTACGCCGGCCAGGTCGTCATGCAGGGCTTCACCAGGCTCAGCATCCCCCTCATGCTCCGCCGGGCCATCACCATGACCCCGGCGATCATCTTGCTCTGCATCGGCTTCGACCCGACCAGGGCACTCATCGACAGCCAGGTACTCCTGTCCTTCGGGATCCCCTTCGCCCTCATCCCCCTCGTCCTGCTCACCCGCAACCCCGACGTGATGGGAACCCACGTCAATCAGCGGCTGACCTCGGCCGTGGCGATGGTCCTGGCAGGCGTGATCACGCTCCTCAACATTTACCTCATCTACCAGCAATTCTTCGGCTCCTAGCTCCCACCGGTCCCGGCCTCTTCGGCATGGTTATGGTGCGCGCCCTTCAGGTGCTCAGCGAGTCGCCCAGGAGCGGCGCGAAGGAGCGAGCAGGGTCGTGGCCCCGGCGGTGCGCCTGGCGTCAGCTGCAGTTGCCTGGCCAGGCTCCTACGCTTGTCGTTGATGGAGACTTACACGTTTCTTTTTACCGACATCGAGGGCTCGACGGCTCTGCTTCAGCGTTTAGGGGAAGGCACCTACGCGCAGCTGCTTGCCGGCCACCACTCGCTGATCCGGGCGGCCCTGGTCGCACACGCCGGCCGGGAGCTGGATACCCAGGGAGACGCGTTCTTCGCCGCGTTTTCCTCCCCGCGGGCGTGCGCGGCGGCGGTGCTGGAGATGCAGCAGGCGCTGCAGGCGCACGCGTGGCCGGCCGGGGAGCAGGTCCGGGTGCGGATGGGCGTGCATACCGGTGAGGCCACGACGACCGCGACCGGCCTGGTGGGCCTGGATGTCCATCGCGCGGCGCGGGTGGCAGCCGTCGCGCATGGGGGGCAGGTGCTGTTGTCGGAGACGGCGGCCGCCCTGGTGCGGGACTCCCTTCCGCCGGGCGCGGCGCTCAGGGACCTTGGTGCCCACCGGCTGAAAGACCTGGGACGTCCGGAACGGCTCTTCCAGCTGCACGCGGCCGGCCTGCAGGCCGAGTTCCCGCCGCTGCGCTCGCTGGGCAGTGCCGCGCTGCCGAACAATCTCCCGGCCCAGCTGGCGACGTTCATCGGACGCGACCGGGAGCTGGGCGAAGTCCGGGCTCTGGTCGAGTCCTCGCGGCTGGTCACGCTGACCGGGGCTGGGGGGTGCGGTAAGACCAGGCTGGGCCTGCAGGTGGCCGCTGAGCTGCTCGACGGGTCCGGTGACGGGGTCTGGCTGGTTGAGCTGGCCGCGGTCGCCGACCAGGATGCCGTGGCGGCAGCCGTGTCCGAGGCGCTGCGGATTGCCGGGCAGCCGGGCCGGCCCGTCCTGGAGACGCTGCTCGATGCGCTGGCCCCGCAGGACATCCTGATCGTGCTCGACAACTGCGAGCACCTGATCGACGCCTGTGCCAAGACCGCTGACCTGATCCTGCGGCGCTGCCCGCGGGTGCAACTGGTGGCCACCAGCCGCGAGCCGCTCGGCATCGGCGGAGAGGCCGGGTGCCGTCGCTGTCGCTTCCCGGACCGGGTGACCCCGGCCCCGTGGCGCCGCAGTCCTCAGACGCAGTCGCGCTGTTCGTCAACCGGGCCAGGACGCAGGGCGTCGAGCTTGCCGTTGATGAGCAGGCCGCTGCGCTGGTGGTGTCGATCTGCCGGCGACTGGACGGGATGCCGCTGGCCATCGAGCTCCCCGCCGCCCGGCTGCGGACGATGTCCTGCTGGCCTGGAGCCTGCTGGAGTACCTGTTGTGCAGCGACCTCATCGACCCGGCTCCCTCCGGGCAGCTGTTCGCCGAAGCCATCGCCTGCACCAGCCGGTCCGGCAACCAACTCATGACCTCCAGGCTGCACAACAATGCCGGCGTCCATGCGCTGCGGGCCGGGGACATCCCGGCCGCCCGGGCTCATCTGGAAGCGGCGGCACAGGCCATCGAGTCGATCGGCGAGACCAGCTACGACGTGTCGGTCAAGCTGAACCTGGGCTGGGTGCTGCGCCAGGAGGCCGACCCGGACGGCGCGCGATCGATGTTCGAGGCTAGCCTGCGGACGAGCCGCCGGAACGGGGACCGCGCGGCCACCGCCTACGCCAGCCTCGGCCTGGCCTGCCTGGCCGAGGACCTGGGTGATTGGCGCCAGGCAGGTCAGCTGCACGGCGTCGCGCAGGCACTTCTTGATCGGACGGGAAAGCCGTGGGAGGACCCCGAGGCGCGCTATCGCGAGGCTAGCCTCGACAACGTGCGGGCGCGCCTCGGCGATGAGCAGTGGGGCCGGGCCTACGCCGAGGGCACGGCGCTCAGCCTCGACGAGGCCCTTGACCTGGCCCGCGGGACGGTTCCGCCCGGCCTGACTCCTTTCGGTCCCGACATAAGGCCGTCTTGACCGGCCTGATGAATGGCCAGGGCCGCTCCGGATCCGCCCTGCAAGAACCTTGCGGCGGAAGCAGCAGTCATACGGCTGCTGAGCTGCGGCGCAGTGCCTGGAAGTCGCGTGAGCCCTGGTCTGCCGGACCTGCCGGTCCGCAAGGTCACCTGTGCACTGAATCCGCCGGGGCTCTGCTGGTCCCGCAGGCCAGGACGTGGCGCTGCCACCGTGGCAGGAGCGCGGCCCGGAACGGCTCCCCTTGACGTAACGATTATCGTTAGTTACGATCCTCGATAACAACGATAATCGATAAGGGAGGCCCCCGATGTCCGAACCTGCCCTCAAGCCGCGCAACCGGCTGGAAACACTCGCCACCATTGTCACCTGGGCGTTCTGGCTCGCCGTCGTCGCGACCGTGACCACGGTGATCCTTGCCCTGCTCGGCAAGGGACCTCTGTTCGGCGCGCACATCGGCGGCCCAGCCCCTCCGTCACGGGCGTCTGCCTGAACGCCGGGCAGGCACTGCTGCGGCACGCCGGCAGCGGGCTCAGCCATTCCGGCCTGTCCCCTGGCGTGCGCGCCACCTGGAGCACCGCGAGCGTGTGCGCCGCCCATCCCAGCTTCCGGCAGGCCCTGGCCGCCGCGATCACCCTGCTGCCCATTGACCTGCTCCGCCTGGGCGCGCTCTACCTCGCGGTGCGGCTGGCCCGCGCCGCCGCCCGCGACGGCGTCTACACCGCCCAGGCCGCCCGGCTGCTGCTTATTCTCGGCTGGTGGCTGCTGGCCGGCGGGCTGGCGGCCACCGTGGCCGAAGCATTCGCCCGGCTGAACCTGCTCAGCCAGCTGGTCACCGGGCACGTCGACTGGGGTCAGTGGCCCGTGGCCTGGTCCGTGTCGTGGCCGGTCGCCTGGATCGGCCTGGGCCTGATCACCTTCGCCCGCATCATGCGGACCGGCGCCGGCATGCGCGCCGATCTGGAGGGGACGGTCTAGTGCCGCCTGCGGTCCCCGATGCCCACGCCATCGCCATCCACCTCGACACGCTCCTCGCCGACCGGGACATGACCCTGACCGAGCTATCCGAGCGGGTCGGCGTCAGCGTGGTCAACTTGTCCATCCTGAAGAACGGCCACGCCAGGGCGATCCGGTTCAGCACCCTGACACGGCTCTGCCAGGCGCTCGGCTGCCAGCCCGGCGACCTGCTCAGCCACCACAGCCCAGGCAGCCAGGCCGGGCAGCCAGCCCCCAGCAGCTGACCGGGCCGGGCGGAAGTCCCCCGCACCACAGCAGGGCGGAAGTCCCCCGCACCAGAGCAGAAGGCGGCGGCGGAATCGTCCGGGGCTGGCGGCGCAGGCGGCCTGCTGGGCCTCGGTCCGCAGGGCGCGTATTCCGGCGGCGGCCGTATCGAACTGACGCCGGCGTTGGTAGCCGGTGCCGGGCCTGAACGGCCTGCTGGCCGTGCTCTCAGGACAGGCCGGGCCGGACTAGGCCGGTTTCGTAGGCGGTGACGACGAGCTGAGCCCTGTCTCTCGCTCCGAGTTTGACCATTGCGCGGCTGACGTGAGTTTTTGCCGTCAGCGGGCTCATATACAGGGCGCCGGCGATTTCGTCGTTGCTCATTCCGGCGGCAACGAGGGCGAGCACCTCTCGTTCGCGATCAGTGAGCACCGACAGCGCGGAAGCGTCGATGCGCCGGGCCGGTCCGCGCCCGGCGATACTGGAGATCAGCTTGCGGGTGACACTCGGTGAGAGCAAGGCGTCGCCGCGGGCGACCACGCGGATGGCATTCACCAGGTCCTCAGGCTCGATGTCTTTGACGAGGAACCCGCTCGCTCCGGCGCGTATCGCTTCGAAGACGTACTCGTCGGCCTCGAAGGTGGTGAGGATTATGACGCGCACGCCGCTGAGGTCGGGGTCGGCGACGATCTGGCGGGTTGCTTCGAGGCCGTCGGTGCCGGGCATGCGGATGTCCATCAGCACCACCTCGGCGCGCATGGAGCGGGCCAGGCTGACTGCTGCCGCGCCGTCGGCGGCCTCGCCGACAACCTCGATGTCGGGGGCTATGCCGACCAGAACTCTGAAGCCGGCCCGGACGAGGGCCTGGTCATCGGCGAGCAGGACCCTGATCACGACCGGCTCACGCGCTGCTGGGCGGGGGGCTCGGCGGTCAGCCCCGCGACGTCAGAGCCCGCCGGGGTGGCCTCCGGCTCCTGGCCGGCAGCAGCTGTCGCCGGGAGCTTCGCGTGCACGCGGAAGCCGCCGCGGGGACGCGCTCCCGCCTCGAGGGTGCCGCCGAGTGCAGCCGCCCGCTCCCTCATCCCGGTCAGCCCCGCGCCGACCCCGTCGCTGAAGGGGGCGTGGCCGGCCGCGCCGTCGTTGACGACGTCCACGAGCAGGTGGCCGTGCTCGTGGCGCAAGGTCACGGTCGCGGCGGCCCGGCCGGCGTGGCGGACAACGTTGGTGAGTGACTCCTGCACGATGCGGTAGGCGGCGAGCGCGACTGGCGGCGGCAGGGGGACCGAGTGCCCGTCAGCCCGCAGCGTCGTGGGCGTGCCGGCCGCGCTGGTCGCGTCGACGAGCGCCTGGATCGCGCGCAGATCCGGCACGGGCACCGCGGGGCTGTCGCCGTCGACCTGCCGCAGGACGTCGAGTATCGCCCGCAGCTCGCGCAGGCCGGCCTTGCTGGCGCGGCGGATCGCCTGGAGCGCGTCGGAGACGCGTGCGGGATCGTCGGCCAGCAGCAGGCTCGCCGCGGTGGCTTGCACGTTGATCATCGCCATCGAATGGGCTACGACATCATGGAGCTCGCGCGCGATCCGCATCCGCTCGGCGTCCACGCGCCTGCGGGTTTCCTCTTCCCGGAGCTGCTCGGTGCGCTCCTTCCGGTCGCGCTCGGCGGCTAGCCACTGGCGGCGCGCCGCGACGTAGCCGCCGAGCGCGCCCGCGGCGAGCAACTCGGGCCACATCGTCGCGTTCGGACCGCCGAGCCAGCCGAACGGGCCGAGCAAGCCCTCGGCCAGGAAGATGACCACCGCTCCGGCGATGCCGGCCGCCAGCGCGACGCGACGCGAGCGGGTGAGGGCCACCCAGTACAGCGCGACTATTACCGGGACGAGCGCGGCCCCGTCGATCTGGCCGAGCGCTGCCCATCCGACGTCGCCGGCCACGGCAAGGAGGAAGACCCCGACCGGGCGGCTGTCGCGCCAGACGAGGGCGAGCGCAGGCACGCCGACCAGCAGGTAGGCGGCAAGGGGAGGATGACTGGTCAGGTGCAGGCCGCCGTAGGCGTGGACGGGGTTCGCCTCGACGTACGAGCCGATCACGGCGAGAAGCGTCACCACCGCTACGCCCGCGGCGCTCCACCAGCGCCGCGGCAGGCTGGCCATGCTCCTGATGCCCATTGCCTGGAGCGTAATACCGGCGGGAAACGCGCGCCATCGTCGCTGCGGAGGCGGTTGCGGTACTGCGCTGGGAGTATCCCGCTGCTGCGCGCGGAGCAGCCCAGCGGACACCTGGCGGCCGATGCCCGACTACGGGAGGCCAGGAGAGTCTCGATGCCAGCGGCGCAACCGGGCGCTGGCTGACGACATGAGGAGAACGGAATGCTTACCTTCGCAGCCCCAGCCGTGCCTGACCTGAAGCAGGACCGGAACCAGGGCCGGACCCGGGCGCTCTGCGTCGCCGGCGGCGCGCTCGCCGCCGCCATTGCCTGGATGATCGAGGTTCCGCTGATGGGAATCGACCTGAGCGTCCGTTTGGGCAGCGGCCATCCCCAGACGATCGGGGTCGGCCAGGTCATCGGCGGCAGCCTCGCCGCCTCGCTACTCGGCTGGCTACTGCTCGCCGTCCTCGACAAGCGAACCCCTCGCGCCCGCGCAGCATGGACCAGCGCTGCGCTGGTGGCCCTGGTCGCATCACTGGCCCTGCCCCTGAGCGCCGCGACCACCACTGCGGCCACGGCCGGCCTGATCGTGCTGCATTTCGCGGTCGCGGCAATCGTCATCCCCTCGATGGGCCGCAGTGGCCGGACGCGCTGACGACCCGGCACGCAACAAGAAAGGGCTCCGGTCGCCGGCGCCCGCACTGGGCGCTGCTACAGCCACGAAAGGCACGAAGCTGCCGATCGCTCTCACCGGGAACGCAGCCATAGCGGCAACAGTCACCGCGGAAATGATCTTCCGCGGTGACGCTGCGGCCGACAGGAGCGAGCGTGCGGATGATCGGTCTTGGCAGCGAGTGCCGCTCGCATTAGGGTCGGTGTCATGCGGGCGGCGCGTTACGGCGGCTGGGCGCTGATTACGGGCGCATCGAGCGGTATCGGACGCGCGATGGCCGACCACGTCGCGTCTGCAGGCGTGCCGTGCATAGTGCTATCGAACGAGCAAGGCCCCCTCGAGCAGGCGCGCGACGAGATCGCTAACGCGCACGGCGTTGAGGTCGAAAGCCTGTGCGTAGATCTCACCGAGCCCGATGTGGCGCAGCAGATCGCGGGCCGCCTTGGAGATCGCGAGATCGGGCTGCTTATCTCCAATGCGTCCTTCGGCCGGTCCGGCCCGTTCGAGTCCGTCGACATGCCGACCTATCGGCGCATGCTCGCAGTAAACGTGGAGGCATACGTAGGGCTCGTGCACGAGTTTCTGCCGGCGATGCGCGCTCGGGGGACCGGCGGTGTGGTGTTGGTGTCCTCGATCAACTCGGTTGCGCCGGGGATCGGCCAGAGTGTGGTCTACACCGCCACGAAGGCGTTTGAGACGTCGTTCGCGTGCGGTCTCTGGCAGGAACTTCAGGGCTCGGGGGTTGATGTCCTGCTCGTCATCCCGGGCCCAACGAGGACCGGCTTTCAGGAGGAGGCCGGGACGAAGATGGCGAGCTGGGCGATGGATCCGGCGGCCGTCGCGACCGAAACCTTGCCCCAGCTTGGCCGCCGTCTCGTCCATGTTGCCGGGGACGTCAACCAGGTCCTCGCCGGGCTTGTACAGCGGGTAGCGCTCGAGCCCCGCGTGGAACTCGCTTCCTGGATGCTGAAGGAAGCATTGCTCAAGGGGACGCTGTGAAAGCTCGCATGGGACACGAGGACTTCCTGTCCGCGCTAAGGAGCCTCGTCGAGGCGTACGCGATCCTCGGCAGAGCGATCACCGGCGCGCTCCCGCCGCAGTTCTCGGCGGTTGACTTCGACCCCTTGACGCGCGTCACGCTTGAGCAGTTCGGGGATCCGTTCGTGCGGTGGTTCCGCCACGGCAGCGGCTTCCGTGGCGTATGCGTGTCGGATGGGACGCTGGTCTTCGACGAAGGCCCCATCGTGGCAGTGCATTTCATCCCGGGATTGGCCGCCGAGGACGACTCAGAGCTTCCCGCTGGCTGGCGCGAAGAGGCGCAGGTTGTCGCGCTGTTCAAGAACGGCGTGCTGGCCCTCTCGTGAGCAGCGGGCTGGGCGGCCCGTCGCACCGGCATCCTGACCTGGCGTCACCGCAAGCATTCCGGCCCGGCAGACCGGAAGTCACATCGGCTGGGCCGAACCGCGGCCAAGCGCCTCCTCGCTTCCCGGGCTGGCCAGGGCCGCCCGCGTCGCCGCCCGGCCTGCCTCCCGGATCAGGTCGATGCGGCGGAAGTCGAGCAGGCCGAAGCCAGAGGTGTCCGGAGTGATCACGAGGTCGGCGTCGGCGCGCGCTGCCTCGGCGGCGTTCTCGCTGCTCAGCATCATCACTCGCAGGAGCGTCTCGACGAGCCGGGGGATCTGCGGCGCCGCGCCTTGCGGGCCGTGCGCATCCCGCGTGATGGCGGACGGAATGCTGACCGCGATGATCGGCCCCTCACCGGTGCGCAGCGCTCCGACGGGCAGGTTGTCCAGCACGCCGCCGTCAATGTGCAGGCTCCCGTTCAGGGGGTAGGGCGCGAACAAGCCAGGCAGCCGGAGCGAGGCGGCGACGGCGTCGACGACCCGGCCGCGAGCGTGCAGGACCGGCGTACGCCGCAGCAGGTCGACGCTGACACAGCGGAACTCCTTGGCGAGTTCCTCGATGAGCTCGCCGCCGAAGCTCCGTTCCAGCTCGCGCATCGTCTTTCGGCCGCGCGACAGCGACTGGCGCGGCACTGTGTAGTCGCTCAGCGGGTTGCGCCGGACAAAGGCCTCGTAGACCTCTGCGTGAATTGCGTCGGCGCCCAGCCCCCTGGCATGAAGTGCGCCGATGAGCGCGCCCATGCTGGTGCCGCTGACCCGGTCAACCTGGATGCCGCGGGAATCAAGCTCCTCCAGCACGCCGATGTGGGCGAACGCGCGCGCGCCGCCGCCGCCCAGGGTTAACCCGATCGAGCGGCCGGAAACCCTGGCACCGAGCGAGAGCAGTCCGGACGCGAGCCCGGCTGTTCCTCGCAGGACGCAGCTTGACCTGGGCGCATACGCGTCGTGCCAGGCGGCGAGCTGGCTGCGGCTCACATCGCCGTCCAGGACGAGGTCCGCGCCCGTCTCGGCGGGATGTACCGCCCCGCCAGAAGGCGGCGAAGGGCCGCCGGCGACGAGCACCACGCGGTCAGCGCAGCGGAGGCAGAAATCCCGCCACTGGCCATCGTGACGCTCGGCGGTGACAACGACGCGGTCCCAGTCTCGTTCGGCACGCCCGAGCCCGTTCGCGTCGACCCGACCCGGATCAAGGACCCGCAGGTGCCGGGCGATCGCCTGGACGAGCCGGGCACCGACGGGGGTCGCGCGGGCGGCGTCGTCGACGGCGACGACCGCGATCACGCTCGGCGGAGCGGGGATGAGCGGCCTGCTCGGGTGCTGCTGCAACTGCGCAGCGAGTCCTGCCGCAACCGCGCGCATCATGCTGGGCTCGACGGCCGCGATGGCCTCAAAGTCCTCGCGTGCAAGCCGCAGCAGCGTGCTGTCCCGGCGGGCGCGGACGGAAGCGGACCGCGGCGCGCTGGTCAGCAGGGCGAGTTCGCCGAGTACGGCGCCTCGGGTGAGTTGGTTGACAAGCTTTCCATCCTGGATGACCTCCAGGCGACCGGTCAGCAGCACGTAGGCGCAGTCCGCATCCTCATTCGCCCTGAACAGCCAGTCTGCCGCTGGCAGCTCGACCGCCTCTGCCTTGCCTGCGAGCCGCTTCAGCACGTCGGCATGAACGTCGGCGAGCAGCGGAAGGTGAGCCAGGCCCTCGGCCTCGCTCTGGGTGAGCGCGCGGCGGATCGCGGCCGGAGAGGCGGCCATCCCCGGCCGGCCACTACCGCCCAGCCGTGACCCAGGGTCGTCGTTGCTTCCGCTGTCGCTCATTTCAGGTTCACAGCCTGAGTATCCACCGCTGCGCTACTACAGTGACCGAAACCGGCGCTCGCGCGAGCCGCCGCTGGTAGAACTCGATGCGGTCTCGGCCGCACCAACCCGGCCACTGAACCCGATCTCGCCGATCCGGCTCGCCGGAGCCTGCCGCCCCGGCTTCGGCCCAGTCTCCTTCGTAACCTCACATTGCCGGGCGGGGTGGTGCGGGCAGCGCGCCGAGCTGCCTGAGTACGGTGACGTCGTCGCGCACGGCTAGGTGCTCGGTGATCAGGCCTGCATCGCTGAAGGTCAATACGTGGATTTGCCGGGCGGCGGTGGGCCGGTGCGTTGCGGGTATGCCGTGGAATAGCCCGTCGTGGGTGCCGGTCATCACGCCGATGCAGACGACCTTGTTGCCTTCTGCCACCGTCGTTTGCAGGTCGGAGTGCATGTCGGAGCATCCTGCCCACAGCCGGCTGAAGACCTGTCCGGCACCTTCAGGGCCGTCGGGAGTGCCGGGCCGCGCGTTGTGGTTGACGGATCCCGGCGCGAGGAAGCTGCGGATCTTGCGGAGGTCGTGAGCGTTGAACAGCTGGGTCCAGAACGCTTGCGCGCGGGCCTTGTTGTCGGGCATGGCAGCTGTCATTGGGCGATCAAGCGGCGGGTCTTGCCGGTCTGGGGATGGCGGGCGATGTCGGCGACCTCGTCTAGGTGCACGTACGGCTCGAGAAGGCCCGCGGTGCGCAGGCTCTGCCGGAGCGAGGACGCGAGCGCTGCATGGTCCAGCGGACGGTCGGCGACGATTGCGGCGTCGATGCCATGATCGGTCTGGCGGACCTGGTATTCGATTACGCCTGGCGTCTTGACCATCACTGTGCGTATCACGAGCGGGTCGATAGTGACGGTTCCGTAGCGGAATATCTCGTCGGCGCGTCCTTCGACGATGGCACGCAGGTATGGGTCGCCGTCGGCGGGGCGGCGGATGAAGCGGTCGGTGAGCTCGTACCGGATAAGCGGCTGGGTGTGGTTGTGCAGGTTGGTCACCAGCACCTTGGCCGATGCCGTGCCGTCGGTGACGGGCTGGTTGCGGGCGTCGACGAGCTCGACGATGCACATGTCGGTGGCGAATCGCATCACCGCGTCTCCTGGCTGCGTTTGGCCGACCAGCCCCTCGGTCGAGACGAACTGGCTGACCGGCGCTACCCCGAACGCGCCGCGGACCGCGTTGCGGTCTTCGTCGGTCAGCAGCTCGCTGATCGCGGTGATCATGCGCGGGGAGATCTGCAGGCGGCCAGCGTGCTGCTCGCCGGCCAGCAGCACGAGCGTGGAGGTGTGCGCGAGCAGCGCCGCCGGCGGTGCGTCGTTCAGCCGCCGGACGATCTCCCCGGTCGGGAGCGTCGCGGGAACGCCGGTCATCCGTACCGGGTAACCGCGGGCGGCAGCGGCGGCAAAGCCGCTGGAATGGACCGGCGAGGCGGCGGCGACGATGGTGACCGGCAGGCCGCCGGGCGGCGGGCCGCCGGCGGCGAACACCTGGGCCATGGCCGGCCGCAGGACGGACGCGGCGAATTCGGTGTATTCCTCGGCCGTCTGGACGAACACCCCGCGTACGCCCGAGCTGCCGCCTGAGGCCAGGCAGACGTACCGGTCGTCAAGCAGGCTCGGCTCGTGGGCGCAGGCCGCCAGCTGCTGCTCGGCCCGGGCGCGTGTCACGCGGCGGTCGGTCAGCAGCTCGCCGAAGCTCGCCATCATCTGCTGCTTGGTCATCACCGGCAGCTCGGCCAGCTGGCCGAGCTCGAACCGTCCGGGGTCGATCCCGGTCAGGCGCCGGGCGTGGAAAGGGGAACGCTCCAGTGCGCATGCCAGCAGCGCCCGCAACTGCTCGCGCTGGTGGTCGGCCAGCCGCCGGGCATCCCAGTCAAGTCGGCTGATGTGCTCCGGCAGGCGGCTGGCCAGCGCCTGCCCGAAGCGCGCGCGCAGGGCGCTTGGGGTGCTATCGGTGGTCGTGGTCATGGGATTCCTTCCCGTCAGGTGCTGACACTGAGGTAGCGGGGCGCCCCGCGATCAGCCGGGCCAGCTGCCCCGCCAGCAGCATGGCCGGGGACGAGCCCGGCTCGGCTGCCTGCTCGAGCCTGGCGCCGGCACCGACCGCGACCAGCAGGCGCGCCAGGTCGGCAGGCGGCAGCGGCGGCGGCCGGCCTGCGCGCTGATACAGGCCGGTAACCGCCTGTTCCATCCTGGCCAGGGTGCGCTGGTGGGCCGCCGCGTACCGGCGGCCCAGCTGGGGATCGCGCGCGGCATGGACACGGAACTCGATGACCAGCAGCCCCCACTCCGGCTCGGCGCGGTCCACGCTGGCGGCGTGCCCGAGCAGCCGCGCGATGCCCTCATCCCCGGCCAGGTCCTCAACCGCCTGTGCGTTGCCGGCCGCGCGCTCGGAGATCCTCGCCTCCAGCAGCGCCAGGAACAGGTCCGCCTTGCCACCGAACTGCGAGTACACCACGCCCGTCGAAAAGCCCGCCGCGTCAGCGATCTGGTCCACAGAAGCGCCGTGATAGCCCCGCTCCAGGAACAACCTGCGCGCGGCCGCCAGCAGCAGCGCACGGTTGCGCTCAGACTGCTCCGCCCTGCTCAATCGAGTTGACATAGTAGTGTTATTTTAATAACGACATTATCTGAATGTCAACGTGCCCAGTCAGCCGCGCCGGCGCAGCGGCGATCCGCTCGTGCTGGCCCCCAGGAAGTACAGTTTGCCCGGATGGGCAGCGAGCGTCGTACCCGGAAAGGCCCGGCCGGCGGGCGGGCTCGGCTGGGGCGGGACTTCTGGTTCTACTTCAGCGGGCAGGCCGTCTCCCAGCTGGGCGGCTCGTTCACCACCTTCGCCTTGCCGCTACTGGTGTTCAAGCTGACTCACTCTGCCACGAACCTGGCGTTGACCACCGCCGCGGAGTTCGTGCCCTATTTGCTGTTCGGTCTCCTGCTCGGCGCGGTCGTCGACCGGTTCGACCGCAAGCGTCTCATGCTGGGCAGCGACATCGCCCGGGCGCTCGTGATCGCGGTGATCCCCGTCCTGGCGATCGGCGGGTCGCTGCGGGTCGCGGACATCTATGCCGTGACCTTCGTGCAGTCGACGCTCGGGATCATCTTCGACTGCGGGGAGTTCGCGGCCATCCCCTCGCTCGTCGGCGAGCAGGAACTGGTCACGGCCAACGCCCGCATCATGGCGACAAACAACGCCGGTCAGATCCTCGGCCCAGGGCTCGCCGGCGCGCTCGTGGCTTTCGTGCCGGTAGCCGGCCTCCTGTTCGTGGACGCCGGCTCCTTTCTCGTCTCGTCGGGCTGCCTGGCCCTGATCCGCTGCAGCTTCAACGCCGCCACGCCGGCCAGCCGCCCCGCCGGCTCAGCGATCCGGGCACTGCTCGCCGACGTGCGGGAGGGCTTGGCCTACGTGTGGTCCAACCCGGTACTGCGCTCCATCTCGATCATGATGGCCCTCATCAACCTCGTCGCCACGACGGCCAACTCCCAGCTCGTCCTCTTTGCCCGGCGCGCCCTGCACGCCACCAACTCCGAGATCGGCTTCCTCTATGCCGCTGGTGCCGCCGGCATCGTCGCGGTCAGCCTCGTTGCCGGGCCGATCCGCCAGCGTGTCTCCTTCGCCGTCACCGCCCTCGGCGCCCTCGTCATCGCCGGGTTGACGATGACCGCCATGGCCCTGGCCGGCTCCTACGCGGCCGCGCTGGTCTTGTGGGCGGCGTCATCGGGCTTTGGCATGTTGCTCAACATCAACACCGTCGCCTTGCGCCAGGCGATCGTCCCGCCCCGGCTCTACGGGCGGGTGGTAAGCGTCGCTCAGGTCCTGGCCTGGTCGGCAATCCCCCTCGGGTCGCTCGCCGGGGCGGCAGCCATCAACCTGAGCGGGAGTGTCACAGGCGTCTACGCCGTCATCGGCGGTCTCACCGCCGCCATCGCCCTCGCCTTCGCCTTCAGCCCAGTCGCACACGGGGACCGCCACCTCGCCGAGGCGGCCGAGCGGCGGGCCGGGCCGGCGGGCGCCGGGCATTCGCCTGGGTCCGGGGGCGCCGAGCGCGACGGCGCCGGGCATGGGCCAGGATTCCTCGGCGCCGGGCCTGCCGGGGATTCCGCCGACGCTGGCCGGGGCGCGGACGGCAGCAAAGAGGTCCGCTGACACGAGCGTTGCCCACCTCGGCACCGAGGGCCGCCCGCCGGGCGCGCACCGATCGGGAGCCTCCAGGATTCGCAGCTCCGGCGGGGCGCCCACGGGTCGCGGAGCCGGCGTCACCCGGGCTCGGACCGCTGCCGAAGCGACAAGCCCGGCGTACAGATCGGCGGCTACGGAGTGCTCGGGTGGGAGGGTCTTCAACCACGGAACGTGACGCTGGCCTGACTGAGGCTCCATGCGCGAAGTTAGGCAGGTGGCGCCTGCTCCTTGCCTGTTGATCCCCCGCATTCAAGCCGTCCGCCGCCGTTGCCCGCTCTGCCGGCGGGCCCGGACGGTCCTGCCCTACGGTCTAGGTATGCCTGCCAGGAAGCGGCCCACGCCCCAGGATGCGGCCACCGCCCGCCGGATCCTGCTCGACGGGATGGCCCGGGACACCGAGGTATCCGAGTTGGCAGGCGAGCTAGCGCCGCTGCATCCGCGCGACGATACCTTCCCTGGCGAGGTCCTCCTGCAGATTGCCGCCGACGCGCTGGACTGGTGCGAGGCCAGCCGCGCCCACCCGCTGGCCCTGGAAGGGATGCCGCAGCGGTTCCTGCCGGAGTGCGCCTTCCGCGGCCGGCAAAATAAGAAGCTTCAGTTCGCTGTCCTGGCGGCGGCGGCGCTGCATGGCGGCGCAGAGCCTGATCTGCTCGATGAGGTCGCCTGGTGGCAGACCGACGACTTCTGGCAGTACGCCCTGTACGCGGCGGCCGCTTATATCCGCGCCGCCGCCAGCCGAGCCGGCGTGCCGGTGCGCCAGGTATGCCAGGAACTGGCCGAGCGCGCCGGCCCGCAGCCCGAATGAACCCTCGCTCAAATGCGCGTTCTCCCTGATCTTCGCCATCACTCAGCGTGCAGCTGTCGACCGACGTGGCCCGATGCTCGCCGTGCCAGGCCCCCGGGGTCTACTGCATGCAGACGCAGAAGCGGTCTTGCAGCTCATCAAGGGCGGCCAGGCGCCCCTGCTCGAACGACTTGTCCCAGAGCCTGCCGAGTACGTCCGCTGCGACTGCGCTGTCCAGGCCCAGGGCTTGCACTGCGCTGACGAGCGCGGCTGCCTTCTGTTCCTCATTCATGGCCATCACCTCTCCCAAAGGTATCCCGCCGCACGTCCGCGCCCGGCTCGCCCCGGACGATCTGTGCCGTGCGTATGCCCAGCGCCGCCGCCGCTGCGCAGAACCCCGGGTTGTCATCCACGAACAAGGCGGCCTCAGCGCTCACCCTCAGGGCCTCAAGCGCCCGCTCGGAATCCGCGCCGACGGCTTGGCCGCCCCGACCTCACAGGACAGGACCAGGGCATCGGCAGTTCCCGCGTGTGCGCCGTGAAGTCGCAGGTCACAATCGTCCCGAAGGTATCAAGCAGGCGTGCTTCGACGTGGGCCACCAGATCAGCGTAAGACCGGCCGGCGCGCGTGCCCCCGGCTGCCTAACTGGCCGGGTGCCAGGGCAGGTGGTAGGCGCGGTAGGTGCTGATGCCAGCCGGGAGCTCTGCGTTGAAAAGCAGATGCCCGGATGGGCTGAACTCGGAGATGTAGGGCAGCGCGCCCCAGCCGACGAACAAGTCCCCGTTACGAGTGGTCTGCGCGTTCCCCTCAGCCGTGGCCACCAGGCCCTCGGGCTGGTCAACGGACTTCACCAGGGTAGCCACCCTGGTCGTGAGATCCAGCTTCACGGTGACGACCCGGCTATGGGGCAGCAGCGTGGTGGAGCCGTCGGACTCATCGTCGAAGAACGTGTACTCGCCGTTCCCGATGGCCTCCGGGTCGTGCTGGAAGGCGAAGATCTCACCAGCGCTGTCCAGGACCTGGCCGGGGGCGGCGGTGAGCTTGAACGTGCTCTGCTTGCCGCCAAGCTCCCAGATGATCTTCCCGGTACGCAGGCTCACCTTGTAGGTCGTCCAGGTGTAGCGGGAGTTGATCAGCAGGTTCCCGTCGGTGTCGAGGTGCACGGCATTGATGTGGAACCAGTCCCAGGGCATGGCCGCCGAGGCAGGCCGCGGGTTGTGGCTGTCGCGGTAAGGAACGTGGTCCGCGCTGTTCCACTGGAAGAGCACCTTGCCGGTGCGGATGTCGATCTCCTGGACGATGCCGTCGAAGACTTTCTGGTCGGCGGGGCCGCCGATCGAGGTCAGGTTCGCGGTCCCGAAGGTGTCTGCGAGGATCAGCGCCGTGTTCCAGGGCGTGATGAGGAACTCGTGAAAGTCCGTGAGGTCGCCGTTACCGGCTCTCACTTCGGCGATCTGCTGGTAGCGGTCGTTGTAGATGTAGTCGGTTCCGCTCAGGCCCCTGCCCTGGAACCACGTGAGCACCGGCTTGCCCTGGAAGGTCTGGGTACGGAAGTCCGTCGCCAACTCGCCCGCTGGCAAGGCGTGGAACCAGATCACCTTGCCTGTGTTGCTGATAATCTCCGGGCCGCTCGCGTAGCCGCACCCCTGCGGGGCGATGAAGATGTCATCGTTGCCATCATCCGCAGCCTGCGTCAGCACTTTGACCGGCGGAGCGTGATCAGCAGCGGCGGAAGGCGGCGCATGACAAGCAGCTCCGGCCCCTGGCGTCGCCGCGGTACAGGCTGTCCCCGCCAAGGCAGTGACCGCACCGGCGACGATAATCGCGGCGACGCGGCGCGCACGGCGCAGCCGGCTCGACCTCATGGCCGGAGCCGCTCAGGTGGTCCCAAGCTTTCTCTGTCGCAGCAGTAGGCCAGTTCGGTTCCATGATCCATAGTCAAGTCAGCTGATCCATAGTCAAGTCAGCCGGCTTGCGGACCGGGCACTGCCTCGCGATGGGCCTGGTTCAGGCCAGGGCCAAGACGATGGCGTGCAGGGCCAGGCCCACGCCGGCGCCGACCACTGTACCGTTGATGCGGATGAACTGCAGATCGGGTCCTAGGAGCAGCTCCAGCTGGCTTGATGTCTGTGCGGCGTCCCACCGCTGGATGGTTCCCGTGACAAGGCCGGCGAGCTCGTCGTGGAACTGATCGGCGAGTGCCCTGGCTCCTGACTCGACCACGCGCTCGAGGCTCTGCTGGAGGCGGCGGTCTGATCCGAGCCGCCGGCCGGCGGCCGCCAGCGCACCGGCCAGCCGGCGGCGCAGCTCAGACCCCGGGTCGGCCGCCTGGGTCCGGAGCGTGTCCTTGGCTTGCTTCCACAGCGCCGAGGACCAGTCCCGCAGCCCGGGGCTGCCCAGAACATCGCGCTTGACGCGCTCCCCGCGCTCGCGCAGCTCGGGGGATGTCTCGAGGCGGTCGGGGAGCCCGGCGATCCATTCCTCGAACTGATGCCGGGCCTCGTCGTCCGGGTCGGCCGCCATCGCCGCCAGCCGGCGGCGCAGGCGGGTGTAAAGACGGTCGAAGACCCGCCGGTAAACCGCGTCGGGCACCCAGCGGGGTGACTCGGCCTCAAACAGCTCGCGAAGCTCGATGTCATGATCTGCGAGGTAGCGATCGGCACCGGACACGATGGCGTTGAACAGCCCGGCGTGGTGGCCTCCGGCGATGACGACCCGCAAAGCCCGCCCGGCCAGCGGCGCCACCTCGACGGCGTCTGCCGCCCGGGTCAGTTCAGCGGTGAGCACGCGCTGGACATCCTCATCGCGGAGAGCCTCGGCCACCGTGACCACCAGGTCCGCGGCGTGGCCGGCGAGGCCAGCTGCGCTGGCCTCGCCGGCCAGCCAGGCAGCCAGGCGGGGAACGAGCCGGGTGGTGCGGATCCGCTCGGCAAGGACATCGGCGTTCAGGAAGTTCTCCTGCACGAACTGGCCCAAAGTGGCGGCGAACTGATCCTTGCGCTCGACGATCAGCGCAGTGTGCGGTATCGGCAGGCCAAGAGGACGGCGGAACAGAGCCGTCACCGCGAACCAGTCCGCAACGCCTCCGACCATGGCCGCCTCGGCGCCGGCCTGCACGTAGCCAGGCAGCGTCCCGTGCACGCCGGCCACCGTCACGGCCACGAACACCACCGTCACCCCTGCCAGGACAGCGGTAGCCCGCCGCCGCGCGGCGGCCAGGCGGCGCGCCCGCAATTGCGGCGACTCGCGCCCGGGCGCGGATACCGCTGAAGCGGGCACGGTCGCGGCAGGTTCCATCTGGCAGCCCCCGGTCAGCCCGCGGCGCAGGGCGAAAACCCGCAGCCGCGTCAGGCGAGCAGTCCTATCGGCAAGACAGCCCCAGTCTCGCAGGATCTGCATGATCACTCGCATCACGATCACGCATGGAAACCAATCCCGATCCCGCCGGCCGTGGCCAGGCCCGCATCCCCGCTGATGCCATCACCAGCTCAGATCAGCCAGACCAGCTCAGATCAGCCAGATAGGAATTCCGGTGCCGGTCGGCCCGCAAGCGGGCCCGGCTGGCGGTCATGATGCCGGGCGGACACTGGGCCCGCCAGACGGCCCGATGTGGACGGCTCGGCCGGGTCCGCCGCGCTTCACGCCGCCCGGGCCGCCGATCCTGACCCCTGGGCCTGGCTTCAGCTCGACCGTGCCGCCCGGCCCGTGCACCACCACGAGCTGCCGCCCGAACGGGAACTGGTACATGTCATGGAAGGCCCGGCTACCAAGCCCGAACAGCAACCCGGCCACGACGAGTGTGGTGATCGCGGCAAGCGGCTGCCTGCGCGGGACGCGGACCAGCAGCCACGCGCCGAGCAGCGAGATCGAGCCCAGGGCCGGCACGTAGAACCGGGCCGCCTGCAGGGTGCTCAGGCCCGGCGCCGCGGTCCAGGTATAGGTGGCGTACAAGGCCCAGATGGCAGCCCACGAGGCAGCCAGCGCAACCGCGACCGCCAGGTCACGCCTGTCCAGCGCGGCCTGCTGGCCGCCTGCCCGGCGGCCGCGCAGCCAGATTGCGGTGATGCCCGCGAGCGCGGCGAGGCCGAGGACCAGCATGGGCATGGCCTGGATCAGGTGGGCTGGCATATAGCGGAGGTTGGCGCTGATGGCGCTGAGGCTGAAGGTGATCTCCCCTGGCCGGTAGCCGGACCGCAGCGGGCCGCCGTAGATGAGCGTGTTGAAGATCGCGGCCCCGGTACCGAAGATGCAGACCGACACAAGCCACCAGGCGACCGCGCGGCCGGGTAGCCGCGCGGCCCGCAGCCGCCACGCCATGAGCACCGCGATGACCGCGCAGCCCAGCACCACGATGTTGGTGTACCTGCTGAACGTGGCCGCCTCCAGCGCCACGAAGGCGGCCAGCCCCACCCAGGTCCTGCGTCTCGTGCTCGCCCCGGCCGCTAGCACGGTCCACAGCAGTGCCCCCGTACCCGCCGCGATCAGCGACGCATCGGTGAAGGTGGGCATGTAATCGCGCCATGCGAACAAGATCGCCGCGCCGGACGAGCAGTACAGGCCGACCGCGGCCGCACCGCCGAACCTGCCCAGCCAGCGCCTGCCGCCGAAATACAAGCCCAGGCAGGCCAGCGCGCCATAAAAAAGCGGCGCCAGCCGGATGAGACCGAGCGCCTGGAACGCCACCGCGAGGTACGGGTAGCCCGGGTCCTTCTCGCTAATCCACCTGCCTCCCGGCAGCTGCACCCACTGGATGGGGCCGCCACCCGGACCGGGACCCATCCGGCTGCCGCCCAGCTGAGGTGCCAGCTGCCCGGCGAGCGCGTGCGCCTGCGCCCCCGACAGGGTGAAAAAGTGCCCGTCGGTCATCGCCACGATCGAGGCACGATAGGCATAATCATCTGGCTCGGGAAGGTACGGCGAGGCTCTCAGCACCAGCACGCACAGCACCGCGAAGGCAGCCGCGGCCAGGCACACCTCCGCGACGTCCCACAAGGTCCTGGCCCCTGGCCGCGGCACATCCGCAGCCGGCGCCAGTGCTGTCATGCATGCACATCATGCCTGCCTGGCCTTAGCCGGTCGCGCGGATTACGTGTGAGTTCGGTGTGAATCGCAACCCGAGCCACGAACCGGCCGGACGCTGCCTTGTGACCCAGCCCGTCAGGCATCGCGCAGCCGGAGCGCCAGGGTGCCGGCCAGCAGCGCGGCGCCGGCCCAGATCGCGAGTACCCCTAGACCTGCCCACGGGGTGATTGGCAGGCTGCGCAGGCCGGTTGTGTCCTGGATGGTCAGCCCCGCGATCGTGGGCGTCCAGCGCTCGAGCCGGTGCTGCCAATGCTCGTTCCCGATGAAAGCGAGGACGATCGGGAACAGGTACAGCAGTGCCAGCACGGTCCCGATGGCCACCGCCGAGTCCCGCACGATGACGGCCACGCCGAGGCTCAGCAGCGCGATCAGCGCCAGGTACAGCACCGACCCGCACGCCGCTCGCAGCGCCGGCCCGTAGCTCAGCCACACCGGCTGGAAACCCCGCGCCGCGGTGAAGCCGTGGCCCGGCAGGATCAGGTGCCCGGCAAGCACCGAGCCGAACACGGCCACCGCCCCGGCGACCAGCACAAGGCCGGCAATCAGGATGGCCTTGGCCGCAAATACCGTGTGCCGCCTCGGCATCGCCGCGAGCGTGACGCGGATCATGCCGGTGCTGTACTCGTTACAGAACGCCAGCACCGCGAGGATCGCGACCACGGCCTGGCCGAACTGGATGCCGGTCAGGCTGAGCTTGGTCGTGTCGACCGGGCAGGTCAGGTTCTGCGGGCAGTGAGTGGCCCCGACAGCCGCGGCGCTGACCGCGATGGTCAGCGCCGCGATCCCGAGGAGCAGCCAGGCGGGTCCGGGAACCGTGCGCAGCTTGGTCCACTCGGCGCGCAGCGCGTGGCGCAGGCTCGCCCCGCGCGCTGCCGCCGCGGCCATCGCCGGCGCTGGCTGCGTCGCCGCGGCGGCGCTCATGCGTCCCGCCGCCGCAGCATGACCAGCGCGAGGGCTAGGGCCGCCGCCGCCCACAGGCACAGCACGGCGAACCCGGCGTAGGGCGACAGCGGATAGTAGCCCTGCACGGGCGAGATGACGGTGGTGACCTGCGCGTACCGCGGGATGCTCTGCTCGATTGCCAGGCCCGCGGCCGGGGTCAGCCGCAGCAGCCAGTCGCCGACCCCGGCGGGCACGACATTGAGCGCGGCCAGCAGGAACGGCATGACGACCGTGACGACCGCGATCGTGATCGCGGCGGCGCTGCGCCGCAGGATCGCGCCCAGGGCGACGGCGAAGATGGCGGCCACGGCCAGCATCGCCGCCGTGCCGACGATGACCCGCACCTCGGTCGGCAGGGGCGCGGTCAGCAGTACCTGACCCGAATTCTCCTCCTTGGGGACACCGACGCCGATCGAGACCACCGCGGCCGCCAGCCCGGTGACGAAGGCCACCGCGCCGATCACCACTGCCTTGGCGGCCAGCACCGCGCCGCGGCGCGGGGTGGCGGCCAGCGTGGTACGGATGAGACCGCGCCGGTACTCGGTGCTGAAGAACATCGCCGCCACCACCACGATCGCGATCAGCCCCAGGAACGCGCCTGCCAGGCTCTGCCCGATCGTCACCGTCGGGAGCGGGCTGTCTGGTCCCGGCGTGACCGGCGCGATGTCGCCAGAGCCCGTCAGCGTGTAGCTGCCGCCGTTCCGGGTGAACGGCGCCGAGCCCCCGCCGCCTGGCCCCGGTCCTCCCCCGGCCGGCCCCCCGCCGCCGATCGCGGCGGGAGTCCAGGTGCTGCCGGGTGCCCCGCCAGCCAGGCTGACGTGATCGAAGACTCCGGTGGCCTGGGCGGGGCCGCCGTTATTGCTGCTGCCGCCGAACGAGTTCTGGGTCACCGTGTAGCCCGGCGAGGTCGCGAACATGCCGGCCTGGACGGTCGACGGCAGCCCGGTGAGCTGGACCGTGCCGACCTGGGTCCAGTGCGTGCCGTCGGCGGAGTCGTAGCCGGTGATCGTGTCGCCGGAGCGAGTCAGCCGCAGCCAGCGGGGGTGCGCCGCCGAAACGGCACCGGGCATCCCGGCGGTGTCCCCGGTGAAGTTGTACTGCATCCGGACCCCGTGACCGCCCGTCACCATCATCGCCGCATAGGCCGAGCCCTGGTGGGTGCTCTGCTTGATGATGATCCCCGCCTTGGCCCACCCGACCAGGCCGGGCACCATGTTTCCGTTCCCGACCTGTGCAGGCCCCGAGCTGAGGTTCGCGTGCTCGCCGGTGAGCGAGGTGACTTCCGCGGTGATAGTGCCGTTCCCGGCCAGCGGCTGGCGCGCGAAGTAGAAGCTGTCGGTCACGATCTCGCCCCCCGGCCCGTGCGGGATGTAAGGCAGGCAGGCTTTGCCCGATTTCGGCGGACCGCCGTTGATCTGGCAGCCGATGCTCGCGTTCGCGGCCGCGAACACGCCGAGGAATACAGTCAGGATCGCGGCCAGGATCATGCCGATCACCCAGCCGCGCACGCTGCGGAACTTGATCCACTCGGCCCGCACGAGCCCGCCGAAACCGCCCCGGCCAGGGCCGGTATCGGGTCCGGCGTCCGGCCGCGGCACCGAGATCGCCTGAGTCGTCATCGCGGCACCTCCGCCGCCGCGCCGGCGTCGAATCCTGCGGGCCGGAACTCGACTGCCTGCCTGGTCAGCTCCATGTAGGCCTGCTCCAGCGTGGCCCGGTGGGCGGAGACCTCGGAGAACGGCACGGCCGCCGCGCCCAGCAGCGCGACGACGCGCTCCGCGGGCAGGCCCGAGATCGTGAGCACGTCCTGGCCGGACGCGACAATGGTGGCCCCCGCCCGCTCCAGCACCGTTGTGGCCTCCGGCCGGGCGGACGTGCGCAGTGCCACCCGGTCACCGGACGCGGCTGCTAGCAGGCTCGCCACGGTCGTGTCGGCGATGACCTTGCCGCGGCCCACGACTACCAGGTGATCCGCCGTGTCCTGAAGCTCGCTCATCAGGTGGCTGGACACCAGCACCGCCCGGCCGTCGGCGGCCAGCGAGCGCAGGAAGCCCCGCATCCACACGATGCCCTCGGGGTCCATCCCGTTGAATGGCTCGTCCAGCATGATCGCGACCGGGTTTCCCAGCATCGCCGCGGCGATGCCGAGCCGTTGCCGCATGCCGAGCGAGTATCCCCCGGCCCGCCGCTTGGCGACGCTCTCCAGGCCCGCCTGCTCGATCACTTCGTCCACCCGCCTGGCCGGCAGGCCTTGTGAGTAGGCCAGCCAGAGCAGGTGGTTGCGCGCGGACCGGCTCGGCTGCAGCGCGCCCGCGTCCAGCAGCGACCCGATCACTCGCATCGGCTGCCGCAGGCTCGCATACGGCATGCCGCCGATGGTTGCCTTGCCCTCGTCGGGTGCGTCCAGGCTCAGGATTACCCGCATCGTGGTGGACTTGCCGGCCCCGTTCGGGCCGACGAAGCCGGTCACCTGGCCAGGCTGGACAGCGAATGACATGCCGTCCAGCGCTAGCGTCGGCCCGAACCGCTTGCGCAGGCCGTTCACTTCAATCGTGGCTTGCATTCGGTGATCCTTCTCGTTCGCTACGGAACTTCCTGTGACCTGAGTTCTACGGGTGCGGCCATAACATGGCCCGCACGGATGCTGTTATCCCGTTGTTAGGTCCACCCGGGCATGCTGAAGTGAGATGGCAGAGCCGAAATCCCTGATCAGGAGCATCGGCGACGGGAGGAGGGGCACATTGCGCGCGTCGAACCGCGACACCACCCTGCCCCGCAACGCCGTCAGGGCCAGCCATCCGCGCCCGCCGTTCCGGTCCCCGCAGCCGGGCCGGGTACGGCTGCCGCGCTGGGTACGGCTGCCGGGCCGCACGGTGCGGACGCGGCTGACCATCCTCTACGGGATCTTGTTCGTGTTCTCCGGCGCGCTGCTGCTGACCATCGCCAGCGGCGTCGCCGTCGGCCGCTCGACGTCCCAGGCCGTGCCGGCGGCCATCAACTCCGCTCCCGGATCGCCACTGCACCAGGCCAACGCGCGCATCCACCAGCTCCAGTCCCAGATCAGTCAGCTCCAGTCCCAGGCGGCCAGCCAGCCGAACCAGAACCAGCTCTCGCATGTGCTGCTGATCTCGTCGCTGATCGCGCTGGCGATCATGACGGTGATCTCGGTGGGGCTCGGCTGGCTGGTGGCCGGCCGCGCGCTAAGGCCGGTCCGCCAGATGACGGCCGCGGCCCAGCGGATCTCCGAGGACAGCCTGCATGAGCGGCTTGCGGTGCAGGGCCCTGAAGACGAGCTGAAGGAGCTCGGCGACACCATCGACGGCCTGCTGGAGCGGCTGGAGGTCGCTTTCAGCGCCCAGCGCCGTTTCGTCGCCAACGCATCTCACGAACTGCGGACTCCGCTGACCACCATGCGAGCCTCGCTGGACGTGGCGCTGGCGAAGCCGGATCCTGCCCCGCCGCAGACCGTCGCGCTGGCCGGGCGGCTGCGTGCCGAGCTGGATAAGGTCGACAGGCTCCTCGAGGCGTTCCTCGTGCTGGCGCGCGCCCAGCACCAGGCTCTGCCCGGCCGCGCGGTGATCCCGCTGGACTACGTCGTCGGCGCCGCCCTTTCCGATCAGGCCGCGGCGATCCGTGCCATGAACCTGACCGTGCAGGAGGCCGACTCCCTGGGCAGCGCATGGGTGACCGGCAGCCAGGCGCTGATCACGAGGATGGTGGAGAACGTCATCGACAATGCCGTCTGCCACAACGCAGAAGGCGGCTGGATCCGGATTGTGTCCCGTACCGCGGCCGGCCGGGCCCGCCTGATCGTCGAGAACGGCGGCCCGCTACTTGACCAGCAGCAGGTAGCCGGGCTGTCTGAGCCATTCCGCCGGATCGGGGCGGACCGGACCGGCTCAGACAAGGGATCAGGCCTCGGCCTGTCGATCGTCGCGGCCATCGCGGAGGCCCACGGCGGCTCGGTCGACCTGCAGGCGCGGTCCGCGGGCGGCCTGCGGGTCACGATCAGCCTGCCCGCGTCCGCCGCCTGGGCCGAGGTCGTCCCGGCAGGTGCCCCGGCATGAGAGTCCTCGTCGTCGAGGACTCGCGGTCCCTGGCCGAGGTGCTGGTAGAGGGCTTGCGAGATCAAGGTATGGCGGTCGACGCCGCCCACGACGGCCTGGAGGCGGCGGCCAAGCTGGATCTCAATCCCTACGACGTCGTGGTCCTGGATCGTGACCTGCCCGGTATCCACGGCGACTCCCTCTGCCAGATGATCACCGACCGCGACCAGCGGGCCATGGTTCTCATGCTGACCGCATCCGGCGCGCCGGGTGACCGGGTGACCGGACTTGGCCTCGGCGCCGACGACTATCTAGGCAAGCCATTCCACTTTCCCGAGCTGGTCCTGCGGATTCGCGCCCTGGCTCGCCGCAAGCCCGCCGCACGGGCCCGGATCCTGCGCGCGGCCGGGATCGAGCTCGATGCGATGCGGCGCACCGTCACACGGGAAGGCCGGCCGGTAGATCTGTCGGTCAAGGAGTTCGGCGTGCTGGAGGCGCTGCTGCTCGCCGCACCGGCCTACCTGCGCGCCGAGGACCTGCTTGAGCAGGTCTGGGACGAGCAGGCCGACCCGTTCACCAACACGGTCACGGTCACCATCGGACGGCTCAGGCGCAAGCTCGGCGACCCGCCGGTCATCGCCACGACCCCCGGCATCGGCTACCGGATCTCTGACTCCCGCTGAGAAAAGTACGATGCACGGACATCACTTCCAGGTCCGCAATCTCAGGCGCGGACAGCCGCTCGCCGCGCAGCCGCGCCGTACACCGGCCTAGATCAATGCAATTTCACCCGCACTTCGGGGTAGGATTCCGGTCGATTCGGGAACCTACCCATCCGCGATCCCGCTCGGCCCACCTCGCCCGGCGCCGCAGGCACCAGGTCTGATCTGCCCCTGACCGCCCAGACCGGCAAGGCTCGCAATGACTGACGACGCGGCAGCACTCGGGCAGCGGCTGCGTGCCTGCCGCCAGTCGGCTGAGTTGTCTCAGGACGAGCTGGCCGAGAGGTCTGGCCTGAGCACCCGCACGATCAGCAACCTGGAGCGCGGCCGCACCAGGTGGCCGCACCCCGACTCGGTCCGGCGGCTGGCCGATGCACTGAGACTGCGCGGCGAGGCGCGAGGAGATTTCCTCGCTACTGCTGACCGACGGCTGCTCCGCAATGCGACCGCCTCCGCCGTGGTGGTGCCTGACGGTCATCAGGCCCGGGCCGGTGGCGGGCAGATCGTGCCCCGGCAGCTACCCGGCCCGGTACGGCAGTTCGTCGGCCGCGACAGTGAGATCGCGGCGCTGACCAGCCTGCTGGATTCCGCTGGCAGCGCGCCGGCCGCGCTGGTGATCTCCGCCATCGGGGGTACGGCGGGGGTCGGGAAGACGGCGCTGGCAATCCACTGGGCACATCAGGTCGCCGGGCAGTTCCCGGACGGCCAGCTGTATGTCAACCTGCGCGGTTATGACCCGGATGAGCCGGTGCCCGCCTCGGACGCGCTCGCCGGTTTCCTGCGCGCCCTGGGCGTGTCCGGGCAGGACATCCCCGCCGAGATGAGCGAACGCGCCGCCCGGTTCCGGAGCCTGCTGGCCGGGCGCCGGATGCTGGTGCTCCTGGACAACGCAGGGCAGGCGGAGCAGGTTCGGCCGCTGCTGCCCGGCAGCCCGGGATGCTTGACGGTCGTCACCAGCCGTGATGCGCTAGCCGGCCTGGTGGCCCGGGATGGCGCCGTCCAGCTGGACCTGGACCCGCTGCCGCTGGCGGAGGCAATCGAGCTGCTGCGGGCATTGATCGGCACCAGGGTGGACGGCGACCTGGCTGCCGCGGACGTGCTGGCGGCGCGATGCGCGAGGCTGCCGCTGGCGCTGCGCGTCGCTGCCGAGTTTGCTGTCAACCGTCCGGCGGCCAGCCTTGCCAGGCTGGCCGGTGAACTGGGGGATCAGCAGCGGCTGGACCTGCTGGACGCCGGCGCAGACCCGCGCACCGGGATCCGGTCCGTGTTCTCCTGGTCCTACCAGAATCTGGACACCGAGGCCGCCGGCCTGTTCCGGAAACTCGGCCTGCACCCCGGCCTCGATCTCGGCCTGCACGCCGCCGTCGCGCTCACGGCCACCACCGCCGGGCAGGCCCGCCGCGTGCTGGACGTGCTGGCCCGGGGCAACCTGATCGAGCAGGCCGCCCCGGGCCGGTATGCCATGCATGACCTGCTGCGTGCCTACGCCCGGGAGCTTGCCGGGACCGAGGACAGCGAAGAGGGGCAGCTAGCCGCGCTGACCCGCCTGTTCGACTATTACCTGTACGCTGCCGCTACCGCGATGGACACGCTGTTCCCCGCCGAGCTCCACCGCCGGCCCCGTATCCCCCCTCCTGCCACAGCGGTCCCGCCGCTCGCCAGCACCGCCGAGGCGAGGGCCTGGCTGGACGCTGAACTGGCCAACCTCGCCGCAGTCGCGGCTAACGCCGCTGACCGCGGGTGGCCCCGTCATATCATCGCGCTGTCCGCCACGTTGCCCCGCTACCTGGCAGGAAGCGGCCACTTCTCTGAGGCCGTCGTCATCCACACCCGCGCCATAGACGCAGCACGCACCATAGGTGACCGCGCCGCCGAGGCGACCGCGCTCAGCGCCCTCAGCCAGATCGATCTTCATTACGGCGACAGTCATCAGGCCACCAGCAAGCTGCAGCAGGCCTATGCGCTGTTCTGTGAAGCCGGCGATCAGGCCGGCCAGGCACGGGCACTGCAGAACCTCGCCACTGTCGAATCGCAGCAGGGCCGGTATCAGCAGGCCGGTGAGCACCATCAGCAGGCTCTGCAGCTGTACCTGGCCACCGGCATCCGGGCCGGCGCAGCCCGCGCCCTGCACGGCCTCGGCGATGTGGACCTGCGGATGGGCCGCTACCAGCGCGCCGACGAGCACCTCCAGCGGGCGCTCGCCCTGTGCCAGGAGACCGGCGACCGGGTCAACGAAGCGTACGTGCTGGCCCTCCTCGGTGACCTCAGCTTGCGACTCAGCCGCTACCAGGACGCCGCGGGCCGTCTTGAGCGGGCACTGAGCCTGTTCCGCGAGGCGGAAGACCAGACCGGCGAAGCGTGGGTGCTGGCTCACCTCGGCGCTGCCCAGCTGGGGCAGGGCCATGTGCAGCTGGCTATCGGCTACCACCAGCAGGCCACGATGATCGCCCGCGAGAACGAGGACCAGTTCGGCGAAGCCGAGGCGCTCAATGGCCTTGGCGAGGCATACCTCGCTACCCAGCAGCCGGCCGAGGCCCGCGCCGCGCACAGCCGCGCACTCGACCTGGCCAGCCAGAGCGGCGACAAGTCCGAACAGGCCCGCGCCCGGGCCGGCCTCGCCCGCAGCCATCATGCCGCCGGTGACCCAGCTCAGGCGCTCGATCACTGGCACGAAGCTCTTGCCCTTTACGACGAGCTTGGCACGCCCGAAGCCGACCAGATCCGTGCCCAGCTCACAGCCGGCAACCACGGTCGCCAGGAGCCCTAAGCTAGGCGCTTGCCGCCGGGTGCTGGCCTGTCTTACGGGCTGAACGATCGTCATCGCTGGCGGGCGCTCCTGGCTGGCACTGTCAGTCTCGTGCGGGGAAGATCCCTTGCAGTGCGATGCAGAAGTTCAGGACGAGATAGGGCTGGATGTTGGGGTGCGGATCGTTGTCCCCGGCGTCGCCGAGCATCCCGGCGTTCATGACGGTGCTCGTGTCGGGCGCTGCCGCGTAGATGTCAGTGCCGGCCCGGGCCAGCGTGCGGCCCTGCGGCCCGTGTGCTCCGGCCGGGCTGTTACTGGCGTGCACGGGGTGGGTGTGCACCGGCATCTGACCTGGCAGCAGCGTCACGCTCTCGGCACCGCCGGCCTGGCCTGCGCTGTAGGCAGATAGCCCCGCGCCCTGGCCTTGGTGGATCGCCACGCGTGACTGCAGGTCAGGCAGGGCGAAGGTGGTGACCCCATCGCCCCCGTAGGTCGTGCCGAGAAGGCTGAAGAGCGCGGTGTTCTGGCTGATCGGCAAGGTCTGGCCGTTACAGGAGGCCCAGCCTTGCGGCGGGAAGTTGAAGCCGAAGATCCTGATCTCGCCGAGATATGGCTCAGACACCGTCGTCTCCTTGAAGGGTGGCGTGGTCACAGACTATTGATGGTGTCGGCGCCCGCCTCTCGCGTGTTCTGCCCCTCAGCTTAAATAGCCCGGGGTCCGGGGGACAGCCCATGCGCCAGCATCGTCAGCCATCGATCACCGGGCTGGTCGCCGCCTGTCGGCTGACACGCTACAGCCATTAAAATCCCGGGCATCATGTGCGGCGAAGTCAGCGTCCGGCCCGAGCGTCTCCCCGAAGACGGCGACTTTCTGCTGTCCCTCTACGCGTCCACGCGGAGACCGGAACTGACCGGGCTGGGCTGGTCTGCAGCGCAGCAGGATGCTTTCATCCGCATGCAGTTCGACGCCCAGACCCGCCACTACCGCGGGTGCTTCCCAGACGCCCGGTATTCGGTCATTTGCGTGGGCGGCGAGCGGGCCGGGCGCATGATCGTCAGGCGCTCCGACGACGAGATCCTCATCGTCGACATCGCCCTCCTCCCGGAATTCCGGGGCGCTGGTACCGGGGGCGCGCTGGTCCGGTGCCTGCTGGCTGAGGCCGATGCCGGCCGGCTTCCCGTCAGATGCCGCGTCCTGCAGGGCAACGACGCCCGTCGCTTCTGGGAGCGTGCCGGGTTCGTGGCGCAGGACGGGGACGGAGTCTACGTGGCCATGGAGCGGGCATGCGGAACCTCGCCATCCTGACTGGGCTGTCATCCGCGGCGGGCTAGTCACCGTCGGCGAGGCGGCGGTCGCGCTGCTGGATACCCAGCTCGCCGTATGGATAGTCGGTGGGCTGCGGGTCGCTCGCGGCGTTGAGCACGGCGGTTTCGGCTGGGCTGAGATGCAGGTCAGCGGCGCGAAGGTTGGTCGCGAACTGCCCGGCCGTGCGGGCGCCGAGGA
>Ga0302235_10000221_pt1 | contig 49665 bp, 31 predicted proteins | sample II_Palsa_N3_3_FD_193577 | JGI IMG/M metagenome (GOLD analysis project Ga0302235, IMG submission 193577) | Peat permafrost microbial communities from Stordalen Mire near Abisko, Sweden - II_Palsa_N3_3 | ecosystem: Environmental > Terrestrial > Soil > Palsa > Peat permafrost | place: Sweden...
ATGCGATGTGAACGCGGCGTACATCGGCTCGGCCGCCATGTCCTCCTGGTTCATCGGCTTGATCCCGAGGATCTGCTCGATCGTCTTGACCATGTCGAGCTGCGTGTAGTACTGGTCATCGACGCCGGTGGCCGAGTACGGGCTGATCACGAACGCCGGCCCGCGGTGCCCGTCGACGTGGTCGACACCGTTCTGGGTGTCGTCCTCGAGGACGAAGATCGCCGTGCTCTTCCAGAACTTGCTGTGCGAGATTGAGTCGACCACGCGGCCGACCGCGAGGTCGTTGTCGGCGACCTGCGCGACCGGATCCGGCACGTCATCGCCGGTCGTGTGGTCGGTCATCAGCCACATGAACGTCAGGTTGGGCATCTTCCCCGACTTCTCCTGGTGCTGGAAGACCGGCAGCCACTGATCGACCCGGTACTGGTCGGGGATCGACAGCTGGAAATTGGGGAAGCAGGGATCGCTGATCGCCTGCAGCGACGGGATGTCCGATTGCACCTGGGTGTACTGGCAGGGGTCCGAGATCGGCTCAGGTCCGACTTCACCATCCTGGAGCCACTGCGACTCCTGGTACCAGGTGTCCCAAGCGGGAGCGTCCGATGGCAGGCTGTACGGGTTGTAGATGTACTCGCCGAAGTTCTGCACCGTCTTGTGTGCGTTCTCGGCGGCGTTCCACAGGAAGCCGTCCCGCTGGTAGGCGAGCGCGTCGCCGCCCTGCGACGGGTAGGAGCGGTAGAAGGCGCCGAACTCCTTCTCGACGTAGTCGTTGGCCTCCGCCTGCACGATCCAGTTGTGACCGTCGGCGGACAGCGTGCCCTCGTCGTAGAAGTTGTCGAGATCGCCGAACCGCTGCGCAAGCGCGTGGCCGTTCGGCGTGACATCCAGCCCGAACTGGGCGTCCGCCGCGTCGCCGTTGCCCTCCGGCTGACCGTTCGGATATGTCAGGTCGCCGAGGTCCTGGTCGTAGGTGCGGTTCTCCCTGATGATCACGACGATGTGCTTGATCGGCGAGTAACCACCGAGGTGCGTCGGGATCACCGTCGGCACCGTGTCGTAGTCGCCCTGGTTGATCGGCTTGATCTGATCCCAGTCGTTGTCGGTGAACACCGTCTGCGTGTCGGCCGGGATCTGGCTGTCGGCCGGCATCGTGAACATCGTCACGCTGCCGGTGTCGTCGTAGGTGTTGTGCCCGGTCGCGGGGTTCGTGTCGGGACCCTTGTTGATCGTCGACGGCGGCCCCTGAGCGCCGACCCCCTTGTCGTTGGTGACGACGATCGTTCCGGCGCCGAGCGCGGGATCGGGCTCAACCTCTACGGGGTACCAATCGGTCGGGAGCAGGCCGAGGTACTGCATTGGCGTCGAGATCCCGTCGTACTTGTAGACGGCGACCGCGTTGTCGCGCCCGATGCTGACGAGCACCTGGTTCGGGTCCGGCATGCTGATCGCGTTCGCGTAGCTGCCGACGGTCGCGCCCGGGACCGGGTTGGTCTTGACCGTCTGGGCGACCGTGTCGGTCTGCGTGTTGATCACCGACACACTGTCATCGTTGGAGTTTGCGACGAACAAGGCGGAGCCGTCCTCGTAGAGAGCGGTGGGCTGGAGGCCCACGGGGATCTCCTCGGTCTCCGTATCGGTGAGCAGGTTGACGACCGAGACGGTGCCGGTCGTCGCGGCGCCGGTCACCGGGCTCGAGACGATCGGGGTGCCGTCGGACAGGTTCGTGGTCTGACCCGCTTGCGCGGGCTCGCCACCCTCGTTGGAGACGTAGGCGGTGGTCCCGTCGGGCGACAGCACGACCTGGCGCGGCGCGTTCCCGACCGGGATCTCGCCGACGAGCTGATCCGTGGAGGTGTTGATCACGCCGAGCGCGTTTGCGCCATTGAGCGCCACGTACAGCATGCTGCCGTCGGGCGACAGCGCCATGCCGGCGGGGAGGTCGGCGCCCTCGGCGTTGCTCGGGCCGTAGTTGGGGTTGCACGCGTCCGAGCTGAGCGGCGATCCGCAGAGCGGGATCTCGTCCTCCTGCGTGGCCGTGCCGGTCGACTGGTCGAAGCTGAACTTCAGCAGGTAGGTCGTCTGCGGCACCCACAGTGTGCTGCCGTCGGGCGAGAACAGTGGGCCGTCGGGGCCGACCGAGTAGTCGGTCGAGCTGCCCGAGCCGGTCGCCAGCCAGTCCGTCGAGACGATCGAATCCGTCTGCAGGTCGATGATCGTGAGGTTGGCCGAGAACTCGTTCCAGCCGAGCGCCGCCATGTAGATCCCGTTGGGGCTGATCGCGCTCGAGGTGAAGCGGCCCTGGGTGTCGAGGATCCGCGTGCCCAGCGGCGAGATCCACTGGTTGGTCGGCAGCAGGACGCCATTGGCGTAGGTCTGCGCCACCTGCTCGTTGGCGAATGGGTTAAAGCCGCCGACCGCGGCCGTCGCCGCACCGACGACGACGGCGCAGGCGAGGATCGCGACGATCACTGCCCGGCGTGCGCGTCTAGGCGCCTTGGCGCGTTTCAACGAGATGGTGGCCACGAGCAACCTCCGTTACGTGAGTCCGGGACTTCTTCGTGGATTCTCATTTGTGTGTGCCGACCAGTTGTTACCGAGTTGTATCCAGCCGATGAAGTATCCGGTCAGCGGCCGCGTCGTCTGCGCTTCACAAGTCGTTGACGAGTAGCCGGAACGCCGCCCGTATAGTGCGCGGCCGTGGCAGCCGTTAGGTCGACCGGGCTTTTCAAGCGGTTCGATGCCACCGTGGCGCTTGACGGCGTCGAGGTGTCGGTCGAGCCCGGCGAAGTTCGTGGGTTGCTCGGCCCGAACGGTGCAGGCAAGACCACGCTCCTGCGGATCCTGTTCGGCCTGGTCCGTCCCGACGCGGGGACGGTCGAGCTGCTCGGTAGGCCGCTCGAGCAGCTCGGCACGAGCGCCCTGCACGGCGTCGGCGGGTTCGTCGAGGATCCCTGCTTCTACCCGTACCTGAGCGGCCGCGCGAACCTGCGCCTGCTGGCGCGGCTCGACGGCGGCACCGTGACGGCGCGGCAGATCGACGCGGCGCTCGCGCGGGTCGATCTTGCCGACCGCAGCGAGGATCGCCTGAGCGGCTACTCGACGGGGATGCGCCAGCGCCTGGGGGTTGCCGCCGCGCTGCTGCGCTCGCCGCGGCTGTTGCTGCTCGACGAGCCCACCAGCGGGCTCGACCCGGCCGGCACCCGCGCGGTCGCGACGCTCGTCCGCGAGCTGGCAGAGGATGGCGTCGCGATCCTGCTCTCGAGCCACCAGATCGGCGAGCTCGAACGTGTCTGCACGACGTACACGTTCCTGCGCGAAGGCAGCGTCGCCTGGGACGGAACCGCCGCTGAGCTCGAGTCCCAGGCGCCGGCGTCCGCCTACGCGCTGATCACGAGCGACGACGACCGCGCGCTCGAGCTCGCCGCGGCGCACGCCGGCGTCCGGGCCCAGCGCTCGCCGCGCGGCGGGCTGTCGCTGGCCGCCCAGCCCCGCAGCCTCGACGCGCTCGTCCTCGCCCTCGGCGACGCGCGCGTCGTAATCCGGCGGCTCGAGCTGCTCGTGAGCCCGCTCGAGAGCATGTTCTTTGCACTCAACGCCGGCGATTCGCTCGACGAGCTCGAGCCCGACGAGTTCGTTGATCGCGTCCTGATGAGCGCATGACGATGAGCGCATGACGACGCTCGCCCCACCCGCACAGGCCCCGCTTGCCGCGCCCGTCCCGCGCGAAGACGGCTTCCGCAACGCGTACGCGACCGAGCTGCAGAAGCTGCTGGCGCAGCTGACGACGCGACTGCTGGCGTTGCTCGTGCTGCTGGCCCCATTCGCGTTCACAGCGATCCTCAAGGTCCAGTCCGGTACCCCGTCGGATGCGCTGTTCGGCGCCTGGGTGCACTCCTCGGGCTTCGCGGTCTCGCTTGTGATCCTCGGCTTCGCCGGCAGCTGGGGCTTTCCGATCATCGCCGGCGTGCTCGCCGGCGACCTGTTCTCCTCAGAAGATCGCTACGGCACCTGGAAGATGATCCTGACCCGATCGTGCAGCCGCGAGGACGTGTTCGCCGGCAAGCTGCTCGCGGTCGGAACGCTCGTCGTCGCGCTGTCGATGCTGCTCGCCGCCGCTAGCCTCCTCGCCGGGCTGGTGATCGTCGGCGCCCACCCGCTCGTCGACCTCAGCGGCCAGCTGACCTCGACCGGACGCATGCTCGCGCTGACGGTCGTCAGCTGGATCTACTGCCTGCTGCCGGTGCTCGCCTACGCGAGCCTGGCGGTCCTGTTCTCGGTCGCCACCCGCAACGGGATCCTCGGGGTGCTCGGACCGCTGCTGGTCGCGCTCGTAACGCAGCTGCTCGATCTGATCGGCAAGGGCGTGATCGTCCATACGCTGCTGATCGGCTCGGGCTTCGACGGCTGGCACGGCCTGTTCGTCGCGCATCCGTTCTTCGGACCGCTGCTCGTCTCGGCGCTCGTCTGCCTGCTGTGGATCGCCGCCTGCCTGTCGGCCTCCTGGCGGATCCTCCGCCGACGCGACTTCCTCGCCGGTGCCGCACACCGGAGCCCGAATTGGACGATGCCGCTGCGGGTCGTGCTCGCGACGACGGCGATCATCGCGGTGCTCGCCGTCTGCAGCGGCCTCGGGCCGGCCGGGGTTACCGGCTACCGTGTGGCCGCTTCGATCGGTCCCACCTTCAACAACGTCACCCTGCTGCAGCAGGCCCTGATCGGCAGGCACGCACCGCCGAGCGCGAAGCTGGCGGTCCTGCCGAATTGCAACAGGCGCGGTGCCGCCGACATCGGACCGGGCGACTGGCTCTGCCAGCTCTACGTCTACCTGCCGCAGCCCAAGGCGGTCGACTTCCAGCAGACGAACGTCGAGTACGACGTCAGCGTCCAGTACAACGGCTGCTGGAAGGCGTCATCGCCGCCATCCTTCATCGGCGGCCAGACGATGCAGAACGCGGCGGGCAAGAGCGTCACGAACCCGCTGTTCGTCGTCTACGGCTGCTTCAACATCTTCTGAGTGCGGCGTTCGATCGCGCGGACGATCCGTGCGACCAGGGGGAGCGGCGAATCCATCATCTCCCAGGTGACGCGGATCACGTCCAGGCCGTGGTCCCGCAGGTAGGCGTCCTTTCGTCTGTCCCGCTTGAAGGCCGCCGGCCCGGAGTGCCACCGGTAGCTGTCCGCCTCGACCACAACCCCTGCGTTCCGCCACAGGAAGTCGACGGAGTATGGCCCGATCTGGGCGTTGCGGTCAGCGTCACCGATCCCTGCCTCGCGCAGGATCTGGAGCAGCCGCCGCTCGGCCTTGCTGCGGGTGACGCCTCGGCCCCGCCCGGGTCCCAGCATCTCGAGCAGCAACTTGCCGCCGCGATGGGTTGGGGTGCGGGCGACGAACTCGCGGATCTTCGTCGGGCTGACACGGTTGAGGTGCAGCGCCTCGTCAAGCGCGCGTTCGACGTCGCGCACGTCGTGCCTGGCCGCCATGTCGCAGAGTGTGCGCGCCGCGCTCGTGACCGGTAGCTCCCGACGGATGACCACATCGACGGCCGTAAGTGTCTCGCTCCGATACACGTGGATGCCCTGCCGGCTTCGGCGCGCCAACCGCGCCGGGACGATCAGCTCAACCTTGTCAGGACGATCCGTGATGAACCCCCACCACGCGGCCGCAGAGCGCACGGCGAGCGCCGCCGGCGCGCCGGCCGAGAGCAGCGCCGCCGTCTCGGTACCGCCAATTACGTCCAGTGCGTGACCTACCGCGTAAACCCCTTGATGCTCGCGACGAAGTTGACCCAGCCGCCGGCGGGTCTTGATCATCGCGGGGGTGAAGCCGACCGCGCCCAGCTGCGATCGTGAGATCCGGGCGCTCTGGGCGTCAGCCACAACCGCCAGACGCTGATCGGCCGTCTCGCCAACGACCCAAAGTGCACGGCCGCTGACCAGCCGCACCTCGACTGCGCAGATGGGGCGACGTGAGCGCCTCATCTGCGCAGGTCCTTGCCGCAGGCGCCCACCTGCGCAGTTGGGGCGATGTCCACACGCGTTAAGAGGGCCGAGGACGGCCGGATCCACCCCTCGCCGCAAAACCGGAGGGTCTCACCCCGCGGCGGCGGCAGCGCGGAAGCCGGTGGCCAGGCGGTTGAGCTCGTGGCTTGCGATCACGCGGTCGATCAGGCCGTAGTCGCGGGCCTGCTCGGCGGTCATGTAGCGGTCGCGCTCCATGTCGTCGTGCACGCGCTCGACGGGCTGGCCCGTGTGCCGCGCGTAGATCTCGTCCAGGTGACGGCGCAGCTCGAGGATCTCGCGCGCGTGGATCTCGATATCGGCGGACTGACCCTGGAAGCCGCCCGACGGCTGGTGGATCAGGATCCGGCTGTTGGGAAGGGCCATCCGCTTGCCCGGCGCGCCGCCCGCCAGCAGCAGCGATCCCATCGACATCGCCACCCCGAAGCAGATCGTCTGGACGTCGGGCTTGATGAACTGCATCGTGTCGTAGATCGCCAGACCGGCGTAGATGACGCCGCCGGGCGAGTTGATGTACAGCGAGATGTCCTTGTCGGGGTCTTCGCTCTCGAGGTGGAGCAGTTGCGCGACGACCAGGTTGGCGATGTCGTCGTCGATCGGGGCGCCGATGAACACGATCCGCTCGTTCAGCAGCCGGGAATAGATGTCGAACGAGCGCTCGCCGCGCGGGCTCTGCTCGATGACCATCGGGATCAATGGCATTGCGGCTATCCTTTCTGACAACCTTCTGGTTGACATTGCCAGCCAGACGATAGCAACCAATCGGTTGTCAAACGAGGAGCGCGCAAGCCATGCCAGACGAATCGCCCGAGCAGCGCGTTACGCGCGAGATCGAGATCGACGCGAGCCCCGAGGAGGTTTGGGAGGCGGTCGCGACCGAGGAGGGACGCGAGCGCTGGCTCGAGCACGATCCCGACCGGGAGATCCACGTGGAGCAGTCGGCGGCGGTCCCCGGCCGCATCGTTTGGTGGTGGTGGAGCGCTGCGCGGCCTGAGCAGGAGCCCCACCGGATCGAGTTGCTCGTCGTCGCCGCACCCCATGGCACTCGGGTGGTCGTGACCGAGACGGCCTCGCGGTTCCCGGTTGCCCGGCTGCAGCTGGCGTTCGCCACGGTCGCCGTCTGAGCCTCCCACCGGATGGACCAACTCGACCTGGTGTTCGGCGCCCTGTCGGACCCGACGCGGCGCCTGATGCTGAAGACGCTGATCGACGAGGGCTCCACCTCGGCCCCGCGTCTGGCGGCGGAGCTGCCGATCACGCGTCAGGCGGTCGCCAAGCACCTGACCGCGCTCGACCACGCGGGACTGATCGAACGCGCGTCCGGCGCCGGCCGCGAGGTCCGCTACCGGCTGCGGCCCGAGGCGCTGGAGCCGGCGGCGGCATGGATCGCCGAGGCCGACCGCGCCTGGGCGGCCCGGCTGTTGCGGCTCAAGCGCGCGCTCGAGGACGGCGCCGCGAGCTGACCGGCGCGGCAGGCACCGGCCGGCTCCGCTCCGGCAGCGCGCGGCGCGTATACCACCAGCAGACCCCGAGCCCGGCCGCGAAGATGACCGTGCGGGCGAGCTTGGCGGTCAGCAGGAAGACCGTCGTGGAGACGCTCAACGCGAGCGTCACCTGGGCGGCGGCGTCGAGCAGCAGGGTGACCCCGATGATCGTCGTCAGGACGGCGGCGCTGGGGCCGTCCGAGTAGGCGCGGGCGATCCGCGCCAGCCGCGCCGACCCGGGCCATGCACGCTCGACCAGGTTGATCGCGAGCGGGAGCAGCGGCCGGCGACTGGCGACCGACGCCAGGCACGCCAGGCCCAGCGTGCCGGTCACCAGTCCGCGTCTGAGCTTGAGCGGCATCGCGCTGCCCCCGTCGGCGATCGAGACGATCAGCGCCGCGAGCAGAACGACGGCGGCGGCGAGTGCGATCAGGTCGAGGCGTCCGTGCCAGAACCCGTAGCCGAGTGCCCAGAAGACCGGGATAAGCTCGACGATCGCCAGCGCCAGCAGCTCGTTGTGCAGCGCATCGTCGAGCACGATGAACGCTGCCACGGGCACGAGCAGGCCACCGATCAGACGCAGGCGGGCGAGGCGCCGAGGCCGCGCGTCGCGGGCGCCGGCGCCGCCGTGTCGAGCGGACTCGATCTGCCCCGGATCCACGCCGATAACCGTAGCGATGAAGGACGCTCTGATGCTGCCCCACCCGATTTCCCTGACTTTTAGTCTATGATTAGGGGGCCTGAGCGAGCGCCGAGACGTGCCGCCGAGGCCGGAGTAGACAGCCTGGGCAGTCTGAAGGGGGCCAACGATCAGCGGGTCTCGTCTGGCAACCTCATGATGAGCGCACGTCAACGCGGGGCACAACGATCAGAAGTTCTCGTCGCGTTCGACAGCGGGATCGAAGGGAGACGACCAACGGCATGAGCGCAGTAATCGACCTGGAGCGCGGCACCCTCGCCGGCAGCTCGCAAGCCATCAGCAGGCCGGCCACCGAACCGACCGGGACCGTCCCGGCGCCGGCCGCCGAGCCGCTGTCGCGACTGCAACTGTCGCCGTCCCCGACGCTGATCTTCGAGGTCGACGCTCGCGGGAACCCGACGGATACCTCGCCGCCGCGCCGCTTCGACGTGCGACTGGTCGGCAGCCTCCGCAACCGCGCCCGCGGCCAGCGCGGAGCCGGCGCCGAGAATGAGGTCTCGGCGGTGCTGATCATCAAGGCGATGACGCCGACGAGGCTGCTCGCCTGCGTCCGTGCGGTGACGCGCGGTGGCGGCTCGGTATCGCCTGAGCTGTTCTCCCAGCTGATGCCGCTTCCGGACGACAGCCCGCCTGGCTTTCATCCCCACGAGCTGACCGCGCGCGAGCTCGCTGTGCTGCAGATGCTCGCGGACGGAATGGCGACGCGCGAGATCGCCGAGGAGCTCAGCTATTCGGAGCGGACGGTCAAGAACGTCGTCCACGACCTGCTGGAGAAGTTGAATTGCCGGACCCGGGCCCATGCCGTCGCGCTGGCCATCCGGCACGGAGTGATCTGATCGTTGCCTGACCGTCGCGTTGCCGTGATCGGCCTGGATTGCGCCGATCCGAACCTTGTCTTCGACCGTTTCCTGGACGAGCTGCCGAACTTCCAGCGGCTGATCGGGGCCGGCACCTGGGGACCGCTGCGGAGCGTCGACCCACCGATCACCGTGCCCGCCTGGAGCTGCATGGCCAGCGGGCGTGATCCGGGCGAGCTCGGCATATACGGGTTTCGCAACCGCACCGCCCACGATTACGGGTCCCTCGGGATCGCCGACTCGAGCGCGATCCATCTACCCCGGGTCTGGGACCGCTTCTCCGACGCCGGCCGACACGTGATCGTCGTCGGCGTTCCGGGCACCTCGCCGCCGGTTCCAGTCAACGGCGAGCTCGTCTCGTGCTTCATGACTCCCGATACCCGCACGATGCCGTTCACGTATCCGGCCGCGCTGCGCAGCGAGATCGAGTCGCTTGTCGGTGTCTACCGGACCGATGTGCGCAACTTCCGCTCGGACGACCGCGATCGGATCCTCGCCGAGATTTACGAGATGACCGAGCAGCGGTTCGAGGTCTGCCGCCGCCTGCTCGACACGCGGCCGTGGGACTTCTTCATGATGGTCGAGATCGGCCTTGACCGCATGCACCACGCCTTCTGGCGCTTCCTCGACCCGACGCATCCGAGGTTCGAGCCGGGACACCGCTACCAGGATGCGATCCGCAACTACTACGGCTACCTCGACGACCAGATCGGTGAGCTGCTCGAGCGCTTCGACGACGAGACGACCGTGCTGGTCGTCTCAGATCACGGGGCGCGCCCGATGCTCGGCGCCATCTGCGTCAACGAATGGCTGCTCGCGCAGGGCTACCTGGTCCTGGAGGAGGAGCCGGCCGCGGGTAACGGTCTGACCCCCTTCAAGGATCTCAAGGTCGACTGGAGCAGAACCCGGGCGTGGGGCGAGGGTGGCTACTACTGCAGGCTGTGCCTGAACGTCCGCGGCCGCGAGCCGCAGGGGATCGTTGCGCCGGAGGAGTTCGACAGCCTGCGCGAGGAACTGACCGAGCGCCTCGTCACGCTGCCGGGCCCCGACGGCGAACCGATCGGCACGACCGTCCACCGTCCGGAGGATCTGTGGCGCGCCCAGCAGGGGATCCCGCCCGACCTGCTCGTCTACTTCGGGGACCTCGGCTGGCGCAGCAACGGCAGCCTCGGCCATGGCCGCTACTGGACGTTCGAGAACGACACCGGGCCCGACGACGCCAACCACGACCGCGACGGGATCTGCATCGTCTCGGGTCCCGGGGTGCCCGCGGCCCGGCGAAACGACCTCACGATTTACGACATCGCCCCGACGATCCTCGCCGCCGCCGGATTGGACGAGGACCCCGACCTGCGCGGGCGTGCGATCGCAGGCCAGCCCGTCTGAGAGCGTCAACGACGCGCATACCGCGCGCTGGTCGCGCGAGCTGGCTGGGCGGGGGTCTGCTCGCCGGCCGACCCCCGCCAGCCGGTCAGCTCTTCTTCTTTTTCTTCTTCTTCTTCTTCTTCGAAGCTGGCTGCTCGCACTTCGCCAGCGCGTTCACCGGAGTCGCGGTGGCGGCGCCGGCGAACGTGAACCCCGCCGTCGAGCCCCAGCCGGTGCCCGTGCACTTGGCGGGCGTCCGGATGTAGTTTCCGCGGCCCACGCCAGCCGTGTTGAACGTCAGCGCGAGCTGCGTGACCACGATCTGATGGCCGTTGTAGGTCCCGTTCGGGTAGTCAATCGTCAACTTCGTCCCGGACCATGCGCCCTTCTCGACGACCGGCGGTCCGTTCGGGTCCTCGATCACCAACGCGACCCCGCCTGCGGCGGTGTTGAAGACCGCGAAGCTGAGCGAGATCGTGTAGCCGTTGACGACGACCGTGGCGCTGCCGCTCCCGACCTGCGTGGCCGGCTCGCACGCCGGGGCCGCGGAGCAGATCGGCACGGCGCCCAGATTGAGCGTGGAGCCGGCCGGTAGCCCGAACGTGACCGACGTCGGTTGCTGCGGGTCGGTCAGGGTTATGCTCAGGTCCGAGTCCTCGTTCGGCTTGTTCGGCGAGAACGAGACCACATAGCTCGGCCCTGACGCCGCGTGGGCATAGGTGTTCGCCTGCGTGGCTCTCCCGGATGCGGATGCGTAGGCGGCCGACAGGACCAGTAGGCCCCCCGCCGCAGCGATCGTCGTCGCCCCGCGGCGAATCGCTCGTGTTGACATGTGGAAAACGGCTCCTTGCTAGGTGGACAGGCCCGGCCTGTTGCCCGAATCGTAGCGACCACGGACAATCCGTCGCCCACCGAGCGCCTGAGATCACTTATTATTCGGTCAAACGAGCGCCTAGGCGGGCGACCAAGCGGTGTTTAGGGGGGTCAGGATGACGGGTTACGGGGGGAGTCGTTCCGCGCGGGCCGAGGTCGCGAGGCTGGTGGTTGCAGTGCTGGGGATCGTCGTCCTCGGGGTCGCGGCCCCCACCGGAGCAATCGCATCCGGCGCGCACAATGCGCCGCTCGGTTGGCCCTCACGCGGGCAGTCCCAGGGCGACTGCCCGTGGGTCGGGTCCTCCTTGCCGGCGGCGCAGCTGGTGGCCGACGTCATGAGCCAGATGACCGTGGCGCAGGAGATCACGCTGGTCGAGGGCGACGGGATCGGTACTGGCGACAGCCCGTACATCTTCTACACGCCCGGCATCCCGAGCCTGTGCATCCCCGCGATGGGGCTGGAGGACGGCGCGCAGGGGGTTGCCGACGGCATGAACGGAGTAACCCAGCTGCCGGCCCCGGTCGCCTTGGCGGCCACCTGGGATCCGACGCTGGCCCAAGACTACGGGCAGGTGATCGGCACCGAGCAGGCGGGCAAGGGCGTCAGCGTCGACCTCGGTCCGATGGTGAACATCGACCGTGACCCGCGCTTCGGCCGCTCATTCGAGACGTTCAGCGAGGACCCCTTCCTCACCGCGTCGATGTCGACGAGCGAGATCGAGGGGATTCAGAACGAAGGCGTGATGGCGATGGTCAAGCACTTCGACGCCTACAACCAGGAGACCTACCGTGGCACCCCGGCAGACGACGTGATCGTCGATCCCCGGGTGCTCGAGGAGATCTACATGCCGGCCTTCCAGGCCGCGGTCCAGCAGGCGGGCGCGGCGTCGCTGATGTGCGCGTACTCGTCCGTCAACGGAAACGGGGCTTGCGAGAGCAATTACCTGCTCAACCAAGTCCTCAAGCAGCAATGGGACTTCCCCGGGTTCGTGACCTCCGACTTCGGCGCGATCACCAGCGATGCCGCGGGGGTGGATGGCGACGACATGGAACAGCCCGAGAACACGTACTTCGGCGCGCCCCTGGCGGCTGACGTCGGCAGCGGCGCGATCCCGCAGGCAGTCCTGAACACGATGGTGCAGCGGATCCTCACGGAGATGTTCCGCTTCGACCTGATCACCGACCCGCTAGACGGCAGCTCGACGGCGCGCGTCACCTCCCTTGCCCACGACCAGGTCGCGACCGAGGTCGCCGAGCAGGGCGCGACTCTGCTCCAGAACAACAACCAGGCGCTCCCGCTGCCGGCGGCGGGCGCCGGCACGGTGGCCGTGATCGGTCCGGCGGCATCTGCCGCGCCGGCCTACAGCGGGAGCGGCAGCGCCGAGGTCGACCCGTCCCTTCCGGTCACACCGCTGGTTGGGATCAAGGCGGCCGCCAAGTCCGGCACGAGCATCGTCTATCAGCAAGGGCTTCCAACCGACGCCTCGCTGCCGGCAATCCCGTCGTCCGCGCTCAGTCCGGCGTACGCGTCGACGCCCTCTGGCGGCAGCTACGCCGGCACGCTGACCGCGCCGCAGACGGGCACCTACGTGATCGCGCTGCGAAACACCTGCCTGTGCTACCTGCCGACCTACCTCTACCTCAACGGTCAGGAGCTGATCGCAAACCCGAGCACCTCGGCGACCCTCGTGTACTCCGCCTCGGTCAGCCTGACCGCCGGCCAGAGCTACCTGCTGACGATCGACGGGCCGTCGACTGGCCTGCTGTGGGCAACCCCGTCGGCGCTCGCACCGAGCATCGCCCAAGCCGTCGCCGCGGCCAGCACGGCGTCGGCGGCCGTCGTCGTCGTCTCGGACGACACGGAGAGCGAAGCCGCCGACCGGCCGAGCCTGGAGCTGCCCTCGGCCCAGGATGAACTGATCGAGGCGGTGGCAGCGGTCAACCCCCGCACGATCGTCGTCGTCGACGCCGGCGCGCCGATCGCGATGCCATGGCTCAGCCAGGTAGCCGCCGTCCTGTACGACTGGTATCCGGGGCAAGTGAACGGCACGGCGCTCGCGAGCGTCCTGTTCGGAAACTCCGATCCCGGCGGGCACCTGCCGGTCACGTTCCCGACGAGCCTGTCGGAGATACCAACCTCCACGCTCGCCCAGTTCCCCGGCACTGACGGCGAGGTCCTGTACTCGGAGGGACTGGACGTCGGCTATCGGTGGTACGACGCCAACGACGTCGCCCCGCTGTTCCCGTTCGGCTACGGGCTCTCGTACACGACGTTCAGCTTCAGCAACCTGAGCGTCTCGCCCGATGTACAGGGCGGCGTCGGAAACATCGCGGTGTCGGCGACGCTCACCAACACCGGGACGGTCGCGGGCTCGGATGTGGCGCAGCTGTACCTCGGCGATCCGCCGGCCGCCGGGGAGCCGCCGCGCCAGCTCGTAGGCTTCCAATCTGTGTCGCTCGCCCCTGGCCAATCGACCCAGGTCAACTTCACGATCTCCCCGAAGGACACGTGGTGGTGGGACGACGCGACCAACGGCTGGAGCCAGAGCACGGGCACCTATCAGGTGTACGTCGGCGACTCCTCGGCGCTCGCCAACCTGCCGCTGCAGGGCTCGTTCACGATGAACACGAGTCCCGGCGCCCGCCAGGTCGCGATCAACGCGCCCAGCACCTTCCAGCCGGGCGTGCCGTCGACCGTCACGGTGCAGCTCACGCCCGGCGGCAATCAGACGGTGTCGGTCGTGACATTCGCGCTCCAGCTCCCCGCGGGCTGGACCGGGCAGCCGGTCGGCAAGTCGGTCTTCCTCGGCGTCACGCCGACCTCGTCGCCGACCGAGACGTTCAGCGTGACCCCGCCAAGCGGGGCACCAAGCTCGATCGCGACGGTGCATGCAACCGCCAACCTGAGCCTGGTCGACCAGCTCCAGGCGGGCGTGAGCGCGACGGTGGGGTAGCCGGCGCCCGGTCCGGGCGTGTGATACTCAGGGCGGGAGACGCCGCACGATGCCACCCGTGGCAGTGCCCTCGATGACGAGCACCGCAACCGCAACCGTGAAGCCGGGCGGGGCGCCTCGGCGCCGGCGCCGCCGCTGGCTGGTGCTGGTGGCGTTGTTGATCCTGGTGATCCTGATCGTGCTGCACCACTTCAGGCTCCGCCCAGGTCACGAGCTGCACGGAACGATCGCGGCGGCCGGCGGACAGTCGGTGTTGACCAGCTGGCTCCAGAACGCGGAGCCAGCCGCCTGGGATGCGGCCGACAACCGGATCATCATCTCCCGCCGGAGGCCGAATGGGCTGTGGAGCGTCTACACGATCCGCCCGGATGGGCTGGATGAGCAGTGCATCACCTGTCGCGTGCCGTCGTTCCCGGGGGTCGGAGCGGCAACCAACCGCGGCGCGTTCGACGTCTCGCCGAACGGCCGTTACGTGCTGATCACGGTCGAGAAGGGCTCGCACCCGGGGACGATCGGAGCGACCGGCACGCTTCCCGGCAAGGGCGTCTTCAACGACATCTGGCTGGTGACGATCAAGGGCACCCACGCGTGGCGGCTGACGGACATTCCGACGTCGCCCAATGACGGGATCATCTGGCCCCGCTTCGATCGGACCGGCACGCAGGTCGTGTGGTCGCAGATGCACCAGGGGCCGGACCTGTCCCACCCGCTCGGGCAGTGGGCGATGAAGGTCGCGCGCCTGCAGTGGACTGCGGGCACCCCGCATCTCGTCGACCTCCGCACCTACGATCCAGAGCCGGGGCGCTTCTTCGAGCCCTACGAATTCTCACCGAACGACCAGCGGATCCTGTTCGCCAGCGACATCCACGTCCCGAGCGGGTTCCTGTCGCCGACCGCGTTCAACTCGCAGATCTGGACGATTGACGCGGCCCACCTCGACGACCTGCGGCGAGTCAGCCCCCCAGACCCGATCCACGGGATGTTCTCCGACTACAACGAGTTCGCGTTCTACATCCCCGGCACCGACCGGATCCTGTTCGCCCGGACGTTTGAGGCGACAGCTCATGGGCTCGACTACTGGACGGTCGATTCCAACGGTGCCGACCCCCGGCGCGTGACGTTCATGAACGAGCCGGGCAACCCCGAGTACCTCGGCTACTCGCAGGCGCTCGGGCTCGCGTTCGACCCGCACGACCCGCGCCTGATCGTCACCGGCCTCTCCCACGAGCTTGGGACCAAGAGCGTGCAGGCCGTGTTCATCAAGCTCGGCGCGAACGTTCTGCGCTGACGCGGTCCTTGTGGTCGAGCCGGCGCGCGACCGCGGCGGCCCGCGCCCGCGCTAGGCGGGCTAGGCGCGCTCGGCGCGCCTCGCGGGCCTTGCGCTCCCGCCGCGCCCGCCTGGTGGCATCCTTGTGGGCGGCCGACCCGCCCTTCGACGAGTTGGAGGAACCGCTGCCGGAGGTCGAGCCGGTCGCGCCCGATCCCGCGCCCGCCCCGGACCCGGAGATCGCGCCCGCCCCGGACCCAGACGCCGCACCGGAGCCGACGGTCGGCGCCACCCCGTAGGTGGACAGGACGAGCGACGAGGAGACGGCAGTCGGCGTCGCCGGCGAGAGGTCGCTGGAGGGGATCATGGTCGGCTCCGCCGAGCCCGGCACGACCCACGACAGCTGCGCGTAGGCCGGGCCGACACCGTGCCAGTAGTCCATCTGGATCCCGACGTCGGTGCCGGCGACCTCGGACGCAGAGCCGCACTCGCGCTGTCCGTAGGTGAGCGGCGCGTTCACCAGCTCGGTGCCGTTGAGGTAGAGCTGCTCGTTGGCGTCAGCGACCGCACAGAACATGTAGGTGCCGGTCTCCGGGATCGTCACGCCACCGCTCCAGCGGATCGAGAAGTCGCTGGCGGGGACACCGGGGGCGGGCGACTCCTGCGCCTTGAACCCCTCCGAGGGGTCCTCCGTCGTCGTCGAGATCAGCTGGTTGAAGCTCAGGCCCGAGTAGAACTGCTCCGTCAGTCGGCCGCTGGATGTGCTGGGGTTGAGGGTCACCAGCTCGGCGTCGACGTTCTGCGAGTTCGCGTCGGTCGCGACCCCGGCGAGGAACTGGTTTGGGTTGTCCGGATTGAACGCCAGCGCCTCGGTTTGGACATGACCGAGGCCCTCGGTGTTCCACGGCTCATTGAAGTACGTCAGCCGCTGGGGGTCGCTGCCGTCGGCGTTCATCGTCCAGTAGTCCATGCCACCCCCGGTCGTGTCATAGGACCGCCCGAAGATGATCGACGTGTTGGTCGGGTCGAAGAACGCGAACTCGTTGTAGTTGACCTCGGGCGACGGCATGCTCTGGCTGAGCTGCGTCAACCCGGTGCCGTCGACGTTGATCTCGTCGATCTGGTCGTCCAGCCAGGTGCCACCGGTCGTGTTGCTGGCGAAGATCACGTCCTGGTCGTTGGGGGTGAACCCGTAGGCCTCGTAGAAGGTGTTGCTCGTCGGCTCGATCGTGCGGATGTCAGCCAGGCTCGGCACGCCGGCGGTCCAGACGATGTTCGCGACCTTCAGTTGCCAGTAGCCGAGGTCGCCGACAGCCGGCGAGATCATCGAGGACCACACGATCTCGTTGCCGGTGCGGTCAAAGCGCGGCCAGATACTACCGAGCGCGATCGAGCCCGGCGCGTAGATGTTGGTCAGCGGCCAAGACTGCTGGCCGTTGGTCGTATAGAGGTACACATCGTTCCCGCCGCCCTTGCCTGGTTGTGACATCGTCGCGGCTTCGTTCGAGATCGGGCGCTCGACCGTGACGAGCATGTACTGGCCATTGGGCGACACGTCTGAGACGCCGCGGTTGGTCTCCGTCCCAACCGTCGGGAAGGTCGGCGTCGTGCATGTGAGGCACGCCGGGTCCGAGCCATCGGGGTTCGCGCTGTAGCCGTTGAAGAACCCGTTGGAGCCAAGCGAGTTGTAGAACACGCGGTCGGGGCTCGCCGACCAGCCGACCGGCGCGGCGTTCTGCATCCAGGGCGTGATGCTCTGAACGGCGTAGCCGGCCGCGGCGGCCGGCGGGGCGAGGACGCCGAGGCTGGCGGCGGCGGCGATCAGGGCTGCCGTCGCGGCAGCGCGCAGCGTGATGATGTGGTGCTTCACAATGTGTCCCGGCGTCGTGGGGGGGGCCGCCCAGATGGATTCGGGCGACGCTGGATTCCCTCTCGCTATCGACCCACCTCGAGGCGTGCATCGACCATCGGACCGGTTTCTAGACAGCTGTTGGGCGCAGCCGTCCGAGCTGATCTGCCTACGCCGTCAGCGTAGGCAGACTGTTGTCACCGTTGAAGCGAGGCGGGATGCCGACCGGGCCGCAGCCCGGTCAGCTGAGGACCAGCGGCACGGTCAGCTTCGTCACGTGCCCGCGGCTGTCCTTCACCTGGACGATCAGGTGACTCGAGCGTGCTGCTCGCGAGATCGAGCGCTGCGCCAGCGCCGAGCTGGCGACCAGCAGCGGCGCCCGCAGCGCCAGAGCGCTCCGAGCCGCCGCGCCCCTGAACGTGATGACCAGCACACCGCGGTGCAGGTGGGCGCTCGCTAGCCGCGCCCCCGTCAGCGACAGCACCGGCCGGGTGAGCGGCGTGCTGTCGTTGAAGCTCAGCCCATGCGGCAGGCTAACGGCAAGCGACGCGATCCCGGGCGCGTTGTGGCCCTTCGCCGCCTCGATCGAGAGGATCGCAGCGCCCGCCGAGATGCCCGACAGCGACGCTGACGCCTTCGGTTTGGTGATCGCGGGGTCGCTCGGCTTCGAGCTCACACAGTTGCCGACGCCGACTTCACCTTTCTGGATCCCGACGGCGCCGCCCGACCACGGATCGAACTTGGCCTCGAACAGCGCCTTGTAGCACAGTCCAATCCAGACGGCGCCGAACGAGTTGCCCGTGAAATCGATCTCGAAGCTCGTCATCGGGATGTCGGGGATGGAGTGGAGGGAGAGCTCCGTAGCACTGAAGATCGTCTCGAGCGAGATGTTCACGGGCGGAGGGAAGTCGATCCCGAGCGTCGGAGCGCGCAGGGTTCCCGACAGCGTCAGCGTGCCTGTCAGCTGGCTCGCTGGGAACAGGGGCGAGCTTGCGATGACCTTGCCGACCGTGCACGGGACCCCCTCGAAGCAGGGGTCCATCGCCGGGTTGAGCTGCAGGTTAGGCGGGAGCTTGAGCTTCATCGCCTGGAGATTCGCGCTGCCGGCAGGATTGTCCACCGTGAACTCGAAATTCGCGTCGGTGACGCCGGTGTCTCGGGAGATCGCGGCGGTGTCGGTCGGCTGGAACGGAAGCGCGAGACAGCCGGTGACCGTGAACGGGGCGGTTGCGCTGTACGGCTGGAGCGCCGCCGTCGGCGAAGCCGACACCTCCTCCGTATCCGCGTTGACGGTCACGTCGGCGGGCTGGCAGCTGGTCGGCAGCGTCAGCCCGGTCAGGTCGAGGTCGAGCGCGCTGATCTGCCCCGGAGACGCCGGCAGGCCGCTGAAGGTCAGCTCGTCGCTGACGTCAAACGATGGCTCGATGCCGACGTTCGCAGAGGAGTAGAAGCTGACGTAACCGGGCAGCTGCAGCGACCCGGCGACGAGCTCGAGGCCGGCGAGATCGGTGTTCCCCGGTGCCTGCACCAGGTATAGCGCCAGCGGCACGCTCGTGCCCGGGGTGGTCGCCGTTCCGCCGACCGTCGCCGTGCCCGACCCGATCTGGCAGGCCGGCGTGGGAGTCGTCACGGACAGGCAGGCGCCGCCATCGGTCTCCTCGTTGAGCAGCAGCCCAGGCGGCAGGATGATGTAGACATCCTTGACCGCGTCGCCCGCGGTTTGGTTGAAGTTGATGTTGATTCCGACCGAGTTGGTGCTACCGGCGGCGTTCCCGGCGCTCTGATTGACGGCGACTGCCAGCGAAGCGAGCTTCGCGGACGCGGCCGTCGGGAGCATGGCGGCGCACAGCGCGACCACAAGGGAGGTGAGGGTCAGGGCAACGGCGCGTGGCAGCATCCTTGAGATCTCCTCCGGCTTCACGTTTTGATTTCCGTCGAGAACCATCATGGCTGGCCCGCGATGCTCGCGTACTCGAGCCGGCGCACGACCCGTGCTGCGGCCGCCGCGAGCGTGTCGTTGTCGCCGGCCGCCGCCGCGAGCGCCTGCACGTCGCGCCGCGCGAGCGCGTCCTTGCCGGCGTCGGCCGCCGCCTCTGCGGCGCCCAGCAGGCTCTGAAGGCGCGACTCGGCGCTCCGCGACGCGAGCGCCGCCCGCACCTCGGTCGCCTTGCTGGCGCCCGGCGGCGCGACGACTGGGGTGGGTGAGTCGAGCGCCGACTTCAGCTCGCCGAAGGTCGCGGGCGGCCCCGCGAACGGGGCGACCTCGACGTTGGACGGCTGCGATGCCCTGCCGGGGCCCGACTTCGCGACCACCTCGTAGACGTAGCGTCCGCTTGAGTGGTCCACGAAGTCAGACGATTCGGTCGTCCCGATCGAAGTGAATGCGCCCGGCACCGACAGGGTCACGGTGACGCTGCCGGGGGCGCCTGGGCTGGCGATGGTCGGGGTCGCGTCCTCCATCGTCCAACCGCTGGGAAGCGTCGGTGGGGGCTTGACCGCGATCGTGATCGACTCAAACGGCGCCCGCTCGATGTCATAGCTCCCGGCGCCCGCCGAGCGATCCCAGGTGAGCAGCGTGCCGTGCCGGAGCGCGTCGGTCTCGAGCCCCGCCGGGCGCGCGAGCGCCTTGCGATTGTTGCCGACCACCCCCGAGCACGCCTCCTCCTGGTCGTCGAAGATCGTCGCCCCCTGCGCCTGGTTGGCACTGCCGATGAACAGGTCCTGGTCGTGAGAGCCGCCGTTGACCAGGGTGCGCCCGCCGAAGTTGTATTCGCTGGTGCCGAACGCGTCGCGGGTCACGGCAAACCAGTCGTCGCCGTCACAGGTCGCCCAGACGTTGAAGCCGAGGACGCCGGACAGCACCGTCTCCTGCAGCCAGGCGTACTGCTTGTCCTCCTGCAGGAGGTACGCCCAGTCGTTGGTGCCCACGAACAGTCCGCCGTCCTGGTTGGCCATCCTCCAGAAGTGCGCTGTGAACGGGCTGAAGAATCCGTCGTACAGGCCGCTCACCGGGTACATCGTCTGGCCGTCGGGGAGGTTGCGGGGATCGCCGGCGACGAGCGTCCACTGCCCGTCGGGCGCGATCCGGATCATCTCCGACAACGGCAGCGCGTTCTGGTTGTGCCAGCCGCTCGACCCGACATAGAGACGGTCGCGGTACGTGTGCATCGACACGACCGAGGTGATCAGCGAGCCCCGGCCGGCGCCGTCGCCGACGACCTGCTGGAACGGCAGGTAGCCGGTCTTGGTGTACTTGAACGCGCGGTACACGGCGTAGCCGATCTCCTTGTTGCCCGTCCCGATGTACAGCGCGCCGGCGAACTTGGCGGTCTCGAAGACGTCGTACTCCGGGCCGCTTACCTGGCGCAGCCCCGGATGGTTTGACCACGGGTTGGTGACTTCGAACACTGAGCCGTCGCCGGTGATGTCGGGCGTGGCCGTGACGAACAGGTGGTTATCCCACACGAGCAGTGAGCGGAAGCCCATCGGCCGGACGTTCCCATTGGGGAAGTGCACGACGACGGACGGCAGGTGCAGTGTCGTCCAGTGGATCCCGTCGAACGAGCGCAGGATCACCGGCGGGTGGCTCTTGAGCAGCGGCGGGATGTACTCATCGGGGGTGACCCCGGCGGCGAACAGCGCCTGCTGCCCGGTGGCGGGATTCCGCCAAGTCACCATCCCGCGGTAGGCGAAGTCCCGGGCGACCGTCTTGCCCTTGGCCATCGGGTTGCGCTCCACCGGCGAGCGGAAGACCATCTTCCAGGTTCCCGTGCTGGGGATGCTGGTCGTGGTCGTGGACGTGCCGTCGGCGGTCGTCTTCGTGACGGTCGTCGTCGTGGTCGTGCCGCTCCCCGGCGTGTACTGCCAGATCTCGGCCCGCAGCGGGAGGTCGTACGGGCTCTTCGTACAGCGGACATTCGGGCTGGGGTTGGTGTTGTAGTAGCCCTTGTCCTGCGGGTAGAAGAACTGAGTCGTCGCAAACTCGACGCACAGCTCGTCGCGTCCGGTGCCGACGTACAGCTTGCCCTTGAACCAGTCCATCGCCCACGCCCAGCTGTTGTTGCGGTCGCCGAAGCCGTTCTGAGCAATCACGCTGACACCGGGGGTGGCGGTCGGCGCGGGCGTTCCGCTCAGCAGAACGGCGCTGCTGGCCACGACCGCCGCCGACAGGATCAGGCCAGCGGACAGCGCAACGACGACGACGAACGCCTTTGTTCTGCTTTTCGCGAGGTATCTGACAGTTTTCATGCTGCTGGCAGCCTAGCCGGTTGGGTCAAACTGGGTGTACGGTTGCGCCCGCGGTGTCCCATACACACCTTGCCCGCCATCTGGTCGCCCGATTGCATCGTGATCAGCGATCCTCGAACAACCAGCGGCTCAACCGCTCGGACACCAGGAGCCTCGCACGGATCGGCACGACCGCACGGAGCAGCGCGACCGGATAGGCCAGCAGGCCGACTCCCGGCATCCGCAAGACCACCGTCGGCCGGTCTCGCTCAACGGCGGACAGCGCGCTCTCCACCACGCGCTCGGTGCTCATGTACCGGTTCCTCAGGAACCGCTTGACCGGTCCCTCGCGTGGCGCAGACCCGTCGCCGTGGAACGGCGTGTCGACCGGACCTGTGCAGACGCTGACGACGGATACCCCGGCACGTCGCGACTCCGCCCACACAGCCTCGCCGAAGTGCAGGACGAACGCCTTCGATGCCGCGTACACGGAGAAGTACGGGAGCGGCTGGAATGCGGCTGTCGAGACGATGTTGATCACGGCGCCGTGCCGCCGCTCCACCATCCGCGGTAGATACAGTCCGGTCATCGACACGACGGCCGCGACGTTGACGTCGATCATCCGCAGCTGCTCGTCCAGCTTGGCGTCCACGAACCGCCCGGCGGCGCCGAGGCCGGCGCTGTTGACGAGCAGGTCCGGCTCGAATTCGCGCTCGTCGGCGGCAGCGCGCAGCTGCTCGGCCCCGTCGGCCCGGCTCAGGTCCATCGGCACGGCCAGGCAGCGGATCCCGTGCCTGCCCGACAACTCGCCCGCGATCGAATCCAGCCGGTCCTGGTCGCTCGGAATGCCGGTCAGCAGCAGCGAGACGCCGCGGGCGGCGAGCGCTCGGGCGAACGCCTCACCGATGCCCGAGGACGCTCCTGTGACAAGCGCCGACCCGCCGCGCGCGATCCCGCGCGACGACGTTCGGAGTCCGTTCCTGTTGTTCATCCTGGCGACCCCCCACTGCCCCTGATTGGTCCCGCAAGGGGCACCATACACGTTGCCGAGGGCTCGCGCACCAGTCCCTGGATCAGTGTTGCGGCTCCGGCCGGTCCGGGGGCGCGAGCCAGCCGCGCCGCGCACGCCTGCGCGGCCTCGCTGTAGGCCGGATCGCCGAGCACCTCCTCGATCGCCTCGCGCAGACGCCTGGGCGAGCACCGGCGCGGCCGGACGATCACGCCGGCACCCGCCTCGACGACGCGAATCGCGTTCTCGGGCTTGTCCCACGTGGTCGGCACGAGCACGAGCGGGATCCCCGCGCGCAGCCCCGCCATCGTCGAGCCGGCGCCGCCGGTCGTGACCAGCGCCGCGCAGCGCGGCAGCAGCGAGGCGTGGCTCACCCACCGCCGCACGTGGATGTTGGGGGCCAGCGGCTCGGGGGCGAACGCCTCGGGCTGGCGCTGGCGGCCGTGGGTGATGATCACCTCCATCGCAGCTCCGGACAGCCCCTGCACGGCTGCGCGCAGGACGAACGGATCCTGGAAGTGCGAGGTCCCATCGGTCACGTGCACCCATGGACGGTCGGTGCGCAGCGAGTCGAGCCATTCGTCGGTGGAAGGTTCCTGCGGCGGATGCCACAGGCAGGCGCCGACATAGTGCACGGACGGCGGCAGATCCCATCGGTTCAGATCGAGCTCGGGCGTGCTGAGGACGAGGTACAGCGGCAACCGACCCATGAACTCATTGACCCCGCACCCCATCGGCCCCAGACCGAAGTCCGAGCGTATCTCGTCCAACCTGGAGCGCGCCCCGCGCGCGATCAGCTCTGTCACGCCGCCGATGACGCGCGTGAGCACGCGGCCACGGAGGTCGCGGGGCGGCGCCAGGCCCAACCCGGGGGCCGGCGCATCCGGCCCGGGCAGGAGCGCGTAGATCAGCGGCGAGGCGAGCGCGACCGGCAGCGACTCGCTCTCGCCGAGCACGAGGCTCGGACCCCACATCGAGGCGTCGGTGACGAGGACGTCGGGCTGCCACTGCGCGATCACCTCGCGGATGTCGGCGACCTGGTCGGGGATCGTCTCGACGAGCCACTGCCGGAAGGCCTGACGGGCGACCCGCAGCGACTGCCGCCGCCCCCCGACCGCCCGCTCGCGCTCGCGGACCCCGCGCCAGGCCGACTCGACGCGGTCGTAGGGGAACACCGGCACGCCTTCCGAGGAGACCGTCTCCGCGAACTCGCTGCCGGTGTAGAAGGCTGCCTCGCCGCCCTGCTCACGGACCGCCAGGGCGATACTCAGCTGGGGGAAGACGTGGCCCTCGAATGGCCAGCAGCAGAACAGAACCCGCATCGTCAGGCCGCGGTCGGCGGTGGAACAGCGCGCGCGGGCGCCGCGACCGTGCCGGCGAGCGGCGGGGCGGGATGGGAGGCGGCGAGCGCCTCGAGCAGCTCCGCCGCCCGCGGCGACCCTGGCGCCTGCGCCAGCTGCGTCGCGAGGCGGCGGGCGGCCGCGCGGAAGCGGGGTCCGTAGAGCACCTGGCGCACGGCGGCCCGCAAGCCGGCCGCGTTGCAGGCGCGAGCGGACAGACGCACACCGACGCCAGCCTCGGTGACGCGCCTGGCGTTGTCGGGCTTGTCCCATGTCGTGGGCACGACGACCATCGGCACCCCCGCCTCGGCGCCGGCCAGCACGGTCGCCTTGCCGCCGACCGTCACCAGCACCGAGCAGCGCGGGAGCAGCGTCCCATGGTGCAGCCACCGGGCGACGTGGACGTTGGGGGCCGACACGTCGAAGCCGGGGGCTTTCGGGTCGCGACCCGAGCCGACGGTCAGGATCACCTCGACCGGCTGGCCCGCCAGCGCCTCCACCGCCGTGCGCAGCAGAAACGGGTCCCCGAAGGCGAGCGTGCTCTCGCAGACGTGCACCCACGGCCGCTCCGCGGGGATCCGCTCGAGCCATTCGGCGGTCGGCTCGCCATCGAGGCCGTCGCTCTCCGGGTACCAGATGCAGTTGCCAACGTAATGGACTGAGGGCGGCAGGTCGTGGCGGCCGTAGTCGAGCTCACGGACGTTGCCGACGATGTAGAGGGGAAGCCTGGCTGTGTGGCGGTTGACCGACTCGCCGAGCGGCCCGAGTCCGAGCTGCGCCCGGACCTCGTCCAGGCGCCGGCGCAGCGGCGTGCCGAGCAACTCGGTCAGCGCCGTCAGCCCCCGATGCACGGTCCGGCCGGCCGGGCCGTGCGGCGGGCGCAGCCCGAAGCCGAAGGCGGGCGCATCCGGCCCCGGGATCAGCGGACCCATGAACGTCGAAGACAGCGCCACCGGGGGAGCGCCGAGGTCGGGCAGGACCGCTACCGAGGCCCACAGCGAGAGGTCGGTGGCGATCGCTGCCGGCCCCCAAGCGTCGAGCACCTCTCGCAGGTCGGCGACCTGGTCGGGGACGGTCTCGACCAGCCAGTCGCGCATCAGCCCCATCAGCCGCCCGCCTCCTGGGCGGGCGCGGCGGTCGCCGGTGTCGACCGTGCGCATCGTGCGGAAGGCGATCTCCTGGTCGACGCGCTGGAACGGGAAGAACGTGAACCCCTGCCCCTCGACGTGGTGGCGCACCGCCTCGCCGCTGTAGAACGCGACCTCGTGCCCGCGCTCCCGCAGCGCCTGGGCGATCGCGATCTGGGGTAGCAGGTGACCGGTGAACGGCCACAACGTGAACAGGAACCGGCGGCTCATCGCACCGCCTCGACGTGACCGGCGCGTGCGCCGCCGCGCGCCGCACGGCGTCCCACGCGCCGGTTGTAGCCGCCGAAGTACAGCCGCTCGAACACGCCCGGCGGCAGGTGGCGGCGCAGGAAGATGACGATCTGGGCGCCGCGGCCGACGACGTAGCGCATTCGCGGCTGCGGTGCGGTTAGCGCCGCCGACACGACGCGCGCGACGTCGGCCGGGCGAGTGGGCGAGCGCTCGACGATCCTGTCGGCGATCCCCTCGCTGGCCCAGAACAGGTCGTGGTAGGGGCTGGACGAGTCGCTCGCGCCGGCGGCGGTCCCGCGGTGCTCGTGCCAGCGCTCGGTCTTGATGATGCCCGGCTCGATCAACACCGACTGGATCCCGAACGGCGCCAACTCCTGGGCGAGACCCTCGCCGAGGCCCTCCTGCGCCCACTTGGTGGCGCAGTACATGGTCACGCCCCAGCCGCAGACGCGGCCGGCGACGGACGAGATCGTGATTACGCGCCCGCAGCCCGCGGCGCGCATCGCCGGCAGCACCTCACGCGTCAGCAGGATCGTCCCAATCACGTTGGTCTCGAACAGTTGCCGGATCTCCTCCTCCGAGCAGTCCTCGAGACAGCCGCGCAGTCCGATGCCGCCGTTGTTGACGAGGGCATAGAGCCCCCCCGCCGCCGCGACGACCTCCGCCACGGCGGCCGCGATGCTTGCGGAGTCGGTCAGGTCGAGCTTCAGTACCTCGAGCTGCACGCCCCGCGACGCCGCCGCCTGCTCCACCCGCTCGCGGGAGTCCTCGGAGCGGACCGAAGCGAATACGCGGAACCCGTCGGCGGCCAGCTGCAGCGCCGTCTCGAGGCCGAGCCCGGTGGCCGACCCGGTGATCAGGACGGCGTCCCCGGGGCGGCCGGGCCGCCCTGCGCCAGCCGCGGCCATCAGTCCTCCACCTCCTCCATCAAACCTTGCTCGGAATCGGACTCGCCCAGCAGGCGGTCGACGATCGCCTGGACGACCTCCCGCGGCTGCTCGAGCGGCCCGAAGTGCCCCCAGTCGGTCGAAGGCAGCAGCACCGAGTCGACGTCCTGCAAGTGCGCGCACAGATAGTCGTAGGTGTCGATGAAGGCCGAGGCGTCCTGGTAGATCAGGAAGATCGGCGCGCTGATCTCGCCGATCCGCTCGAGCGTCAGCGAGCCGACCTTGCGGTAGTCCTCGGGCAGCGTGGTCTCGTCGAGCAGCCGCAGCATCGGCTTGGGGTTGCGCGGCAGCCCGCGCAGGGGCCCCCACTGCTTGGGCAGGTCGACGGTCGCCCGCACCATGTAGCGCATATCGCTGCGCTTGTCGGGCGGGACGACGTGGCCGGCGTTCTCAAGCACCTGCGACCAGAAGCTCCAGCCGACCCACTTCTCCCCCCGGCGCGTCTGCTCCAGCGCCGGCAGGGCCGCCTCGATCGCGATCACCTCGCGAATCCGGTCGGGCCGGCGCGCTGCCAGGTACAGCCCGATGTCTGCCCCATAGCTGTGCCCCACGACCACCGGGCGCTCGACCTCGAGCGCGTCGAGCAGCTCGAGCAGGTCCTCTGCCATGTCGTCCGGGGTGTAGCCTGTCGGCGGCGCGTCGCTCATGCCGTGGCCGCGCAGGTCGTAGGTGAGGATGCGGAAGCGCTCCTGCAGATCCGGCACGATCTGCAGGTGCCAGGCGGCCAGGTTGCCGGTGATTCCGTGCACCATCACGAGGTCCGGGCCCTGCCCGACTCGCTGGTAGTGCACGCGCAGCCCGCTCGGGAGTGTGACTTTAGGCATCTTGATTGCCTAGCGATCCGTGCCGGTCATTCGACATAGCCCAGGGCGCGCAGGCGCTCGACCAGCGCCGCTTGTTCGTCGGGCTCGAGCTCGAGCGCCTCGGCCGCGCCGACGAGCGCCTCCGGCTCCGGGCTCGCCGGCGCCAGGCGCAGCGGCCGCGCCGCCAGCGCCTCGGGCTCGAAGATCTCGATCGGCAGCCGGCCGGCCATGTCCTCGGGCACGGGCAGGCCGAGCGAGTGCAGCAGCAGCGGCGCGATGTCGACGATCGACAGTTCCGGCACCTCCGCACCTGAGCGGATGCCCGGACCCTTGGCGATGAACGTCCCCTCCCAGCGATGGTGGCCGCGGGGTTGCTCGCGCCGGGCGACGATCGTCTCCGACGGCAGGATCGACAGCGTCCCACCGTCTGCCAGCACCATCGACAGGTCAGGGCCGAGCGCCTCGTACGGACCCGCGAACGCCTGCTCCCGCGTCCACACCTCCTCGATCAGCGGCAGCCCGTCGGCCGGGCGGCGGAGGTCCATCAGCGACGCGGCGAGCTCGACGGCGATCTTGGCCCGTGCCTCCTCCGGCATCCGGCCAGACGTGCCGGGGATCTGCTCGACGATGTGGATCCCCTGGCTGGAGGGCGTGGCCGCGTAGGCGACGGTGCGCGACCAGTCGATCGCGTGCACGTGGCGGGTCATCTCGGCGAAGCCGACGTCGGTGGCGGCGCGCGACTTGGCGGCCTCGTCCTCGCCAGACCAATACAGGTACCCCTCGCGCTCGAGCCAGGAGTTGATGTGGAACACGTCTCGAGTCGGGCCGAAGCCGTGGTCGGACGCGACGACGACGGTCGCATCCGGCCCCGCATCCGAGACGATCTCGGCGAGCAGCCCGTCGAGCGAGCGGAAGTAGAGCTCGCACAGGTCGATCATGTCCTGTTCCCAGCCGGTGGGGTTGGTCGGCCGGCACGCCGGATCGATGAACCGCCAGCACAAGTGCTGGAGCTTGTCGACGCCGTCGAACATCACCGCAGTCAAGTCCGCCTGCTCCTCGGCCATCAGGTGGCGGCAGACCGCCGCCCAGCGCGCCTCGCGTCGGATGTGCAGCTGCACCCAGTCGGCGTACTCGGACTCGGGGCAGCCGTCGATCGCCTTGACCTCCATCTCCATGTCGAGCATCTCACGCGGCTCGAACGCGTCGAGCTGCTGTAGGCGCTGGAACAGTCCAGGCGGATGGCAGCCGAGGCGCAGCTGGCGCCAAGGCATCATCCCGCCCGGCACGACCACGCCGTTGACGGGCGGCGCCGGGAACATCAGCGGGAAGTTGAGCGAGATGATCCGCTTCTCCTGCTCGCTGGCGAGGCTCCAGATCGTCGCGGAGTGGACGTTCTGCGAGCTGGCGAACGAGAAGTAGATGCTGCCCGGCTCGTCCTTCTGGAAGAAGTCGAACACGCCGTGCTGGCCGGGGTGTTTGCCGGTCACCAGCGACGTCCAGGCTGGAGGTGTCAGCGGCGGCATGATCGAGCGCAGCAGGCCCCGCGTACCGCCCTCGATGAGCTCGCCGAGGAACGGCATCACGCCGTCCTCGATGTAGGGATCGAGCACCGAGAAGGTGGCGCCGTCAAGCCCCAGCAGCAGCGTCGGCATGCTCACGCCTCCTGCGAGATCGGCTGGCGATGCTCGGAGACGAACGCCACGAGCTCGGCGACGGTCACGTCGCGGTCGTCGACCGGACGCTGTCCGATGTCATCGAAGAACACCGGAAACGGCAGCTTCCCGTACTGCTGCTGGATCATCGTGCTGAGCACGACGATCTCCAGCGATTCGAGTCCGAGGTCGGCGATGAAGCGCGTCTGCGGCTCGATCGCCTCCTCGTAGTCCCAGTCCTCCTTCAGCTCTCCCAGCAGCGACAGGATGTCGTCCAGGACTTGAGGGTCGAGCTCGGTCATGCAGTCCTCGCTTCCTCGGCGACCGCGGTCGCGACGATCAGGTTCCCCTCGCGCCGTGTGGGCACGAGCATTTGTCGGCCGGCCGCTTCGACCTCGACGCTCTCGAGCGCGAGATCGATTGCGACCACTCTCGGCGCCTCGAGCGTAGCGGGAACGAGGCCCGTTCCGGCCGCCTTCCCCGCCGCCTCCTTGGCGCACCAGCAGCGCAGCTGCCACTCCTCCAACGAAGCCTCCGGCAGACCGGCCAGCAGCGGGCGCTCACCGTCGGTCAGCACCGCCTGGGCGAAGCCGGCCGGGCGCGCCGTCAGCCGCTCGAGATCGATCCCGATCGTCGGGCCCGCGGCCCGCCCGGCTGGGACCAGCGCGGCCAGCGCCGCCGCCTCGCCGTCCGAGTGGGTCAGCGACACAACGGGCACCATGCCGGCCACCTCGATCCCGACGACGACGGGCCGGCCACGCTCGTCGGCCAGGATCTCGACCTCGGCGGGGAGCAAGTCGGGGCCTCCCAGCTCGAAGACGAGCGCGGCGACCGCCTCCTTGGCCGCTGTGCGGGCCGCCAGCCACTCGAGCTGGCGCCGCGGCGGGACACGCAGGGAGGCGAACAGCGCACGCTCGCGACGGCCGAGCACGCGGCCGGCCCACACCTGCTTCCACAGCCCCGCGTCGATCCCGAGCTCGGCGCCCAGCCGCCGGCAGGCGAGGCGCGTCCCATCGGCCAATTGTGCCGGCAGCGGCCAGGCGCTCGAGAGCAGCTCCGGCCTGCCCGGCAGCGCAAGCAAGCGGCACACATGCGGGATGTCGAAGCGCTTGTCCTCCAAGCCGCGCATGCGCAGCCGGCATAGCCCGTCCTCGCCGATCACCTCGACGTCCGAGCGCACGAACTGCTCGGTGTAGCGCTCGATCGACGCGCGGCCCTCGAGCAGCTCCCCGGCGGCCGGCGGCGGCCCGAGCACATCGAGCGCCGACAGGTGGAACGGGAACACGACGTTGCCGCGCTCGAGCAGGTCGGCAGCCCAGAAGCCGACCACCTGACCCGCCGCATCGAGCAGCACCGGGTCCAGCACGAAGTCCGGAGCCTCCTCGTCGCTCAACATCCCCGTACGCGGCAGGACCTCGAGGGTGGCGCCGGCTCCGCTTGGGGACACCCAGTCGACCGACCGCACGCCCCGCCACATCGGCCCGTGGAACATCGCGTCCTCGTACAGCCGGTCGGTCGGGATCCGGCACTGGCGCGCGTCAGCGGGCAGCGCGTCCGCCGTCGCCGGCGTCGGTGCCGGGTACCCGGGCTCGAGCCGGACGATCCCCTCGATCACCGGGATCAGGCCGCCTGTCTCGTCGAGCTCGCCGAGGGTCACGCGGACATCGGCGCCAGCCTGAAGGCTGGCGCCGGCGTCGGTGTCGAGCCGGACGGCCGTCACCTCGATCGTCGCCGACCCCTCTCCGACGACCAGCCACCGGTGCGCGTGCATGTCGCGCATGCCCGTGACGACCAGGCCGGGCAGCAGCGCGGCGGCGCCTTCGGCGAGGATCTCCAGGCTCATCGTCATCGGGTTGACGACCAGTGCCGTCAGCATGGGATCGGTGCGCGAGACCGACCGCCCGAGCGTGTGGTCGCGCAGATACAGGTCGGTATCGAGGTCCATCACGCGCTGCGCGACGAGCGCTACCCCCGGCTCGAGGCTGACGACCGTGCCGAGCAGCGGCAGCTCTCGCGGCTCGGTCCGGACGGTCGGGGCGAAGTATGCCTGGAGCACCTCTGCGCCCGACAAAAGGAACTGCTCCATCAGCCCTAGGTGCCCGTCGAGGACCGCCGCTGCGTTGTCGGCCTCGATGCTGACAGCCGCGACCGGCAGCAGCTCGACAGGCTCCGGCGCGGGCGTCACCGTGCCGGGCTCTGCCGCAGCCGGTTCGGCGGCGGCTGGCGCAACTGGCGCCGGGTGGACCGACCCGTTTCCGTTTGGCCCGGCGGGAGCGCTGCCCGCCAGGGCGTGGGTGTGCCCGTTCGACTGCGCCGCGGACGAGCCGTTCGAGGCGGGGACCGCAGGCGCCTGCGCCGGCAGCGCCGCCAGATCCTCCGCGGTCAGCCGCAGCGTCGGCCAGGTCGTCGACAGCGGGATCAGCGGACCGGCGTGACGCTCGGCCGGTACCGCCTGGGCCCGCCAGTCGACCGGAGCGATCCCCCGATGCTCGAACAGGTAGCCGGGGTTCAGCTCCACGCCGTGGACGGCAAGCGTCGCCACGAGGTGGTTCAGCTGCGCAGTGCCCGAGCGGCGGCGCAGGTCGGCCGGCACCGCGCAGGCGGGACGGCCGCGGAGGATGTCCTCGATGAACGCGGTCAGATTCCCGCGCGCACCGCTCTCGATGAACACGCGGACGCCGTCGTCGTGGAGCGCCTCGATCGTCTCGCGGAAGCGAACGGTCCTGGTCCAGTGCTCGACGAGCAGCTCGCGGATCGCCGCCGGCTCCGCGGTATGGGGAGCCGCCGTCGTGCACGACCACAGTGGCACCGATGGCGCCCGCACCGGCAGCATCGCGAAGATCCCGCGCAGGTCCTCCGCGAAGGGAGCGAACAGCGGCGTGTGGACGGCGCGGTCATACGGCAGCGTCTCGCACACGAGGCCGCGGCCGCTGGCGATCTCCCGCGTCCGGGCGATGCTCTCGCCGGTGCCGACGACGACGACCTGATGGGGGCAGTTGTCCATCGCCAGGTAGAGCTCGCCGCCGGCCTGCGCGGCCACCTCGGCCACCTCCTCGGCGCTCGCCCCGACCGACAGCAGCACCGCCTTCGGAACGTCCTGGCGCGAGGCGGCCTCGGCGTAGGAGTCGTTCAGGGCGTGACAGAAAGCGGCCAGGTCGGCATCCGCGTCGAGATCGAGCGCCCCGGAGGCCATCGCCGCCGAGTGCTCGCCGGTGCTGTGCCCGGCGACCGCGTCGATTCGCGCCACGAGCCGGCTCAGCACGGCGTGGACGGCCCCATTGGCCGTCAGCACCGACTCGACGGCGATGTCGAGCTCGTTGAGCCGCGCCTCGGTCCGCCGGCGCTCCTCATCGGAGAACGCCGGGCGCGGAAACACGTAGTCGCTCAGCACGAAGCCGCGTGGGTGACCGGCGTACAGCCGGTCGAGCCGGTCGAACATCGCCCGCGCCTCGGGGAAGTGCAGGCACAGGTCAGACAGCATGTTCGGGTACTGCGATCCCTCGCCGGGGAACACGAGCGCCACCTTGCCGTCGCGCCCGAGCGGCTCGGACTCGTAGTAGGTGCCCTTGGCGGTCTTGATCCGCTTGCAGCCGGGATCGCGCAGCTTGCCGATCGCGGCGGCGAGCTTCGCCTGCAGGTCCTCGAGCGAGGTCGCGACGATCCCGAGCCGCCGCGCGCGCGCCGCGGCACCGGCGCCCAGCTCTGCGGCCAGCGACGCCGCCAGCTGCGGCAGCGTCAGCTCGGTTCCGCGCTCGAGCACGTCCGCAAGCTCCTGCGCCCGATCGGCCAGCTCGGTCGCAGATGCGGCCTCGAGCAGGCAGACCTCGCTGTCCCACGGCGCCGCGTGGGCGACGCTCGCTGCGCCCACGGGATCCGGGGTGAACTCCTCCAGCACGGCGTGCGCGTTGATCCCGCCGAACCCGAACGCGTTGACGCCGGCGCGGCGCGGCTCGGTGCCCCCGTGGATCCACGGACGGGTCTCGGTGTTGAGGTAGAACGGCGTCTGCTCGAGCTCGAGCTTCGGGTTCGGTTTCTCGACGTTCAGCGTCGGTGGCAGCACGCTGTGGTGCAGCGCGAGCGCCGTCTTGATCACGCCCGCAACCCCGGCGGCCGGAATCGTGTGGCTGATCATCGACTTGACCGTGCCGAGCGCCGTGCGCGGCATCAGCGCGTCGCCACGGTCGCCGAACACGCGCCTGAGCGCCTGGACCTCGGTGACGTCGCCGAGCGGCGTCCCGGTGCCGTGCGCCTCGAGCAGCCCGATCGTGTGCGGGTCGACGCCTGAGCGCTCGTAGGCGCGGCGCAGCGCCAGCTCCTCGCCCTCGACCCGCGGCGCCATCACGCCCAGTCCACGGCCGTCGCTGGAGACGCCGACGCCGCGGATCACGGCGTACACCCGGTCGCCATCGGCGACCGCGTCCTCGAGGCGCTTGAGCACGATCATTCCGATCCCCTCGCCCAGCAGGGTTCCATCGGCCGCCTCGTCGAACGCCGCCAGCCGCTCCCTACGCGACAGCGCGCCGAGGCGGGAGAACAGGTTCATCGTCGCGACCGGCATCCACACCTGCGAGCCGCCCGTGAGCGCGAGGTCGCACTCACCCGCCGCGAGGTCCGAGATCGCCTGCTCGATCGCCACCAGTGAGGAGGCGCAGGCGGCGTCGACGGTGTAAGCCGGGCCCATCAGGTCAAGGCGGTTGGCGATCCGGCCGACGACGATGTTCGGGATCAGCCCCGGGACCGTCTCGGGCCCGAGCGCCGGCAACTGCGCTGCGAGCAGCTTGCGCAGCGCCGTCAGGTACTCCTCGGAGTGCTCGGGGTGCAGGCGGCGCAGCAACTCGATCGTCTGCCCGACGACCATCGTGCGCTGGAGCGCGAGCGAGTTGCCGCCGTTCAGGTAGGTGCCCTTGCCGAGGACGATCGTGGTTCGCCGGCGGATCTCCTCGGGCAGCTCCGTCGCGCCCGCGTCGGCCAACGCAGCGGTCGCGACCTGGAGCGAGAGCCACTGGTCCGGCTCGCCGCCGACCGCCACCGGGGGGATCCCGTACTTGAGCGGCTCGAACGTCGCGAGGCTGCCGAGGTAGCCGCCTCGGCGCACGTAGGTCTTGTCGGGGTCCTTGAACTCCGGGTCCCAGTAGATCTCGGGGTCCCACGCCTCCGGTGGCGGGTCGGAGATCGAGTCGACCTTGCCGCAGATGTTGGCCCAGTAGGTGTCGAGGTCGGGGGCGCCCGGATACAGGCAGGCCATCCCCGTGATCGCGATCTTCGTCAAGCTTCCGCCCTCGCCAGCCGGTTGAGCGACCGCGTGCCCACGCCGAGGACGTTGGTCAAGCTCGCCAGCACGCGGCCATCGGCCCCGATGAACCAGTGGTCGGCGCGGCACATCGGATTGGCGCTCTCGCCCCGGATCCGCAGCTCGAGCCGGACCGGCTCACCCCGTGCGGGCATGTCGAAGCGGTCGTAGCGCTCGATCTCGGTCGGCAGCACCGTCACGTCCCACTGCCGGCGCGTCCACAGCAGCTGCACCTGGAGAGCGCAGTCGAGCAGGACCGGGTCGAGCAGCCAGCACAGGCCCTCGGCGCCGGCGACGCACGCGCCCGGCTCCGACGGGCTCAGCAGCGCGCTGGCGCCTCGCTCGTCAAGCCCGGCGATCCCGGCGATCCCTTGGAAGATCGGGCCGTGGAACAGCAGCTCTTGGTAGGCCTCGGCCGCCGTGAGCGGGAACGGCGCCAGCTCGGGCAGGGCGTCCGGGGGCTCGGCCCCCGCCGCACTGGCGGCGAAGTGCGCGAGGGCGCGGTAGTGCGGCCGCTGGCCCGCGATCATCACCTCGACCGCGCCGCCCGCGGGTCGAGCGCTGATCCGCACCGGCACCTCCTCGTCGTCGGGGACCATGACCCCCTTGAGCAGTCGGATGCCGTCCAGGCAAGTGAGCCGACGACCGCCGCCGGCGAGCGTCGCCGCCTCAGCCATCAGCTCCATCGCGCCAGTGAACGGAAGCACCGGCTGACCGTCGACGCGGTGGGAGTCGAGGTAGCGGTCGTGGGCAACGCTGAGGGCGCGCTCGACCACGATCTCCCCGGACGTGGCGGTCACGCGCGCCCCGCGGATCAGGGGAAGTTCCTGCGGATCCCCCGCGGGGGCGGCTTGCGGGCCGCCCCCCGCGGCCCCGGCGCTCGACTCCGACGGTGACTCGACGGTCAGCCCCTTGGCCGCGCCGATCACGACCTCGGCCTCACCGGCGGCGCCGGCCGCCAGCTCCTCGACGAGCATCCGCGTACCGGTCGGGACATCGATCAGCGCGACGCCGCGCCGGATGAACTCGTCCTCGAGCGCGGACGCCATCCCGACGCCCGACCAGGGGCCCCAGTCGATCGCGACGACGCGCGTGGGCCAGGCGGCGTCGAGCTCGCGCGCGAGCCCGGCAAGCGCCTCGCTGGCGGCCGCGTAGTCCGATTGGCCCTTGTTGCCGAACCGGCCAGAGACCGAGCTGAAGAGGACGAGGAAGCGGAGACCGTCGGGCCTCAGCCGCTCCGCGAGCGTGCGCGCGGACCCAGCCTTGGCCGCGACCACGCGACGCAGCGATTCGAGGGTCTTGTCCGTCACGAGCCGGTCCTCGATTACGCCGGCGCCGTGGATTACGCCATCGAGGCGGCCATGACGGGCGTAGACGCCGTCGATCAGCGCTCCGAACGCGGCCGCGTCTGCGACGTCGCAGCTCAGGTACTCGACGGTCGCACCCGCCTCCTGCATTCGCGCGATGTACCCGCGCGCCTCGCGGATCCGCAGGATCGCGCGCACGTCCGCCTCGACCAGCGCCGGGGCGAGGGGCTCGCCCGCCTGCTTGCGGGCCGCGATCATCGCGCCGCGGAGCTCGGCCGGGCCGGCCAGCCCGGCCGTCGCTGCCGGCTCCTCCTGCAATTCGGTGCGCCCGACAAGCACGAGCTGGGGGCGGTAGCGCTCGGCCAGCGCCACCGCCACCTCGGCCGTGATGCCGCGGGCACCGCCGGTGAGCAGGACGACGCTGCCGGACGCGAGCGGCGCCGTCTCGGGGAGCTCGGCGCGCGGCGCCGCAGTCAGCGACGCCTTCACACGGGCCCGACCGCGCAGCCCAACCTCGACGAGTCCGTCGCCGGCGTGCAGCTCGGCCAGCAGCCCCGCGACGACCTCCCGCTCGCTGCCGTCGTGAACGTGGACCGTCTTGACGCGCACCTCGGGCCACTCCAGGGCGAGCGACTTGAGGAAGCCGGCGGGCGCCGTCCGGGTTCCCGACTGGCGGGTGACGCCAAGGATCGCGGCGCCCCCGGATCGCGCCGCCTCGAGCAGGTGGGGCGCAGCCGCCTTGGCAAGCAGGAACAGCGGCTCGAGGCCGCCGTAGGGGTCGTCGCCCGCGAGATGGACGAGCGCGCGGATCCCGCCCTCCTCGCCGGCGAGGACGCGGATCAACTCGGCGGCTTCGGCCTCGTCGCGCGGGGCGTCCGCGCCGGAAACGACGACGGCCGGGCCGAGACGGTCGGCCAGCGCGAACCCGAGCTCGCTGTCGTTGTCGATGATCACCGTCCCCCCGCGCTCGGCCAGGCCGGCGTGGGTGACGATGGCGGGAGCGCTCGCAATCCCCACGACGAACCGGCCGATGCGCTCCGTGTCGGCCGGTCGAGGATCAAAAGGGACCGCAGCCACCGCCTCGGTCGAAGCCCCGTGGAGACCGCGCTCCAGGACGTCGATCACCTCGCGTAGCGTGCGGCTGCCGGTCAGCTCCTCCATGTCGATTCCGGCCCGGACCTCCTCGCCCAGGTCGGCGGTGAAGCTGCCGGCCACCTCGACGCGCTTGATCGAGTCGATCCCGAGGTCACCCTCCAGATCGGCATCGAGCTCGAGCATCTCGGTCGGGTAGCCGGTGCGGTCGCTGACGACGACGAGCAGCTTCGCCTCGATCTCGCCCCGCGTCATCACGGCGCTGCCGTTGGCGGCCGCAGGCAATGTTGGGGCGGGCTGCGCCGGGGAGACCAGCTCCGGAGTCGGGGGCGCGGGCGCAACCGGGGCCGCCGGCGCGGGTACGGCCGCGGCGGGCGGGGCTGCTGGAACCGGCGGGGGCGGGGCCGGGGCCGGCAGCGGCGCCGGGGCCGAAAGCGCCCGCGCCGGTGCGGGCAGCGACGGCCGCGCCGGGACGGCGCCGGAGCCTGCGCCGGCGGCTCCGAGGTAACCGAGCATCACGGCCCGCTCGGTCTCCAGGAACTGCTGCATCAACTGCTGGTATCGGGCCATCACGTCAGCCACCCGATCGCCTCCCGGCGGCGCGTGGTGCCCGTTGGTGTGACTGCTCACAGGTGTCTGCTCCTCGGATCGGTTCGATACAGGGGATAGGGCTGGAGACCCGGCGGCTCCGGGGATCGCGACGGGTCGGGGCTGAACGGGTGCGACGGGTCGGGGCTGAATGGGTGCGGCGGGCGCGAGAACGGCGGCAGGCGGCGCGGCCGGGACCGGAGCCGCGAGCGGCGGAACCGGGGTCAGGACGGGCGCTGTCTCGCCGGCAGGCCAGGCCCGGCCACCGTCGATCAGCCACGTGCCGGGCGCAAACGTCTCCTCGGGGCGCGCGAGCCGGCGCAGGTTGAGGCGCTCGGCGCCGCGCCCGGCGAGCAGACGCTCGGGTGCGACCGGCACGCCCTCGGAGGCGAGCGCCGCCAGGCAGTGCAAGAGCTGCAGCAGTCCCCCGCGACCGGGCCGGTCGACCGACACGGCGAGGTGCTCGCGGTCGCGCAGGATCTGGTCGGCCAGGCCGGTCAGCGCGGCACGCGGACCGACCTCGACGAACAGCCGCGCGCCGGCGTCGTGCATCGCCTCGATCTCGGACACGAACTGGACCGGCTTGGCGAGGTGGCGCCCCAGGACCTGCGCGATCTTCTTCGGATCCTTGGCGTGGGCCTCGCCGGTGGTGTTGGAGAACACGGGCACGTCCGGTGCGGCGATCTCGGTCCGCTTCAGCTCCGCGGCGAAGCGTCGCTCGGCGCCGGCCACGAGCGGCGAGTGGAAGGCGCACGCAACCGGCAGCGCGCGGGCACGGAGGTCGCGCTCGGCACACCAGGCAACGGCGGCCTGCACCGACTCGCGAGGTCCCGACACGACCGTCTGGGTGGGCGCGTTGAGGTTCGCGATCACGAGCGCCGGGTCGCTCGCCAGCAGCGGCGCGAGGGCCTCGGGGTCGGAGTCGATCGCGGCCATCGTGCCGGCCTCCTCACCGGCCGCCTCGCTCATCAGCCGGCCCCGGGCTTCGGACAGGAGCAGCAGTGGGGCATCCTCGAGCCCGCCGGCGGCCGCCACTGCGACCAGCTCGCCGTAGGAGTGGCCGGCGGTCATGCCGGGCCGCACCCCGAGCCCGGCAAGCACTCGCAGGTAGGCGAGCTCGGTGGCGCCGAGCGCCGCCTGGGCGACGTGCGTGTCGGTCAGCTCGGCGTCGCGCCGGCGGCCGTCCTCCTCGGTGAAGGTCGGTGGCGGGAAGATGTAGCGGCTGAGCGGCTGCGGGTAGGCATCGGCCAGCACACGGTCGGCGAGCTCGAACGGCTCCCGCGCCGCCGGGAACGCCAGCGTCAGCTCGCGAGCCATGTTGACCGCCTGCGATCCCTGGCCAGGGAACAGGAAGGCGACTGCGCCCGCGGGCGCCAACGGCTGGGCCGCGTAGTGCACGCCCTGCGGCGTGTGGTGACGTGTCTCACCGCCGGCGAGCATCCGGCTGACCTTCTCGAGCTTGAGCCGGAGATCGTCGAGACTCTCGGCGACCACCGCCAGGGTGGCGAGACCGGGGGCCGGCGCGGGCGCCTCGAGCGCGAGCGTCAGCGCCAGGCTGGCGAGGTCCGGCTCGGCGCCGGCCTTCAGCTGGTCGGCGATGCCCCGTACCGAGGTCGCGATCTCCTCGCTTGTGCCGCGCCACAGCAGCAACTCCGCCGGCCACCGCTGCACGGTCGCGACCGGATCTGGCACGTAGGCGTCGGTGTACTCCTCGAGCACGATGTGGAAGTTCGTGCCGCCGAAGCCGAAGGCGCTGACCCCGGCGCGGCGCGGATGGTCGGCTCCACCCGTCAGCCAGGGGCGTGCTTCGGAGGAGATGTAGAACGGGCTGCTGGCGAAGTTGGCCTTGGGGTTGGGCTCGGTCACCCCGATCGTCGGCGGCAACACCCGGTGGTGCAGGGCGAGCGCGACCTTGATCAGTCCCGAGACGCCGGCGGCCGCTTTCGTGTGCCCGATCATCGACTTGATCGAGCCGACCGCGACAGTCTGTGTCTCCGCCTCGGCCTCGGCGAAGATCTGCGACAGCGACTTGATCTCGGCGCTGTCGCCGGCCACCGTGCCGGTGCCGTGCAGCTCGATCAGCCCGACGCTCGCGGGCGAGAACCTGGCCTGGGCATAGGCGCGGCGCAGCGCCCGCATCTGCCCCTCGGGGCGCGGCGCGGTGAGGCTCTTGTCGCGCCCATCGGAGGACGCGCCGACGCCGCGGATGATCGCGTAGATGCGGTCTCCGTCGCGCTCCGCATCCTCGCGCCGCTTCAGGACGACGGTCGCGAACCCCTCGCTGATCGCGATCCCGTCGGCGCTTGCGTCCAGTGGCCGGCAGCGCCCGCGCGGCGACAGCGCGCGCGTCTTGGCGAAGCACAGGTATGAGAACGGGTTCTGGATCGCGTCGACGCCCCCGGCGAGGACCATGTCGCTGGTGCCAGCCTGCAGCTCCCGCACCGCCAGCCCGATCGCGGCCAGCGACGAGGCGCAGGCGGCGTCGACCGTGTAGTTCGTGCCCCCGAGGTCGAGCCGGTTCGCGATCCGCCCGGCGGCCACGTTCATCAGCAGGCCGGCGAAGCTGTCCTCGGTCCACTCGGGCAGGCGGTCGTTCAGCTCGCGCTCGAGCTCCGGATGGTTGCGACCGAGGAGCGAGGGAAGCATCGAGCGAACCGTGTACCCGACCGCCTTGTCGGCCCCGCCGCCACCCGCCCCGAGGATCACGGAGGTGCGCTCGCGACCGAACGGGCGGTTGCCGTAGCCCGCGTCGATCAGGGCGTTCTGAGCGGTGATCAGCGCCAGCAGCTGGAACGGCTCGATCGAGGCGATCGCCCTGGGCGGCACCCCGAACGCCATCGGGTTGAACTCGACCGGCGCGATGAACCCGCCCCACCGCGAGTTGACCCGATCCGGCGTCGAGGGGTCGGGGTCATACATCAGGCTCGCGTCCCATCGGTCGGACGGGACCTCGGAGACGGCGTCGACTTTGTCAAGGATGTTCGCCCACAGCGAGCCGCTGTCGTGCGCCCCGGGCAGGATGCAGCTGATCCCGACGATCGCGACGTCGGCGGGCGGCGGCACGCCGGGCCCGACCGGCTCCGCCTCGCCCGGCGCCGGCAGGTCGGCCAGCAGCTCGCCGCTGCCGCTCGAGATGTCGCCGTGCAGGTCGGCGAGCGTGACCACCTCGTGACGCATCGAGGCGACCTGCCCGATCATGTACATGCCCTGGTCCCACTGGGCCTCGGTGTCGAGCTCGAGCATCCGCGGCTGCGACGGATCCGCCTCGTGCGCCAGGTTGCGGTCGATGCCCTTTGAGGCGATCCGCAGGCGGCCGATGTTCAGCTCCTCGAGCCGCTGGCGCAGGGGCTCACCGGTGACCCCCTCGGCGCGCAGGCGGCGCTTCTCGGACTCGAAGAAGGCCACGAACGGTGAGTCGAGGCAGCGGGTCGCATGGCCGGGCCCGGACTCGACCAGGGCGGTATCGGACGCGGCGACCGCCGCGTTCTGGAACGTCTCGGTGATCGCGCCCGCATGCACGGCCTCGCGGGTGAACAGGTAGGCGGTCCCGATCAGCACACCGACGCGGATCCCCCGCTCGGCCGCGATCGCGGCGGCGGCGGCGACCATCGCCGCCGAGCGTGCGTCGTGCACCCCACCGGCGAACAGGACCTGGACGTCGTCGGGTGCCACCCCTTTTGGCAGCTCGTCGATCAGCACCTGGAGCATCGACTCCCACAGCACGAACGAGCTGCGCGGCCCGACGTGGCCACCGCATTCGCGGCCCTCGAAGATGAACTTCCGCGCGCCGTCGCCAAGGTAGAGACGCAGCAGCCCGGGCGACGGGACGTGCAGGTAGGTCGAGATCCCCTCGGCCTCCAGGTCCGCCGCCTGGTCGGGGCGGCCGCCGGCGATCAGCGCATAAGGCGGGCGGTGGGCCTTGACGACGGCGAGCTGCTCCTGTCGCAGCTCGGCCGGGACGAATCCGAGGATGCCGACGCCCCACGACCGCTCGCCGGCGAGGCGGCGGGTCTGTTCTAGCAGCGTGTCGACCTCCGGGGCGCGCATCAGCGCGAGCGCGAGGAACGGCAGCGCGCCGGCCTCCGATACGGCCGCAGCGAACTCTGCCCGGTCGCTCACTCGGGTCATCGGACCCTGGGCGATCGGGTACCGGGTTCCGTTGGCGACCGCCAGCGGGCTGTCCTGGCGCAACGGGTTGCCGTGCGTCGCGAGCGCCCTGGAGGCCTCGGCGATCTGACCGCGGAGCGCTGCGAGGATCCCAGAGACGGTGTTGAAGCGCTCGGCCAGCGGCTTGGCGAAGCAGGCGTCCTGGCCGAGCGGAAGGAGGCCGTCTGCGAGCGAGCCGCCGCCAACCGCTGCGCGGACCGTCTCGCGCCAGGCGCCCTGCGGATCGCCGCCGCCCGGCTCGGTGCCGGGCGACTGCGCGCCGGCCGCGCCCACGAGGCGGAGCTCTTCCTCGGCGAGGGCCGCCAGTCGCGCCATCCCGGGCCGGGCGTAGAAACGGACGCGCGCGGCGAGCTCGGCGCCGAAAACGGCCGTTTCGCTGCCGTCCATCGCGCTGATCGCGGCGCGGTCGGCGGCCGGCAGGGTGCTCTCCCGCGCAAGCAGCACCTGGCCGTCGAGGAGCGCGCCGGCGGCCCCGCCCGCGTAGGCCGCGGCGACCGTGTGAAGTCCGATGCCGCCGTGCGCCCAGACCGGGATCGGCAGCGCCTGGACGAGCCGCTGAAGCAGGATGAAAGCGCCCTCGTCGCCGATCCAGCCGCCGGCCTCGTTGCCCTTTGCGATCACGGCGGCGGCGCCGGCGGCGTGCGCGGCCACTGCCTGGTCGAGCGAGGTGGCGATCGCGTAGGCGCGGCGCCCGGCGCCGGTCACCTGGGCGACCAGCTGGGCGAGCCCATCGGTCCCGGTCGACGAGACGATGATCGTGTCGAGCTCCTCGGGGCCGGCTCCGAGGATTCCGGCGAGCAGTGGCCCGTCGTCGACGAGCGCTCCCCAGCGGCCGCGGCTGTGCTCGGACAGCAGCGTCAGGCGCTGCAGCGCGGCCGCAGGATCAGCGATGAACGTCAGGTCGGCAACGCCGAGCGCGCCGGCGCGGCTTGCTGCAATGGCCGCAGCGCAATCTGCGCTGGCCGGTGAAGACACAACGATGAATTCGAACATTGACTCGCCCCAGTCGGTTCGTGACTTCGACCAATGTGTCTGCGGTCGGGGGAGAGGTCAAGGACGTCTGCCCAAAGGTGCAAAAAGTCGATCCTCGTCATTGACCTATCGCCGGTGCACTGCAAAGCTGGCCGCCAGTAGGGGCAAATCGAAGTTCTGCTTATTTGGGGGTCGGCCAGGTTGTCAACAGTGCCAGCGCTTCCGTCGCGCCTGCTGCCGATGCAGCGGCTTGAATGGTTGTTCGACGGAAACAGCATCGAATTGATCGAGCCCGAGCCGGGGCGTCGAGACGGGCTACGCGTCGGTCAGCGCGAGGTCAACGTCGTCGGTGCGCGCGGTCGCGTCGGCGGGCGCCCAGTTGCGGCATACGCCCAGGATTCGCGCATGTCGGGTGGCTCCGTCGGGATGGCGGAGGCCGAGCTGATCGTGGCGGTGCTTCGCCACGGGCGCGACGCCCAAGTGCCGGTCGTCGGGTTCCTCGAGTCGGCAGGCGCGCGCCTGCAGGACGGCGCCGGCGCGCTTGCCGGATTCGGTCGGATCTTCTTCGAGAACGTCGCGCTGTCTGGACGCGCACCGCAGATCTCGGTGATCACCGGAACCTCGGCGGGCGGTGGCTGCTACTCGCCGGCCTTGACCGACTTCGTCGTGATGGCCGACGGCGCGAGCATGTTCCTCACGGGCCCGAAGATCGTCCGCCATGCGCTCGGCGAGGTGGTCAGCACCGAGGCGCTGGGCGGCGCCCAGGTCCACCAGAAGAACGGCGTCTGTGACTTCGTCGCCGACAGCGACGAGGACGCGATCGAGCTCGTCCGCGAACTGCTCGGCTACCTGCCGCAGAACATGACCGAGCCCGCGCCCCCGACGATCGTCGAGTCGCCGCTCGGTGACGGCGACCCCTCCGTGGCGCTACCCAAGCGCAGCCGCGCGTTCTACGACGTGCGCGACCTGATCAGGAGGATCGTCGACGGCGGCCGCTTCCTCGAGGTCGCTCCGCGCTGGGCACGCAACATGGTTTGCGGGTTCGCGCGGCTGGAGGGCCAGTCGATCGCGGTGATCGCCAACCAGGCCGCGTACCTGGGCGGAATCATCGACGTCGAGGCCTCCCAGAAGGGCGCGAAGTTCGTGCGCACCTGCGATCGCTACGGGATCCCGCTGCTGGTCCTGGTCGACACGCCCGGGTTCATGCCCGGCAGCCGGCAGGAGACGCTCGGCGTGATCCGCCACGGCGCCGAGCTGGTGCGAGCGTTCGCCGGGGCCACCTCGCCGCGGGCGACCGTGATCGTGCGCAAGGCGTTCGGCGGCGCGTTCATCACGATGAACTCAAAGGGCCTCGGCGCCGACGCGTCGTTCAGCTGGCCCGACGCCGAGATCGGCGTGATGAGCGCGAGCGCCGCGGTCGAGATCATCCACCGGCGCAAGCTGATCGAGGCGCCCGATGATCCTGCATTGGCCGGCCGGCTGGCCGACACCTACGCCGAGCATCACTTGTCGGCGCGGGCGGCGCTCGAGCTCGGGGCGATCGACGAGGTGATCGACCCGACCGAGACGCGCGAGCGGGTCGCCGACGCGCTGTTCGATGCGTGGGCGGTCGACAAGGCCCGCTCCGTGCGCACGCTCTCGCTCGACTGAGACGGGCGTTCAGCGCCGGCGGCGGCGGCGACCACGAGCCCGCTTGTGATGTGCGCGAGCGATCACCGCCAAACGCCTGCGCTTGACGTGGCGCTTGCGCTTGCGCTTGTGTGCGCGAGCCAGGACTTTCGCGGGCGCCGGCGTCTGAGCGGTTGCGGTTGACGCCGCCGCGGGGCCGGAGTCCGTGCTCGGCTCGATCGGGCTGAGGTCGGCCGATGGGATGATCTCGCCGGCCGCCGCGGTCCCGGACCAGTCGTCGGGGGCGCCTGACAGCGAGACGGTCGCGCTCTGGCCTCCGGGCGGGATCCACGTCAGCTGCAGGTAGCCATCGCCCTGCGGGTGCCAGTAGTCGAGCTCGAGCGCGGTCGGCTGCCCGCCGGTCAGCGCGGTCACGGCGCAGACGCGCTGGGCGGGAGCGGACTGCGCGTTGATCAGCAGCTGCCCGCCCACGTACAGCTCGGCACCGTCGTCGGACACAAGGCAGAGCGTGTAGGCGCCCGTCAGCGGGGCCGTGAGCGCGCCGGTGAAGCGCGCCGAGTAGTAGTCGGAGGAGACGCCCGGCAGCGGCGCGCCCGGCCACTTCATCCCCGACGACGGGTTCTGGATCGCCGTCACCGGGGCACCCTGGAAGTCCGTCGAGTTCGCGTAGTAGCTGGCGGTCAGCCCCCCGCTAGAACTCGGATCGCTGAGCGTCACGAGCACGGCGGATTGGCTCTGTGACTTGAGGCCAAGGGAGACGCCCGCCAGGAACTGGTCGGGATCGTCTGGATTGAACGTCAACCCGCCCGCGATCGTGTAGCCCTGGCTCTCGGTGCTCCAGGGTTCGTTGAAGAAGGTGAGCCGCTGCGAGTCGCTGCCGTCGGGATTCATCAGCCAGTAGTCGATCCCCGCCCTGCTGGAGTCGACCGTCCTGCCGTAGACGATGCCGCCGCCCGACGGCAGGAAGAACGCGAACTCGTTGTAGTTGGTGAACAAGCCGTCCGGCGCCTCGGGACTCAGCTGGGTGAGCCCGGAGCCGTCGGTCCCGATCTCCCAGATCTGGCTGTCCATCCAGCTCGGCTGGCCGAGGTCGCTGGCAAAGATGATCTTCGAGCCATCGGGGCTGAACCCGTAGGGCTCCATGAAATGGTCTGGCGAGGGATCGATCACGGTCTCGTCGGTGAGGCTCGGGGTGCCGCCCGACCAGTCGATGTTCGCCACGACGATCTGCCAGTAGCCCAGGTTGTCGTCGGCGGCCGCGTACATCTCGTCGAACACGATCTGGTTGCCGCTGGGGCTGAACCGCGCCCACATCGTGCCGATCACGCCCGAGCCCGGAGCGGTCACGTTCGTCAGCTGCCACATGTGGGCCCCGTCGGTGCTCGCGAGCCAGAGATCGTTGTAGGCGCCCTTGCCGGGCTCCGAGCTGATCTCGCCGGGGGGACCGGGGTGATTGGGGTTCTCGACCTCGAGCAGCATGTAGCTGCCGTCGCTCGAGACGTCGGAGACGCCGCGCTGCGTGGCGGTACCAGCCAACGGAAACGACGGCGCCGAACACGTCAGGCAGCTCGGGTCGCTGCCATCGGGGTTCGAGCTGTAGCCCTCGTACATCCCATCCGAGCCGACGCCGTTGTAGTAGACGAGGTCGGGGTTGGCGGTCCACGCGACGGGCGACGCGTCCGTCTTCCAGAGGCTGACCCCCTGGACCGAGACGGCGGCCGCCGCGACGGCCGGCGTGTGGATGGCGGCGGCCGCGACGAACAGGCACAGCGCAAGGACGCGGCGCGCAACGCGAATGCTTCGATCCACCGTTCCCCTTCCTTGGGTTGTCCGTTGGCGAGCCGCCCGCTGGGGCCGACGGCCGCGCCTTCCGTGGCGCTACCTGGTGGTTATCGGTCGGCTCGGCGGGCGGTCGAAACCGGCTGTGGCGATCTGGACATTCGGCCGAGCGCGGCCGTCGGGCCGCGCGAATCAGGCGGCTGGCGCCGGCTCCGAGAGCGCCTCGCTGCGGGCAGCGAGGGCGTGCCCGCGGCTGTCGCGCGAGGAGATCAGAACCGCGGCGAGGATCGCGCCCGCGACGGCGAATCCGGCGCCAACGGCGAACGCTCGATCGAAGCCCTTCGTCAGCGCGATCGCGGCGCTGTGGACACCGGAGTGGAGGACGCTCTGGGTGCGGCTGTTGGCGACCGTCGCGAGGATCGCGAGCCCGAGCGCTCCGCCGACCTGCTGGGCGGTGTTGATCAGGCCTGAGGCGAGCCCGGCCTCATGCGGCCGCGTGCCGGTCACCGCTGCGATCGTGACGGAGACGAACGCAAAGCCGAGCCCGACGGCGGCCAGCAGCGACGGCCCGAGGATGTCGCTGAGATAGGAGCCCCCGGGCGCCGGCACGCGCGAGAACCAGATCAGCGCGGAGGCGATCAGCAGCAGGCCGGCGATCAGGGTGGGCTTGAAGCCGACGCGCGTGACCAGCTGGGATGCCGCGCCGGCGGAGACGATGATCCCAACCGCCAGCGGCAGGTACGAGACGCCCGTCTTGATCGGCGAGTAGTGCAGGACGTCCTGGAGGTAGAGCGAGATGAAGAAGAACATCGAGAACAGCGACATGCCGATCAGCAGGCCGACGATGTCTGCCCCGCGGAGCGTCCGCAGGCGGAAGATCGAGAACGGCATCAGCGGCTGGCGCTGGCGCAGCTCGATGACCAGGAACGCGACCAGCAGAACCGCGGCGCCCGCGATCTTCAACCACGTCGTCGACGATCCCCAACCGACATTGACCGCATCGACGATCGCGTAGACGAGCAGCGACAGGCCTGCCGTGACCGTGACCGCGCCCGGCAGGTCGAAGCTGCGCTCGGCGTGTTCGGCGCGGCTCTCCAGCAGCGTCCGGGGGGCGAGCGTCGCAGCGACCAGCCCGATCGGGACGTTGACGAACAGCACCCACCGCCAGCTCAGGCCGCTCGTCAGGATCCCGCCGAGCAGCACGCCCGCCGCGCCGCCCGCGCCGGCAACCGCTCCCCAGATGCCGAGCGCGCGGTTGCGCTCGGCACCCTCGGCGAACGTCGTCGTGATGATCGACAGAGCGGCCGGGGAGACGATCGCCCCGCCGAGGCCCTGCACGGCCCGCGCCGCGAGCAGCCAACCTTCGGACTGGGCGATGCCGCCGGCGAACGAGGCGAGCGAGAACACCACGAGCCCGAGCATGAACATCCGCCGGCGGCCGAGCAGGTCGGCGAGCCGGCCCCCGAGCAGCAGGAAGCCGCCGAACGTGAGGGTGTATGCGTTGACGACCCACGACAGGTCGGCGCGCGAGAAGTGGAGGGCGCGCCCGATCGACGGCAGCGCGACGTTCACGATCGAAGCGTCGATCACGATCACGAACTGCGTCATCGCCAGCAGCAGCAGCGCGAGGTTCTTCGCGCGCGGCGTGTACAGCGCGGTTGACGGCGAGTCTGTGAGGGATGTCATGGAAGATGACCTCCGGTTCCGGTTGCAAGTCGGTCTATAGTGAACTACGATTCCGCTTTGTCAAGCCGAATGTGGACAGCTTGTGACCGCGATCTCCAATGACACCGACCGACCGCAGCGGGCCGACGCGAGGCGCAACCGCGAGCGGATCCTCGAAAGCGCGCGAATCGTGTTCGCGCAGTCGGGAGCGGAGGCACAGATCGACGACGTCGCGCGGCAGGCGGGCGTCGGCGTCGGCACCGTCTACCGGCACTTCCCCACCAAGGAGGCGCTGCTGTCCGAGCTCGTCCGCCAGAAGTTCCGCGTGTTCGCCGACCGGGCGCGGGAGGCGCTCGAGTCCGACGAGGAGCCGTTCGCCGCGATCGAGCGCCTGATGCGCCGCAACGCAGAGACGGCGGCGAGCGATGCCGGAATCCAGTATGCGGTCGCGAATGCAGGCGAACAGGCATGGGCGCAGGCACAGGCCGAGCAGGATGAGCTGCTGGCGGTCACCGCCGCGCTGATCGAGCGGGCGCGGCGCGCCGGGACGATCCGTCCCGACATCGAGGCGGTCGACATCGCCATGCTGATGTGCGGCGTGTGCTCGACGATGGGCGGCCGGCCGGCGCCGTTCGAGTGGCGCCGGCATCTCGACCTGGTGGTGGACACCCTCCGCCCGCGCTGACGCCGCCTCGATTTGGGGAAGCGTCGGCTGGGGCCTGGCCCGCCGACCGGGAGTTAGGGTCCGACGGGCCCTTAGAGGTTGATCATCCTCGTCTGATTGGTGTGCCGGTTGAGCATGAGGGTGCCGTGTGTCGTGCACGCGACTTGGGTGTAGCCGCGGTTCTCGAACATCGCGATCTCCTGCTTCGCGGCCGTAAAGGCGGTTCCCCCAGCAACGACGTGCCCGACCGTGCGGGTCACGGGAGCCGAGCGAGCAGTGAATCCGAACGTCAAGACGAGGACGGCGAGACCCGCGACCAAGGCAAGGGCGGCGGTGACGGCCGGGTGGCCCGAGCGCATCGCGCTCGTTGGGAACCGTGGGGTGACGCTACGGGTGGCGGACATGGGCTGCTCCTGTGAGATGAGCCGGCGGGCGGCTCGAGGGCTGATGTGATGTCGGCTCGGGTGGCTGACAAGGAACACCGTCCCACCCGCTAAAGACCCCGTCTACGTCATCTGACCAGCAAACCCGAGAGCCGGCGTGGTCGTGGTCGTGCGCACCGGGATGGGTGTCGTCTGCTTGCTCATGCGCTGATGACCCGCTCGAGGGTGAGCGCGAGGGCGACGAGGATCATGGCGGCGCCCGAGATCCGTCCGACGATTCGCGCCGCGCGCGGTCTGGATCGCAGGAGTCGGTGTGCGCCGAGCGCGACCAGCAGGTAGACGACCGAGCAGGTGGCGACGTGAAAGACACCGAGCGCTGCCAGCTGGACAGGCACCGGCCATGCAGCTTTCGCGACGACGAACTGCGGCAGGATCGCGAAGAACAGCAACAGACCCTTCGGGTTGAGCCCGCTGACGGCGGCGCCCCGCAGGCCGCTGCGGATCGGGGATCGGGCCGGCGCCTCCGCGGCTGTGATCGGCGCCGGGCGCTTGATGGCGGTGATGCCGAGGCTCAGCAGGTAGACCGCTCCGGCGATGGTGATGATCCTCAGCGCGTCTGTATTGCGGGCCAACAGCGCGCCCAGTCCGGCGGCCACGAGCGCGGCCTGCGCGAGGTAGCCGGCCGCAAGGCCGATGACCGCCGCGGCCACGCCGTCACCCTTCAGCCCGGCGGCGATCGCGAATGCCCAGTCGGCACCGGGAGTCATCACGAGCAGCAGGTCCAGCGCGGCGAACGAAACAAACGACCCGAACGGCACACATGCAAAGTATCTAGATCGCAGCGCACAATTATGGCCTCTTCCCGCACCAGACTCACATTCTGTGGGATGATCTTGCGTATCGACGCGATAGACCGCAAGATTCTTGCTTTCCTTCAGGAAGAGGGCCGGTTAACCGTCACCGAACTCGCCGGTCGCATCCCGCTGAGCGTCTCACGCTGCCAGCGGCGCGTCCGCGAGCTGGAAGTGAACGGCGTGCTGCGCGGCTACCACGCCGACATCGACCCGACCGCCGCCGGTCTCGGCTTCCCGGCGATCGTGTTCGTCACCATGCGCCAAGAAGACCAGACGACGGTCGCCGACTTCGAGACGCAAGTCGCCCAGGTTCGCGAGATCGTCTCCGCCCAGCGCCTGTTTGGCGACCCGGACTACCTGCTGCGCGTCGTCGCTGCCGACCTCGACTCCTATCGCCGCCTCTACGACGAGCGTCTCGCGTCACTCCCGGGCGTGCAGCGCCTCACATCCACACTCGTCATGAAGGACCTCATCGGCGCTCGCGGACTCCCACTCTGAGCCCAGACCACGGCCCGTGCTCGCGGTTGGCTTCTGCAAAGTCGCGAGGGTGT